>Ga0268293_117_pt1 | contig 179478 bp, 186 predicted proteins | sample MetcoculturR22M_FD_191344 | JGI IMG/M metagenome (GOLD analysis project Ga0268293, IMG submission 191344) | Soil microbial communities from Anza Borrego Desert, Southern California, United States - Methanotrophic co-culture R2.2-M | ecosystem: Environmental > Terrestrial > Soil > Desert | place... | reverse complement strand
TCGCCGCGGGCCGCCGGTTCTTTGGCCCGGACGTCGCGACCGCGCTGGCGCATGACCGGTTCGCCGGCGCCGCCTCGCCGCTCGCGGCTCTGACGCCGCGCGAACTCGAAATCCTGCGGCTGCTGGCCGAAGGCGCCTCGACGCCTGCGATCGCGGACGCGCTGTGTCTGTCGCCCAAAACGATCCGGAACCAGCACTACCGCATCCGGGCGAAGCTCGGCGCTCGCACCGACGCCGAGCTCGTCAGACTCGCGATCCGCACCGGCCTGGCGTCGGTCGGGCCAGGCTCAGGCGCAGGAACGGCGGCAGGCGGACCTGGCGACTCCCTTCCCTGACGAATGCGCTTCCAAGAGGTTCGGGAATAATTTGCTCATGACCAGAACCGCACTGCCCATCGCAATGCTGCTGTACAGATCTCAACATTGACGGCAACAAAGCGCCAACTCTGGACGTCGTGCGACCTCCCAAAAGCCGCCGTTCAACTCGCGCCGGCGAACGGACACTGTCAAAGAAGAGGTTGTTCGGCAGCAGTGGCCGCACCAACCTCAACCTTGAGGAAACCGCAGCTTTTCTGCGCCGCTTCAGGTTCAAATCGGCTGGCTTTGCGGTCGAATCCCGGCGGTGGCGTTGATTGCACGGGGGCGTCCGACGGCGGCGAAAAGCCCGTCGATCCGCCGGCTTTCCTCGTCCGAGCGGGGCAGCAGATAGGCCAGCGCGACATAGACGGCGAGGTTCGTCGCAAGCCCGAAGCAGCCCGACGTCAGGCCGTAGCCGAACGGCAGCTGGCCGCCATAGGCGAGCTCCAGGCCCACCGCCGTGACGAAGCCCACGATCATGCCCGCGATCGCGCCCTCGCGGTTGCCTTTCCTCCAGAAGATGCCAAGGAATTGCGGGATCGCGAGCTGGATGATCCCCTGATAGGCGAGCACCGCGAGCGAGAACAGCGCGGGCAACGTAAGGGTCGCGAGCCAGGACGCGAGCAGCGTCAGCAGCAGCATCCCTCCCTTGGCGATCACGATCATCTGCTTCTGGTCGAGCTCGACATAGTTGCCGACCAGGTCATTGGCGAGCTGGGCCCCGTAAGCCTGGATATTGCCGTCTGTGTGCCCCATGGAGGCTGCGAGCAGCACCACCCCGGCGAGGCCGAGCAGAACGACGCCGCCTGCCTGCTCCGAGATGATGAACCAGACGTCGTCGGGCTTGGCGAGCGCCTCCGGCGTGGTGGAGGCGAGCATGCCGAAGATCAGCAGCGCGACGCCGAACAGGAAGGTCAGCGGGACCGCGAGCGCGGCTGATTTCTTCAGACTCTTCACGCCGTCCGCGGTGAACAGTCGGACGAAGATGTAGGGCCAGCACCAGCCTCCCAGAGCTCCCGTGAACATGAGGGCGAACAGATAAAGCGGCCCTTCCTTCGAACCGAGGCCGGGGATCGCGTAGAGTTTGGGATCGATTGTCCAGAGCGTCGCGCCACGGACCTGCACGAGCCAGACCGAGAGGATGACGAGCATCAGCCCGCCGAACACATAGGCGACGATTCCCTGAACGTAGTCGGAGATGACGACGCCGCGCATGCCCATGCGCACGGTCCAGATCTGCCGGATGGCGATGACGACCACGCCCACGATCACGGAGGTCGAGAAGGACAGCGCCCCGAGCGACATCGCCTGGAACAGGTTGCCGAGGGCCTGCATGCCGAGCACGAGCCACGGCAGGCCGGAGATGATGCCGATCACCGCCGCGATGGTGCGGATGTGGCGCGACCCGTAGCGGAGCGCGAACAGGTCGCCCTGGGTCTTCAGGTCGTAGGTCTTGCCCCAGATCCACACCGGCCGGGCCAGCACGAACAGCAGCACGACCGTCAGCAGCGAGTAGGACAGGACATAGAAGGACATCACCCCGGCGGTGACGGACAGCGCGCCAAACGCCGTGAACATCGAGCCGGGGTACCAGGTGTTGAGGAACGACATCGCCTGGTAGCGCGCGCCGAAGGAGCGGCCGCCGACGGCGTAGTCGGTGAAGGACTGGTCGAGGACGCGGTTGCGATGGAGCGTCCAGACCACGAAGGCGAAGAACAGGGCGAGCAGCCCGAAGGTGACGATCACGCCGCGCTCTCCCCATCCGCCTGATCGAGCAGGTAAGCGGTGACCAGGCTCGCGGTGATGAAGACGTTGACCGCGAGGAAGTAGAACAGCGCGGCCGGCACGCCGGCGATCGGCGTCATATCGCCGTCCATCGCCCAGTAGAGCGGCGGCGCAAGCGCCACCACGACGTCGAGCAGGAACCAGAGCTTGATGGCGGCGCGCCATCCCGGCGCGCGCGATCGGTCGTTCGACATGGCCGTTCCCCCGTTTCTTGTTCTGTCAGTGCAGCGCCGGCGCGAGCTTGTCGAAGCAACTCGGCCAGTCCGCCTCATAGGCGGCCCGAACGTCCGCTCGGGTGATGCGGCTGTGCGTCAGCCGCAGTTCCGTCGAATCCTCGTCGAGCGGACGGAGGTCGATCCGCAGCAGCGTCTCCACGCCCGGCATCAGGTCGAGCGGCCCGTCATAAATCCAGCTCTTGAGGATGCGTCGCGCCGGCTCCAGCGCCTTGTAGCGTCCGCTGATCCGGTGGCGCTCGCCGGCCGGCCCAAGGGTGCGCAGTTCGAACCTGCCCCCGACCCGCAGATCGGTTTGAGCGTGCTCTACCGTGCAGGGTCCCGGCGCCAGCCAGCGCTGAAGAACGGCGGGATCTGTCCAGGCGCGATAGAGCGCCTCCGCGGAGGCGCGGAAGACCCGGACCAGGACGACGTCGGGTTCAGTCTCGAACATGCTGTCGCTCGCTGAGGACGGCTTCCAGATCAGTGAGCCGCTCGTTCCAGAAGGCCGTGTAGACGCCGAGCCACGACATGGCGTCCGCGAGCGGGCGAGGATCAAGCTCGCAATGATGCACCCGTCCCTCGATCGTCCGGCGGACCAGCCCGGCTTCCTCCAGCACCTTTACGTGCTTCGAGGCCGCCGCGAGGGACATCGGGAAGGGACGCGCCAGCTCGGTGACGCTCAGACGACCCCCGGCGAGCCGCTGGACCATGGCCCTGCGGGTGGCGTCACCTAAAGCGCGGAAGATCTGATCGAGCTGCCCAAAATGATCAACCATTTGGTTGAATGAAACAGATTTTCTCGGCGCGGGCAAGCGCCCCACGGCCCACGGAAGGCGGAGGAGGTTTCCAGGTTCTGCAACGGCCGGGAAGATCGACCACCCGGAGCGACTTGAAGACGGCGAGCGCAGCCTCGGCCTCGTCGGGAAACAGCGGATCGAACGGGATGAGCGAGCAGCGTTCGACGATCCGGCTGCGCCAGTCCGGGCACGCCATCGTCCAGTCGATCACTCGTTGCTCACCCCAAACAGAGGCGCTGGCGGGTCTGCCTGAACATCTATCGAGCGCCACGCGGATTGGCTGCGTCGCAATATAAGGAAATTGCTAATGCAAAGACTCGATCGTATAATGTATATTGCTCGAATTCTTCTCGAAGCTGCCCGCCTATTCTCACAGTAGCGGTCTGATGGGGGGCAGGATTTTCTGCCGCGTTGGAGCGGCCGAGAGGGTTCAGATCTTATCGGCGGATGGGAACGAAACTCTGCCGTGGCTTGGCCACGGCAGAGGCGCCCCGATTGGGTTCAGCTTGACCCGGCCTCACCACGAGCAGAAATCTTCGCTTCCCGCCGAACGCGCCTGTTGAAGCGCGCCTTCGTCTTCCGGACCACCCCGGCTCGATCGAAGACGCACAACACTCTGCGCGAACCGCGATGGAACGCGTCCCACTCGTCCGCGTCGCGAAGCCTCTCTCGGTGACCCATCATGACCATTGTCCATTATGAGGGCCGGACACCCGGCCTGCCGCCGAGGATATTTCGGGCGCTTTAGGAGTTTCAGCCGAATTCTCCGCCCGCACGAAAAATTTGTGCAAATGCGACCCGATGTGGCGGGGCTCCCCAATGGGCTATGGACTTTCACCCCCCTACCCCCTCGATCCTCGGACGCTACGGGCCACCATCGCCTCAATCGTGGGCAATGAAGCTGATGCGGATCGAGCCTGTAGCGTCCTGCTTGCGCAGCCTGAATGAGCCGGCCTTGTTGGCCGTCCTGTTGATCGAGAACGTGACCCTAAGCTCGTTGGCCGCGGTCCATTCGATCTTCGGCGATCTCTCTATCGCGGGCCCCTTGTCGAGCCAGAAGGAGGCGCAGTCGCTGCCGAAGACCATCGCCGCGTCCGCGCCAGCATCAGAAATCGGAGCATCACCCTTCAAGACCGCCAGACGATCGTAGCAGTAGGGCGCGATCGCGCCGCCGCCGTTATAGTTCAGCCGCACGGCTTTGAACGCGCCATCGGGCGACACGATCGGCTTGTCGACGAAATCGGGATGGGGCGCACCGGCAGCAGGGCTCCGAAGCCAGGCATAAACCGATAAGACGATGACGGTGGTCAGGCCGACCCCGGCCAAAACCCAGACCAGCCACCCGAGAACCTTCTTCATAATGGCGACAACCATCTAAGGGGCCTGCTCAGACGCATTGCTCCTCCCGTCGGTGAATAAAGCCCATCTCCCGCGCAAGCTATGGGAGAGCCACGCAGGCCTGTCGACCTCTGAGGGTCTGCGAGAGCCGCGCGGGATGCAGCCACTGCGCGGCGCTCCCACCTTCCAGTGCTTTAGTCAAACCGCTCGGCCGCACCCCTCGCAGCGCCCGCCGATCGGCCAGTATGCCCTTCAGCAGCGTGCGCCAGGGCGAGGAGTGGTAGAGCGGATCACTGGTCTTCGCGGGGGGTGCATGGTGCGGGTGCCGGTGGGAGTGATCCACGGGCGGATGGTCTTGAGGCGGGCCATGCCGATCCTGCTTGGCTGCGGAACCGGCTGATTGGATCGGCCCCAACGCGGTCAGGTAGCCTTCCCGTTTCACGTTGGAGGTATTGATCGATGAGCCGCTCTGTTCGGGACCGCGCGATCGCCGCCGCCGGTATCCTCTTGGTCATCTCTGGCGTCTTGGTGCTTCTAGTCGCTGCTCCCGTGATGGCGGCGGCGGTCTCAGCAATTTTTGATCAGTGCCCTGACGGAAGCGACTGTGCTGACGCCCGAAGCTCCGCGGCTGTAGCGAGTGCGCTGGCGATCGCGGGCTTAGGCGCAGCTGTCCTCGGTGTCGCCGTTCAGAGGTCGCTTTCGAAGAATGGTCGCAGAGAAGCGACTGGAGAGCCGGTCGCGCAAAGCTCCTTCCTCCTTCGTCGTCCCAGCGTGGCCGAGATGGCGGTTCAGGCTCTCCTAGCGGCCGGACTTCTGCTCATCGCATCCGACGCCATAGGAGCAGCTTCAGTCGACTGCTCGGCGCTGCCTAAGGATCCATTCTGCGATCTCTGGGGAAGCAGAGAAGGACCAGTTGCGGGTCGGTGGATCTATGCGAGCCAAAGCACCTATGTGTGGAGCAGTCTGATGTTGTGTGGGGTCTTCGCCGCTGCGATCCTCTTCCCGCTTGGTGTTCGGAAGCCCGCGGTCGGCATCATCGGTTCGCTCGGCATCGCAGCAACAGGCTTCATGATCCTCACCTGAACCGACCAGGACGCGCCACAGCGCACGCTCAACCGCTCATCCTCTTAGCTCTCTCGGACGCGGTCTTCAGGCTGTGGCCCCTGCCGCGGAGGCAGCGGCCATTCTTCGGGTCGAGCGGCGCGCCGCCGTCTCGGCGCTCCTTGATGTGGTCAGCGAAGAGGCGCGCCGGAGCGGCAACGTTGCAGCGCTGGCCGATGTCGAGCCACTCGCAGCGCCATCCGGCGCGGCGCTTCACCTCAAGCGCCCAGGCCTTGTGCTCCGGCGTCTGAAGCTCCGCGTCAGCCACCTTGGGAGGCGGCTTCACCGTCCGAGTGTCCACGGCGCGGAGCCGCGGCTGGATCGTCTTCAGCACCATGGCTCAGAGTTCCCGCCGAGGAGCGGCTGATCTTCTATGTTGAGTACCGATTGCCACCGGAGGCGAACTCTGCCCATGCGCATCCCCGAGATCCGCGTTCCTAACCTTGGGCAGGACATCTTCAACCTCCTGCTTAAGCGCATGAGGAGCTTCCAGAGCTTGCTTAAGGAAGGCCACGTAATGGGAGTTGTGGTGGCAAGCGACGCCGCCCCCCTTGTCGCGCACTCAATGACGTACCGAGGCAGCAACCTGATCTCTTTCGCAGGAACAGACCCTGAGGGATACGACTGCGAGGTGATGGTGAACTGCTTCCAAGCACGGGTTACGTTGCGGGCCATCCCAACCGACACACCAGAGGCGAAGAAGTACGGCTTTGAGCTTCCGTCGCCCGAGAGTGGCGGAGCCGCAAAACCTGACGAAGAGGCTTAAGCCAGCCTACACGTCCCCGTCGGCCTCTCCTGTCCGACCGAGATCCTCGGTGTAGGGCTCCGCTACCCCCGCCATCTGCAGGTACACCGGGCGAGATCCCCGCCTGGCCGAGGGGAAAGATCCTCCGTCTCTCCCACGATCGCGCAGCCCGTCTGGGCCGGTTGTGCGCGCCTGAGGATGAGGCAGGCTCTAGGCTCAGCCTGAAGATAGAGCGCCACGAGGAGCTCCGGCACTCCCACGGGAGAACCTCGTCTGTGTTGCCCGCATAGGCGGGGATCCGCCGTCAAGCCCCGGCCTGTCGCGGCGCGTCACGGCGGGCGATGACCTGTGTAAACCGGGGATGGAGATCTTTCGACGAGATACATCGCCAACGCAGGCTCAGACTTCATCGAGTTGAAGCTGAGTCGATATTTGGAGGCGACCGTGAAGAAGCGATACGAGGAGTGGGGTAAGCTTTCCGCCACCTACAAGCCGAAGCCCCGGCCGATGATCCGCATGATCGACCTTCCGGCGGTTCGAAAGCTTGAGGACGCAGTTCTGCTCGGGCGCGCGCAAGGCTCCTGGGCGGAAGAGCACGCGGACACCGCGTCAAAGGAGCTGTTCGGCAATACTTTGGCGGACACTCAGTTCCGGTTCCCCGATTGCTACTTTGACGATGACGCCGGCGACGGTCTGATCATCGAGACGAACGGTCGCTACGACAAACACGAGGCCAAGTTCGCCACGACGGGGAAGAGCGACGCCGACATGTGCGCGGTCCTGAAGGAACTCGGCCTCGACTTCACGGGCATGGACGGCCGGCCGCTTCACTGCACCCCACTCCTCGCGCGCCAGGCCGAAGCCGCGGCGCGCCGAATCGCGGGCAAGCTGCCAGACGTCGAGGACCTTTCGGTCAGGCAGTGGGCTGCAAACCTCGAGGAGGCGGCGAGAGCGTTTCAACAAAAGAAGAGAGGGCGGGAAAGGTAGGAAAAAGACCGTAGCCCCGGTTCGGGCGCTTCCGAACAACTATGGATATCCGATTGCTCAGCTTGGCTGGGGCGCGACCTAGTTCAGATTAAAATTAGCACACCGTCGTGTGCCCGGAGAGAGATGGGGAAATGCTAGTAGCGGCAGCGACATTGAACGGGCTGAGGCGGTGTCCTCACTGCTCTATAGCCAGCCCTCGCCTATATAAGGCTTGGTCGAGTCAGCAGCAAACTTCTCGAACGGACGGAGGTGCTGGTCTTTTCTGGGCGGCATATCTTTGCTCTTCGTGCGGCTCACTGGTCTCGACAGCATCGGAGAGAAACCCGATTTCCGTCGGAGGCGCGCTCGTCGCGAAATGCTTCCCGTCGGCGAAAACAGCGCATGAAGATATACCGGACCCGGCGCGCAAGTTTCTGCAACAAGCCTTCGACACGATCCATGCGCCTGATGCCGCGGCCGTCATGGCGGGCTCGGCGGTCGACGCCATGCTCAAAGCACATGGCCTCGTCAAGGGCAGCCTTTATTCCAGGATCGACAAAGCGCTTGAGGACAATCTTCTAACCAAAGGTATGGCCGACTGGGCTCATGAAGTCCGTCTCGGCTCAAACCGACCACGGCATTCCGACGAGGATAAGCCTCATGTCAGCCCCGAAGAGGCAAAGCAGTCAGTAGAGTTTGCGGAGGCCTTGGGTCAGTTCTTGTTCGTCCTTACGGCTAGGATCGAGCGCGGCACGAAGGCCGCAAAGGAGGCGTCTGTCTTTGACTGACCTACCTCCGCCACCTGCAGGTCCTCCGGGCGAGGTAGTAGCCCGGCGGCGGGGTGAGCTCTTCGGGCTCTTCGATGATGGCGCAGCCGGAGATCGGAGCGGGCTGCTGGCGATGCACGATGCGGCAGGAGCCGGGCTCCGCCTGAAGGCAGAGGGCGACGATGAACCCGGCGATCCGAGATGCGACTGCCTGATTAGCGGTCCTCTTGTAACCATCCAGGCATCCGTTAGTCTCGCCGCGCATGAAATCAAATCATCCGATGGCGTGCTTCTCCGTAGCGGCGATTGCCGTTTCGCTCTCTGGCGCACCTACCAAGCCAAGTCAATTGACTGCATCCGAGTACAACTCTTGCATTAAGAGACAGCTACCCTCAAAAAAAGCCGCCTCAGGCAGACAGAGATCAGTGCATAAACGGTGTCGTTAAACCATGCGCTGAAATCGCCGCAAAATTGCCTAGCGAGCTGCTTCGTGAGGGGATCCTAGATCGCAGAACGCGAATTCATCTCTGGCAAAGTCTTTTTAATCAGGGACTAGCACGAGCTGTTCAGGGCTGCGTGTCAATTGAATGACAGCTACCTTTGGCCAGATGTGATCTGCGCTGCGGAATGCATCAGCGACGACTTGATCTGGTGACAGGTTGGCCCTCATGTCGGCCTAGACCGACAAGCGCCGCGCCGGCCTCCATTCGATAGATGACGCCGGGCGGCAGCAGGAACTCGCCACGATCAAGCTCTTGGCACGCGGAGGGGCCATACTGGCAAGCCCCGACCACGCCGACGTAGGCGTACCGGCGGCCCCACTCGTCGCGGACGATGGAGTGAACCGGGTACTCCCCGAGATGGCAGACGATCGGGCCTTCGCGGACGACGTCGCGAAGTATCCTGCAGGTCGCGAAAGGATCGCGCTGGTTACCTGGGTGCGGCATCCCTCACCTTTCGTGAGGGGCCGTCCCCAATCGCGTCTCAGGCGCAGGTCGTCCGGCGCCGCATGACCTTACACTTCGACAAAGGCAAGGTCATCTGAACAAGCCCGCTCGCGGGCGAGACTCTGGATCAAAAGAAGCGGCCGCCCCTCGGCCGCTCGGAATGTCCCGGCATCGTCGGCATCAGCGCCCGCCCGTGATGATCAACTCGCCGGCGATCGTCCCGGCTGCAGGCCCGTCGAGCACCGATCGGGAAGCCGTCGAATCCGCCGCACCTCCGCATAGTCGTTGAGCGAGACCATCCAGCGGCCCTTCAGGTCGCTGAACCGGCGCCGGCGACGCTCATGGGGCGGCGCGGTCCGTAAGCTCTTCGCTCGAAGAAGGCATGGCGCGCGACGCGACCACGAAGCTGCAGGCATGGATCGACCTGCAGGACAGGAGGCTGTGAGCGCGCGAGACTCTTCCCAGAATTCGCGGGAATTCGCCGGTCCTGGGTTCGAGTCCCAGCGCGCTCACCATTCGCCCTGTGTCACAGGGGCGGATTGATGATCGGCTCCGCCGGGGGCTCGCCCGGTTCGTCGATCGACGGATCGATCGCAGGCTCCGGATTCGGGACGATGTCCGGATCCTGGATCGGGGTCTCCTGCGGCATTGGCGGACTGATCGGCTCGCCCGGCATCGGCGGGTTCGGAATGTTCGGTCCCGTCTGCATCTTAGGGCCTCCTTCTAATCTTGTGAGCTTGCGCCGGCCGGCGGACTGGATCCGCTCCACGGCCGACTGGCGTCCGCGGGAGAGATGGGCGAGGTTTCTCAGCCCAGAGCCACCTTGCCGGCTTCGCCGAGGTCGGGGCGCTCGCGCTTCATGCGCGCCCTGGCGATTTCAAACGCCACCACGAGGGGATTCGAGAGGCCTTCCCAGAACTCGGCCGAGTGCGGAATGACCCTCAAGAGACGGATGTTGGGATCGTCCGGACCATCCGGGAACCAGGTCTTGGCCATCTCCGACCAATGCGCCTTGATGGCCGAGCGGTCGTCGCTCACCTCTGCGGTCGCCGAGATCGAGACGTAGTCGTTGGAGCCGGGCTTCGCGAAGGCGAGGCACACCTCCGGGTCGGCGGCGATCTCGTCGTCCTTGTGCGCCCGCCCGTCGGTCAGGAAGACGATCTCTCCGGCGTCGCGGTCGGCGATGGCGTGCATCGGTCGGGCGCGCAGCGCGCTGCCCTGCTTCGACGTCAGCATGCAGACGCGGATTTCGTCCACAAGGCGCCAGACGCGATCGGCGTCGGAATTGGTCGTCATGACGGTGCGCTCCTTGGAAGGGCCGCGCATGGCGGCAGGTCTCCCCTGACAACAGTCAGCGTGGGACCTGGTTCCTCCCGACGCGTCCGTTAGGCGGCCGTGGCAGGCGGCGGCGTCACTGCTCGCGGAAGCTTTTCCGGAACGAATGCACCACGGGCTCGATGAAGTATTCCATCGCGACGCGCTTGCGGGCCTCCACATAGGCCTCGACCGGCGTGCCCGGCTTCATGTCCGCGGGATTGGCGTAGGCGCCGAAGGCCGCGCGATCGACCGCGACCTGGGCCGTGTAATAGCTCTCGCGTGTCTGCGGGTCGGTGATGATGTCGGCCGCCACCTTGATCACGCGACCGGGAATCATCGGCATGTCGCGCATGGGGAAGGTGGTGAACGAGACCCGCGCCGGCTGCCCGGCCTCGATGCTGCGAATCTCCTGCGGCGACACCCGGCCTTCGATCACGAGGTCGCCCTCGGTGGGGACGATCTGCAGGATCTCCTGGCCGGGCCGAACCACGCCGCCGACCGTCTTGACCTGGAGGTTCAGCACATAGCCGGTGTCGGGAGCGAGCACCTGGGTGCGGGTGAGCACGTCGTCGCTCGCCGCAAGCTTGGCGCGCATGCTGGCGATCTCCGCCCGCGCCTTGGCGAGCTCCGCAGACACGTCGTTCAGATAGCTGGTGCTCGCGTTCTGGAGCGTGATCTGCTTCTCGACTGCCTCGATCTCGGAGCGCTTGATCTCCGCCTTGAGGGTCGCGACCTCGGTGTCGAGCTCGGAGCGGCGGCGCTGCAGGTCGAGCATCTGGGGCTTGCGCGCGAGCCCCTTATCGAGAAGTCCCTGGGTATCCGCAATCTGCACGTCGACCAGCGCGCGTTGGTCCTGCGAGCCGCTGATGCGTGCCCGCGCGCCCTCCACCTCGGCGCGCAGCCGGGAAATCTGCGTCTGAAGCAGATCCTCCTTCTCCTCCAGGCCTTTGACGGAGGTTTCGAACAGCCGCTGCTGGCCGCTCATGAACGCCTTGAAGGCCGGATCATCGCCCGCTGCGGCGAGCGCGGCGGAGAAATCAATCTCGGCCGCGCCTGCCAGCTGGGCGGAGAGGCGCGCCGCCTCCGCTTCCCTCCGCGCAAGCGCGCCGCGCACCTGACCGACCGCCGCCTGCGCCTGGGCGCGCTGCAGCGTCACCAGAGGCTGGCCGCGCCGGACGAGGTCGCCCTCCTTTACCAGGATCTCGCTGATGATGCCGCCCTCGAGGTGCGACACGGATTTGCGGCTGGCTTCCGGACCGACGACGCCGCGGACCACCGCGCCGGCGGCGAGCGGCGCCGTCCCGGCCCAGACCGCAAAGCCGCCCATAAAGCCGAAGATCACCACCCCGCCCGCGATAGCGACGCCACGCAGCCGAACTGCGAGCCGCGGGGACCGCGCAGGCGACGGAAGGGCGGCGCTCGCCGGCGCGCTCATCGGGCGGCTCCGGGGATCGCGCGCACGTCGGACGAGGGAACGGGCGCCACCAGCTCGCGGAGAATTTCGGTCGGCGGCCCGGCTTTGACGAGCTGGCCGTTCTGCATGACCGCGACCCGATCGGCCAGATGGGCGAGAGCCGGCTTGTGGGTCACCAGAACCACCGTGACGCCGCGCTGCTTCAGCGTCGCGATGCAGGACACGAGCGCCCGCTCGCCTTCGCCGTCGAGGCTGGCGTTCGGCTCGTCGAGCACGACGAGACGCGTCTCGCCATAGACCGCCCGGGCGAGCGCGACGCGCTGGCGCTGGCCGCCGGACAGCATGGCGCCGCCATTCGCCAGATAGGTGTCGTAGCCCTGCGGCAGCGACAGGATGAGCTCATGGCAGCCCGCGAGCTTCGCCGCGGCCACCACCGCCTCATCGTCCGGCTCGTCGAACCGGGCGATGACGTCTCGCACCCGCCCCGAAAACAGTTCGGTGCCCTGCGCCAGATATCCGACATAGCGGCGGCGCTGGTCGTCACGCCACAGCAGGATGTCGCCGCCGTCGAGCCTCACGACGCCGCGGGTGGGGGCGCGGCTGCCGACGATCGCCCGGCACAGCGTGCTCTTGCCCGAGCCGGACGGGCCGATGAAGGCGACGCTCTCCCCCGGCTTGATGGCGAGCGAGACGCCGGCGAGGATGGCCTTGCCGCCGCCCGCGACCATCGTCACGCCCTCGATCGTGAGCCGGCCTTCGGGCGCCGGCAGCGCGATCGGGTCGTCGATGGCGGCGTCAGAGGCGTTGAGCAGCGCCGAGATGCGACGCCACGCCATGCGGCAGTGCTGCAGGCCGCGCCACGCCGCGATGGACTGGTCGAGCGGAGCCAGCGCGCGCGACAGCAGGATCGAACTCGCGATCATGCCGCCCGGCGTGATGTGGCCTTCGAGAGAAAGGAACGCGCCGAGCGCCAGCGTGGCGATCTGGGCCACGACCCGCAGGAATTTGCCCGCCCCGATCATGACGGTCCCGCGGTCCGCGGCGGAGCCGAGCATCGCCGTGGAGGCGGCGTTCACCTCGCTCGCGCGGGCGGCGAGCGGCCGGCCGAGCCCCATCGCGGAAACAGTGTCGACGTTTCGGGCCGCCTCGGCGAGCACGCGCTGCGCCTCCTGCTGCCCTTTTGCCACCCGCTCCGCGGCCGGCTTCGTGGCGCGGTCGTTCAGCACCGCGAGCGCCACGATCAACACCGAAAAGACCAGCCCGAGCAGCCCGAGATAGGGATGAATGAGCGTGCAGCCGAGGAGAAAGATCGGCATCCACGGGATATCGCAGAGCGATGGCAGCGTCGGCCCTGAAAGGAAGGTGCGCACCGTTCTGAGGTCGTTGAACGGCGTGCCTTCCTGCGCCCCCGAGGGCTTGGCGAGCCCGCGCTCCGCCGTCAAAGCGGCGGCGAAGACGGGCTCGAACAGCGTGTCCTCGATCCATTCGCCGATCCGGGCCAGCGCGCGCAGGCGAAGCGCTTCGAGCGCGGCGTAGACCGCAATGGCGCCGGCCGCGATCAGCGTGACGTAGATCAGGGTCTCGACCACCCCGCTTCTCAGCACGCGGTCGTAGACCTGCATCATGTAGAGAGACGGGACGAGCAGAAGCATATTAATCGCGATGCTGAACACCGCGAGAAGCCCAACCGCGGAACGCAGTTCGCCAAGCACCCGCTTCAGAGCCTCAGCCCCGGCGCCTGTCGCTTCCTTCTTCGTCTCCGCCATCGACGTCTCGTTCCCTCCTCCGCCAGGAGGCCAGCCGCGGAAGTATGCCGAGGCGATCCCCCGCCGCAATCGGTTCAACTGCGTATGTGAAACTTAGGCGGCGGCCCGGAAGGGAAAGTCGGGTCGCGCATGAGGGTAAAGACTGTCTCAAGACGACAGTCAGCTTCTGTCGCCTTTCGCCCAGCCGGCGCGCGCGGCCTCGGCGTAGTCGGCAAAGCCGCCGGCTGCGATCGCCCGGCGGGCGCCGGCCATCAGCTGCTGGTAATAGGCGACGTTCGCCCAGCTCAGCAGCATCATCCCGAGGATCTCGCCGGAACGGACGAGATGGTGCAGGTAGGCTCGCGAATAGTCCCGCAGCGCCGGGCAGTCGCTTTCCTCGTCGAGAGGCCGCGGATCGTCCGCGTGCCGGGCGTTCTTCAGATTGATCTTGCCGAAGCGCGTGAAGGCCTGGCCGTGGCGGCCCGCCCGCGTCGGCATCACGCAGTCGAACATGTCGATCCCGCGCGCGACGCATTTGAGGAGGTCGTCCGGCGAACCGACCCCCATCAGATAGCGGGGCCGTCCGGCCGGCAGCTCCGGAACCACATCCTCGAGAACCGAAAGCATGGTGGCCTGAGGCTCGCCGACCGCGAGCCCGCCGACCGCGTAGCCGTCGAAGCCGATCTCCACGAGCCGCCGGGCGGAAAACCTCCGCAGCCCGGCGTCGTCGCCGCCCTGCACGATTCCGAACAGCGCGCGCCCTTCAGGGGCTCCGAACGCCGCCTTGGAGCGCTCGGCCCAGTCAAGCGAGAGCAGCATCGCGCGCTCGATCTCGGCGCGCGGCGCCGGCAGCCGGACGCATTCGTCGAACTGCATCGCGATGTCGGAGTCGAGCAGGCGCTGGATCTCGATCGAGCGCTCAGGGGTCAGCCGGTGGGTCGAGCCGTCGAGATGCGAGCGGAAGGTGACGCCGTCTTTGTCGAGCTTGCGGAGCGCGGCGAGCGACATGACCTGGAAGCCGCCGGAGTCAGTCAGGATCGGGTGCGGCCAGCGCATGAAGGCGTGCAGCCCGCCGAGCGCCGCGACGCGCTCCGCCCCTGGCCGCAGCATGAGGTGGTAGACATTGCCGAGCACGACGTCGGCGCCGGTCGCGCGCACCTGATCGACGTATAGCGCCTTCACGGTCGCAGCGGTGCCGACCGGCATGAAGGCCGGCGTTCGGATCGTCCCGCGCGGGAAGACCAGCTCGCCGGTCCGAGCGGCGCCTTCGGTCGCTTCGACGCGGAACGGAATACGGCTCACGCCCTGCGCTCCGGCAGGAACAGGCAGGCGTCGCCATAGGAATAGAAACGGTATCGCTCCGCGATCGCGTGCGCATAGGCGCGCCGCACCGGGTCGAGCCCGGCGAAGGCGGAGATCAGCATCATCAGGGTTGAGCGCGGCAGGTGAAAGTTGGTCAGCAGGGCATCCACCGCGCGGAAGCGGAAGCCGGGCGTGATGAAGATGTCGGTCTCCCCCGAGAAGGCGGCGAGCCGACCATCCTCGCCGACCGCGCTCTCGAGCAGCCGCGCCGCCGTCGTGCCGACGGCGACGATTCTGCCGCCGGCGCTGCGAACCGCGTTCAGCGCCTCGGCGGTCGCTTCGTCCAGGAAGCCGGTCTCGGCGTGCATCCGATGATCGTCCGTATCCTCGACTTTCACCGGCAGGAAGGTGCCGGCGCCGACATGCAGCACCGTCTCGTGACGCGCGACGCCGCGGCGCTCGATCGCCTCCAGCAGCTCTGGGGTGAAGTGCAGGCCGGCCGTCGGGGCCGCGACCGCGCCGGGCTCGCGCGCGAAAACCGTCTGATAGTCGGCCGCGTCGCGATCGTCGGTCGCGCGGCGGCCGGCGATGTAGGGCGGCAGCGGCAGCTCGCCGGCGGCCGCTATGGCGAGGTCGAGGTCGGGCCCTGCAAGGTCGAAGGCGAGGGTCACCTCGCCGGCCTCTCCGCGGGCCTCGACGGTCGCCTCCATGCGGCCCAGCAGGCAAGCCTCGCCGGCCCGTTCGTCGCCGATCGCGATCCGGTCGCCGACGCCGAGCTTTTTCGCGGGCCGCGCGAAGGCCAGCCAGCGCGCGGCGTCCAGCCGGCGGTGCAGCAGCAGCTCCACGCGCGCAACGGACTCGCCGCGCCGTCGCAGCGCGCGCAGCCGCGCCGGGATCACGCGCGTCGCGTTCACCACCAGCGCGTCGCCCGGATCGAGCAGGTCGGCCAGATCCGAGACGCGACGATCATCGAGCTCGGGCGAGCCTCCGGGCCGCACGACCAGAAGCCGTGCGGCGTCGCGCGGCGCGACCGGCCGGAGCGCGATCAGCTCCTCGGGGAGCTCGAAATCGAACAGCGAGACGTCCACGGCTCTCTCGTCCCGGCGGACGCCTAGAAGAACTGGATCAGCAGCGCGCCCGCCGCCAGCAGGACGACGCCTGCGGCGCGCGCCGCATTGAGGGAGTGCTGCTCGGCGCCGAGCAAGCCGAAATGGTCGAGCGCGACAGCGGTGATCAGCTGAGCGGCGATCGCAAAGGCCATCGCCGGGCCGACGCCGAGGCGCGGCACGACGAAGGCGGTCGAGGCCACGATAAAGGCGCCGAGCAGACCGCCGGCAATCCACCAGCCCGGTCCGAGCACGCGTGCGGAGGCGAGCGCCGGGCCAAATCCCCCGGCGGCGAGGCTGACGCCCGCCAGCGCGACGGCGCCGACCCAGAACGACACCGTCGCGGCGAACACGCTCGATCCAAGGGAGCGCGCCAGGCCCGCATTGACCACGCCCTGCAGCGCCATCGCGCAACCGAGCGCGACGGCGAGCAGGGCGAAGAACAGCGGGCCCACCATCGCCTCGTGGCCTCGCGTCAGGCGGCGTCGGCCGCGACCTTCATGGACACGATGCGATCGGGATCGCGCACGGGCTCGCCGCGCTTGATCTTGTCGATGTTCTCCATGCCCTCGACGACCTTGCCCCACACCGAATACTGGCCGTCGAGCCAGGGGGCTTCCCCGAAGCAGATGAAGAACTGGCTGTCGGCGGAATCCGGGTCCATCGCGCGCGCGGCGGAGACGGTGCCGCGGACATGCTTCTCCTTCGAGAACTCAGCCTTCAGCTTCTTGCCCGAACCGCCGCGGCCGGTGCCCTCGGGATCACCGGTCTGGGCCATAAAGCCGTCGATGACGCGGTGGAACACGACGCCGTCATAGAAGCCCTCGCGCGCGAGCTCCTTGATGCGGGCGACGTGCACAGGCGCCAGGTCGGGCCTCAGCTCAATCTTCACCGGACCCTGCGAGGTCTCGATCAGAAGGGTGTTTTCGAGATCGCTCATGATCGTCTCCTTAGCGGTATGGTCCAGGCTCACGCCGGACCGTCGGCGAGCCTGATCGACTTCACCTTGTCGGGATTCTGGACCGTCCCGCTGCCTGCGGCGCCCTTCTTCAGCTTGTCCACGACGTCCATGCCGCTCGTGACCTCGCCGATGATCGTGTACTGGCCGTCGAGCCAGGTGGCCGGCGCCAGACAGATAAAGAACTGGCTGTTGGCGGTGTCCGGCTCGGAGGTTCGCGCCATTCCGACCGTGCCGCGCTTGAAGCTCTCCTTGGAGAACTCCGCCTTCAGATCGGGATATTTGGAGCCGCCCTCGCCAGTGCCGGTCGGATCGCCGGTCTGCGCCATGAACCCGGCGATGACACGGTGGAACGGCACGCCGTCGTAAAACTTCTCGCGGACAAGCTGCTCGATGCGCGCGACGTGGTTCGGCGCGAGATCGGGCCGCAGGCGGATCGTGACCGTTCCCTTGGTGGTCTCCAGCACGATCGAGGGCGCGGGTCCGGCGGCGACGGCGGTGGTCGCAAAGCCCAGGGCGACCAGGAAGGCGAGCAGGATTCGCATCGTAAAACCTCTCTGGAGGAACGCTGTGGCGGCTCGGCTCACCGCGGGAACCGCGCGGCCAGCCGCTCTGCGACGATCGCCGGCACGAAAGCCGTCACGTCGCCGCCCATGGCGGCGATCTGCCGGACCAGGGTGGCGCTGATCGCCCGCACAGCAGGCGCCGCGGGCAGGAACACCGTCTGGAGGCCCGGCGCAAGCTCTCCGTTCATGCCGGCCATCTGCATCTCGTAGTAGAAGTCCGCGCCATCGCGCAGCCCGCGCACGAGAAGAGACGCGCCGCTGCGCGCCGCCGCCTCCACCACCAGCCCTTCGAAGGTGATCACCTCGAGCGCCACGCCGGCCGCCTCCGCGAGGGGGGCGCCACAGCTACGGAGGAGCTCCGCACGCTCCTGGGCGGAGAACGAAGGCGTCTTGCCCGCATGGGCGCCGACCCCGACCACAAGCCGGTCGGCGAGCCGGCACGCCCGCGCCAGCACGTCGAGATGGCCGTTGGTGACCGGGTCGAAAGAGCCCGGATAGAAGGCAGTGCGGGGCATGCTGGCGTCCGGGCGATTGGTCGCCGTGCTTACCCCGCGGCCGGCGCCGGCTGCAAGCGCGCTTCGGGTGAACGATTGATGAACGGCGGGGCCAGCCTCCGTTCAGTGCCGGCGGCTAGCCTGAGGTCATGATTTCAAGGGAGTCGGCGATGACGGCTGAGCCGGGCGCACGCGTCACAGGATGGAAGGCGGCAGTGACCGCCTTCGCGCTCCTGTGCGCCGCCGCGGCGCTGGCGGTTCTCGCCACGGCGAGCGTGGGCGGCGAGGCCTGTCGCCCTCCGTCCGGCACCTCCCTCGACCTGGGCCCCCTCGAGCGCTGACCCCCGCCGCGAAACGGCGACGGACCGGATACCCGCCCCTCTCCGTTCCGGACACGCACGAGGACGCCCGGCCGCATGGGGAGCGGCCGGGCGACTTCTTGATCGATGATCCCCGGCTCCCAAAAGAAAGCGGCGTCGCCCTCTCGAGCGACGCCGCTTCTATCTTGGAGGCCCAGCCTGGAGTTGAACCAGGATAAGAGGACGTTCCCGCCCCCCGGGTAGCCATTCCCCCACCGGGCCGACGCATAAGTCTTTCCACGGCGGTCGGGCGTCGACAAGAAGTCGCGCGAATTAGCGTTAATTGCGCGCCCAGCGCCTCCGCGGCTACTCGGCCTCTTGTTCCTCGCCGATGTGCTCGACCGAGACCACCCGCTCGCCATCACCGGTGGCGAAGACGATCACGCCCTGGGTGCTGCGCCCGGCCAGCCTAATGCCGTCCACAGGCACGCGGATCGTCTGGCCGCCATTGGTCACCAGCATGATCTGATCGGCGTGCTCGACCGGGAACGACGCCACCAGCGGCCCGTTCCGCTCGTTCGTGACCATCGCCACGATGCCTTTCCCGCCGCGCCCGGTGACGCGGTACTCGAAGGAGGACGAGCGCTTACCATAGCCGTTCTCGGAGATCGTCAGGATCAGCTGCTCGGCCTCGCTCATCGCGGTGTAGCGGTCCTGGCCGAGCTCGATCTCGGAGCCGGCTTCGATGTCGCTGTCCGCGTCGGCCGCGCCCTCCTCCGCGACGCTCTCGCCCTGGCCGCGGCGCACTGCGTTGGCGAGCTTGAGGTAGGCCACGCGCTCGGCGGGCGTCGCCTCGAAGTGACGCAGGATCGAGAGCCCGATGACCCGGTCGCCATCCGCCAGCGTCACGCCGCGCACGCCGACACTGTCGCGCCCCTTGAAGACGCGGACGTCGGTGACGCGGAAGCGGATGCACTGGCCGAGATGCGTCGTCAGCAGGACGTCGTCATCCTCAGAGCAGATCTGCACGTCGACGATCGCCTCGCCCTCGTCGAGCTTCATCGCGATCTTGCCAGCGCGATTGACGTTGACGAAGTCGGACAGCTTGTTGCGTCGGACGGTGCCGCCCGAGGTCGCGAACATCACGTCGTATCGCGCCCACTCGGACTCGTTCTCGACGAGAGGCATGATGGTGGTGATGCGCTCGCCCTGCTCGAGCGGCAGCATGTTGACCAGCGCCTTGCCGCGCGCCTGCGGGGCCGAGAGCGGCAGGCGCCAGACCTTCTCCTTGTAGACCTGCCCGCGCGACGAGAAGAACAACACCGGCGTGTGCGTGTTGGCCACGAACAGGCGGCTCACGAAATCCTCGTCGCGCGTCGCCATGCCGGAGCGGCCTTTGCCGCCGCGGTTCTGGGAGCGGTAGGTCGCCAGCGGCACGCGCTTGATGTAGCCGCCATGCGTGAAGGTGACGACCATGTCCTCGCGCTGGATCAGGTCCTCGTCCTCGAAGTCGGCTTCAGATTCGAGGATCTCGGTGCGCCGCGGCGTCCCGAACTGGGCCTTGGCCGAGAGAAGCTCCTCTCGCACGATCCCCTGCACGCGCTCGCGCGAGCGCAGGATGTCGAGGTAGTCGGCGATCTCGGCCGCCAGCTTGTCGAGCTCGCCGCCGATCTCGTCGCGGCCGAGCGCGGTCAGGCGCTGCAGCCTGAGGTCGAGGATCGCCCGCGCCTGTTCGAAGGAGAGGCGGTAGGTCCCGTCCTCCGAGAGCATGTGGCGGGGGTCGTCGATCAGCGCGATCAGCGGCGCGACGTCCGCCGCTGGCCAGTCGCGGTCCATCAGTCGCTCCCGCGCCGTGGCGGGATCGGGCGCGGTGCGGATCAGGTGGATGACTTCGTCGATGTTGGCGACGGCGATCGCCAGGCCGACCAACACATGGGCGCGGTCACGCGCCTTGTTGAGCCGGAACTTGGTGCGCCGGCTGATGACGTCCTCGCGGAACGCGATGAACGCCGTCAGGGCGTCCTTGAGGTTCATCAGCTCCGGCCGGCCGCCGTTCAGAGCCACCATGTTGGCGCCGAAGGTCGTCTGCAGCGACGAGAACCGGTAAAGCTGGTTGAGCACCACGTCGGCGACGGCTTCGCGCTTGAGCTCGATTACGATCCGCATGCCCTGGCGGTCGCTCTCGTCGCGCAAATCGGAGATGCCTTCGACACGCTTGTCGCGCACGAGGTCCGCGATGTGCTCGATCAGCCGGGCCTTGTTCACCTGGTAAGGCAGCTCGGTGACGATCAGCGCCTCGCGGTCCTTCCGAATTTCCTCGACGTCGACCTTGGCGCGCATGATGATCGAGCCGCGGCCGGTGGAGTAAGCCGAGCGGATCCCGCCGCGGCCCAGAATGCGGCCGGCGGTCGGAAAATCGGGTCCCGGGACAATCTCGAGCAGCGCCTCGAGCTCCATCTCAGGCTCGGCGATCAGCGCCACGCAGGCATCGACGACTTCGCCGAGATTGTGGGGCGGGATGTTGGTCGCCATGCCGACCGCTATGCCGCCCGCGCCGTTGACCAGCAGGTTCGGGAACTGCGCCGGCAGGACCGTCGGCTCCCGCTCGGAGCCGTCGTAATTGTCCTGGAAGTCGACCGTGTCCTCGTCGATGTCCGCCAGCAGCGCCATGGCGGGCTTGGCGAGCCGGATTTCGGTGTACCGCATCGCCGCCGGCGGATCGCCGTCGACCGAACCGAAATTGCCCTGCCCGTCCGCCAGCATCAGCCGCATCGAGAAGGGCTGCGCCATGCGCACCAGCGCGTCGTAGATCGACTGGTCGCCGTGCGGGTGATACTTACCGATCACGTCGCCGACGACGCGGGCCGACTTTCTGTAAGGCCGATCAGGGAAATAGCCGTTCTCGTTCATCGAGAACAGGATGCGGCGATGCACCGGCTTCAGGCCGTCGCGCACGTCGGGCAGCGCCCGGGCCACGATGACGGACATCGCATAGTCGAGATAGGAGCGGCGCATCTCGTCCGCGATCGAGACGAGGCGGACATCGGACGGCTCGCCCGACGTCGGGTCTTTGGGATCAGCCAAGATCAGGGGGCTTTCGTTATCGCTTTGCGCGCGCGACCCTAGACGATTCCACCCTGAAAGGCCAATTTCCGACGATCGCCCGCCGCGAGAAAAAGCGTAGTTATATCAATATTATGCTTCAGCACCTCACGGCGCGCGGATCAGCCGCGCGAGGTCATGCTGACGACGCGCTCCATAGTGCGTAGCGTCTGGCGCCCTACCTGGGTCGCGACAGAGCTTTATTGGGGTCACGAATGCAGGCGCGGCCAAAGCTGATCGTGTTCGACATCATCGAGACGGTGATGTCGCTCGAAACCCTGCGCCCGCGCTTTGAGGCCGTTGGGCTGCCGCCGGAGACGCTGGAACTCTGGTTTGCGTCCGGCCTGCGCGACGCCTTCGCGATCGCCGCCGCCGGCGGCTTCCGGCCCTTCGCCGAAGTCCTTCGCGGCGTTCTGGGGCAGATCGCGCCAGGCGCGACGGAGGAGCAGTCGGCGACGATCGTCGGCGGCATGGCGGAGCTCCGCCCGCACGAGGAGGCGCAGCCGGCGCTCAAAATGCTCGCCAGCGCAGGCTTCCGGCTCGTCGCGCTCAGCAATGGCGCGGCGGCCACGACCCGCAAACTGCTGCGCGACGGCGGGCTCGAGGGCTTCTTCGAACGTGTCGGCTCAGTCGACGACGCCCAGGCCTCCAAGCCGCGACCCGAGGTCTACCGGACGCTCCTCCAGGCTTGCGATGTTGCGCCTGAGGACGCCTGTATGGTCGCGGCGCACGCGTGGGACGTGAACGGCGCAAAGGCCGCCGGCCTGACCGGCGTCTTCATCGCGCGCGGTCAGCGCTACCCTGCCGCCACCATGGCTGCGCCGGATATCGCGGCCGAAACCCTCGTCGAAGCCGCGGAGGCGCTGAGCCTCCTGCCGCACCGTTAGCGCCGGCAGGAGGCCGCGCCCAGGGGCCGGCGAAGCAGTCGCTCAGAACGGAATGTCGTCGTCCATCGCGTCGTTGTAGCCCCCGCGCCCGCCGCCGCCCGCCGCCGGAGCCGGCGCCCTGCGCTCGGTCGGGCTCGACCGGCCGAAGCTCTCCCCGCCGCCCTCATAGGCGTCGCCGCCGCTCTCCCCGCCGCCGCGGCCGTCGAGCATCGCCAGTTCGCCCCGATAGCGCTGCAGCACGATCTCGGTCGAATACTTCTCGGCGCCTTGGGCGTCGGTGTATTTGCGGGTCTGGAGCTGGCCTTCGATATAGACCTTGGAGCCCTTGCGCAGGTACTGCTCGGCGACCTTCGCCAGCTGCTCATTGAAGATCACGACCTGATGCCACTCGGTGCGCTCGCGGCGCTCTCCGCTCTGCTTGTCGCGCCAGCTCTCGGAGGTGGCGATCCTCAGGTTGACCACCGGCTCGCCGGAATTCAGGCGACGCACCTCGGGGTCACGGCCGAGATTGCCGACCAGTATGACCTTGTTAACGCTGCCCGCCATGGCGATCTCCTGAAGCTAAGAGGACACATTACGCCGTTCGGAGGTGGCGGTCGCGCGCATGCGCCGCCTTGTCCACAAGCGCGCCATTTGGGAAAATGCTGGCCGCTAGCGCAATCGTTCTTTTTATGTTCTCTAGCATTCGGGTCCGGGCCTCGCAAGCGCTCCCTTGATCCGGCGCTGTGCGACACGACCTAACGGACGACCGGCGGGTCCTCCCCCCGCCACGGGACGATGCGACATGACGAAGACGACGACGCGCTCCGCCAAGCCGGCTGCGCGCGCCAAGAAGGCTGACGCAACGCCGGCCTCCGCACGCGGAAAGAACCGCGCGGCCGCGCTCGAGGCGGCGTTCGACGCCTCCGCAGGCAGGCGGGAGGCGCGTGACGCGCGGCTGATCTCGATCCGCGGCGCGCGCGAGCACAACCTCAAGAACGTCGACCTCGACATACCGCGCGACCGCCTCGTGGTGTTCACCGGCCTTTCGGGCTCCGGCAAGTCGTCGCTCGCCTTCGACACGATCTACGCCGAGGGCCAGCGGCGCTATGTCGAGAGCCTGTCCGCCTATGCGCGCCAGTTCCTCGAGATGATGCAGAAGCCGGACGTCGACCAGATCGACGGCCTGTCGCCGGCCATCTCGATCGAGCAGAAGACGACCTCCAAAAATCCACGCTCGACCGTCGGGACGGTGACGGAGATTCACGACTACATGCGCCTGCTGTGGGCGCGCGTCGGCATCCCGTATTCGCCTGCGACCGGGCTGCCGATCGAGAGCCAGACGGTCAGCCAGATGGTCGACCGGCTGCGCGAACTGCCGGAGGGCTCCCGCCTCTATCTGCTCGCGCCCGTGGTGCGCGGCCGCAAGGGCGAGTACCGCAAGGAGATCGCCGAGTTCCAGAAGAAGGGGTTTCAGCGCCTCAAGATCGACGGGACGTTCTACGAGATCGCCGACGCTCCGACGCTCGACAAGAAGCTGAAGCACGACATCGACGTCGTGGTGGACCGCGTGGTGATCCGCGGCGAGATCGCGAGCCGTCTCGCCGACAGCCTGGAGACGGCGCTGGGGCTCGCGGACGGCATCGCGATCGCCGAGTTCGCGGATCAGACGGACGAGCATGGCGAGCCGCGCCGGCTGACCTTCTCGGAGAAGTTCGCCTGCCCGGTCTCGGGCTTCACCATCGCCGAGATCGAGCCGCGGCTGTTCTCGTTCAACAACCCGTTCGGCGCCTGTCCGGCCTGCGACGGCCTCGGCACCGAGCTCAGCGTCGATCCCAATCTCGTGGTCCCGGAGGGCGGCCTCTCGCTCCGAAAGGGCGCGATCGCCCCTTGGGCGCGCTCGACCTCGCCCTATTACATCCAGACGCTCGACGCGCTCGCCAAGCACTACGGCTTCTCGCTGACCAAGCCCTGGGCGGACCTGCCGGAGAAGGCGCGCAACGTCATCCTCTACGGCTCCGGCGACGAGAAGGTGCGCTTCGTCTATGACGACGGCTTGCGCTCCTACGAGACGGTGAAGACCTTCGAGGGCGTCGTCCGCAACCTCGAGCGCCGCTGGAAGGAGACCGACAGCGACTGGGCGCGCGAGGAGATCGGGCGCTACATGTCCGATGTCCCCTGCCTGGTCTGCGAGGGTTACCGGCTGAAGCCGGAGGCGCTCGCCGTCCGGGTGGCGGACAGCCACATCGGCCAGGCGTCGCAGCTCTCCGTGAAGGCCGCGCACGCCTGGTTCGAAGAGCTTCCGGGCCGCCTGACGGACAAGCAGAACGAGATCGCCTACCGGATCCTCAAGGAGATCCGCGACCGGCTGCGCTTCCTGGTCGATGTCGGGCTGGACTATCTGACACTCGCCCGCGGCTCGGGCTCGCTGTCGGGCGGCGAAAGCCAGCGCATCCGGCTGGCGAGCCAGATCGGCTCGGGGCTCACGGGCGTGCTCTACGTGCTCGACGAGCCGTCGATTGGGCTGCACCAGCGCGACAATGAGCGGCTGCTCGGCACGCTGGAGCGGCTGCGCGACCTCGGCAACACGGTCATCGTTGTCGAGCATGACGAGGATGCGATCCGGCTCGCCGATTACGTCGTCGACGTCGGTCCGGGCGCGGGCGTTCATGGCGGCGAGATCGTCGCCTCGGGCACGCCCGAGCAGGTGATGGCGAACCCCGACAGCCTGACCGGGCAGTATCTGACGGGTGAGCGGATGGTGCCGACGCCGCCGCGCCGTCAGCCCTTCGACAAGAAGAAGACCCTGAAGGTGATCGGCGCCCGCGCCAACAACCTGAAGGACGTGACCGCCGAGATCCCGCTCGGGACCTTCACCTGCGTCACCGGCGTCTCGGGCGGCGGCAAGTCCACCCTGCTGATCGACACGGTGTTCAAGGCGGCGGCCAGAAAGCTGAACGGCGCCAACGAAAACCCAGGCGCGCATGAGCGGATCGAGGGCTTTGAGGCGCTCGACAAGGTCATCGACATCGACCAGTCGCCGATCGGCCGCACGCCGCGCTCGAACCCCGCGACCTATACGGGCGCCTTCACGCCGATCCGCGACTGGTTTGCCGGCCTGCCGGAGGCGAAGGCGCGCGGCTACAAGCCGGGACGCTTCTCCTTCAACGTCAAAGGCGGGCGCTGCGAGGCCTGCCAGGGCGACGGCGTCATCAAGATCGAGATGCACTTCCTGCCGGACGTCTACGTCACCTGCGACGTCTGCAAGGGCAAGCGCTACGACCGCGAGACGCTCGAGGTGACGTACAAGAACAAGTCGATCGCCGACGTGCTCGACATGACGGTCGACGAGGCCGTGGTGTTCTTCAAGGCGGTCCCGTCCATCCGCGAGAAGATGGAGACGCTGGCGCGCGTCGGCCTCGGCTATGTGAAGGTCGGCCAGCAGGCCACCACGCTTTCGGGCGGCGAGGCGCAGCGCGTGAAGCTTTCGAAGGAGCTGTCGCGGCGCGCCACCGGACGCACGCTCTACATCCTCGACGAACCGACGACCGGCCTGCACTTCCACGACGTCGCGAAGCTGCTCGAGGTGCTGCACGAGCTTGTGGACCAGGGCAACACCGTCGCGGTGATCGAGCACAATCTCGAGGTCATCAAGACCGCGGACTGGATCATCGACATGGGACCGGAGGGAGGCGACGGCGGCGGAACGGTCGTTGCGGCCGGAACGCCCGAGCAGATCGCCAAGACAAAGAGCAGCCACACCGGGCGCTTTCTGGCCGACGTGCTGAAGCGTCGGCCGCTCAGGCAGGCCATGAAGGACGCCGCCGAATAAGGCGCAGCGGCGCCGCCTTTCTGAGCAACACGCTCCGGAGGCGCATCGTTCGCGCCGTTCCGTGCGAGCCGATCGGCGCATTCCTCTACGTTTTATGACCAGCCGCATGCCTGGCGCGCAGTGCAGAACTGTGCGCCCACTTCTTCTGCAGTGCAGCAGAAACGCTTATCTCCCCCGTCATCGACTCGCATCGCGGAGGCTGGTCGAGCGGAGGTCGCTCCGCTCGCGCCGCGCGAACTCTGGACGACGGACATGCTGTTCTGGACCTTCCTTCTCAACCGCTTCCGGACCTGGAAGCGCTATCGCGCGACCTTCGCGCAGCTCGCCAGCCTCGATGACCGCGCGCTCGCCGACATCGACGTGGCGCGTAGCCAGATCCCGCTGATCGCGCGGCGTGCGGCGCTCGCCGCCTCCTGATCCTGCGCTTCCGATGATCGAAGAGCCCCGGCCCGCCGGGGCTTTTTTGTCGGCGGGCCCAGCGTTGCGGGCGCCGAGCCGGACCACTACGGTCGCGCCATGATCGACGCCCCCACATCGCCCGTCCATGTCATCGGCGGCGGCCTCGCCGGCAGCGAAGCCGCATGGCAGCTCGCCCAAGCGGGCGTTCGCGTCGTGCTGCACGAGATGCGGCCTGAGCGCTCCACCGAGGCGCACCAGACAGACGCGTTCGCCGAACTCGTCTGCTCCAACTCGTTCCGTTCCGACGACGCCGAGCAGAACGCCGTCGGTCTGCTGCATCAGGAGATGCGCGGGCTTGGCTCGCTCATCATGCGATCGGCCGACGCCAATCAGGTTCCGGCCGGCGGCGCGCTCGCGGTCGACCGCAACGGCTTTTCGGCCGCGGTGTCCAGGGCGCTGGAAGAGCACCTGCTGGTGGAGATCCGCCGCGAGGAAGTCTCCGGCCTGCCGCCTGCCGAATGGGACAGCGTGATCGTCGCGACCGGCCCCCTCACCTCCGATCCGCTCGCCCAGGCGATCGCGAAGCTCACCGGCGAAGGCGAACTCGCGTTCTTCGATGCGATCGCCCCGATCGTCCACGCCGAGACGATCGACATGAACGTCGCCTGGAGGCAGTCGCGCTACGACAAGGTCGGACCCGGCGGGACGGGCGCCGACTATCTCAACTGCCCGATGACCCGCGAGCAGTACGAGAGCTTCGTGGCGGGCCTGGTCGCGGGCGAAAAGGTCTCGTTCAAGCAGTGGGAGGCCTCGACGCCCTATTTCGACGGCTGCCTGCCGATCGAGGTCATGGCGGAGCGAGGCCCCGAGACGCTTCGCCACGGGCCGATGAAGCCGATGGGCCTCACCAACGCGCACCGGCCCGACGAGAAGCCTTATGCGGTCGTCCAGCTCCGCCAGGACAACGCCCTTGGCACCCTTTTCAACATGGTCGGCTTCCAGACCAAGCTGCGCCATGCGGAGCAGGTCAGGCTGTTCCGGACCATCCCGGGGCTCGAGCGGGCGGAATTCGTCCGCCTCGGCGGACTTCACCGCAACACCTATCTCAACAGCCCAAAACTGCTCGACCGCTCCTTGCGGCTGAAGGCGGAGCCGCGCCTGCGCTTCGCCGGGCAGATGACGGGCTGCGAGGGCTATGTGGAAAGCGCCGCGATCGGCCTGCTGGCCGGCCGTTTCGCGGCGGCGGAGCGCCTTGGACGGGCGATCTCCTCGCCGCCGGCGACCACGGCTCTCGGCGCCCTGCTGGGACACGTCACAGGCGGCCACCTCACGGTCGAGGGCGAGGGCCCGAAGAGCTACCAGCCGATGAACGTGAACTTCGGCCTGTTCCCGCCGATCGAAGGCCCGCTGCGGGCGCCGGACGGCTCACGCCCGCGCGGCGCCGCCAAGGCGCAGGCGAAGAAGCGGATGTTCACCGACAGGGCTCGCGCGGACCTCGCGGCTTGGCTCTCCGGCGTTGCATCGCCTGCCGCCGAGGCGGCCGAATGAGCGAGACTGTCGAAGATCTCGTTCTGCGGCTTGCGACCGAGCGCGGCGCCGGCAAGACGATCAGCCCGGCCGAAGCCGCCAAGGCGGCCGCCGAGCAACGCGGCGAAGCCGATTGGCAGGGACGGCTCGGCGGCGTCAAGGCCGCGGCTACCCGTCTGGCCCTGCGGGGCCGGCTCGCGATCTATCGCAAGGGCAAGCCGGTCGATCCGGAGAGCTTCAAGGGCGTCTACCGCATCGGCCTGCCGCCCGCCGCTGGCGAGCCGGAGCAACAGCAGACGGAACCGCCTGCCGCCGACGCCGACTGACGAACGGGGCCGAACCAGGCGGGCGCCGACGGCGTAAGCAGGAGACGCAGCCGCCTCGGAGCGTTCCATGCCGAACCGTCGCCAGTTCCTGTTTGCCGCCGCCGCGGCGCTCGCCCTCCCCTCGCTCGCGGCCGCCGCGGGCATGCAGCGCTACGCCAACGTCAACTTCGAGGAAGCGCTTGCGTCGGGCGCGCCCGTGGTCGCGCACATCGACGCCGACTGGTGCCCCACATGCCGCGCTCAGCGGCCCATACTGACGAAGCTTCTCCAGGATGGCCGCTTCGCCGCCTTCCGCGCCTTCCAGATCGATTACGACACCGAGAAGAAGGCGATGCGGGCGCTGAATGCGCCAGACCGCAGCACGATCATCGTGTTCCGGAGCGGCCGGGAGGTCGCGCGCTCCGTCGCCGACACCAAGGAGGCGGCGATCGCAGCCCTGCTCGACCGGGCGCTGTGACGCGGGCTCAGACCACCATCTGGTTGCCGAGCTCCACCACGCGTCCGGCCGGAATGCGGAAATACTCGGTCGCGTCGTAGGACTGCCGCACCAGGAAGATGAAGACGTGGTCCTGCCAGAGCGGCATGCCTACGCTCGCCGAGGCGCGGAAGGAGCGCCGTCCCACGAAGAACGAGGTCTTCATCATGTCGAACGGCAGCCCATGCTCGCGCGCCTGGGCCAGCACGCGCGGCAGATTCGGGTCTTCCATGAAGCCATAGTGGATCTCGAGCGTCGCAAAATCCTCCGAGACCCGGTCCAGCCTGATCCGATCCTCCTGCGGGACGGTCGGCTGGTTCATCGTGTGCACGGTCAGGATGACGTTGCGCTCGTGCAGCACCTTGTTGTGCTTCAGGTTGTGGAGCAGCGCAGGCGGCGTGATCTGCGGCGACGAGGTGAGATACATCGCCGTGCCCTTTACGCGCGTCGCCGAGCTGGTGCTCATCGACTTCGCGAACTCCTTGATGGGGATGCTCTCGCGCTCGATCCGCCCCTCGACGAAGCGGGTGCCGCGAATCCAGGTCCACATCACCACCACCCCGAGCGCGCCGAGCATCAGCGGGATGTAGCCGCCGTCCTTGATCTTCAGCAGGTTCGCGCTGAGGAACGTCGCGTCGGTGATGATGAGCGGCGTCATGATCAGGATCGCGAGCGGCCAGCCGAGCTTCCAGGTCTTGGCGATGACGACGATCGCCAGCACGCTCGACATGATCATCGTTCCGATCACCGCGATGCCGTAAGCAGCCGCCAGCCTTCCGGAGGTCTGGAAGGTGATCACCAGGAACAGCACGCAGGCGAGCATCAGCCAGTTCACCTTGGGCATGTAGATTTGCCCGTGCTGCGTCTCCGAGGTGTGCTGCACCTCGAGATGCGGCAGCAGTCCCAGCTGCATCGCCTGCCGCGTCAGCGAATAAGCGCCGCTGATGTTCGCCTGGCTGGCCACGACGGTCGCGACGCAGGAGAACAGCACGAAGGGCAGCCGCATCCAGTCCGGCACCATCAGGAAGAACAGGTTCTCGATCGCTTCCGGATGGGAGATCGCGAGGCCGGCCTGGCCGAGATAATTGATGACCAGGGACGGCAGGACCAGGCCAAGCCAGGCCGTGCGGATCGGCCCCGGGCCGAAGTGGCCCATGTCAGCGTAAAGCGCCTCTGCGCCCGTGACGGCCAGGAAGGTCGCGCCGAGCACCACGAAGCCAAGGAACCCGTGCGCGAACAGGAAGAGCAGCGCGTGGTACGGGTTCAACGCCCGGAGCACGGTCGGCGCGTCGAAGATGTGGATGACGCCGAGCGCCGTCAGCGCGAGGAACCAGATCACCATGACGGGCCCGAACAGCGCCGCGACGCGGCCGGTGCCGAAGGACTGGACGGTATAGAGCGCCACGATGATCGCGATGGTGATCGGGAGCACGTACGGCCCGAAGATCGGGCTCGCGACCTTCAGGCCCTCAGCGGAGGACAGCACCGAGACCGCAGGCGTGATGACGGCGTCGCCATAAAACAGCGAGGCCCCCACCACGCCGAGCGCCAAAAGCGCCCAGGTCGAGCGGCCCATCGCCTCCTGCGCGAGCGCCATGAGCGACAGCGTGCCGCCCTCTCCGTGGTTGTCGGCCCGCAGGAGGATCAGCACGTATTTGAAGGTGACGACGACGATCAGCGCCCAGATCAGCAGCGAGGTGACGCCGATCACCTCCTCTACGCTCGGCGCGTGGCCGATGTGCAGCAGCGACTCCCGCATCGCATAGAGCGGGCTTGTCCCGATGTCGCCATAGACGACCCCGACGCTGCCGATCGTCAGGGTCCAGAAACCGTGGCGTTCTCCGCGCACCGCGGAGCTCTGCGCGGCGCTCGCGCCGTGAGTGCCGCTCGCCCCCGTCGTCACGGCTTCATAGGCGTGGGCGGAGGGCGCAGGCTGCGGAGCCGCGCCTTCGTCGGAGCTTGTCGTCATCGGGACCCTTGAGCCGCGTCCGCGGAAGAGTAGACGTTGCGCCGCACAACATACGACGCCTTGCCATATCTGTGAGTAATCAGGGACGGGGCAACGGGCCGGTCACATAGCCCAACAGCCAATAGGTCACAAGACCAACCCATTCCCGCACCGCCACGTCGACCCGGCTGAGCCCGGCGCTGACGGACCGGAACGGTCGCAGGGCGTCCTCCGAGCCGCGGGTGCGAAAGTCGACGGGCCATGCCTGGACCTCGATGCCCGCCGCGCGGAAGCAGCCCACCGCGCGCGGCATGTGGTAGGCCGACGTCACCAGCAGCCACCGGTCGCCGGGACGCGGCTCGATCAGGTCGCGGGTGAAGCGCGCGTTTTCCACGGTGTTGCGGGAACGGCCCTCGAGCAGAATGCGCTCCGGCTCGACGCCGAAGCTCTGCAGCAGCCGCGCGGCGAGGTCGGCCTCTGTCGCGCCGTCGAACAGCAGCGTGCCCGAACCGCCGGAGAAGACGATCTGCGCCTTCGGCCAGCGGCGCGCGAGTTCGGCGATCTCGGTCAGCCGCTCGGCGGCCTTGGTCAAGGCGACCTCCTGGCGGGATGCGGCGATCACCGTGTCGAAGGCGCCGCCAAGGACGATCACGCCGGTCGGCGCCGGCTCGTCGGACGCGCGCGGGAAGCGCTCCTCCAGCGGAATGAGCAGGAGATTGCCGAGCGGCGAGAGGCCGGCCACGGCCAGTGACAGGATCGCCGCGCCCATCACGGCGGAGCCGAGCCCGCGGGCGCCCAGCAGGGCCGCGGCGCCGCCGGCGAGGCCCGCCATCACCGCAAGGTTCGAGGGCGTGGCGAGAAATCCCAGGACTTTGGACAGAACGAAAAACATGACGGCCTGCCACCCTGCGACTCTACGATCGACTCGACGCTTTTTTCATGAAAGCCGGGTTACGAGGACGGCTCCAGAGCGCTCCGCGCCGCGAAAGGTTTCGCCGGTTGCCTGCCACTCTCGCTGACTGCCTCGGGCGCGAGAAGAACGATCTCGCCGCCGTTCGGCTGCTGGCCGCGACCGCAGTGCTGTACGCGCACGCCTGGATCATCACCACGCCCGGGACCAAGACGGCGAGCTTCTTCCATATCTTCGGCTTCTCGCCGGACTTCCACGGCGTGCACGCCTTCTTCATCCTGTCCGGCATGCTGCTGACCCGCAGCCTCATGCTGCGACCGGACGCGCTCCGCTTCATCGTCGCCCGCCTTGTCCGCTATGTGCCGCCGATCGTCGTCGCGGCGCTGTTCGCGGCGATCGTGGTGGGGCCGCTGGTGACAACGCTGCCGCTTCAGGACTATCTCGGCGCGCGGCCCCTCCGCTTCGTGCTGGCGGTCTCGACGCTCTACGACGTCAACGCGACCCTCCCGGGCGCCTTCATGCAGGGCGCCGAGCCCGGCATTCTCTTCGTCCCGCTCTGGACGGTGCATTACGAGCTGGTGTTCTCGCTGGTGCTCGTAATCGCCTGGGCGCTTGGGCTGATGAGGCGGCGCCGGCTGGCGCTGGCGGCGCTCGCCCTGACCATGGCGGTCAATCTGGCGTGGTTCTGGAACGGCGAGAGCTACGCCTATCTGGGATCGCCTCACCACCTCGTGCGGTTCACCACCGCCTTCGGCATCGGTGCGCTGCTGGCGCTTTATGCCGAACGCGTGCCTGTCTCGAGCCGCATCCTGCTCGTGATCGCGGCGCTGGCGGCGCCGCTGGCCTATTCACACGTGGCGGCGCTCGCCGGCATGATCCTGATGGCCTATGCGATCCTCTGCGTCGGCTTTCTTGGCGGCCGCCTCACCGCTGCGCTCGCGCGGCTCGGGACCTGGTCCTACGGGTTTTACGTCTGGGGCTACATGATCGAGCAGACCCTCGCCTACGCCGCGCCGGGATGGTCTGCGCCGCAGGTCTTCCTGGCGGCCTTCCCGCTGGCGCTGAGCGCGGGGGCTCTGTCGTGGATCTATCTGGAGCGGCCCGGCGGCGCGCGCGTCGACGCGCTCACCGCGGCGATCCGGCGTCGCCTCTCCATTCTGCGCCAAGGTCCGCGGGAGGCGTCGGTCCCGCTGGGACGCGACTGAGGATCAACCAAGCGGCCGAGCGCGCCGGAAAGGTCCCCCTGCTCCCGGCGGCCGCGGGACGCTCGGTACGGCCGACGCGTGCGGCAGACAGCCGTCTCAGTAGCCCGTCGAGGCGAAGCGCTGCCAGTCGGCGGGGGCGCCGACGAAGACATTCTGGTCGACGTTGCCAGTGATCCCCGGCACCCGCCCGGTCGAGGTGTGCTGCCACATCGCGAAGCTGCGCGAGCCGTACTTCACCGAAGGATGGCCGGCCACGCTGCGGAGCCAGAACTGGTGCTGCGGAAAGGAGCCGGTCAGCGCGTCGCGGTGGAAATCGACGCTGGTGTAGATCATCGGCCGCTTGCCGTAGTGCTTCTCGACGATCCGCAGGAAGCTCGCCATCTCGCGCTGGATCTCGGCGACCGGCGGCCGCCGCTTGCAGGTCGGCGACTGCGGGTTCCACTCCATGTCCAGCACCGGCGGCAGCGCGTCCGGATCGGCCGGCACGTTGCGGATGAACCAGGCGGCCTGCTCGGCGCCGGTGCGGCAGAAATAGTAGAAGTGGTAGGCGCCATGCCGGACCCCGGCGGCCTTCGCGGCGGCCCAGTTCGCGGCGAAGCGATCGTCGACGCGGTCGCCGCCTTCGGTGGCCTTGATATAGGCGAAGGAGACGCCGGACGCTCGAACCGTGGCCCAGTCGATCTGGCCCTGGAACTTGGAGACGTCGATGCCCTTGATCCCGTGATCGTCCGGGGTCGTGACGATCCCGGAAAGCGGCGACGAGACGCCGACGCCCGTGTCGACCGTGGTGGTCAGGCGCGTCGGCTGAATCTCAACCTCGTCGCCGACGGATGAGCAGGCGCTCAGGCCCGTCATCGCGAGCGCCGCGACTGCGACGCCAAGGCCGCGCAGGCGCGCGGCGCGTCCCCCGTTCCGTCGCATGGCCCCGAGCGCTCCCCGTTGTCAGAGGTATCTTAGTCCGATTGAGGCCTGCCGACGCTTCACGGACGCGTGAACGACGTGTGGTTCAGCACGCGCTGCTGGACCTCCGCCGCGGCGACCCGCTGAGAGGCGCGCGATTCCCTTGTTCCGTCGACCAGCGTGACCATTCCGAAGAGCAGGCCGCCGAACACCAGACACCCTGCCAGCCGGCCGATCATCGGTTCGATCATTGCAACTCACTCCGTGACGGTGGGATCACGCGCAGCCTAAATCGCCAATAGTGGCGAAACCGTTAACACTCCGCTCACCATATTTTCAGCGCCCGATCCCCAGGCCGAACCACCACGTGGCGAGCCCCAGGAACGAGAAGAAGCCGACCGTGTCGGTGACTGTCGTCAGGAACACGCCGGAGGAAACCGCCGGGTCGGCCTTGAGCTTGTCGAGGCTCAGCGGAATCAAGATGCCGAAAAGCCCGGCGCAGACCAGATTGGTCACCATCGCGCCGGCGATGATCAGGCCGAGCTGGAGGCTGTGGAACCAGCCGCCGGCGATGAGGCCGACCAGAACGGCGAGGACGACGCCGTTCACAAGCCCGACCAGGGTCTCGCGTCCGACCAGCCGACGGGCGTTGTGGCTGCCGAGTTCGCGCGTGGCGAGCGCGCGCACCGCGACCGTCATCGTCTGGGTCCCGGCGTTGCCGCCCATCGAGGCGACGATCGGCATCAGCACCGCTAGAGCGACCATTTGTTCGATCGTGGCTTCGAACAGGCCGATCACGCTCGCCGAGAAGAAGGCGGTGGCGAGGTTCACCAGCAGCCAGAAGATCCGGCTCTTCGCGGTGTAGAGCACCGGATCCGAAATTTCTTCGTCGCCCGTGACGCCGCCAAGCGCGCGCAGATCCTCGTCCGCCTCCTCCTCGATGACGTCGACGATGTCGTCGACCATCAGGACGCCCACAAGCCGCCCAGCGTCGTCCACCACGGCGGCCGAGACCAGGTTGTAGCGCTCGAACATCCGCGCCGCCTGCTCCTGGTCTTCCGTGGCCCGGATCGTGCGCGGGTTCTCCTCGAGGATGTCGGAGAGCAGCCGGCTGCGGCGGGTCCGGAGCAGACGGTCGAGCGGCACGGAGCCCAGCAGCTTGTAGGCCGGGTCGACGACGAAGATCTCGTAGAAGGTGTCCGGCAGGCCGTCGGCGTCTGCGATGTAGTCGATGGCGTGGCCGATGGTCCAGAACGGCGGCGCCGCTACGAACTCGGTCTGCATGCGCCTGCCGGCGGAGTCTTCCGGATAGTCCAGACTGCGCGTCAGCGCCACTCGATCGAGCGCGGGCATCTGCGCCAGGATCTTGGCGCGGTCGACCTCGTCGAGATCCTCGAGGATGTAGACCGCGTCGTCTGACTCGAGCTCCCGCATGCCGCGCGCGACGGTCTCGGGCGGCAGCTCCTCCAGGAGCTGGACGCGCACGGTCTCGTCGAGCTCGGTCAGCGCGGCGAAATCGAAGTCCTTGCCGAGCAGTTCGATCAGCTTGGGCCGGTCGTCGGGCTCGAGCGTCTCGATCAGGTCGCCGAGATCGGACTCGTGAAGTCGGCCCGACAATTCGCGGACGCGCGCCGCGTCATTCGCCGAGATGGCCTCGGCGACCTCATCGACAAAGCCCGAGGCGAGCCGGCCGTCCTCGTCGCGGATTTCCGGCTCGAGCTCTCGGGTCGCGTCGCGCGGATCGGCGTCAGCGGTCATGCGCCCTCGGCAGGTTCTGAATGGAAGCGGCAGCGCGCTCGCGGTGTAGGTTGTCCGGCGCCGCGCCGCAACTCGACAGCGCGGGCCCGCCCGACAAGGAAAGCGCGCCGCAAGACCGCTGCGCGATTTCTTATTGCATTACATCTTATACGTGCATCATCCTGTCCTCGGCTTGGGGGAGGATGGAAGATGGCCGACCTGGTGGTGTGCTGCGACGGGACGTGGAACACGCCCGACGATCTCGACGCCGGTCTCCCGGCGCCGACCAACGTCGTGAAGATCTACAATGCGCTGGACACCGACGATGGACCCGGATCCGCGATCAGACGGTATTACCACCCCGGCGTCGGAACCGACGGCGGCTGGTGGGAGCGTCTGAAAGGCGGAGGCGTCGGGACGGGTCTCGGCAAGAACGTGATCAGCGCCTATCGGTGGCTCGCCAGCGTCTACCAGCCGGGAGACCGGATCTGGCTGTTCGGCTTCAGCCGCGGCGCCTTCACGGTTCGCTCGCTCGGCGGGATGATCTCCCGCTGCGGGCTGCTCGACCCTTCAAACATGACCGAGGAGCGGGTCTGGAAGGCGGTCGACGGGATCTACGACGACTACCGCAGCAAGTCCGCGCCCAAAGCGACGGCGGATCGGCCGCTGCATGGCGCCCCTCTCGGAGCCGCCGCGAAGGACAGCACCCCGATCTATTTCATCGGCGTCTGGGACACGGTCGGCGCGCTCGGGATTCCGGACGACATGGCGCTGCTGAACCTGATCGACGATCCGCGCAGGTACGAGTTCCACAACACAGCCCTCAGCGAGAACGTTGGCCACGCCCGCCACGCGGTGGCGCTCGACGAGAAGCGGCAGAGTTTCACGCCGACCCTCTGGGACGACCTGCCGCCGCATCAGGACCTGAAGCAGGTGTGGTTTCCCGGAGTCCACGCCGATGTCGGCGGGGGCTACAGCCGCACCGGCCTCTCGGACGGAGCGCTGAAGTGGATGATGGACGAGGCCTCCGCGCAAGGGCTCGCCTTCCGGGGGAACGCGGCGGCGCAGGTCAAGCCGGATGAACGCGACGTGCTGCACGATTCGTTGACGGGCGTGTTCAAGCCGCTGAAGTCGCGACCGCGCCACGCGCCGAACTTCGCGGGTCCGCGGCCGCAGGCCGACGGCGACGGCACGCTGCACAAGTCAGCCTACGCTCGCTACGACGATCCCCCGCTCACGCAGTTTCCCTATTGGCGCACCACGAACCTCGCTGCGGGCCAGTCGCATGAGACGGAGGTGTTCGCCGTTCGCCACTGGAACGTGACCGGCCTCTATCTCGAAGCAGGCGTGGAATATCGGTTCCGCGCCGCCGGCCAATGGCTCGACAAGACGATTCCCTGCGGCCCGGAAGGCATGAAGGACCGGAAGTTCCACATCGGCGAGGCGGTGCACATGGTGGGGTCCGCCTGGGGCAAGGTCGAGTCGCTCTACAAGCACATGACCGGAAATCCGGAGGCGGACTTCTGGATGACGCGCCGCGAGGAGAGCATCGAGTGGTTCGCGCTGGTCGGCATGGTGGCGAGCGGCCGCTGGTTCGACGCCAAGGGCAATCTGTCGCCGCAACCGCTGACGGACGAGGAGCGACGCAAGGTCACCCTGAACCAGACCTTCAAGATCGGTTCAGGCTGCACCCTCACGCCGAAGGCGTCCGGCTACCTCTATTGCTTCGCCAACGACGCCTGGCACTTCTACGACAATAATCGCGGCAGCGTTCGGCTCACCGTGTCCCGCTGAAGGTCTGCGCAAACGAAAACGGCCCGCTCTGAGGCGGGCCGTTTTTTTTGATCGGAGGTCCGGAGGCCCAGCCAGAAGTCGGGCGCGACGGCGATCTTCAGTCAAGTTCAATTGGTGCGGTCGAGAAGACTCGAACTTCCACGGGTTGCCCCACAGCGACCTCAACGCTGCGCGTCTACCAGTTCCGCCACGACCGCGGCGGCGTGCTGATAACAAATCGATCTCCGGACCACAAGCGCGTTCGGCGGCTTGTCAGGCCGCGACTTCCGAGGGCTCTTCCGCGGGCTCGCGTTCCGTGCGGCCCCGCTGGTCGCGCAGCAGCATGCTGGTGATCTCGACGCCGATGCGGTCGCCGTTCACGAACACCGCGCCGCGCGCGATCGGATGGTCATTTGCGAGCAGCGTCACGGCGTCGTCCTCGCCGGCCTGAAGCTCGATCACGGCGCCGCGCCCCATCCGCAGCAACTGATGGATGGGCATGGTCGTGGCGCCGAGCACCACGGAGATCTCGAGGTTGACCTTGTCGATCGGGGGCACGAAACGTCGTCTCCGCGGCGCGGACTTTAGCCGCGCTCCCGCCGATCACGCCACGGACGTGGTTAACGCATGGTTGATCCAGCGCCTTCCAGTCGTCGCGATTCGCTCATCGGCGCATTTCTGCCCACGGCCGCGGCCGCGCCGGTCGGCTGGCGCGTCACCGACGGGCTTGTCGGCTACCAGGAGGCCGCCGGGGTTATGGAGGCGCGCGCCGCGGCGATCGCCGAGGGCCGCGCCCCGGAACTCGTCTGGCTGCTCGAGCATCCCCCGCTCTACACGGCCGGCACGAGCGCGCGCGCGGCCGACCTGACTCAGCCGGACCTTCTGCCGGTGTTTCCGACCGGCCGCGGCGGCCAGTACACCTATCACGGACCCGGGCAGCGGGTGGCTTATGCGATGCTCGACCTCCGCCGGCGTGCGCCGGACCTCCGCCGCTACGTCGCCGCCCTCGAGGCCTGGCTGATCGCGACCCTCGATCGCTTCGGCGTCACGGGCGAGCGCCGCGAGGACCGCGTCGGGGTTTGGGTGCGCCGGCCGGATCGCGGCCGCGGCGCCGAGGATAAGATCGCGGCGATCGGCGTGCGCGTGCGGCGCTGGGTCACGCTCCATGGCGTCAGCCTGAACGTCGAGCCGGACCTTGCGCACTACGCCGGCATCGTGCCTTGCGGCGTGCGCGAGCACGGCGTCACGAGTCTCGCCGATCTCGGCCGGATCGTTTCCATGGCCGAAGTCGACATGGCGCTGCGCGACACGTTCGAGGAGATTTTCGGGCCGACCGTCGACGAGCGCTAAGACCGCTCAGGCGTCGTCCGCGACAAAGACGCCGTCATAGCCGGCGACGTCCGAGGCCTCGGCCGCCGAGCGGCGCACCGAACTCACCTGCTTCCGCTCAGGTCCCTGGCGGCACGCTTCCGCGAAGGCGTCGATGCTCTCCTGCGGTCCTGCCACGACAGCCTCCACCGAGCCGTCGCTGCGGTTGCGGACGAAGCCCCGCAGGCCGAGCGAACGGGCGGCGTCCCTCGCCCACTTGCGGTAGAACACGCCCTGCACGCGGCCGGTGATCTCGAGGCGCTCGACGGCTTCGGTCATGCCGAGGACATGGGGGAGCAACATCTACCGGCAAGATCGCCGGCCCCGCTCGCCCGGCCTGGAATTCTCAGGCGAACTCCAGGATCACCGCATCGACCGCGAGGCTGTCGCCGGCCTTGACGTGGACCTTCTGGACGGTCCCGTCGCGCTCGGCGCGCAGCACGTTCTCCATCTTCATGGCTTCCACCACGGCCAGGGTCTCGCCGACCTTGACCTCCTGCCCCTCGTCGACGGCGATCGACACGACGAGGCCTGGCATCGGGCACAGCAGCTGCTTGGAGGTGTCGGCGACGGCCTTCTCGGGCATCATCGCCAGCAGTTCGGCGATGCGCTCGCCATGGACGCGGGCGTAGACCGCGACGCCCCGGTGGGAGAGGTCATAGCCATAGGCGCCGCGCCGGCGGCGCACCTGCGCCGAGACGGCTGCGCCGTCGATCTCGCCGCGCCACACCGGCTCGCCTGGCCGCCAGTCGGTCACGACGCGCCGCACCCCCGTCTCCGCGCCGGCGCCGTCCAGCGTGCGAACGATCACCGCATCGCCGTCGGCGCTGGTCTCGACGCAGGTCGCCTCGCCGTCGAGCAACACAGTGCGCAGGCGCTCCTTGGTCGCCGCGCCCTTGCGGAGCTGGTGCGAGATCAGCCGGCGGCGCTCCATTACGAGCCAGTCGATCTGGGCCGCGATCACGATCAGCGTTTGGGCGATCTCGCCCTCAGCCTTGCGTGGCGCGAAGCCGTCGGGGAACTCCTCGGCGATGAACCCCGTCGACAGACGGCCCTCACGCCAGCGGGGATGCTCCATCAGCGCCGCGAGGAACGGGATGTTGTGCTGGATGCCGTCGATCGCGAAGGCGTCGAGCGCCGCGCCTTGCGCCTTGATCGCAGCCAGCCGGTTCGGACCGTGGGTCACCAGCTTTGCGATCATCGGATCGTAGAACAGCGAGATCTCGCCGCCCTCCGTCACGCCGGTGTCGTTGCGGACGGTGATCCCGTTCTCGGTCGATTCCGCCGGCGGCCGATACGCGGTGAGCCGGCCGATCGAGGGCAGGAAGTTGCGATACGGGTCCTCGGCGTAGACGCGGCTCTCCACCGCCCAGCCGCTCAGCTTGACGTCTTCCTGGCGGATCGAGAGCTTCTCGCCAGCCGCGACCCGGATCATCTGCTCGACAAGGTCGATCCCGGTGACGAGTTCCGTCACCGGATGTTCGACCTGCAGCCGGGTGTTCATCTCGAGGAAGTAGAAGGACTTGTCCTGGCCGGCGACGAATTCGACCGTGCCGGCGGAATCGTAGCCGACCGCCTGCGCCAGCGCGACCGACTGCTCGCCCATGGCGCGGCGGGTCGCCTCGTCGAGCAGCGGCGACGGCGCCTCTTCGACCACCTTCTGGTTGCGGCGCTGGATCGAGCACTCGCGCTCGCCGAGGTAGATGACGTTGCCGTGCTTATCGCCCAGCACCTGGATCTCGATGTGGCGCGGATTGACGATGAACTTCTCGATGAACACCCGGTCGTCGCCGAATGACGACTTGGCTTCCGAGCGCGACGCCCGGAAACCCTCTGCGACGTCCTCGGCCGAATGCGCGATGCGCATGCCCTTGCCGCCGCCGCCCGCCGAGGCCTTGATCATCACCGGGAAACCGATCTCCTCGGCGACCCGCACGGCGTCCTCCGGCGTCTCGATCACTCCGAGGTTGCCCGGCACGGTCGAAACTCCGGCGGCGGCCGCGGCCTTCTTGGACTCGATCTTGTCGCCCATGGCCTCGATGGCCCTTGGGTTCGGTCCGATGAACACGATGCCCTCGGCCGCGAGCGCCTCCGGGAAGGCGGCCCGCTCCGACAGGAAGCCGTAGCCGGGATGCACCGCCTGCGCCCCAGTCTGCTTGCAGGCGGCGACGATCCTGTCGATCAGCAGGTAGGACTGCGCGGCCGGCGGCGGTCCGATATGCACCGCCTCGTCGGCCATCTCGACATGCAGCGCATCGCGATCCGCGTCCGAAAACACCGCGACGGTCGCAATCCCCATCCGCCGGGCCGTCTTGATGACGCGGCAGGCGATCTCGCCCCGGTTGGCGATGAGGATCTTGCTGAACATGGAGGCTTAAATCCCCAGACGGAGGCAGCGTCCCGAACGGGACAGGACGGAGGGAACGCGCGTTCTTACGGTAGCTGCGGACGCCGCGTCCATCGGCCGAAGGGCGGAGGGAGCGTCCCGTTCATCGGTCGGCGGCGGGCAGAGGCGGAAGATAGGCGGGCCGTGGCAGCGGCGGCGGCGGCGGACCAGGGAGCGGCGCCATCAGCGATCCTTTCGCGGTGCGCGCAAACTGGCTGCGCGCCGCCCACGGACCGCACACGAGCGAGAAGTAGTCGTACGGCCCCTTCACCTCGTTCGCCATGATGAACTGGAAATGGAGGCGGAACACCTGCCAGCGCCGCCGCATGCGCTCGATGCTCTGCTGGCCGAGCATCTTGGTCAGATAGGCCCGCCGGAACGTCGGGTTCGGAGGCTTCTGGCCCGGAAACAGGCGCAGCTCGGTCACCGGGTCGCGGTGCGGGAAATTGAGGAAGTCCCAGGGACCTACGACTTCCGCCCAGAACAGCGTCGGCTCGGCCGCGAGCCGGCGCAGGCGATCGCGGAACCAGCCGCCCTTGGAGTGCAGGCCGATCAGGAGCTCGGTCGCGCCGACCGTGAGCAGCGAGAGCGTCGAGCGACTGCGCTCCGCGAAGCCGGCGTCCGCTTCAAAGGCGCGCGCAAGCGCGTCAATCGCGAGAAAGCTGCCGCTGCTATGGCCGACGACCAGGATTTCGTCGGCACCTCCCTCGGCCGCCACTTCGCGGATCCGGACGGCGAACTGGTCGACGCGGGCGTGCAACGCCGCGTCGGCGCGCCGCGCATAGCGCCGCTGCGAGCGGCCATCGTCCATCAGGTGGATGACGAAGCCGCCGGCCCGCTTCACGAGGTGCATCGCGCCCAGCATCAGGCAGACCGCGAGCGCGCAGCCCAGCGCCACAGCGAGCGCCCAGGGAACGTGCGCCGCCGCCCACCCGCCGGCGGCCCAACCGATCGCCGCGCATATGGCCGCGATCAGCAGGGTCACGACCACGGGATAGCTCCAGGCCACCGCGCAGCGCGGCGAAGCCCGCGCGACCCGCCACAGCAGACCTGACGTCACCGCGTCCCAGAGCGTCACGAACCCGCGCAGCACCTTGATCGGGAGCGGGGCCGCGAAGTCCTTCTGGACCAGGTCGTCCCAACGCAGGGTTTCGTATCGGACCTCGACGTGCGCCTCGCCGCCCCGAAAGGAAGCCGTCCACTCCGCGCTCGGAGTCCGGTCGTCATCGCGAAGACCCGGCCTGATGCTCACCGCCGCGCCCCAGAGACGGGCGAAGCGACGGAGCTCGAGCGCGATCAGGCGCCGATACTCCCCCGGGCCGCGCGGATCGTAGCCCTGGATGTAGAGGACGTGCCGACGCCTGACCTCCTGGGCCGACGCTGCGGCTTCCGCCGCCGATGGGCCTCCTGCGTCGGGTGGGGCGCCGTCGCGGCCAGGGGAGGTCGTGGAGGCGGACGCGGATCGCGTCGGCTCCATCTCCGCCCGGTCGGGTAAGCGCATCGTTTCACCTCGCGAGTCGGCCCTCCCCATGCATATCCTCTGACGACGCAGGACGCTCGTCTATCGACCTCCTCGGCCGCGCCCGGCCCTGCTCTTTGCAAAAACCGTCTCGACCTCCTCGCAGATTTCCGCGATCGCGTCCGCTCCGACGCAGCGCGCCGCAACGCCGGCGCAGGCCTCGGCGATCCGGGTCGAGGCGAGCAGCCGCCGCAGGCGCCACGCGGCCGTGCGCGCGCCGAAGAGCTCGCGGCGCAGAATGAGACCGCAGCCGAGCCGCCTGACGCGATCCGCGTTGTCGAACTGGTCGAAGGCGAGCGGCACGATCAGTTGCGGAATGCCCGCGGCGAACGCCTGCGCCAAGGTGCCGATTCCGCCGTGATGGATGATTGCGCGGCAACGCGGCAGCAGAACGCTGAACGGGGCATAGCGCAGGACGAAGACCTGTCGCCGATGCTCAGGCGGGATCTCGAGCGGATGCGGGCACGTCACGACGCACCGGAGCCCGAGCAAGGCGCAGGCGGCCACTGCCGCTCGATACATCGCCTCTCCATACAGCATGCCCGTGCCGAAGGTCACGGCGACGGGCCGCGGCCCGGAGTCCAGAAAGGCGGCGAGCGCCTGCTGCTGGTCGTCCGGCGGTCCCAGCATGTCGGCGCAGAGGAACCCGACCTGCCGCGCGTTGTCCGGCCAGTCCGGCTGGAACGCCGCGAACCATGGCGGATAGAGCAGCAGCACCCGGCCGCGCGCGTTCCACCAGTGCCGCAGGCGGCGCACAGGGTCCTGCCCGATCCCGGCGCGGAACGCGTTCAGCGCCGGGAGCAGCGCCGGGTCGATGACGTATCGGTCGGCGCCGAGCTGAAGTCGCCATTTCAGCGCCGCCGGCAGCCACCCCATCCGAAACAGCCCCGGCAGTCGCGGCGCCTCATGCCGGCTCTGCATCAGCACCGGCTGCAGATGGACGACAATGAACGGGCACCGTCGTACGCCGACCGCCACGCGCGCCCCAAGCGCCAGCGACGAGGCCAACACGACCGTCCGCGCGCGGCGGTGTCGCCGCATCACAAAGGCGAATGTCGGCTCGATGGCCGCAGCGACGGCCGCAAAAAGCCTCCTCACGCCGCGGCGTGAGCTCCAGAGCACGGGATCAGCGAAGGCGGCCGCATAATCCTGCTCTGTTCCAAGAGGTTCGAAGCCGATATCGGCGCGCGCGGCGAGCGGGCCGAACGGAGCCGGCGCGGCCAGCGTCACCTGATGCCCGCGTCGCCGGAGCGCGCCCCCTATCGCGATCAGCGGGAGGACGTCCCCGGAGCTCCCGATCGCCGCAATCAGCACGTGCATGAGGCCGAGCTTGGCGGCCAGAGGGGCCAACCAAGCGCTTCCCCTCAATTCATGCAGGGAGCGGCCGCCTCGTCAAATGCTCCGGCGCCGCCGCGCGGGCGTCGCCACGGCGCGAGGCGCTCCCTCGCTCTCGATCAAATTGCAGGCGTCGACGATCGCGTCCGTGCGGCCGCAGCGCGCCGCCACGCCCGCGCACCGCTCTGCAACCTCTGGCGAGACGAGCATCCGGCTTAGGACGTCAGCGGCGCGGCGCGCGCTGAAGCGTCGGCGGGACACGGACGCTCCGCAGCCGAGCCGTCGCACACGCGCCGCATGATCAAACTGGTCGAAAGCCATCGGCACGATGAGCTGGGGCGCGCCCGCGGCGAAGGCGAGCGAGACCGTGCCGACGCCGCCATGGTGCACCAGCGCCGCGCATCGCGGCAGCACCTCGCTCAGCGGCGCGTATTCGGTGAAGAAGGCGGCGTGCTCGAGCCCCTTCAGCGCCTCCATGGGCTGCTGCGAGAGCACCACGCAGCGCCGGCCAAGCCGCACGCAGGCCTCGATCGCGGCGCGGTAGAGCTTGTCGGACCCGAACCGCGCAGACCCGAAGGTCACCGCGATCGGCGGCTCGCCTGCCTCGAGGAATTCCTGCAGAGCGGGGTCCAGCCGCTCCGACCGGGCGCCGAAGAGATCAGCGCGGGGGAAATCAAGCTGGCGCGCCTGCCCGGGCCAGTCCGGCTGCGGCGCGGCGAACCAGTCCGGGAACAGCAGCGCCATGCGCCGGCGCGGCCGCCACCACTTGCGGAGGTTCTTGATCGGGGACAAGCCGAGTTCGGACCTGAAGGCGTTCAGCCTGGGGCGCAGTCGCGGCGCGATGGCGAATTTGTATGCGCCTGTCTGCAGCTTCCACTTCAGACTCCGAGGCAACCAGCGCGGCAGCGGCAGAAAGGGCAACCGCGGCGGCTCATGACGGCTCGGGAGCAGGATCGGCGTGAGATGCGCCCAGACCACCGGCGCGCCGAGGACTTCTTCGGCCACGCGGGCGCCGAGCGCGAGCGCGGACGCGACCACGACGGTCTCGCCGGGCACATGATTGCGCGCGATGAAGTCGTAGGTCGGCCGAACCAGGTCAGGAAGCGCGGCGAACAGGCGGCGCGGGCCCGCCCATGGCCGCCAGAAATCCGGATGATTGAACAGGCCGGCATAGTCGGCGGCAGACATCAGCGGCTTGAAGTCGACGCCGGCCCGCCGCGCCGGCGCTTCGAACGTCTCGGCGCTCGCAAGCGTGACGTCGTGCCCGCGGCGGCTGAGCTCCGCCGCCATCGCGATGAACGGCAGCACGTCGCCATAAGTGCCGATAGACACGACCAGTACGCGCATCATGTAGCCTGACCGTCCGAGCCCGCCCACCGGCCTCCGTCTAACTATAGGACTTGCGAGGCGAGAAGGGCTTCCCGTTCGGCGCGCAAATCCGCGCATGCAAAAAAGCCGGAGCACATGGCTCCGGCAGGCAGTCGCGGGAGAAAGGAAAGGCGGCGGATTCAGTCCGCCTTGGCGGTCGGCACGCGCACGACGTTCCAGACAAGTCCGAGCTTCTCCAGCCCGGAAATGATGTAGCCGTTGACGTCGATCTCGTACCAGGCGAGCCCGGCATAGGCGTTGCGCGGATGCTTGTGATGGTTGTTGTGCCAGCCGTCGCCGAAGGTCAGCAGCGCGAGGATCCAGTTGTTCTTCGCGTGGCTGTGGTTGTCGAACCGCTCGGAGCCGAAGGTATGGCCGATCGAGTTCACCGCGAGCACGATGTTGAGGAACAGGAAGGTCCGCAGGAACCCGCCGACCAGCATCGAACCTATCCCGTGCTCGAGGCCGCCGAAGGCGTAGCCGAACAGGAACGGCGCTCCGGCCATGGAGACGAAGGCCCAGAACCAGCGGGTGCGATGGCACCACATGATCACTGGATCCTGCTGCAGGTCGCGGGCGAAGACGTCGAGGTCGGTGGTCGTGGCGTCGCCGAGCCAGCCGATATGGCTGTGGAACAGGCCCCTCAGCGTGCCCTCATTGTTGCACATGCCGTCGACGACCGGGCTGTGGACGTCGCCGCACTGGTCCGCGTGCGCGTGGTGGCGGCGATGGTCTGCGACCCAGCGCAGCACCGAGCCCTGGCAGCAGAGCTGCGCCAGAATGCCGATCGCGTAGCGCATCGGCGTTGAAGTCTCGAAGGCGCGGTGGGTGAAGTAGCGGTGATAGCCCATCCCCACGCCGACATTGATGACGACGTAGCCGACGGCGAGCGAGGTCCACTCGATCCAGGTCATCTGGTGCGTGAACATCCACCAGACGCCGAACATGGCGCCGACCGCCATGCCGCCGATCAGCGTGCCGTATTCAAGCCGTTTCCAGAGCGCGTCGGGCCCGCCGACTTTGACGCCCTTGCGCGGGTGAACACGCTCCTCGGCTTCGCCGCGGAGCGGTGCAAGATCGAGTGCGACCATTCCTGACCTCATCGCTACGCGCGATCGGCCACGAAGCGCCGCCTGGTCAGCGGCGCGCAGGCGCACGCCCTCGCTCTCGATCGCGAGGGTTAATGAAGCGTTAACAGCGCGCGAAAGCGAGTCGGAAGTTACCGAAAGGTTTATCGCCGCAAATCGGCGTCAACCTTTTTCGGACGGCCCGTCCCAAGGTGGGACGAAACAAGCCTTACAGCGGAATGTTGTCGTGCTTCTTCCACGGGTTCTCGAGCCGCTTGCCCCTCAGCATGGCGAGCGCGCGGGCCACCCGGCGGCGCGTCGAGCGAGGAAGGATGACCTCGTCGATGTAGCCGCGCTCGGCCGCGACGAAGGGCGACATGAAGCGGTCCTCGTATTCCTTCGTCTTCTGCGCGATGCCCTCGGCGTCGGCGCCGCGGAAGATGATCTCGACCGCGCCCTTGGCGCCCATCACGGCGATCTGCGCCGACGGCCAAGCGTAGTTCACGTCGCCCCGCAGATGCTTGGACGCCATGACGTCATAGGCGCCGCCGAACGCCTTGCGGGTGATGACGGTGACCTTCGGCACGGTCGCCTCCGCGTAGGCGAACAGCAGCTTGGCGCCGTGCTTGATGAGGCCGCCATATTCCTGCGCGGTGCCGGGCAGGAAGCCCGGCACGTCGACGAAGGTCACGATCGGAATTTCGAAGCAGTCGCAGAAGCGCACGAAGCGCGCGGCCTTGCGGCTCGCATCGCTGTCGAGAACCCCGGCCAGCACCATCGGCTGATTTGCCACGATGCCGACCGTGCGGCCCTCCATCCGCCCGAAGCCGGTGACGATGTTGCGCGCGAAGGATTCTTGGATCTCGAAGAAGTCGGCCTCGTCGACCGTCTTCAGAATAAGCTCCTTGATGTCGTAGGGCTTGTTCGGATTGTCCGGGATCAGCGTGTCGAGCGAGGCGTCCAGCCGGTCGGGATCGTCGAAGGACGGCCATTCCGGCACGCCCTCGATGTTGTTGCCCGGCAGGAAATCCATCAGCCGGCGCATGTCGACCAGAGCGTCGACGTCATTGTCATAGGCGCCGTCGGCGATCGAGGACTTGGTGGTGTGGACCTTTGCGCCGCCCAGCTCCTCGGACGTGACCGTCTCGTTGGTCACGGTCTTCACCACGTCCGGACCCGTCACGAACATGTAGGAGCGGTCGCGGACCATGAAGATGAAGTCAGTCATCGCCGGCGAATAGACGTCGCCGCCGGCGCACGGACCCATGATCACCGAGATCTGCGGGATCACGCCTGAGGCCAGCACGTTGCGCTGGAACACCTCGCCATAGCCGCCAAGCGCCGCGACGCCCTCCTGGATGCGCGCGCCGCCGGCGTCGAACAGGCCGATCACCGGCGCCCGGTTGCGGATCGCCATGTCCTGGATCTTGGTGATCTTCTGCGCGTGCGCCTCGGACAGCGAACCGCCGAACACGGTGAAGTCCTTGGCGAAGACGAAGACCTTGCGGCCGTTCACCGTGCCCCAGCCGGTGACGACGCCGTCGCCCGGGATCTTCTGCTTCTCCATGCCGAAGTCGCTCGAGCGGTGCTCGACGAACATGTCGTATTCTTCGAAGGAGCCGGGATCGAGCAGGATCTCGAGCCGCTCGCGCGCCGTGAGCTTGCCGCGCGCGTGCTGGGCGGCGATGCGCTTCTCTCCGCCCCCGAGTCGGGCCGTCGCGCGGCGCTGCTCAAGCTCCTGCAGAATGTCCTTCATCGCGACCGCGCCCTTCGAAAATCAAGGATGTTGCGGTGCAGCCCTAGCCCGGCGCACGCGGCGCGGCAACGTCGACAAAGGAGGAAGACCGGCCCGGCCTGCGGGGCCGATCTTCACACCCGCGCCCTCAGGCGCTGGGCGCAGGAGCCGCTTTGGGCTTCACCGGCGCACCCTGTCGTTCAGGCGCTGCGGGGGATGGCGCGATCGGCGCGGGCTCCGCTTCCTCGACGATCGGGCGCTTGCTGGCCTCGGCGGCGGCGTCGGAGCCGTAAACCTTGGCCATGACTTCGACCGCGAGCCCGTCAGCGAGACGCTGGTCGACGACGCTCTTGTCCTGCATCGCCGCGATCAGCACCCCCGACAGCCCGTTCAGCGCCACCTGGTCGAGCGCGACGGCGTCGAATTCGCCTTGCGGCCTGCCGCTGGCGTCGGCGACCGAAACGTGAGCGGACAGCTTATTGGCGTCGCCCACCAGAGCGGACTTCAAAGCGTCTTTGTAGTGAAGCTCCGTGACCATGATCCGCAGCTGCTTCGGCGCGCCGCTGTGACCGAAACGCGAGGCCTCCCGGCGCGTCTGCGCGGCGACGAGGCCGCCGATCGTGGGCGACGTCACGGTTTCCTTGAGGCTCACATCGACCTTGTCGATGAAGGACTCTCTCGGAACCATTGGCGGATAGCTTGCGCAGGCGCTGACGCCAAGCGCGAGCGCGGCGGCGGCGACGTGGAGCAGACGAACGATTCGCATGTTGTTTCCCCCCGGAAAGCTCCTGCTTAACCGAAGCCCTCAACCGCGACGCGCAGAATATTGTCGAATGATCAATCAGAGCAAAGTTCTCCACCGGAAGGTGCGACAACTATGTCCAGGGTAGGTCAGCAGCGGGATCTGCAGAGGAACTGCGTTTCAGGCGTCTAGGCCGCCGCTTGAGGCGAGATCGCAGGCTGCTTCAGTCGCGCAAGGCGCTCAGAGCGAGCATGCGCGCGGCGGCGTCCATCTCGACGCGCCGGGCTTCCTGCCGGGCCGCGGCCTCGGCGTCATGGCCCCAGAGTTCGGCGTTCCACCCGTCATCCACGTTTGCGGCCGCCCACGCCTGTTCGGCCGTGTGCCAGCCCCGCAGGACGCCAAGCGCGAGAAGCGCCGAACCGGTCAAGGTCGTGATCGTGCTGAGGGCGGCGAGGACGAAATCGTCCTCCCGCGGCACCGCATGGCGCACCGCCTCGAGCGTCTCCGCCGGCTGATCGACGAACATCACGCCTTCCGCGAGGATGAAGCGGGCGCGCAGTTCGTCGCGCGCGAAGGCCAGCACCGGATCCCAATGCTCCCTCTGCCGGGCCACCAGCCGGTCGGGCGTGTCGGCTCGATAGCAGACGAGATCGCTCGAAGCGTATTTGACGATCTCCGCCACCACGGCGTCCCGCTCGCGGGCGACGCCGTCGAGCGCGACATTGGCGATGCGGGTGAGCGGCATCGTCCGCGGGTCTATGACCTCTTTCTGGGCGCGCCATTCCTCCGCCACGGCTTCGGCGAGCCGGCGCGACGCAAAGGCGAGCTCGGCCCTGGCGGGCGTCCTCACCTTCCGGCTGTCGAGCGTTACGAAAAAAAGCCCCGCGTCCTCAAGAACATCGACCTGCTTGTAGAACCGCTTCGGCAGCGCGGTCTTGCCGGGCGCATCTGAACGAACATCAGTCATCACGCCGCCTCCACGTTGAGAAGCCCCAGAACTCCCGGCAGTTCCTCGAAACTATCCAGGATGGTCTCCGCGCCCGCCGCCAGCAGCCGGTCGCGCGGGTGATACCCCCACGAGACGCCGATCGCCCGCGCGCCCGCAGCGCGCGCCATCTCCATGTCGAAGGTGGTGTCGCCGATCATCGCGGCGTCCTGCGGAGCCACGCCGGCCTCGGCGGCGGCCTGAAGCACCATCGCGGGATGCGGTTTCGAGGGCGCGTCGTCGGCGGTCTGCCGAGTGACGAAACGGCCGTGCAGTCCATACCGGTCGAGGAAGTGCGCCACCCCGCGCCGCGAGTTTCCGGTGGCGAGGCCCAACAGCACATTTTCGCGCGCCGCCAGAGCCTCGATGATCTCGAGCGCGCCCGGATAGAGCGGCATCGCGTCAGGCGAACGCCTGCGGCGATCCATGAAGCTGCTCTTGAAGGCCTCGCCGAGCGCCTCGAGCGGATGGTCGGACGCCTCCGCCGAGAGCTCGGCCACGGCCTCGGCCACCGAGAGGCCGACGATCGCCCGCACCGCCTCTCGCGTCGGAGCCGGGAGGCCATGTTGCAGATAGGCTTCCGACATCGCCGCCACGATGGCGTGCTGGCTGTCGACGAGGGTTCCGTCGACATCGAAGATCACGAGCTTCATAGGCCATGACCTAAGCCCGCGCGCCGTTGCGCACAAGCGAGCCGCGCTGGGCGATCGAGGCTCAGTCTTCCGGCGCGTCGACGATCGGATCGTACTCGCTGGCGTCGAAGCCGAGCACGCTCCAGGACTGCGCCATATGGGGCGGCAGCGGCGCGGAGACGTCGAGGATGTCGCCATTCGCGAGCGGCAGCACGAGCCGGCGCGCCAGCAGGTGCAGCCGATTCTGCAGGCCGCCGGGAAATTCCCAGTTCTCGACGTTGAAGTACTTCGGGTCGCCGACGATGGGATGGCCGATATGGGCGCAATGGGCGCGGAGCTGGTGGGTGCGGCCCGTGACCGGCTTCAGCGACAGCCATGAGAGCTTCTGCCCGGCCTGATCGACCACGGCGTAATAGGTAAGGGCATGGGCCGCGCCGTCGTCCCCGTGCAGCGCGACCTGCATGCGCTCTCCCTCGGCGCCCTCGCCTTCGCCCTTCGCCAGATAGGTCGAGATCCGGCCCTGCCGCACGCGCGGCACGCCGGCGACGAGCGCCCAATAGATCTTGCGGGTGAGCCGGGAGCGGAAGGCGCGGGCGAGCTCCGAGGCGGCGAGCCGGGTCTTGGCCACCACCAGAACGCCCGCTGTGTCCTTGTCGATGCGGTGGACGAGGCGCGGCTTCTGGCCCTGCCGGTCGCGCAAAGCGTCAAGCATCCCGTCGACGTGTCGCGTCGTGCCGGAGCCGCCCTGCACCGCAAGACCGAACGGCTTGTTCAGCACCAGGATTTCGCGGCTCTCGAAGAGCGTGATGTCCTTCAGGAACTTGGCGTCCTTGTCGTCGCTCGACGCCTGGCGCACGGCGGGCGCGGCAACGCCCTCCCCGTCTTCGTCCTCGTTCTTGAGCGGCGGCACGCGGATCTGCATGCCGGCGGAAAGCCGGGTCGCCGTCTTGGCGCGCGCGCCGTCCACCCGGATCTGGCCTGTCCGGCAAAGCTTCTGCAGGTGCCCGAATGCGAGCGCGGGAAAGCGCTCCTTGAACCAGCGGTCGAGCCGCATGCCTTCTTCGGAGTCGCGCACCGGGATCGTCTGCACGCCCGCCGCCTTGCCGGGCAGCGCCGGCAGCGGCTTGGCCGCCATCGCGATGCTCTTCTCGACCGCCGAGCGCGGCGCTCCGGAGAGCTTCGGCGCGGCGGGTTTCTTGGCCGGGTTGCGGAACGCCGCGCCGGCGGCGGCCCTGGCTGCCGCCTTGGTCGGACGGCCGGCCTTGGTGCGTACAGGGGGGCGGGACCCCGGCTTGGATCCGCGTGAGGTGCGGTCGGCCATCACGGACGTGCTTTCGGTTCGCCGATACGGCCGCGACGCCCGGCTCGCGGCGCGTCGACGACTTTACGTTTCGATTGAGAAGAACTGGTCTTTTAGCCTAGCGCGCGCCCGAGCGCGAGGCCGCCGAACAGAGCAGCGATCGAGAGCGCGACGGAGGCCGCCACATAACCTGCGGCGAGGCCCGCATCCCCCCGCTCCCATAGCGTCACCGCGTCGAGCGAGAAGGCCGAAAAGGTGGTGAAGCCGCCAAGCACGCCGGTCATCAGAAACACGCGCAGCTCCTGCGAGCCGCTCCTGAACGCCAGCATGGCCGCGATCAGCCCCATGACGAAGCCGCCGACGACGTTCACCGTGAACGTGCCCCAAGGGAAGCTCATCCCGAAGGCGCGGGCGGCGGCGACGTTCACCAGATAGCGCGCGACGGAGCCCAGCGCTCCCCCGAGCGCGACGAGAAGCGCAGGGACCATGATCTACTCCCGCTCCGCCCGGAGCTTCGCCCAATAGTCCAGCCGCTTCCTGAGCTCCCGCTCGAACCCCCGGTCCGGCGGATCGTAGAACCGCCGACGGCCCATTTCCTCGGGGAAGTAGTCCTGACCCGAAAACGCCTCGGGCGCGTCGTGATCATAGGCGTAGCCGGCGCCGTAGCCCTCCGACTTCATCAGCTTGGTGGGCGCGTTGAGGATGTGTTTGGGCGGAAGCAGCGAGCCGTGCTCCTTCGCCGCCGCGCGAGCCCGCTTGTAGGCGACATAGACCGCGTTCGACTTCGGAGCGGTCGCGAGATGCACCACGCATTCCGCAAGCGCTAGCTCGCCTTCCGGGGTCCCGAGCTGCTCATAGGCGTCGCGCGCCGCGATGGCGACGGTGAGCGCCTGCGGATCGGCGAGGCCGATATCCTCGGAGGCCATGCGGATCAGCCGGCGGGCGAGGTAGAGCGGGTCCTCGCCGGCGTCGAGCATGCGGGCCAGCCAGTAGAGCGCGGCGTCCGGGTCCGAGCCGCGCACCGATTTGTGCAGCGCGGAGATCAGATTGTAGTGCCCGTCGGCGGACTTGTCGTAGATCGGCGCGCGCCGCTGCACGACGTCCTGCACGCGCTCTGCGTCGAACACCTCCCCCGCCCGCGCCGCACGCCAGATCTCCTCCGCGAGCGTGAGCGCCGCGCGGCCGTCGCCGTCGGCCATGCGGATCAGCGCCGCGCGCGCCTCCGGGTCGAGCGGAAGCCCCCTGCCCTCGATCGCTTCGGCGCGCGCCAGCAGCTTCTCGATCGCTTCGGCGTCGAGCGATTTGAAGACCAGCACGCGGGCGCGGGACAGCAGGGCGGCGTTAAGGGCGAAGGACGGGTTCTCGGTGGTGGCGCCGACAAGCGTGACGGTGCCGTCCTCCATCACCGGCAGGAAACTGTCCTGCTGCGCCTTGTTGAAGCGGTGGATCTCGTCGACGAACAGCAGGGTTCCGCGGCCGGCGGCGCGGCGCGCCCGCGCCGTCTCGAACACCTTCTTCAGATCGGCGACGCCGGAGAAGATCGCGGAGATCGGCTCGAAGGCGAGGTTCGTGGCGTCCGCCAGCAGCCGGCCGACGGTCGTCTTGCCGGTGCCGGGCGGTCCCCAGAAGATCAGGCTGCCAAGGCTGCGCGCCGCCACCAGGCGACCCAGCGCGCCGTCCGGCCCCAGCAGATGCTGCTGCCCGATCACCTCGTCGAGCGTCGTCGGGCGGAGCCTGTCCGCAAGCGGGCGCGGCGCGTCGCGCTCAAGTCCAGCCGCCTCGAACAGGTTGGCCACGTCCATCAGCCTCCGAACACGGAGGTGATGGTATGCCCGTCGCGCTCGATGGTGACCTTCCAGACCCGCGGATGACCTGAGGAGATACGGACGAGGTCGCGCACGTCAGCGACCTTCGCGTCGTTCACGGCGCGAACGATGTCCCCCTTCTGAAAGCCGAGCTGCTGGGCGATCGAGCCGTCGGCGACCTCCATCACCACCACGCCGCGCAACGCCTGGTCGAGCGACATCTCGTCGGCGAGCGCCGGCGACAGATTGCCGACGGTCGCGCCCTGGAAAGGCGACTCGCTGCGGAGCGCACGCGCTTCGCGCGCCGGAATCTCGGGCGCGCGCGAAAGCTCCACCCGGACCTTGCGCTCGGCGCCTCCGCGGCTGAGCGTGATCTCCGCCTGGCCGCCGACCGGCCGGGTCGCGAAGCGGTAGTTGAAGCCCTCCACGCCATCGACCGGCCGCCCGTCGACCGCCACCACCAGATCGCCCTGCTCGACGCCCGCCTTCGCGGCGGGCGAGTCAGGCGCCACGTTCGACACCAGCGCGCCGGTGGGCAGCTTGAGGCCGAGGCCCTCCGCGATCTCCGGCGTGACCGTCTGCAGCGAGGCCCCGAACCAGGGGCGCACCACCGACTTGGCGCCCGAGCGCGCGGATGAGAGCACGACCCGCACCATGTTCGACGGGATCGCGAAACCGATGCCAACGGAGCCGCCGGACTGCGAAAAGATCGCGGTGTTGATTCCGACCAGTTTGCCGTCGAGATCGACCAGCGCGCCGCCGGAATTGCCGGGGTTGATCGCGGCGTCGGTCTGGATGAAGGACTGGTAGTCGTCGACGCCGATCTGCGTGCGCGCAAGCGCGGAGACGATGCCGGACGTCACCGTCTGCCCGACCCCGAACGGATTGCCGACGGCGAGCACCAGGTCGCCGACCTGAACGGCGTCCGAGTCGGCGAAGTCCAGAGTCGGAAACTTCTCGGAGCCGTCCCCGATCTTCAGCACCGCCATGTCGGCGCGCTGGTCCTTGAGCAGGATCTTGGCTTCGAACTCGCGCTTGTCGGCGAGCGCGACGCGCACCTCCGTCATTCCCTCCACGACATGGTTGTTGGTGACGACCAGGCCATCGGGTCCGACGATCACGCCGGAGCCCAGAGAGCGCTGCACGCGCTCCCGCGGCATCCCGCCGTCGCCGAAGAACTGCCGGAAGAACGGATCGTCGAACAGCGGGTTGCGCTGCCGTCGCTCGGTGCGGCTGGCGTAGATGTTCACCACCGCGGGGGTAACGTTGTGCACCACCGGCGCGAAGGACAGCTTGACCTCCTCGCGGCTCTCCGGCAGCCGCCGGTCCTCGGCCTGCGCGCCGGCCGGAAGGACCGAAAGGGCGGCGAGCAGAGCCACGCCCAAGGCCGGGATGAGTTTCATGACTTACGCTCCGCATCGACGGCGTCAGAAGCCGTCTCACATAATGCGGCGGGCGCGCGCGTAAAACTGCGACCCCGCCGCACGCCCTCTCGAGCCAACCCGAAGGAAACCGCCTTGCGCCCCCTGCTGCTTTTCATCGGCCTCGCGGCCCTAGCGATCGGCGGGCTCTGGATCGGCCAGGGTCTCGGCTACATCGCCTGGCCCGCCTCCAGCTTCATGCTGCGCCAGACCGAATGGGCGTATTACGGCGCCGGGCTTGCCGCAGGAGGGCTCGCGCTCATCGCCTGGTCGCGCCGCTGAACGCTGCGGTCGCCAACGCCTGAAAACGAAAAAGCGGCCGTCGCCGGCCGCTTTCAGAAGTCGAAGATGGGCTGTCGCCTGATCAGGCGGCGGCTTCGGCCTCGGTCCGGGCGCGGTCGGCGGCGCCCTTGGCGTCGACGTCGCGCTCGACGAATTCGATCACTGCGACCGGCGCGTTGTCGCCATGGCGGAAGCCCGCCTTGATGATGCGCAGATAGCCGCCATTGCGGTCCTTGTAGCGCGGGCCGATCGTGTCGAAGAGCTTCTTCACGGTCGGGACGTGGCGGATCTCGGAGATCGCCTGACGGCGCGCGTGCAGGTCACCGCGCTTGGCGAGAGTCACCAGCTTCTCCACCACCGGCCGAAGATCCTTGGCCTTCGGCAGGGTGGTGACGATCTGCTCGTGCTCGATCAGCGACAGCGCGAGATTGGCGAACATCGCCTTGCGGTGGCTCTGCAGCCGGTTGAAGCGGCGTCCCCGCCGGGCGTGCATGGACATTTTCGTCTTCTCCTTCGGAGCTCAGGCGGCTTGGCCGCCGAGCTCAGCGATCTCAGTAATGTTCTTCGAAGCGCTTGGCGAGTTCGTCGATGTTGTCCGGCGGCCAGCCGCCGACTTCCATCCCGAGGTGCAGGCCCATCTGGGCCAGCACTTCCTTGATCTCGTTCAGCGACTTCCGGCCGAAGTTCGGAGTGCGGAGCATCTCCGCCTCGGTCTTCTGGATGAGGTCGCCGATATAGACGATGTTGTCGTTCTTCAGGCAGTTCGCCGAGCGGACCGAGAGCTCGAGCTCGTCGACCTTCTTGAGCAGCGCCGGATTGAAGGCGAGCTCCGGGATCGCCGAGGGCGCGGCTTCCTTCTTCGGCTCCTCGAAGTTGACGAACACTTCGAGCTGGTCCTGCAGGATGCGGGCCGCATAGGCGACCGCGTCCTCGGGCGAGACCGAACCGTTGGTCTCCACCGTCAGGGTGAGCTTGTCGTAGTCGAGGATCTGGCCTTCGCGCGTGTTCTCAACGCGGTAGGAGACCTTCTTCACAGGCGAGTACAGGCTGTCGACCGGGATCAGGCCGATCGGCGCGTCTTCCGGACGGTTGCGGTCCGCCGGGACATAGCCCTTGCCGGTGTCGACGGTGAACTCCATGCGGATCTCGGCGCCGTCGTCGAGCGTGCAGAGCGCGAGGTCCGGGTTCAGGATCTGGACGTCGCCCACCACCTGGATGTCGCCGGCGACCACCTGCCCGGGGCCCTGCTTGCGCAGCACCATCCGCTTCGGGCCTTCGCCCTGCATCTTGATCGCGACATCCTTGATGTTGAGGACGATGTCGGTCACGTCCTCACGCACCCCGGGGATCGACGAGAACTCGTGCAGCACGCCGTCGATATGCACCGAGGTCACGGCCGCGCCCTGAAGCGAGGACAGCAGGATGCGGCGCAGCGCGTTGCCGAGCGTGAGGCCGAAGCCCCGCTCAAGCGGCTCGGCGACCATGGTGGCGATGCGGTCGCCATGGCCGCTCGAGGAGACCTCGAGCTTGTTCGGCTTGATCAGGTCTTGCCAGTTCTTCTGGATCACGGACTGCATCCTTCGTCAGTCACCGCGGAAACGCGCCCTCGCGCCCCACAGTAGGCCTCGCCGCCGCGGCGGGGGCCTGAAACGGACACGCGCCCCGCGGACGGGGCGCACGCAAAACCGGCGGTCTACTTAGACGCGCCGACGCTTGCGCGGCCGGCAGCCATTGTGCGGGATCGGCGTCACGTCGCGGATCGAAGTCACCATGAAACCGGCGGCCTGCAGAGCGCGGAGCGCCGACTCGCGTCCCGAACCCGGACCGCGAACCTCGACTTCGAGCGTCCGCATGCCGTGCTCGGCCGCCTTCTTGGCGGCGTCTTCGGCGGCGACCTGAGCTGCGTAGGGCGTCGACTTGCGCGAGCCCTTGAAGCCCTGCGCGCCGGCCGAAGACCAGGACACGGTGTTGCCCTGAGCGTCGGTGATCGTGATCATCGTGTTGTTGAACGTCGCATTCACATGGGCGACGCCCGACGCGATGTTCTTGCGCTCGCGGCGGCGAATGCGCTGGGCTTCCTTGGCCATATAACTCTTGATCCTTCAGGCGCGCCCGTAATTCCAGGCGCTCGGGAGTTTGCGTCATCCAGGACGGCGGAGGCCGATCCAGGATCGTTTCGAGACACCCTCTCGCGAGGACGATCCCGACCGCCGCGCGGCCAGGATGACGAACTGCGGCCTGACGGCCGCAGGCCGTTACTTCTTCTTGCCGGCGATCGGCTTCGCCTTACCCTTGCGGGTGCGGGCGTTGGTGTGCGTGCGCTGGCCGTGGACCGGCAGGCCGCGGCGGTGCCGCAGGCCGCGATAGCAGCCGAGATCCATGAGGCGCTTGATGTTCATCGCGACCTCGCGACGAAGATCGCCCTCGACCATGTAGTCGCGGTCGATCGTCTCGCGGATCTGGATGACTTCTGCGTCGGTCAGCTGGTTGACCCGGCGCTCGGACGGGATCGCGACCTTTTCGCAGATCTCGGTCGCCTTCTGGGCGCCGATGCCGTGAATGTACTGGAGCGCGATGACGACGCGCTTGTTCGTCGGGATGTTTACGCCGGCGATACGGGCCAAGAGGCAGTCTCCATGTAAGATCCGGCGTCGCCGGGACAAACGCGCGTCCGGTGGAGCCCGGCCCTTGCGCGCTGAAAAAGCAAGAGGGAAGCTTGGCGCTCAACGCCAGCAACCATCACGCTATAGGTGAGAAGGTGCGCGTAGCGCCTCAGGCTGCTCGCGTCAAGCAGAAATTTACGCTCGCGGCGATCAGGCGGAGGCCTGCGCCTCCGCCAGCACTTCGTCGATGGCGCGCGCCACCTCGTCGATCGGCGCCATGCCGTCGACGGCGGCGTAGAGGCCGTGCTGCTTGTAGAACGGCCGCAGCTGGCTCGTGACCTCGCGATAGTCGGCGATCCGCCGCGCGACGACCTCGGGGGCGTCGTCGCTGCGGAGCGGCTTGCCGGCCGCAGCCGCGTCGCGCGCGCGGCCCTCGACCCGCGCGAGCAGCGCGTCCTCGTCGACCACAAGCTCGATCACGGCGTCGAGCTCCATGTGCTTCTCCTCGAGCATGCGCTCGAGCGCTTCGGCCTGCCCCACGGTGCGCGGGAAACCGTCCAGGATGAAGCCGCGCTGGGCGTCGGGCTGCTCGATTCGATCGGCGACGATCTTCACCACGAGATCGTCGGGGCACAGCTGACCGCGCGCGATCAGGTCCTTGGCCTCGAGACCGTCGGGGGTGCCGGCCGCGACCGCGGCGCGGAGCATGTCGCCGGTCGAGAGCTGGATGATGCCGTGCTTCTCAACCAGACGCTCCGCCTGCGTGCCCTTGCCGGCCGCTGGCGGGCCCAGGAGAATCAGCCTCATCGGCGCTTTCCTCTCAGTCTGGCCTTCTTGATGAGGCCTTCATATTGCGCGGCGTAAAGATGGCCCTGCACCTGCGCGACCGTGTCCATCGTCACCGAAACGACGATCAGCAGGGACGTGCCGCCGAAATAGAACGGCACCGCCGCATACGAGATAAGGATCTCAGGAATCACGCAGACGAGTGCGATGTAAGCCGCGCCGACGACCGTGATGCGAGTCAGCACATAGTCGATGTATTCCGCGGTGCGCTCGCCCGGCCGGATGCCCGGAATGAAACCGCCATACTTCTTGAGATTGTCGGCGGTCTCCGTCGGGTTGAAGACGATCGCCGTGTAGAAGAACGAGAAGAACACGATCAGCGCGACGTAGAGCACCATGTAGAGCGGGCGGCCATGCGCCAGATACGTGGTGATCATGCTCAGCCAACCCGAGCCGCCGGCCTGCGCGGCCGAAAAGTTCGCGATCGTCGTCGGCAGCAGCAGCAGCGAGGAGGCGAAGATCGGCGGGATCACGCCCGCGGTGTTGAGCTTGAGCGGGAGATGCGAGGACTCGCCGCCCGTCATCTTGTTCTGCGAGACCTGCCGCTTCGGATACTGGATCAGCAGCCGGCGCTGCGCGCGCTCGACATAGACGATGAAGGCGATGACCGCGACCGCCATCACCATCACGGCGAGGATCAGCCCGGTCGACAGCGCGCCCTGACGGCTGAGCTCGAGCGTTCCGGCGATCGCCTGGGGCAGTTCCGCCACGATGCCGGCGAAGATGATCAGCGAGATGCCGTTGCCGATGCCGCGCGCCGTGATCTGCTCGCCGAGCCACATCAGGAACATCGTGCCGCCGGTCAGCGTGACGACGGTCGAGAGGCGGAAGAACAGCCCGGGGTCGACGACGACGTTGTTCTGGCCCTCCAGCCCGACGGCGATGCCGTAGGCCTGAATGGCCGCCAGCGCCACGGTGCCGTAGCGCGTGTACTGGTTGATGATCTTTCGGCCCTGCTCGCCCTCTTTTTTCAGCGCCTCCAGGTGCGGCGAGACCGTGGTCATCAGCTGCACGATGATCGAGGCGGAGATGTAGGGCATGATCGCGAGCGCGAAGATCGCCATACGGCCGACCGCGCCCCCGGAGAACATGTTGAACAGGCCGATGATGCCGGTCGACTGCTGGCGGAAGACCTCCGCCAGCGCCGCCGGATTGATGCCCGGCATGGGGATGTAGGTGCCGAGCCGGTAGACGAGCAGCGCGCCGAGCGTGAACCAGATGCGCTTCTTGAGTTCGCCCGCCTTCGAGAAGGCGGAGAAGTTCAGGTTGGCAGCAAGCTGCTCAGCGGCGGAAGCCATCGATCACGTCCACGAATAGGAGTACAAACGCCGCCCCCAGATAGGGACGTCAGGCGGCGTCCGCATCCTTTTGAGGAGCGAGCAGCGTCACCTTGCCGCCGAGCTTCTCGATCGCGTCCGCGACCGACTTGGAGACCGCGTAAACCTCGAGGTCGAGCTTCGTCGTCAGTTCGCCGCGGCCGAGCACCTTCACGCCGTCCCGCTTCTTGGACAGCACGCCGGCCTCGATCAGCGCAGCCTCGGTGACCGGCTTCGACGCATCCAGCTTGCCGGCGTCGACCGCCTGCTGGAGACGCGCGAGGTTGACCTCGTTCAGGTCGAGCGAGAACGGGTTGTGGAAGCCGCGCTTCGGCAGGCGGCGATAGAGCGGCATCTGGCCGCCTTCGAACGCCTTGATCGCGACGCCCGTGCGGGACTTCTGACCCTTGACGCCGCGGCCGCCGGTCTTGCCCTTGCCCGAGCCGATGCCGCGGCCGACGCGGATCCGCTCCTTGGTCGCGCCGGGATTGTCCCGGAGATCGTTGAGCTTCACCATCACTTCTCTCCCGCAGGCGTCTCGACGCGCACGAGGTGCGCGACCTTCGCGATCATCCCGCGAACGGCGGGCGTGTCGGCCAGTTCGCGGCGCTTGCCGATGCGCCCGAGGCCGAGACCCACGAGCGTGGCGTGCTGGTCCGCAGGACGGCGGGTGGACGAGCCGGTCTGGACCACCGTCACGCTGCCGGACTGCGACTTCTTCTTGGCGGCGTCAGCCATGATCAAGCTCCCTTAAAACCGTCAGCCTTCGGCGACAGCGTCGGCGTCGACGTCGCGGCGGCGAGCCTGCAGCGTCGAGACCTTGAGACCGCGGCGGGCGGCGACGGAGCGCGGGCTATCCTCGGCCTTGAGGGCGTCGAAGGTGGCGCGCACCATGTTGTAGGGGTTCGACGAGCCCAGCGACTTGGCGACGACGTCGTGAACGCCGAGCGTTTCGAACACCGCGCGCATCGGGCCGCCGGCGATGATGCCGGTGCCGGCCGGGGCTGCGCGCAGCACGACGCGGCCGGCGCCGTGGCGACCGTCGACGTCATGATGCAGCGTGCGGCCTTCCCGCAGCGGAACGCGGATCAGGCCGCGCTTGGCGCTCTCGGTCGCCTTGCGGATCGCCTCCGGCACCTCGCGGGCCTTGCCGTGACCAAAGCCGACGCGGCCCTTCTGGTCTCCCACGACGACAAGCGCCGCGAAGCCGAAGCGCCGGCCGCCCTTGACGACCTTGGCGACGCGGTTGATGTGGACCAGCTTGTCGACGAACTCGCTGTCCTCGCGGTCGCGATCGCGGCGGTTCTCTCTGGGCTCACGAGCCATTTGCTATCCTCTCGCCTCGAGCGGGCTTCAGAAGTTGAGCCCGCCCTCACGGGCGGCCTCGGCCAGGGCTTTGACCCGGCCGTGATAGATGTAGGCGCCGCGGTCGAACACGACGTCCTTGACGCCGGCCGCTTGGGCGCGCTCCGCCAGCATCTTGCCGACGGCCTGCGCGGCCGCGATGTCCGCTCCGGTCTTGCCGCTTCCGCGGAAGTCCTTGTCGAGCGTCGAGGCGGCGGCCAGCGTCACGCCCTTCGTGTCGTCGATGACCTGCGCGTAGATCTGCTTCGACGAACGATGAACCGACAGCCGGGGACGACCGTTGGCGGTGGCGAGGAGGGCCCGGCGGACGCGCGCCTTGCGGCGAGCCTGGGTCGCAAGATTCTTCGACATGTTCCGGGCCCTTACTTCTTCTTGCCTTCCTTGCGGAAGATGAACTCGCCCGCGTACTTCACGCCCTTGCCCTTGTAAGGCTCGGGGCGACGGAAGTCCCGGATCTCCGCGGCCACCTGACCGACCCGCTGCCGCTCGACGCCGCTCACCGTGAGCTCCGTCGGCTTGCCGGCCACGATCTGGATGCCGTCCGGGATCGGATAGACCACGTCATGGCTGTAGCCGAGCGCCAGCACCAGGTTCTTGCCCTGGACGGCGGCGCGGTAGCCGACGCCGCTGATCTCGAGCTTCTTCTCGAAGCCCGTGGTCACGCCGGTGACGAGGTTCTGCACCATCGTCCGCGACATGCCCCACATGGACCGGGCGCGCTTGGTGTCCTCGCGCGGCTGGACCGAGATCTTGCCGTCCTTGAACTCGACGACGACGTCGTCATGCGCCCGGAAGGCGAGTTCGCCCTTCGGACCCTTGACCTTGATGTTCTGCCCGTCAACCGCCGCGGTCACGCCCGACGGCACGTCGACCGGCTTCTTGCCGATGCGCGACATGATCGCTCTCCGTATCCTGCTCTTCTCGGAAAACCCTCTGCCCAAGCGTCAGAAGACGCGGCAGAGGATCTCCCCACCCACGTTCTGATCGCGGGCGTCATGATCCGCCATCACGCCCTTCGGCGTGGACAGGATCGAGATGCCGAGGCCATTGGCGACTCGCGGCAGGTTCTTGACCGAGGCGTACACCCGACGGCCCGGCTTGGACACCCGCTGAATTTCGCGGATGACCGGCGCGCCGTCGTAGTACTTGAGCTCGATCTCGAACTCGGTGCGGCCGTTGGCGAGCTCGGTCTGGGTGTAGCCGCGGATGTAGCCTTCCGCAGCCAGCACGTCCAGCACGTGCTGGCGCAGCCGGGAGCCGGGCGTCGAGCACGAGGTCTTGTTCCGCATATGCGCGTTGCGGATGCGCGTCAGCATATCGCCGAGGGGATCGATCATCGACATGATTCCCTCCTCCTCACCAGCTCGACTTCAGGAGACCGGGAATCAGGCCCTTCGAGCCGAGATCCCGGATCGCGATGCGCGAGACGCCAAGCTTGCGGTAGTAGGCGCGCGGCCGGCCCGTCATGTCGCAACGATTGCGGATGCGGACCTTGGAGCCGTTGCGCGGCAACTCAGCGAGCTTCAGGCGCGCCGCGAAGCGCTCCTCCAGCTCACGGCTTTCGTCCTTGGCGATCGCCTTCAGCTCGGCACGCTTCTCAGCGTCCCTGGCGACCAGGCGGCGGCGCCGGTTGTTCTTCTCGATCGCGCTTTTCTTAGCCATGCGATCCTCCCGTCACTGCCTGAAGGGGAAGTTGAAGGCGCGCAGAAGAGCGCGCGCCTCGTCGTCAGACTTCGCCGTCGTGCAGACGATGACGTCCATGCCCCAGACCTGATCGATCTTGTCGTACTCGATCTCCGGGAACACGATGTGCTCCTTGATGCCCAGGGCGTAGTTGCCCCGGCCGTCGAAGCTCTTCGGGTTCAGGCCGCGGAAGTCGCGGACGCGCGGCAGCGCGATCGTGACCAGCCGGTCCAGGAAGTCGTACATGCGCTGGCGGCGCAGCGTGACCTTGGCGCCGACCGCCTGGCCCTCACGCAGCTTGAAAGTCGCGATCGACTTCCGGGCGTGAGTGATGACCGGCTTCTGGCCGGCGATCTTGGCCAGCTCGCCGGCGGCGTTGGTCGCCTTCTTGGAGTCCGCGACAGCCTCGCCGACGCCCATGTTGATGACGATCTTGTCGATCGCCGGCACGGCCATCGGGTTCTTGTACCCGAACTCCTCGATCAGCTTGGCGCGCACCACCTCGTCGTAGTGCTGCTTCATGCGCGGCGTGTAGACTGCCTCAGCCATCGATCTGCTCCCCAGAGCGGGTCGCGACGCGCACCTTCCGGCCGTCGTCCAGGACCTTGAAGCCAACGCGCGTCGCCTTGCCGTCCTTCGGATCAGCGAGCGCAATGTTGGAAAGATGGATCGCGGCTTCCTTGCGGATGATGCCGCCCTCCTGGGTCTGCGTCTGGCGCTGGTGGCGCGCGACGACGTTCACGCCGCGAACCACGGCGCGCTCGTCCTTCGGACGCACTTCCAGCACCTCGCCGGTTTTGCCCTTGTCGCGGCCGGCGAGAACGACGACCTTGTCGCCCTTCTTGATCTTCGCGGCCATCACAGCACCTCCGGCGCGAGCGAGATGATCTTCATGTGGTTCTTGGCGCGCAGCTCGCGCGGAACCGGGCCGAAGATGCGCGTGCCGACCGGCTCTTTCTGGTTGTTGATCAGCACGGCCGCATTGCGGTCGAAGCGGATCACCGAACCGTCGAGACGGCGGATGTCCTTGGCGGTGCGAACGACGACCGCCTTCATGACGTCGCCCTTCTTCACGCGGCCGCGCGGGATCGCCTCCTTGACGGAGACGACGATCACGTCGCCGACGCTCGCATAGCGCCGGCCGGCGCCGCCGAGCACCTTGATGCACATCACTCGCTTGGCGCCGGAATTGTCGGCGACGTCGAGGTTGCTCTGCATCTGAATCATGGCCGTTCAGCCTTTCCATTTCGCCCGGACCGGTATCCGCATTCACGCGGACCTCGCCCGGCGGGCCTGTCCTTCAGATGGGTCTGTTATTCGGTCGGCGCGGGCGCGGAGGCGTCCGGGCTCACCGAGGCGTCCGACCTGACGATCCAGCGCTTGAGGCGCGAGATAGGCCGGCTCTCTTCGATCCACACGAGGTCGCCCACCTTGAAGCGGCCGTCCTCGTCATGGGCGTGGTAGTGCTTGGTCCGCCGCACGGTCTTCTTGAGAAGAGGATGCGTGAAGCGGCGCTCGACCTTGACCACGACGGTCTTGGCGTTCTTGTCGGAGATCACAGTCCCCAGAAGGACGCGTTTGGGCATGATGTCCTCCTCAGGCCTTCGCGGCGGCTTCGCCGCGCTTGACGGTCGCGACGGTCCGGATGCGGGCGATGTCGCGCCGCACCTGGCGCACGCGCGAGGTGTTCTCGAGCTGGCCCGTGGCCTTCTGGAAGCGCAGGTTGAACTGCTCCTTCTTCAGCTTCACGAGCTCGTCGTCGAGCTGGTCGACGGTCATCGCGCGAAAGTCCTGCGCCTTGGCCATGGTCAAATCCTCACTCGGCGATGCGCTGGACGAAGCGCGTGCGGATCGGCAGCTTGGCGGCGGCGAGCGCCAGCGCCTCGCGCGCGATGTCGGCCGGAACGCCGTCGATCTCGAACATGATGCGGCCCGGCTTCACCTTGGCGGCCCAGAACTCGTTCGCGCCCTTGCCCTTGCCCATGCGGACTTCGGTCGGCTTCTTGGAGACCGGCACGTCCGGGAAAACCCGGATCCAGACGCGGCCGGCGCGCTTCATGTGGCGGGTCAGCGCACGGCGCGCGGCCTCGATCTGACGCGCGGTGACGCGCTCGGGCTCCAGGGCCTTCAGCCCGAAAGCGCCGAAGTCCAGATTGAATCCGCCTTTCGCGACGCCGCTGATGCGGCCCTTGAACTGCTTGCGGAACTTGGTCTTCTTCGGTTGCAGCATGGCTTAACTCCTCGCGTCCCCGCTCACGCGTGGTCGCGGCGCGGCGGACGACCGCCTTCGCCATCGTTCAGGCGACGGTCCTGAGCCATCGGATCGTGCTCCATGACCTCGCCCTTGAAGATCCACACCTTAACGCCGCAGGTGCCCATCGCAGTCTTCGCGGTGGCGACCCCGTAATCGACGTCGGCGCGCAGCGTGTGCAGCGGGACGCGGCCCTCGCGGTACCACTCCGTGCGGGCGATCTCAGCGCCGCCGAGACGGCCGGCGCAGTTGATCCGGATGCCCTCGGCGCCGAGACGCATCGCCGACTGAACGGCGCGCTTCATCGCCCGGCGGAACGCCACGCGGCGCTCGAGCTGCTGGGCGATCGACTCCGCCACCAGCGTCGCGTCGATCTCGGGCTTGCGGACCTCGACGATGTTGATGTGGACCTCGGACGAAGTCATCGAGCCGACCTTCTTGCGAAGCTTCTCGATGTCGGCGCCCTTCTTGCCGATCACGATGCCCGGGCGCGCCGAATAGATCGAAACGCGGCACTTCTTGTGCGGCCGCTCAATGACGATCTTGGAGACCGCCGCCTGCTTCAGATCCTTCAGGAGCGCGTCGCGGATGGCGACGTCCTCGCGCAGAAGCTTGCCGTACTCGCCCTTGCTGGCGAACCAGCGCGAATCCCAGGTGCGGTTGATGCCGAGCCGAAGCCCGATCGGGTTGACCTTGTGACCCATCGTCTTCTCCTCAGGCCTTCGCCGCTTCCGTCTCGACCTGACGAACCACGATCGTCAGATGCGAGAACGGCTTCTGGATCGTGCCGACGCGGCCGCGGGCGCGGGGGCTGAAGCGCTTCATCACGATCGACTTGCCGACAAAGGCCTGTGAAACGACGAGATCGTCGACGTCGAGGTCGTGATTGTTCTCGGCGTTGGCGATCGCGCTCTCGAGCGTCTTCTTCACCTGGCCGGCGATCCGCTTGCGCGAGAAGGTCAGATCGGCGAGCGCCGTCTCGACCTTCTTGCCGCGGATCATCTGCGCGACGAGGTTCAGCTTCTGCGGCGAGATCCGGACCATGCGGAGCACGGCCTTCGCCTCGTTGTCGGGAAGCGCGCGCTTGGCTGCTTGCTTGCCCATCGTTACTTCCTCTTCGCCTTCTTGTCCGCCGCGTGCCCGTAGAAGGTGCGCGTCGGGGCGAACTCGCCGAACTTGTGGCCGATCATCTCTTCGGAGACCGCCACGGGAATGTGCTTCTGCCCGTTGTAGACCCCGAAGGTGAGGCCCACGAACTGCGGCAGGATCGTCGAGCGGCGGCTCCAGGTCTTGATGACCTCACTGCGGGTCGAGGACCGCGCAGTGTCCGCCTTCTTCAGCAGGTACCCGTCGACGAAGGGACCCTTCCAGACTGAACGCGCCATGGCCGGCTCTCCTTACTTCTTCTTCCGGGCGTGACGGCTCGACACGATGAACTTGTCGGTCGCCTTGTTGCTGCGCGTCCGCTTGCCCTTGGTCGGCTTGCCCCAGGGGGTGACCGGGTGACGGCCGCCCGAGGTGCGGCCTTCGCCGCCGCCATGCGGATGGTCGACAGGGTTCATGGTGACGCCGCGGTTGTGCGGACGCCGGCCAAGCCAGCGCGAACGGCCAGCCTTGCCGAGATTGATGTTCGAGTGGTCCGGGTTCGAGACCGCGCCGACCGTGCCGAAGCACTGGCCGTGGACCAGCCGCTGCTCGCCCGAGCTCAGACGCAGCGTGACATAGCCCTGGTCGCGGGCGACGATCTGCGCGTAGGAGCCCGCCGAGCGCGCGATCTGGCCGCCGCGGCCGATCTTGAGCTCGACATTGTGGACGATCGTGCCGACCGGCGCGGCGCCGAGCGGCATCGCATTGCCGGGCTTCACGTCAACCTGCGCGCCGGCCACCACGGAGTCGCCGACCTGCAGGCGCTGCGGCGCCAGGATGTAGCTCAGCTCGCCGTCCGAATAGCGGATCAGCGCGATGAAGGCGGACCGGTTCGGATCATACTCGATCCGCTCCACGGTCGCCGGCACGTCGAGCTTGCGCCGCTTGAAATCGATCAGGCGATAGGTCCGCTTGTGGCCGCCGCCGCGGAAGCGGACGGTGACGCGACCGTAATTGTTGCGGCCGCCCTTGGACGAAAGCCCTTCGGTCAGCTGCTTGACCGGCGAGCCCTTGTAGAGCGCCGAACGGTCGACGATCACCAGTTGGCGGAGGCCGGGCGTGATCGGATTGTAACTCTTGAGCGCCATTGTCGGCTCCCTTCCCCGTCCCGCCTCAGAGACCCGTGGTCACGTCGATCGAATGGCCTTCGGCCAACGTCACGATCGCGCGCTTGGAGTCCGACTGCTGGCCGAGCCGGCCACGGAATCGCTTCGTCTTGCCCTTGCGGACCAGCGTGTTGACGCTCACGACCTTAACGTCGAAGAGCTTCTCGACCGCCGCCTTGATCTGCGGCTTGGTCGCCGTGTCCGAAACCCGGAACACGACCTTGTTCTCTTCGGACGCGTAGGTCGCCTTCTCGGTGATGATCGGCGACCGGATGACGTCGTAGTGGCGCAGATCGGTCATTTGAAGCGCGCCTCCAGCGCATCGATCGCCGCCTTGGTCAGCACCAGCACGTCGCGGCGGAGGATGTCGTAGACGTTGATGCCCTGCACCGGCAACACGTCGACGGTGTGCACGGAGCGGGCCGCGAGCTTGACGTTGGCGTTCACCTCGGCGCCGTCGACGACGAGCGCGTTGGAGAAGCCGAGCTTTTCGATCTGCGCCTTGAACGCCTTCGTCTTGGCCTCTTCGAGACCGAAGGCGTCGACGACGACGATCTGCTGGTCGCGGGCCTTGGCCGAAAGCGCATGCTTCAGGCCGAGCGCGCGCACCTTCTTCGGAAGGTCATGCGCATGGGAGCGCACGACCGGCCCGAAGGCGCGCCCGCCGCCGCGGAACTGCGGAGCGGAGGCCTGGGCGTGACGGGCGCGGCCCGTTCCCTTCTGCTTGTACATCTTCTTGCCCGTGCGGGCGATGTCCGAGCGGCCGAGCGTCTGATGCGTGCCGGCCTGACGCTTGGCGAGCTGCCAGCGCACGACGCGGTGCAGGATGTCGGTCCGCGGCTCGAGGCCGAAGATCTTGTCCGACAGCGTGACCGTCTCGCCGGCCTGGCCGTCGGCCTTGGTGATCGCGATGTCGACCATCACGCGTTCTCCGTCTCGGTGGCCGAGGCTTCGGCCGGGGCCGCGGCGGCGCCGCGCTCGCGGAACGAGCCGGGCATCGGGGTGCCCTCGGGCAGCTTGGTCTTCACGGCGTCGCGCACCAGGATCCAGCCGCCCTTGGCGCCCGGAACCGCGCCCTCGACGAGGATCAGGCCGCGCTCCACGTCGGTGGACACCACGCGCAGGTTCTGCGTGGTCACCCGGACGTCGCCCATGTGGCCGGCCATCTTCTTGTTCTTGAAGACCTTGCCGGGATCCTGGCGGCCGCCGGTCGAACCGTGCGAACGGTGCGAGATCGACACGCCGTGGGTGGCGCGAAGGCCGCCGAAATTGTGCCGCTTCATGGCGCCGGCGAAGCCCTTGCCGATCGAGGTGCCGGTGACGTCGACGCGCTGGCCGGCCACAAAGTGGTCAGCGGTCAGCTCGGCGCCGACCGGGATCAGCGCATCCTCGCTGACGCGGAACTCGACGAGCTTGCGCTTCGGCTCCACCTCGACCTTGGCGAAGTGGCCGCGCTCGGCGCGCGTCACGTTCTTCGGCTTGCGCGAGCCCGCGCCGAGCTGAAGCGCGACGTAGCCCTGAGCCTCGACAGTGCGGTGGCCAACCACCTGGCACTGGTCAACCTTCAGCACGGTCACAGGGACATGCTCGCCGGCGTCCGTGAAGACGCGGGTCATGCCCAGCTTCTGTGCGATGAGTCCGGACCGCATGTGCGTCGTCCTTCCCAATAATCCGATCAGAGCTTGATCTCGACATCCACGCCGGCCGCGAGGTCGAGCTTCATCAGCGCGTCCACGGTCTGCGGGGTCGGGTCGACGATGTCGAGAAGACGCTTGTGCGTCCGGATCTCGAACTGTTCGCGGCTCTTCTTGTCGACGTGAGGCGAGCGGTTCACGGTGAACTTCTCGATGCGCGTCGGCAGCGGGATGGGTCCGCGCACCTGGGCGCCGGTCCGCTTCGCCGTCGACACGATCTCGCGAGTCGAGGTGTCGAGGATGCGGTGATCGAACGCCTTCAGGCGGATCCGGATGTTCTGGCCGTTCATGTTCGTCCGTCTCCACGAGACGGGCGGCGCCGGAGGTCCGGCGCGCCCGCCGCGGTCAAAGCAAGAAGGTTCCGATCACTCGATGATGCTGGCGACGACGCCGGCGCCGACGGTGCGGCCGCCTTCGCGGATCGCGAAGCGCAGCTTCTCCTCCATCGCGATCGGCACGATCAGCTCGACCGTCATCGCGATGTTGTCGCCCGGCATCACCATCTCGGTGCCTTCGGGAAGATGCACCACCCCGGTCACGTCCGTCGTGCGGAAGTAGAACTGCGGGCGGTAGTTCGTGAAGAACGGCGTGTGACGGCCGCCCTCCTCCTTCGTCAGAATGTAGGCCTCGGCCTTGAACTTGGTGTGCGGCTTCACCGAACCCGGCTTGCACAGCACCTGGCCGCGCTCGACGTCCTCGCGCTTCGTGCCGCGCAGCAGCGCGCCGATGTTGTCGCCCGCCTGCCCCTGGTCGAGCAGCTTGCGGAACATCTCGACGCCCGTCACCGTCGTCTTCACCGTCGGGCGGATGCCGACGATCTCGACCTCCTCGCCGACCTTGACGATGCCGCGCTCGACGCGACCTGTCACGACCGTGCCGCGGCCCGAGATCGAGAACACGTCCTCGACCGGCATCAGGAACGGCTGATCCACCGGACGCTCCGGCTGCGGGATGTAGGCGTCGACCGCCTTCATCAGCTCGAGGATCGCGTCATGGCCGAGCTTCGGATCGCCGTTCTCGAGCGCCACCAGCGCCGAGCCCTTCACGATCGGAATGTCGTCGCCCGGGAAGTCGTACTTCGACAGAAGCTCGCGAACCTCGAGCTCGACGAGCTCCAGAAGCTCCGCGTCGTCGACCATGTCGCACTTGTTCAGGAACACCACCAGCGCCGGAACGCCGACCTGGCGGGCCAGAAGAATGTGTTCGCGGGTCTGCGGCATCGGGCCGTCGGCCGCCGACACCACCAGGATCGCGCCGTCCATCTGCGCCGCGCCGGTGATCATGTTCTTCACATAGTCGGCGTGCCCGGGGCAGTCGACATGCGCGTAATGCCGGTTCTGCGTCTCGTACTCGACATGCGCCGTCGAGATCGTGATGCCGCGCGCCTTCTCTTCAGGCGCCTTGTCGATCTGGTCATACGCCGTGAACGTCGCCCCGCCCGTCTCGGCCAGAACCTTCGTGATCGCAGCCGTCAAAGACGTCTTGCCATGGTCGACATGGCCAATCGTCCCAATGTTGCAATGCGGCTTCGTCCGCGCGAACTTTTCCTTGGCCATGGCGAAGGCTCCGTTCTTTTCTGAACTTCGTATCTATGGGTTTCGTCGTAACTCGCTGCCGGATCAGGCGTACTTCGCCTGAACCTCCTGCGCGACATTGGACGGAACCTGCTCGTAGTGGTCGAATTCCATGCTGTAGTTCGCCCGCCCCTGGCTGAACGAACGCAGCGTGTTGATGTAGCCGAACATGCTCGCCAGCGGGACCATGGCGTTCACGACATTCGCGTTGCCGCGCATGTCCTGACCCTGGATCTGGCCGCGCCGGGAGTTCAGGTCGCCGATGACGGAGCCGGTGTATTCCTCCGGCGTCACGACCTCGACCTTCATGATCGGCTCGAGCAGCACCGGACCGCCCTTCTGCAGGGCCTCCCGGAACGCCGCGCGAGACGCGATTTCGAAGGCGAGCGCCGACGAGTCGACTTCGTGGTAGGCGCCGTCGATCAGCTCGACCTTGACGTCCACCACCGGGAAGCCCGCGACCGTGCCCGCGCCGAGCACCGACTCGAGGCCCTTCTGGACGCCCGGGATGTACTCCTTGGGCACCGCGCCGCCGACGATCTTGGACTCGAAGACGAAGCCCGCGCCCGGCTCGTTCGGCTCGACGTGGAACTTCACGCGGGCGAACTGACCGGTGCCGCCGGTCTGCTTCTTATGGGTGTAGTCGACGTCGACCGGCTTGGTCAGCGTCTCACGATATGCGACCTGCGGCGCGCCGATGTTGGCGTCGACCTTATAAGTGCGCCTCAGGATATCGACCTTGATGTCCAGGTGCAGCTCGCCCATCCCCTTGAGAATGGTCTGGCCGGACTCGGTGTCGGTCGAGACGCGGAACGACGGGTCCTCGGCGGCGAGCTTCGACAGCGCGACGCCCAGCTTCTCCTGGTCGGCCTTCGTCTTCGGCTCGATCGCGATCGTGATCACCGGCTCCGGGAAAACCATCTGCTCGAGGATGACCGCCTTCTGCGGATCGCACAGCGTGTCGCCGGTGCGGACGTCTTTGAGGCCCGCGAGAGCGACGATGTCGCCCGCATAGGCTTCCTTGATGTCTTCACGGTTGTTCGCATGCATCAGGAGCATGCGGCCGACGCGCTCCTTCTTATCGCGGGTCGAATTGAGCAGGGTCGAGCCGGACTCGAGCTTGCCCGAATAGACGCGGCAGAAGGTGATCGTGCCGACGAACGGGTCGTCCATGATCTTGAAAGCCAGGACCGAAAGGCCCTCGTCGTCGGACGGATTCCGGACCACCGGCTCTTCCGTCTTGAAGTCGACGCCGTGCACGGCGCCGCGGTCGAGCGGAGACGGCAGGTAGTCGACGACCGCGTCGAGCAGCGGCTGGACGCCCTTGTTCTTGAAGGCCGAGCCGCACAGCACCGGCGTGAAGGCGCGCGTCAGCACGGCCTTGCGCAGGAGCGACTTCAGCGTCGCCTCGTCGGGCTCCTCGCCCTCGAGGAACTTCTCGAGCGCGACGTCGTCGAGCTCGACGGCCGCCTCGACCATCTTGGCGCGGTATTCGACCGCCTGATCGACGAGATCAGCCGGAATGTCCTCGTCGTGGAAGCTCGCGCCGAGGTTCTCGTTCTCCCAGACGACCGCTTTCATGCGGACCAGGTCGATGATGCCGGCGAACGCGCTCTCCGAGCCGATCGGAAGCTGGATCGCGACCGGCTTGCCGGCGACGCGGGTGTCGATCTCACGGACGCAGCGGAAGAAGTCGGCGCCGATCTTGTCCATCTTGTTGACGAACACGATGCGCGGCACTTCGTACTTGTCAGCCTGCCGCCATACGGTCTCGGTCTGCGGCTCAACGCCGGCGTTGCCGTCGAGCACGCATACCGCACCGTCGAGCACGCGCAGCGAACGCTCGACTTCGATGGTGAAGTCGACGTGGCCCGGCGTGTCGATGATGTTGAGGCGCTTGTCCTTCCAGAACGTGGTCGTCGCAGCGGACGTGATCGTGATGCCGCGCTCCTGCTCCTGCTCCATCCAGTCCATCGTCGCGGCGCCGTCATGGACTTCGCCGATCTTGTGGGACTTGCCGGAGTAGAACAGGACGCGCTCGGTCGTCGTCGTCTTGCCGGCATCAATGTGAGCCATGATGCCGAAGTTACGATAGTTCTCGATCGCGTGGCTGCGGGGCATGATCGCGTCCTTCAGTCTCTGCTCGAATTACCAGCGGTAGTGCGAGAAGGCGCGGTTCGCTTCCGCCATGCGGTGCGTGTCTTCGCGCTTCTTCACCGCGGCGCCGCGGTTGTTCGATGCGTCGATCAACTCGGCGGAAAGCCGGTCGACCATGGTCTTTTCATTGCGGGCGCGGGCCGAAGAGAGCAGCCAGCGCAGTGCGAGAGCCTGACGGCGCTCGGGGCGGACTTCGACCGGCACCTGGTAGGTCGCGCCGCCGACACGGCGGGAGCGGACCTCAAGGGCCGGCGCAATGTTCTCGAGCGCCTGATGGAACACCGCGACCGGGCTCTGCTTCAGCTTCGACTCGACGGTCTCGAACGCGCCGTAGACGATCGACTCGGCGGTCGACTTCTTGCCGTGCTTCATCACGGTGTTCATGAACTTCGTGACCACGATGTCCCCGAACTTCGGATCGGGATGGACTTCGCGGCGCTCGGCGGAGTGACGACGGGACATCGCTCAGTTCCTCACTTCGGCCGCTTGGCGCCGTACTTCGAACGGCGCTGCTTGCGGTTCTTGACGCCCTGCGTGTCGAGCACGCCGCGGAGGATGTGGTAGCGGACGCCCGGCAGGTCCTTGACGCGGCCGCCGCGGATCATCACCACCGAGTGTTCCTGGAGGTTGTGGCCCTCGCCCGGGATGTAGCCGATCACCTCGAAGCCGTTGGTCAGACGCACCTTGGCGACCTTGCGGAGCGCCGAGTTCGGCTTCTTCGGCGTGGTCGTGTAGACGCGCGTGCAGACGCCGCGCTTCTGGGGACACGCCTCGAGCGCCGGAACCGTATTGCGCGCCGTCGGAGCCTGCCGCGGCTTGCGGATCAACTGGCTAATGGTGGGCATTGATGGCCTAACCGCTTTCGTTTGATCGACGTCCGGCGCGCCGGCACGCCGGCGCACAAAACGAAACTGACGCCTTCCGCCGGTTTCCCGGTGGAGAGCGCCGCTCCCTGCAGAGGACCGCCGCCGGCGAGCGACGACGGTCATGAACCGCAACTGACCCAAGCTGGTCGCGGCAGCGTCTGATCCCGAAAGGTCGGTGCGTTGGACCGCGACCGAGCAGCGTGGGATCACCGCCTGCCGAAGAGTAGGCGGCTTGTACCCGCCGAGTCGGAGATAGTCAACACCGCGGCAAGGATCCCGCTCGGAAGCGGAACGCGGCGCCTGCCCAGCCCACGCAGCCGGGCGCCTGAAGCGCCTCCGCGCGCCTTGGAGCGTGCGCCAGGAGCCGCGGTAGAGGAGCAGAGCCCCTTTGCTCCGCGCCTGCGTCGGCTCTCTCCCGCGCCCCCGTGGGCTCGAACGCGCCGAATGCGAAAGGCCGCCGGATCGCTCCGGCGGCCTTGCTTATTTATTGGCGGGGCGGCGAACCGCCCTGCCCTCACTCCGCGGCGTCGGCCGGGCTCGGCAGCAGATCCTGCTGCCCGCCGCCGGACTCCTGAGCCCTCTGGGCGAGGATCAGGTCGTCGCGGTGCATCGCGATCTCGCGGACCTTGTTCATCACCGAGCCGGTGCCGGCCGGGATGAGGCGTCCCACGATCACGTTCTCCTTCAGGCCCTCGAGATCGTCCGCCTTGCCGTTGACGGCGGCCTCGGTGAGGACGCGCGTCGTCTCCTGGAAGGAGGCGGCCGAGATGAACGAGCGGGTCTGCAGGCTCGCCTTGGTGATGCCGAGCAGCACCGGATGACCGACGGCGGGCTTCTTGCCCTCCTCCAGCATCTTGGCGTTGACGGCGTCGAAGTCCATGCGGTCGACCTGTTCGTTGGTGATCAGGTCGGTGTCGCCGGCGTCCGAGATCTCAACCTTCTGCAGCATCTGGCGAACGATCACCTCGATGTGCTTGTCGTTGATCTGCACGCCCTGCAGCCGGTAGACCTCCTGGATCTCGTTGACGAGGTAAGCCGCAAGCTCCTCCACGCCCTTGATCGCCAGGATGTCGTGCGGCGCCGGGTTGCCGTCGACGATGTAGTCGCCCTGCTCCACGACGTCGCCGTCCTGCAGCTGGATGTGCTTGCCCTTCGGGATCAGGTACTCGACCGGATCGCCGCCGTCGGCCGGCACCAGGGTGATGCGGCGCTTGTTCTTGTAGTCCTTGCCGAACTGCACCGTGCCGGCGATCTCGGCGATGATCGCCGCATCCTTCGGGCGCCGCGCCTCGAACAGCTCCGCCACCCGCGGCAGACCGCCGGTGATGTCGCGCGTCTTGGCGCTCTCCGTCGGGATACGGGCGAGCACGTCGCCGGCCTTGACCTCGGAGCCCGGCGAAACCGACAGGATCGCTTCCGGGGCGAGCTGGTAGCGCGCCTCGCCGCCCTTGGCCGGCTTGGCGATCTTCCCGCTCTCGTCGAGGATGACGATCGACGGACGCAGATCAGTGGTGCGGGCAGAGGTGCGCCAGTCGGTGACGACGCGCTTGGTGATGCCGGTCGCCTCGTCCGAGGTCTCCTTCATCGAGGCGCCTTCGACCAGATCCTCGAACCCGACCTTGCCGTCCACCTCGGTGAGGATCGGACGGGTGTACGGATCCCATTCGGCGATCCGCTGGCCGCGCTTGATCTTGTCGCCTTCGTCCACGCGAAGCTTCGAGCCGTACTGCAGGCGGTGCGTCGCCCGCTCCGTGACGCCGTTGGCGTCGACGATCACCACGGCCACGTTGCGGCCCATGACGATCATGTCGCCGTCCGAGTTCCGCGCCACGTTGCGGTTGCGGATCTTCACCGTGCCCTCGAAGGAGCTCTCGATGAAGGACGAGTCCGCAAGCTGCGCAGTGCCGCCGATGTGGAAGGTGCGCATCGTGAGCTGGGTGCCCGGCTCGCCGATCGACTGCGCCGCGATGACGCCGACCGCCTCGCCCATGTTGACGGGCGTGCCGCGAGCGAGATCGCGCCCGTAGCAAGCCTTGCAGACGCCGACCTTGGTCTCGCAAGTCAGCACCGAACGGATGCGGACCTCCTGCACCCCGGCCGCCGCCATGGCGTCCACGTCCTTCTCGGAGATCAGCACGTTCTTGCCGACGATCACCTCGCCCGTGGCGGGGTTCTCGACGTCCTCCGCAGTGGTGCGGCCGAGCGTGCGCATCCCGAGCGTCGCGACGATCTGGCCTGCGTCGACCACTGGACGAACGCGGATGCCGGCGTCGGTTCCGCAATCGTCCTCGGTGATGATGCAGTCCTGCGCCACGTCGACCAGACGGCGGGTCAGATAACCCGAGTTCGCCGTCTTGAGCGCCGTGTCCGCGAGACCCTTACGGGCGCCGTGAGTCGAGTTGAAGTACTCGAGGACCGAGAGGCCTTCCTTGAAGTTCGAGATGATCGGGCTCTCGATGATCTCGCCCGACGGCTTGGCCATGAGGCCGCGCATGCCGGCAAGCTGCTTCATCTGCGCAGGCGAGCCGCGAGCGCCCGAGTGGCTCATCATGTAGATCGAGTTGATCTGCTTCGCGCGGCCGGTCTCCTCGTCGACCTGCACCGCGGAAATCCGGGCCATCATCTCGTCGGCGATCTTGTCGGTGCACTTCGCCCAGGCGTCGACGACCTTGTTGTACTTCTCGCCCTGGGTGATCAGGCCGTCCTGGTACTGCTGCTCGTATTCCTTGGCGAGCGTCCGGGTGTCGTCGACGATCTTCGCCTTGGTCTCGGGCACCACCATGTCGTCCTTGCCGAACGAGATGCCGGCCTTGAACGCGTTGTGGAAGCCGAGCGACATGATCCGGTCGCAGAAGATGACCGTGTCCTTCTGACCGCAGTTCCGGTAGACGGTGTCGATCATGTTCGAGATTTCCTTCTTCGTCATCAGCTTGTTGACGACGTCGAAGGTCAGCTTCGGAGTCTTGGGCAGCAGCTGGCCAAGCATCATGCGGCCGGGAGTGGTCTCGTAAACCTTCGAGATCTCCTTGCCGTCCTCATCGATCGAGCTGAACCGGCCCTTGATCTTGGTGTGCAGCGTGACCGACTTGTTGAACAGCGCGTGCTCGAGCTCGCCCATGTTCGAGAAGGCGATGCCTTCGCCCGGCTCGTTGTCCCGCATGATCGTGAGGTAGTAGAGGCCGAGCACGATGTCCTGCGACGGCACGATGATCGGCTGACCGTTCGCCGGGTGCAGGATGTTGTTCGTCGACATCATCAGGACGCGCGCTTCCAGCTGCGCCTCGAGGCTCAGCGGGACGTGCACGGCCATCTGGTCGCCGTCGAAGTCGGCGTTGAACGCGGCGCAGACCAGCGGGTGAAGCTGGATCGCCTTGCCCTCGATCAGCACCGGCTCGAACGCCTGAATGCCGAGACGATGCAGCGTCGGGGCGCGGTTCAGCATCACCGGATGCTCGCGGATCACCTCGTCCAGGATGTCCCAGACCTCGGGCTTCTCCTTCTCGACGAGCTTCTTCGCCTGCTTCACGGTCGCCGACAGGCCCTTGGCGTCAAGCCGCGAGTAGATGAACGGCTTGAACAGCTCGAGCGCCATCTTCTTCGGCAGGCCGCACTGGTGCAGCTTGAGCTCCGGACCCACGACGATGACCGAGCGGCCCGAATAGTCGACGCGCTTGCCGAGCAGGTTCTGGCGGAACCGGCCCTGCTTGCCCTTCAGCATATCGCTGAGCGACTTCAGCGGCCGCTTGTTGACGCCCGTGATGACGCGGCCGCGGCGGCCGTTGTCGAACAGCGCGTCGACGGCCTCCTGCAGCATCCGCTTCTCGTTGCGGATGATGATGTCCGGCGCGCGGAGCTCGATCAGCCGCTTCAGACGGTTGTTGCGGTTGATGACGCGACGATAGAGGTCGTTCAGATCGGACGTGGCGAAGCGGCCGCCGTCCAGCGGGACGAGCGGGCGAAGGTCCGGCGGGATCACCGGCACGACCGTCATGATCATCCAGTCGGGCTTGTTGCCGGACTCGATGAAGGCCTCGACGATCTTGAGACGCTTGGCGAGCTTCTTGGGCTTCAGCTCGGTGGTGGCCTCCGCGATCTCGACGCGGATGTCGGCCGCCATCTTCTCGAGGTCGAGCCCGCGCAGCATGGACTGAATCGCCTCGGCGCCGATCTGGGCCGTGAAGGCGTCCTCGCCATACTCGTCCTGCGCGTGGAGATACTCCTCCTCCGACAGCAGCTGGCGGTCCTTGAGCGGGGTCAGGCCCGTCTCGAGGACGACGTACTTCTCGAAATAGAGGATCGCCTCGAGGTCCTTCAGCGTCATGTCGAGCAGAAGGCCGATCCGGGACGGCAGCGACTTCAGGAACCAGATGTGCGCGACCGGCGCGGCGAGCTCGATATGGCCCATGCGCTCGCGGCGCACGCGGCTGAGAGTGACCTCAACCCCGCACTTCTCGCAGATGACGCCCTTGTACTTCATGCGCTTGTACTTGCCGCACAAGCACTCGTAGTCCTTGATCGGGCCAAAGATCCGCGCGCAGAACAGGCCGTCGCGCTCCGGCTTGAAGGTCCGGTAGTTGATCGTCTCCGGCTTCTTGATCTCGCCGAACGACCAGGAGAGGATCTTCTCCGGGCTGGCGATCGAGATGCGGATCTGGTCGAACGTCTGGGCAGGAACCTGCGTGTTGAAGAGATTCATCACTTCCTGGTTCATCGCCGTCTCCTTTAGCGAAGCCTGAAACGGGGCGCCGCCGCCACGCCGTTCCCGCCCGCTTGAAAATCCAAAGTCGTAAGGCGGGCGGGCCCGAGAGCCCGTCCGCCCGGAGGCCGCGTCCTAGGACGCGGCGATCATTCGGCCGCTTCGGCGGGCGGATCGCCCGCGCGCCGCTTCGAGGTGTGCAGGTCGACGTTGAGGCCGAGCGAGCGCATCTCCTTCACGAGCACGTTGAAGCTCTCGGGAATGCCGGCTTCGAACGTGTCGTCGCCGCGGACGATCGACTCGTAGACCTTGGTGCGGCCCGCGACGTCGTCCGACTTCACCGTCAGCATCTCCTGCAGCGTGTAGGCCGCGCCATAGGCCTCGAGCGCCCAAACCTCCATCTCGCCGAACCGCTGTCCGCCGAACTGCGCCTTTCCGCCCAGCGGCTGCTGGGTGACGAGCGAGTACGGGCCGATCGAACGGGCGTGGATCTTGTCGTCCACGAGATGGTGGAGCTTGAGCATATATATGTAGCCCACCGTCACCTGTCGATCGAACGGATCGCCGGTCCGGCCGTCATGCAGCGTGACCTGCCCCGAGGTCGGCACGCCGGCGAGCTCGAGCATGCGCTCGATGTCCGCCTCCTTGGCGCCGTCGAACACCGGCGTCGCGATCGGCACGCCGCGCCGCAGCGTCTCGGACATCTCGACCAGCTCCTGATCGTTCATGCCCTTGACCTCGGCGTTGTCGCCATAAACCAGGTCAAGCCGCGACTTGAGCTCGTCCATGCCTGCGCCGGCCCGATAGGCGTCGATCGCCCTGCCGATCTGCGCGCCGAGGCCCGCGCAGGCCCATCCGAGATGGGTCTCGAGGATCTGCCCCACGTTCATCCGGCTCGGCACGCCGAGCGGATTCAGCACGATGTCGACATGCGTGCCGTCCTCAAGGAACGGCATGTCCTCGACAGGAACGATGCGCGACACCACGCCCTTGTTGCCGTGGCGGCCGGCCATCTTGTCGCCCGGCTGGATCTTGCGCTTCACCGCGATGAAGACCTTGACCATCTTCATCACGCCCGGGGGCAGTTCGTCGCCGCGCTGCAGCTTCTCGACCTTGTCGAGGAAACGCTGCTCGAGACGCTTCTTCTGCTCGTCATACTGGGCGCGCATCGCCTCGAGCTCGGACATCAGCTTGTCGTCCGAGACCGCGATCTGCCACCACTGCGACCGCGGCGCCTCGGTGAGCGCGTCGCGGGTGATCGCCTCGTCCTTCTTGATTGCCTTCGGGCCGCCGACGGCGGTCTTGCCGACGAGCATCTCGGCGAGGCGCGCATAGGTGTTGCGGTCGAGGATCGCGAGCTCGTCGTCGCGGTCCTTGGCGAGCCGCTCGATCTCCTCACGCTCAATCGCCTGGGCGCGCTCGTCCTTGTCGACGCCGTGCCGGTTGAAGACGCGGACTTCGACAATCGTGCCCGTCACGCCCGGCGGAACGCGGAGCGACGTATCGCGCACGTCGGAGGCCTTCTCGCCGAAGATGGCGCGGAGCAGCTTCTCCTCCGGCGTCATCGGGCTCTCGCCCTTCGGCGTGATCTTGCCGACCAGGATGTCGCCGGCCTGCACTTCCGCGCCGATGTAGACGATGCCGGCCTCGTCGAGGTTCTTCAGCGCCTCTTCCGAAACGTTCGGAATGTCGCGCGTGATCTCCTCGGGCCCGAGCTTGGTGTCGCGGGCCATCACCTCGAACTCCTCGATGTGGATCGAGGTGAAGATGTCGTCGGAGACGATCTTCTCGCTGAGGAGGATGGAGTCCTCGAAGTTGTAGCCGTTCCACGGCATGAACGCGACGAGCACGTTGCGGCCGAGCGCGAGCTCGCCGAGTTCGGTCGACGGGCCGTCCGCGATGATGTCGCCCTTCTTGACGAGGTCGCCGACGCGCACCAGCGGCTTCTGCGTGATGCAGGTCGACTGGTTGGAGCGCTGGAACTTCATCAGCCGGTAGATGTCGACGCCCGGCTTGGAGGCGTCGGCCTCGTCGGTCGCGCGGATGACGATACGGGTCGCGTCCACCTGGTCGACGATGCCGCCGCGCCGCGCCGCGATGGCCGCGCCGGAGTCATGGGCGACGACCGCTTCCATGCCGGTGCCGACGAACGGCGCGTCGGCGCGAACGAGCGGCACCGCCTGGCGCTGCATGTTCGAGCCCATCAGCGCGCGGTTGGCGTCGTCGTTCTCGAGGAACGGGATGAGCGCCGCGGCGACGGAGACGAGCTGCTTCGGCGACACGTCCATGTAGTCCACGCGCTCGACCGGCGCGAAGACCACCTCGCCCATGTGGCGGCAGACGATCAGGTCTTCGGTGAACTTGCCGTCCTCGGTGATCACCGCGTTCGCCTGGGCGACGTGGTGCTTCGATTCCTCGACCGCCGAGAGGTAGTGCACCTCATCCGTCACCGCGCCGTCCCGGACCTTGCGGTACGGGGCCTCGATGAAGCCGTACTTGTTCACCCGCGCGAAGGTGGCGAGCGAGTTGATCAGGCCGATGTTCGGGCCTTCCGGCGTCTCGATCGGGCAGATGCGGCCGTAATGCGTCGGGTGCACGTCGCGCACCTCGAAGCCGGCGCGCTCGCGCGTCAGGCCGCCCGGGCCAAGCGCCGAAAGACGACGCTTATGCGTGATCTCGCTGAGCGGATTGGTCTGGTCCATGAACTGCGACAGCTGCGACGAGCCGAAGAACTCGCGCACGGCCGCGGCCGCGGGCTTCGCGTTGATCAGGTCCTGCGGCATGACCGTGTCGATCTCGACCGAGGACATGCGCTCCTTGATGGCGCGCTCCATGCGGAGCAGGCCGACGCGATACTGGTTCTCCATCAGCTCGCCGACCGACCGGACACGGCGGTTGCCGAGATGGTCGATGTCGTCGATCTCGCCCTTGCCGTCGCGCAGGTCGACCAGCGTCTTGACGACCGCCAGGATGTCGGCCTTGCGGAGCGTGCGGACGGTGTCCTCGGCGTCCAGATCGAGGCGCATGTTCATCTTCACGCGCCCGACCGCGGACAGGTCGTAGCGCTCGCTGTCGAAGAACAGCGACTGGAACATCGCCTCGGCGGTGTCGAGGGTCGGCGGCTCGCCCGGACGCATGACGCGGTAGATGTCGAACAGCGCCTCTTCGCGCGTCGAGTTCTTGTCGGCGTGCAGCGTGTTGCGGATGTAGCCGCCGGTGTTGACGTGGTCGATGTCGAGCAGGTTGATCTCGTCGACGCCGACTTCCGCCAGCAGCTCGAGCAGCTTTGGGGTGATCTCTTCGCCCGCTTCCGCCCAGACCTCGCCGGTCTGAACGTCGACGAGGTCCTCGGCGACATACTGGCCGATCATCTCCTCGTTGGAGACCTTGAGGAACTTCACGCCCTTCTCGCCGATGAGCCGGGCCTGGCGCGGGGTCAGCTTCTTGCCGGCCTCGAGCACGACCTCGCCGGTGTCGGCGTCGATCAGGTCGACCGTCGCGTTGAAGCCGCGCATGCGCTCGCCGTCGAACGGCATGCGCCACGCGTCGCCGTCGCGGGTGTGCGGAACCTTCTTGTAGAAGGTGTCGAGAATCTCCTCGCCGTCCATGCCGAGCGCGAACAGCAGCGAGGTCACCGGGATCTTGCGGCGACGGTCGATGCGCGCGTGCACGATGTCCTTGGCGTCGAACTCGATGTCGAGCCAGGAGCCGCGGTACGGAATGATGCGGGCCGCGAACAGCAGCTTGCCCGAGGAGTGCGTCTTGCCCTTGTCGTGGTCGAAGAACACGCCCGGCGACCGGTGCATCTGCGAGACGATGACGCGCTCAGTGCCGTTGACGATGAAGGTGCCGTTGTCCGTCATGAGCGGCATGTCGCCCATGTAGACGTCCTGCTCCTTGATGTCCTTGACGGACTTGGCGCCGGTCTCCTCGTCCACGTCGAACACGATCAGGCGCAGAGTGACCTTCAGCGGCGCCGCGAAGGTCATGCCGCGCTGGCGGCACTCGTCGACGTCGTATTTCGGCTGCTCGAACTCGTATTTCACGAACTCGAGCATCGAGGTGTTCGAAAAATCAGAGATCGGGAACACAGATTTGAAGACCGTCTGAAGGCCTTCGTCCGGACGCGCCTCGTTTCCATCGAACAGCAGGAACTGATCGTAAGACGCCTTCTGAACCTCAATGAGGTTCGGCATCTGCGTCACTTCCCGGATCTTGCCGAAGAACTTGCGAACACGCTTGCGGCCGGTGATCGTCTGAGCCATCGTCTTCCTCAATCTGCCGAGGGCACGCCTGATCCAAAAACCGCGGACGCGGGGCTTGGATCAGGCGCGGCGGGCTCCATCTCGTCGCGAGCCCGCTGTAGAAGCGCTCCATGCCCCGAAGGGTCCGGAGGCGCTGAAAGCCGCGTAGAAATCGACGCCGAAACGACGCCGTTTCCCGCGGCTTCTGATGCGCCCGCGGAGGCCGCGCCGAGCGGCCCCCGCGGGTATTCAGGCGGCGCGGACGATCGCTCGTCCGCCCGACCTCACTTGAGCTCGACCTTGGCGCCGGCCTTCTCGAGCTGCGCCTTGAGCTTCTCGGCCTCGTCCTTGGCGACGCCTTCCTTGACGGGCTTCGGCGCGGCCTCGACGAGGTCCTTGGCTTCCTTGAGGCCGAGGCCGGTGATCGCGCGGACCTCCTTGATGACCTCGATCTTCTTGTCGCCCGCAGCCGCGAGCACAACGGTGAACTCGGTCTGCTCCTCGACCGGCGCAGCGGCCGCGCCGCCGGCGCCCGGGGCCGCGACGGCCACCGCAGCCGCGGCGGAGACGCCCCACTTCTCTTCCAGGAGCTTTGCGAGCTCAGCCGCCTCGAGCACCGTCAGGTTGGACAGCTCGTCGACGATCTTCGTCAGATCAGCCATTGTCTTACGTCCTTAAGTTCGAACCAGGTTTGAATTGTGAAGAACGGCGTCACGCCGCTTCGTCTCGGGTGGCGTAAGCCCCGAACACGCGCGCCAGCTTGGCTGCGGGCGCGGTCGAGAGCTGCGCAATCTTGGTCGCGGGCGCCTGGATGAGGCCCACGAGCTTGGCGCGCAGTTCATCGAGCGACGGCAGCGAGGCGAGAGCCTTCACTGCGTCGGCGTTCAGGGAGGTCGCGCCCATCGCGCCGCCGAGGATCACGAATTTGTCGTTCGCCTTGGCGAACTCCACCGCGATCTTCGGCGCCGCCACCGGATCGTCGCTGTAGGCCAGGACCGTCGGGCCCTGCAGCAACGAACCCAGATGGGACACGTCCGTGCCCTCGAGAGCGATTTTGGCGAGACGGTTCTTCGCGACCTTCACGCTCGCGCCGGCGTCGCGCATCTGCCGACGCAGGGTCGACATCTGGGCGACGGTCAGGCCCGAGTAGTGAGCGACGACGATGGCCCCGGAGTTCGAAAACACCGAGTTCAGCGTCGCGACCATGTCACGCTTTTCCGCGCGGTCCACGTGCTCTCTCCGGTTGACGATCCGACAAACGCCGGACCGCCGGGTTGCAACGACCGCCCCTCTGGCCCGAAAGCTTCGGGGGCGGCGGCTTCAAGCCTGTCCGCGCGTGACCGTCCGAAGAGCGCTCACGGCGATGGTTCGAACCGGACGATGAAAATCCGGTCTTCCCCGTCTCGGCAGGTCCCGGTGCTCCGGGCTTAGGATCCGCCCCCGTGGGTGGACGCCTGCTTTCTCGGACAGGTCGGCAGGACGGATCGCTCCGTCCCGCCTTCCCGCGCCGGGACCAGCCCGGCGCGAAATTCGTCAGATCAGGCGCCGAGCACCGTCGAGGGCTCGACATGCACGCCCGGGCCCATCGTCGAGGACACCGAGATGCGCTGCACGTACTGGCCCTTGGCGCCGGTCGGCTTCGCCTTAACCACGGCGTCCGTGAACGCCCTGATGTTCTGCGCGAGCTTGTCGGCGTCGAACGACGCCTTGCCGACGCCGCCATGAATGATGCCGGCCTTCTCGACGCGGAACTCGACCGCGCCGCCCTTGGCGGCCTTGACCGCGCCGGCGACGTCCATGGTCACCGTGCCGACCTTCGGGTTCGGCATCAGGCCGCGCGGGCCCAGCACCTTACCGAGACGGCCGACCAGCGGCATCATATCGGGCGTGGCGATGCAGCGATCGAAGTCGATCGTGCCGCCCTGGACGATCTCGAGGAGATCCTCCGCGCCCACGACGTCGGCCCCGGCGGCCTTCGCCTCTTCGGCCTTCGCGCCGCGCGCGAACACGCCGACCCGCACGGTGCGGCCGGAGCCGTTCGGCAGCTGGCAGACGCCGCGGACCATCTGGTCCGCATGGCGCGGATCGACGCCGAGATTGATCGAGACCTCGATGGTCTCGTCGAACTTGGCGGTCGCCCGCTCTTTGACGAGCGCGAGCGCTTCGTCGAGGCCGTAAAGCTTGGTGCGGTCCACGCCCTCACGGGCCTTGGCGACGCGCTTTCCGATCTTCGCCATGGTCAGCCCTCCACCGCGAGGCCCATCGAGCGGGCGGAGCCCGCGATCATCGCGACCGCCGCATCGACGGAGTCGCAGTTGAGGTCGGCCATCTTCTTCTCCGCGATCTCACGGAGCTGAGCCTGGCTGACCTTGCCGATCGGACCGGTCTTGCCGGTGGTCTGGGAGCCCTTGCTGATCTTCGCCGCCTGCTTGAGGAAGTAGGACACCGGCGGCGTCTTCATCTGGAACGTGAAGGAGCGGTCCGCATAGGCCGTGATGACGACGGGGATCGGCATCCCCTTCTCCAACTGGGCCGTCTGCGCGTTGAACGCCTTGCAGAATTCCATGATGTTGAGGCCGCGCTGACCGAGCGCCGGACCAATCGGCGGCGACGGATTGGCGGAGCCCGCAGGCACCTGCAGCTTGATGTAGCCAGTAACTTTCTTCGCCATTTAGGTTCTCCTGAACGGCCTTACAACCGGCCGTCGTGGTCCGTGGTGCGATCGGACGTCCGGGCGAGCGAAGAGCCCGGCGCCTTTCTCCCACGGCTGGAAACGGATCAGACCTTCTCGACCTGTCCGTATTCGAGATCGACGGTCGTCGCGCGACCGAAGATCGAGACGTCGATCTTGAGGCGCGCCCGCGCCTCGTCGACGTCCTGCACCACGCCCGAGAAGGACGCGAACGGGCCGTCCGAGACCCGAACCTGCTCGCCGATCTCGAACGAGACCGACGGCTTCGGGCGCTCGATGCCCTCCTGGACCTGCCGCATGATGCGGGTGGCCTCGGCCTCCGAGATCGGAGACGGCTTGTTCTCCGCGCCCAGGAAGCCGGTGACCTTCGGGGTGTTGCGGATGAGATGGTAAGCCTGGTCGGTCAAATCCATCTTCACCAGCACATAGCCCGGGAAGAACTTGCGCTCGGCGTCGACTTTCCGGCCGCGCCGCACCTCGACGACCTTCTCGGTCGGGACGAGGATCTCCTCGAAAAGATCTGCCAGCCCGGTCTGCTCCGCCTTCTCGCGGATCGACTCGGCGACCTTCTTTTCGAAATTCGAGTAGGCGTGGACGATGTACCAGCGCTTCGGCCGGCCGCCCGCGCGGGCTTCCACGGCGCTCATTGGCCGAACCCCAAGATCCAGGTGACGCCGGTGCGCAGCAGCAGGTCGGCGACGAAGAAGAACACGGCCGCGATGAACACAAAGACGAACACCATCGCGGTGGTGATCATCGTCTCGCGCCGGGTCGGCCAGACCACCTTCGCGGTCTCGGCGCTCACCTGCTGCAGGAATTCGACCGGAGAAGTCTTCGCCATGGCCTCATTAACGTCCAAAGGGGCGCGCTCCCCGAAAGGCTCGCACCCCGCACAACATTGGAAGACTGCGACGCAGCAGCCGTCGCGCGCTCCGCTTCACGTTCCGCCCCGCCGACGCCGCCCGTGCGTGGCAGGAGTGGAGGGACTCGAACCCCCAACCCCCGGTTTTGGAGACCGGTGCTCTGACCAGTTGAGCTACACTCCTAGAGTCGCCGGGGGTTTCGAGCGGGCTCGCCTTATGGCACGCCCCGGCGCGTTCTTTCAAGTCCCTTTCGCGGGCTGGCGCCCCGCGCCGGCGGCCTGAGCCGCCGGGAGACGGGGGCGGCCGCGAGGGCCGCCCCCATCCGATCACTCGATGATGCTGGCGACGACGCCGGCGCCGACGGTGCGGCCGCCTTCGCGGATCGCGAAGCGCAGCTTCTCCTCCATCGCGATCGGCACGATCAGCTCGACCGTCATCGCGATGTTGTCGCCCGGCATCACCATCTCGGTGCCTTCGGGAAGATGCACCACCCCGGTCACGTCCGTCGTGCGGAAGTAGAACTGCGGGCGGTAGTTCGTGAAGAACGGCGTGTGACGGCCGCCCTCCTCCTTCGTCAGAATGTAGGCCTCGGCCTTGAACTTGGTGTGCGGCTTCACCGAACCCGGCTTGCACAGCACCTGGCCGCGCTCGACGTCCTCGCGCTTCGTGCCGCGCAGCAGCGCGCCGATGTTGTCGCCCGCCTGCCCCTGGTCGAGCAGCTTGCGGAACATCTCGACGCCCGTCACCGTCGTCTTCACCGTCGGGCGGATGCCGACGATCTCGACCTCCTCGCCGACCTTGACGATGCCGCGCTCGACGCGACCTGTCACGACCGTGCCGCGGCCCGAGATCGAGAACACGTCCTCGACCGGCATCAGGAACGGCTGATCCACCGGACGCTCCGGCTGCGGGATGTAGGCGTCGACCGCCTTCATCAGCTCGAGGATCGCGTCATGGCCGAGCTTCGGATCGCCGTTCTCGAGCGCCACCAGCGCCGAGCCCTTCACGATCGGAATGTCGTCGCCCGGGAAGTCGTACTTCGACAGAAGCTCGCGAACCTCGAGCTCGACGAGCTCCAGAAGCTCCGCGTCGTCGACCATGTCGCACTTGTTCAGGAACACCACCAGCGCCGGAACGCCGACCTGGCGGGCCAGAAGAATGTGTTCGCGGGTCTGCGGCATCGGGCCGTCGGCCGCCGACACCACCAGGATCGCGCCGTCCATCTGCGCCGCGCCGGTGATCATGTTCTTCACATAGTCGGCGTGCCCGGGGCAGTCGACATGCGCGTAATGCCGGTTCTGCGTCTCGTACTCGACATGCGCCGTCGAGATCGTGATGCCGCGCGCCTTCTCTTCAGGCGCCTTGTCGATCTGGTCATACGCCGTGAACGTCGCCCCGCCCGTCTCGGCCAGAACCTTCGTGATCGCAGCCGTCAAAGACGTCTTGCCATGGTCGACATGGCCAATCGTCCCAATGTTGCAATGCGGCTTCGTCCGCGCGAACTTTTCCTTGGCCATAGACGTATCCTGCTCGAGGTCTCGGTGCCGAGAAGCGCCGCTCCTCTAGGCAGGTTCACGCCATCGCACAAGCCCGAAAACGATCCCGGCCTGTGATGAGGCCACAAATCGCGCCCCGACGGGGGCTCGCCGCGCCGTCTTCGATCAACGCGAGAGCGGCGTCGGTCGGCGCTCTCCGCCGGTGGCCGACGCGCGTCGGCTGCGCCATTGCGGCGCGGCCCCGGCTGCTTTATCTCGTGCCCACGGCCTCCAACTGAGGCCGTTCGCGGATGTAGCTCAGTTGGTAGAGCATCAGGTTTCCACCCTGAGGGTCGCGAGTTCGAGTCTCGTCGTCCGCTCCAGTTTGAAGGGCGGGGATCGCTGGGCGATCCCCGCCCTTTTTGCGTCACTTCCGTTTGTCGTCCCGGCTATGCCGGATGTCCTCCTCGCCGCCGCCGCCCGACACCTTGCTGCGGGCTCTTCGGTCGCTGTCAGCCGGCGGCTTCTTGATCTCGAGCGGCTTCTTGGCGTTCTCGTGCGAGGCGCCGGGGCCACCCTGGCGAATGCTGTTCGGCGTCTTGGTGGATGTCGACATGCCTGATCCTCAGCGGTCCTGCTGGTAGCCCTGATGGGTGGTGTTCTGCTTGGTGGCCGCGGTCTGGCCACGCTGGTCGGGATGATCGGTCTGGTCGCCTCCGCCCGCGCCCGATGCGAGCGGGGCCCGCTTCTCGTCGCCGGTCCCCTTCGGGCTGCGGTTCGCGGGAGGAACCGGGGGCGTCGTCTTGCTGGTCATGATGTGCTCCTTCGGGGCTCCGCTGGCGCGGAGGGTCCCCGTCTGAAGTCGCGCGACCGCCAGCCGGTTCCGGCGCCGCGTTCAATCGGCCGCGACCGGAGCGACGATCCGGCACACAAGGCCCGCGGGCTCTAGGCTGTAGCTGACTTGCGCGCCAAGCTGGTGAGGCAGTCCCTCCTCGATCAACTCACGCCCGAAACCGGGCGGCCGTGGCGCGGACGTCGCCGCGTGGATCTCCCGCCAATCCACCAGCACGTCGGGGCCCGCGCGATCCCACGCGATCGCAAGACGACCGCCGTCGCGCGCCAGCGCGCCATGTTCGACGGCGTTCGCCGCGAGTTCGTGCAGCGCGAGCGCGAGCAGACGCACCGCGCCCGGCCGCAGCGCGACCGTCGGTCCCGTCAGCGACACGCGTCCGTCCTCCTCCAGCCGCCAGCTCCGCAGCTCGCCGCGGACCAGTTGATCGAGCGCCGGAGAGGGCTCGCCGTCCTGTCCAGGCAGCAGGCTTTCGGCGCGGCCGAGCGCTTCGAGGCGGCGGCTGAACCTGCGGCGGTGATCCTCGACCGACTCGTCCGGACGCGACGCCGCGGCCAGCGCCCGGACGACCGCCAGAAGATTCAGCGTCCGATGACGGGCGCTTTCCCGCTCCTCGGGGAACATGCCGGCCAACTCAGCCTTCCTCACCGGCGCAACGTGACGCAGCCGTCTGCAGCGCGGCGCCCGGCAGGATGATTGGGACGATGAGCGATCTGAGGCAAAGACCGGCGACGGGACCCGAACGGCTGCGTGACGCCATCGACAGCGGGCGGACCGGCGACAAGGCGCCGTTCACCGACCCCGCGGCGGCGCCGCTCGGAGCGGACGCAGAGGCCGGCGGCGCGCCCCCGACAGCGGAGCAGATCGACACGGCTCTGGCGGCGGAGACGCAGGGCAGCCAAGGCGCCCGCGTCAGCGCGCCCGGTCTCTCTGACGAACGGCCGCGCGACCAGCACGCGATCAAACGACCGCGCCATGCGCCGCGCATGGCCGGCGTTCTGATCCTCGTCATTCTGGCCTTCGCAGCGGCGTTCGCCATCGGCCTTGCGCTCCGCTAGCGCGGCGAAGCGTCCGCCCTCAGGCGCAGCACCGCCTGCTCGAGATCGACGCGTGACAACGGCTTGTCCAGCCGCGGGACGCCGCGGTGCGCGTCCGGGATCGCGAAATCGTCGTAGCCGCTCGCGAACGCGAACGGCACGCCGCGGCCCAACAGTTCCTCGGCGAGCTCGAAAACGGGCTTACCATCGAGATTGATGTCGAGCAGCGCGAAGTCAGGCGTCTGGGACGCCAGCAGCTCACGCGCCTCCTCGACGCTTCGGAACGGACCCAAGGCTTCGCCGCCGAGCGCGATCACCATACGCCGCATGTCCGTTGCGATGAGGAACTGGTCTTCCACGATCAGGACCTTCCAGCCGGCGAGTGGCAAGCCTGCGGCGAACGTCATCACTCCATGTCTCCCTCGCCGGAATCCAGCGGGAGCTGGATGATCGCCCGCAGCCCTGCTGCGCCGAACTCCAGCGAGGTCGCGGCGCCCAGCTCATAGGGCAATCCCTGCTCGATCAGTTCCCGGCCAAATCCGCTGCGCGCCGGAGAGCCGTCCGGGAAGGAGACGCCCTGCTCCCGCCATTCCATCGACAACAGACGGCCCGCAGGCGAGGGAATGACGCGCCATGAGACCTCCAGCCGCCCGCCCTCGACCGCGAGCGCGCCATGCTTCAGCGCATTGGTGGCGAGTTCGTGCGTGGCGAGCGCGAGCGCTTCCGCCGCCCGGTGGCGCAGTTTCACCTCCGGGCCGCTGACCTTCACGTGCTCGCCCAGGGTGGCTCCAACCGCGGCGAGTTCGTCCCGCACCAATTCGCCAAGCTCGAGGGAAATCTCGCCGGAGCGCGTGAGCACGTTCTGCGTGCGGGCGAGCGTCGCCAGGCGGCCGTCGAATCCCTGCTCAAATTCCTGGAGGGTCGGGCTCATCTCGATGGTTCTCCTCGCAAGCGACCTCACCACCGCAAGAATGTTGCGGACGCGATGCTGAAGCTCCGAAAGCAGAAGTTTCTGGCGCTCCTCGGCGTTCCGATGCTCGGTCCGGTCGTAGAGGATTTTCAGATAGCCCCGGGCGCCGTAACGCAGCGGGAACATCATTCCCGACCCCCACAGCCGCGTTCCGTCCTTGCGGACATGCCATCGATCGTCGATGGCGCGGCCCTTGGCGTCAGCCGTTCCCGCCTCCCGCGCGGGCGCTCCGTTCGTCCGATCCTCGTCAGTGAAGATGATGTCGGCGGGACGGCCGAGCACTTCCTCCTCCCGCCACTGGAAGATCTTCTGAGCGCCGGCGTTCCATTCCGTGATCCGGCGGTCGGCGTCGGCCGCGATGATCGCGAATTCGGTCGAGCTTTCGAGAATCAGCTTGTAGCGCGCAGCGGTCGCTCGCAGATCGAGCAATGCCGTCCGATCTTCATCTTCCCCCATGCTGGTCGAATCCTCGCCATCATCTGCCGGCGCGCGCGCACCCGATGTCGAAAGCCGCCACTGGCGTTGGAGTCAGCGCGCCGGAAACGTTGCTTCGACCTGCCCTTGGGAGCGAAGCCCTGGAAAGGTCGTTTCGTTCCCATGCGTCGGCGATCGCCGAAACCAAACGCGCTCCCGGCCAGGAGCCAGGCGGAGCGATAATCGAGGGATTCAGCAGGATCGGGTGGGGAAGGGAGGCGATGGTGGAGGGGGTTGGATTCGAACCAACGTAGGCTAAGCCAACGGATTTACAGTCCGTCCCCTTTAACCACTCGGGCACCCCTCCACGCTCGCGTCGGCGCGGCGAACCGGGCCGAAGCGGAAGGCCGTGGCGTCGCCGCCGCCGTCCTTCGCGGCCGGTGCTTTAGGGGTCGCCCTGCCCCGGTGTCAACCGGAAAACCCCCGCGGCGCGGGTTGGCGGCCGCGTTGCCACGGCGCCGGCGCCGTGACAGAACGCCGATCGTCCTCTCCGCCGTACCCCCGGACCATCGACGATGCGCCCGCCCCGTTCGCCGCGCCCAGCCGGGACCGGCTCTCCGCCCTGGAAGAAGCGTTCCGAGCACCGCGGCCGCGACGCGCCGCGCGGATTCCCGCGCGACCATGAAGGGCCCGTGGTCATCTACGGCTATCACAGCGTCGCCGAGGCGCTCGCCAACCCGCGCCGCAAGCCGATCCGTCTGCTGGCGACTGAGAACGCTCTGTCGAGACTGTCGGAGGCGGGGCTGCTCGGCCGCGTCGAGCCGGAGATCGTGCGGCCCGGGGCGATCGACCGCCTGTTGACGCCCGACGCGGTTCACCAGGGCCTTTATCTCGAGGCCGAGGCGCTCGAGGGCCCGACGCTCGAAACCATCCCGCGGGACGGGCTCGTGCTGGTGCTCGACCAGATCACCGACCCGCACAATGTCGGCGCGATCGTGCGGACCGCCGCCGCCTTCGCGGTCGATGCGATCGTGACGACCGCCCGGCACAGCCCGGAGGCCACCGGCGTGCTCGCGAAGTCCGCGAGCGGCGGCCTGGAGCATGCGCCGCTCGTGCTGGTGCAGAATCTCGCCCGCGCGCTGCAGGCGCTCGGCGACAGGGGCTTTCTGAGGATCGGGCTCGATTCGGAAGGCGACGCCAGCTTCGACGAGGCGACCATCGGCGCCGGGGGCGTCGCGCTCGTGCTGGGCGCAGAAGGCAAAGGGCTGCGCCAGCTGACGCGCGAGACCTGCGACAGGCTGGCCCGGCTTGACGCGCCAGGCGCGATCAAGAGCCTCAACGTCTCCAACGCTGCGGCGATCGCGCTTTACGTCGCACGCCGCGCCAAGCCGCTCAGCGCGGCGGGAACTGATTGATCCTGGTCGCGGCGTCCGTGCGCACGGTCGGACCGCTCGGCACGATCGCTACGCCCGGCCTCGGATAGTCCCGCCGCACGCGTCCTATCGCGTCATAGGTGTCGGGCCGGCCCGGCACGTCGAGCCGCCGGCCGGAACGATCGAAGCGCGGCTGCGGAGCCGGTCCGGCGAGCGGGCGCTGCGGCGTCCGCCGAAGCTCCGGCGAGCTTCGCCCCCGCCGCCAGTCGCGATCAGGTTTTCCGGCCGGACGCGTGATCGCGCCCCCGCGCTGGTCAGCCGGCTCCGCAATGATCGTTCCCGGCCGGTACTCGGCGCGCGCGACGGACGCCGCAACCAGCGCGCACAAAGAAAAACTTAACAGCAGCTTAAACGAAGGTCGCATTCACCGGCCCGTCGACGACTCGTCGCCACACTGTTTATCTAGGTGGTGCGGAGGTCTGCGCCAGAGCTCGAGGGGATTTGGAGCGACGGTCAGATCCGCGACGCCTGCCCTAAGCCGGCTCGCCAGGGAGAAACCGATGCGGGGGCGCCGCATCCACCTGAGAGGCCTGCTGGGCAGGCCAGCTGACCCCAATCAAGAACAACGCCGTCCGAAGGACGGCTCACGGTCGTCGTCGCGCCCGCGTCCGCGCGGCGATAGTCCCTAACGCCGAGGTGAACAGGCCTATGTCCGTCGCAAGCACGACTGTAGCGCCCCATAGGGCGCGGCCGATGACGCGGGAGGAGAAGAAGGTCATCTTCGCCTCGTCGCTCGGCACCGTCTTCGAGTGGTACGATTTCTATCTCTACGGTTCGCTCGCCGTGATCATCGGCGCGCAGTTCTTCAGCCAGTACCCTGAATCGACGCGCGGCATCTTCGCGCTGCTCGCCTTCGCGGCGGGCTTCCTGGTGCGCCCGTTCGGCGCTCTGGTGTTCGGCCGCCTCGGCGACCTGGTGGGCCGCAAATACACCTTCCTGGTCACCATCCTGATCATGGGCCTGTCGACCTTCGTGGTCGGCATCCTGCCCAACGCGGCGACGATCGGCTTCGCCGCTCCGGTCATCCTGATCGCGCTCCGACTGCTGCAGGGCCTGGCGCTCGGCGGCGAATATGGCGGCGCGGCGACCTATGTGGCCGAGCACGCTCCGGTCGGCCGGCGCGGGTTCTACACCTCGTGGATCCAGACGACCGCGACGCTTGGCCTGTTCCTGTCGCTGCTCGTGATCCTGTTCACCCGCGGCATGGTCGGCGAGGACGCCTTCAAGGACTGGGGCTGGCGCATCCCCTTCCTGATCTCGGTCGTGCTGCTCGGCATCTCGGTGTGGATCCGGCTGACGCTGAACGAGTCCCCGGCCTTCCAGAAGATGAAGGAAGAAGGCACGCGCTCGAAGGCGCCGCTGTCGGAGTCGTTCGGCCAGTGGCGCAACGCCAAGATCGCGCTGATCGCGCTGCTGGGCCTCACCGCCGGGCAGGGCGTGGTCTGGTACACGGGCCAGTTCTACGCGCTGTTCTTCCTGCAATCGATCCTGAAGGTCGACGCTTTCACGTCCAACCTCCTGATCGCCTGGTCGCTGCTGCTCGGCACCGGCTTCTTCGTCGTGTTCGGCGCGCTCTCCGACAAGATCGGCCGCAAGCCGATCATCCTCGGCGGCTGCCTGATCGCGGCGGTTTGCTACTTCCCGATCTTCCACCAGATCACGGCGCTCGGGAATCCGGCTCTCAACCGCGCGATCGAGACCGTGAAGGTCGCGGTCATCGCCGATCCGGCGGAATGCGGCGATCTGTTCAACCCGGTCGGAACGCGCAAATACACCAACGCCTGCGACCAGGCGCGTGACTTCCTGTCGAAGTCTTCGGTGAAATACACCACCGAGGCGGGTCCGGCGGGCGAGACCAAGGTGCGCGTGAACGATCAGGAGATTCCGTTCGTCGGCGGCGCCGGCGCGGCGGACTCCAGCAAGGCGACGCTCGCCGCCCTCCAGGCGGCCGGCTACCCGAAGGCCGGCGACCCCGGCATCGCGAAGATGGCGCACGTGTTCGACATCTTCCGGGCCCAGACCGGCGGCATCGTGCTGCTGCTGTTCGTGCTCGTGCTGTTCGTGACGATGGTCTACGGACCAATCGCGGCGGCTCTGGTGGAGATGTTCCCGACGCGCATCCGGTACACGTCCATGTCGCTGCCGTATCACATCGGCAACGGCTGGTTCGGCGGGCTGCTGCCGGCGACGGCCTTCGCAATGGTGGCCGCGACCGGCGACATCTACTACGGCCTCTGGTACCCGATCGTGTTCGCGCTGATGACCGTCGTCGTCGGGATCTTCTTCGTGCCCGAGACGAAGGACCGCGACCTCGAGACCTACGAGCACGCCTGAGCCTTCGCCGCCTTCCGGCGGCGAGACCAACGCCCGTTCGCAGCCCGGCTCATCGCCGGGCTGCGTCCGTTTCGGCAGGCTCGCCTGCGATCCGACGCCGAAGCGCAGCGCGCGATTTGACGTCGAAGGGAACCGTCGCCCCGAGCGTCGGACTTCAAATCCGCATCGCGCCAGGCGGCCCCGGCGGGCCCGTCTTCCGGCTTCTTTTTTTTGCCAGCGGCGGCCGCTTTGCGCGATTTGGGCTCGCGACGAGCGGTCGCGATGTTTTCCACGCTCCGAATCCTACTATGTACCGGGTATGACGACGACGCCGCCGACCCCGCCCGTCCAGGACTTCATCCGCTACGACCTGCTCACGCAGAAGGCGTTGCGCAGCGTTGTGCATGACGTCCTCGCCCGCGTTTCCCGCGAGGGCGCGCCGGGCGACCATCATTTCTACATCTCGTTCCGCACCACCGATCCCGAGGTCAGGCTTTCGCAGCGCCTGCGCGCCGAATATCCGGCCGAGATGACGATCGTGCTCCAGCATCAGTTCTGGGACCTGAACGTGCGTGAGGACGGCTTCGAGGTCGGCCTGTCGTTCCGCAACATTCCCGAGAAGCTGAGCGTGCCGTTCGCGGCGGTCACGGGCTTCTTCGATCCCTCGGTGCAGTTCGGGCTCAAGTTCGACAATCCCGACGCGCCTGAGGCGGCGGACAGCGGGTCCGAAGACGCTGAAGCCGTCGTCGAGCCGCTCCGGCAGCCGGAGCCGGCCGCGACGGAGGAAGACGGTTCCGAAGCGCCGCGCGGCCCGGCCCCCGACGGCGGCGCTGAGGTCGTGAGCCTCGACAAATTCCGGAAGAAGTAAACGCGCCGCAAGGCGGCGTGACGCGCCCAAACCCCGCGTGCTAGGCACGCGTCGCGCAAACTGAAGCGCGACGCCGAGCCCGGGGGCCTCCGATGACAGCGACCCGCACCGAGACCGACTCCTTCGGTCCGCTCGAGGTGCCTTCCGACAAGTACTGGGGCGCGCAGACGCAGCGCTCGCTTCAGAACTTCAAGATCGGCGGCGAGACCATGCCGAAGCCGCTGATCCGGGCGCTTGGGGTCATCAAGCGCGCCGCAGCGCTCTCGAATCGCGATCTCGGCGGGCTGGACCCGCGAATGGCGGAGGCGATCTCGGCCGCCGCCAAGGAAGTCATCGACGGCAAGTTCGACGACCATTTCCCGCTGGTGGTCTGGCAGACCGGCTCTGGCACGCAATCCAACATGAACGCGAACGAGGTGATCTCGAATCGCGCAATCGAGCTCCTCGGCGGCGCGCTTGGCTCGAAGACGCCGGTTCATCCGAACGACCACGTCAACATGAGCCAGTCGTCCAACGACACCTTCCCGACCGCGATGCACATTGCGGCTGCGGAGGAGATCGAGCGCCGGCTGCTGCCCGCCCTCGCTCATCTGGCGGACGCCCTCGAGGCGAAGTCGCAGGCGTTCGAGCACATCATCAAGATCGGGCGCACGCACACCCAGGACGCGACCCCGCTGACGCTCGGCCAGGAATTCTCCGGCTACGTCGCCCAGGTCCGGCTCGGCGCCGAGCGGATCCGCGAGACGCTCAAGCACCTCTACCCGCTGGCGCAGGGCGGCACCGCGGTCGGCACCGGCATCAACGCCAAGGTCGGCTTTGCGGAAGCGTTCGCGGCCCGCGTCGCGGAGATCACCGGACTGCCTTTCGTGACGGCCGCGAACAAGTTCGAGGCGCTCGCCTCGCACGACGCCTACGTGCACGCGCACGGCGCGTTGAACGCGCTTGCGGCGGGCCTGTTCAAGATCGCCAACGACATCCGGCTGCTCGGCTCAGGGCCGCGCTCCGGTCTCGGCGAACTGAAGCTGCCGGAGAACGAGCCGGGCTCCTCGATCATGCCCGGTAAGGTGAACCCGACGCAGTGCGAGGCGCTGACAATGGTCTGCGCGCAGGTGTTCGGGAACCACACCACGATCACGTTCAGCGGCAGCCAGGGCCACTTCGAGCTGAACGTCTACAAGCCCGTGATGGCGTTCTGCATGTTGCAGTCGATCCGGATCCTCGCCGACGCGGCGGTCAGCTTCACGGACAATTGCGTGGTCGGCATCGAGGCCGACGAGGAGCGGATCGCCGATCTGATGCGCCGCTCGCTGATGCTGGTGACGGCGCTCGCGCCGACGATCGGCTATGACAAGGCCACCACGGTCGCAAAGACCGCGCACAAGAACGGCACGACTCTCCGCGAGGAAGCGGTTCGTCTCGGCTTCGTCAGCGGGGAGGAGTTTGACCGGATCGTACGGCCGGAGGCCATGATCCGGCCCGGCTGAATCGGCTTAAACTCCCCTGATCACAGTTCTGTTCCCATCGCCCTCGATTTTTACGCCGCGGGCGTGTAAGAGGATGAGCGTGGCAGAGATCATCAATCTGCGGCGCGCCCGGAAACATCGGGCGCGTGCGGCGTCTCAAAAATTGGCTGCGGAGAACCGGGCCAGATTCGGCGCGCCAAAGCAGGAAACGGATCTCGAGATCGCCCGCCGCACATTGGCTGACAGGCGGCTCGAGGATCATCGTCGCGAAAACGGGGGCGACGCGGATTCATGACTGAACCTGGCATCGAAATTCAGATCGCTGATCCTTCGGGAGAAGCGGAAGGCCAGCTGCGGGCGGTTCCCACCCAGGGGCCCGAAGGCGTAATCGTTCAGGAGATCCTGGACGACTCGACGCCCGCGCCCGGCGCGGAATCAAATCCGGACATCGTCAAGCGCTCGATCGTCGTGGCGGGCCACAAGACCAGCGTCAGCCTTGAGGACGCTTTCTGGCACGCCCTGAAGGACATCGCGCGCGAGCGCGCTCAGTCGCTGCGCAGCCTGGTGGCGGAGATCGACGCGCGACGCAGCGGCGGCAACCTGTCGTCGGCCGTGCGCCTGTTCGTGCTCGATCATTACCGCCGTCGCGCCGGCGCAGCGGCAAGCGTAGCGGGCGTCTGACGCTCTACTGCGCCAGCGGGCTGATGATCATCGGCGGCAGAACCGGCGACGGCGCGCCAGACGCGTCGTCCTGAGACGCCCGCCCCGGTCGCCGGCCTCCAGGCGCTCCAGCTCCGCCTGAGGCGCCGCGCTCCCCGCGAAACGCCGGGGAGGTCAGATCGAGCGGCGCGGCGGGAGCGACTGCGGCCGGCGGCGGCACGGCCTCGATCAGTGACCGCGCCTGCTCCTCCTGCCGCTTGCGCTCGGCTTCGGCCCGCGCCGCCTCCTCCGCCTTGCGCGCCTCCTCTGCCTTGCGCGCCTCTTCGGCCTTTCGCTCCTGCTCGGCGCGCTCGCGCGCGATGCGGGCGCGCTCCCGGATGTCGGCCTCCATCGCCTCGATGCGCTTGGTCTCGCGCTCGACCGCACGAACCGAGAGCCAGCTCGTGAAGGAGGTGGCGTCGAGCCGCCGCTTCGGCGCCGCCAAGGGACCCTCGAAGGAGACGCCGATCTGCGGCGCGTCCGGTCGGTCCGGCGCGAGGGTCAGATCGGCGTCGAGGATCAGACGCGAGAGGTCCAGCACCGCTCCGCCGCCGAGCCGCGCCGCTCCCTCGCTCGATGGCGCGCCGCTGCGCAGCACGCCCCCCGAGATGGTGAACGGCGCCGACAGCCGCCGCAGCGCGAGATCGCCGCGGCCGAGCGGCGCCTCCAGCGCAGCCGCGACCTTCGGCCCCTGCAGCGGAAGCCCCGCCTCGACCTGAGGCTCGATCAGATCGATCGCCGCCGGGTCGAGCCTGCGGATCGCGCCGTCCCTGAGGGCGGCCGAGCCGGCGCCGGCGAGCGACCCCACGACGCCGGCCAGCGAGCGGCCGGTCCCCTGCGCGTCGAGCTTCAAGTCGACAGCGCCAAGGAGCGGCGAGTCGGAGGCGGGCAAGCCGAGCAGTCTCTCCGCCGCGGCGCCCGACAGCGAAGCCGCCACCGTCGCCGTCGCGTCGCCTCCCGTGCGGCTCACCCCCAGCGAGCCGGTCAGCCGGCCGCCGTCGAGATCGGCCGAATAATTCTCAACCGTCATCGAACTCGGTCGCAGGACCACCGCGAAACGGGCGCCGGTCGCGACCTGGCCGGCCGTCAGGGGCGTCGCGGCGGCAGCGACTTCCAGGCGTCCGCCGAGCCCTTGGATGGGCGCGGCGCCGAAGGCTGCGGTCGGCCATGGCGAGGGCCGCGCGGCGGGCGCTCGCCCCAGCGCTTCCGGCGACAGCGCCAATCCGGCAAGCTCCGCCAAGCCGATGCGATCGATCTTGACCTCGCCGTCAAAGCCTCCGGCGGCATCGAACGGAACCCTCAAGCGGCCGGACACGGACCGTCCGGCGACCTCGCCACCGATTTCGTCCAGCCGGGCCTGCTCCCCGCCGACGGCCACTTTCGCCCTCAGCCGCGCGGGAAGCCGCGGCGAGCTCCCGGGCGTCAGCCGCGCCAGCGCCTCGCCGGGAACCGCAAGATCGGGGGACGTGACCGTGACGTCGGCCGAGGCGCTGACGCCGGTCTCGGGCGCAAAGCCGAGAGCGCCGCGTCCGGCGACCTCGAGCCCCAGAGCGGAGACGCGCCCCTCTCCGCTCATGGAGCGCGCCGGCGCTCCGGTGAGCTTCACCGCGATCTCGCCTCCGGGCGCCGCGGCGAGCGGAGAGGTCCAGACGCCGAGCAGCGCCGCCAGCCGGCGGCCGTCTTCTGACGCGATCCTGAGGTCAAGGTCGGCCTCGGAGTCGAGCGACAGTTCGGATGACGTCACCGTGACGTCGAGCGCGCCGCCGGCGGCCTGCCCGGTCGCGACGAGACGGCGCGCCTCTCCGGCCGACTCGACGCCGATGTCGAGCTTCAGCGGCGCCAGCGCCTCGGCGCGTCGCTCGATGAACGCGAGAGCGGCCGGCGGGGCTCCGGCGCGGCCGGCGAGCCTCAGCAGAGGCGCGAGCTTGCGGGCGGACAGCTTGAAGTCGAGCCTGCCCGCCGCGTCGGCGCCGAGCTTGCCGGCGCCGGAAAGCGCGGCCCCCTCGGCGTCGTCCACCGCCAGCCGGTTGAGCTCGATCCCGTCCGCGCCGAACAGCCCCTCGATCGCGACGCCCGTCATGGCGACGCCGCCGAACACGAGCGCCTTCGCGTTCAACGACAGCGCGACGTCCAGCGGCCCGCCGGCGAGCAGGCCGCTCGTGAACCGTTCGGCCCCGAGCGCGTCGAGATCGAGCCGATCGGAGACGAGCTCCGCCTCCAGACGAGACCGTGCGCCCTCCTCGCCGGAGGTCCACGCAAGACGTCCGGATGACACTGCGCCATCGATCGAGAGACTGGCGTTCTGCAGCTGGACCGCGTCCAGCCGGGCGTTCACGTCGCCCTTCAGCGCGATTTTCTCACCCAGATTTGTCCCGGCCTCTTCCGAGCCCGAGATCCAGCGCCGAAACGAGGGAAAGTCGTCGGAGGCGAACTCGACCCGACCCGCAAATCCAGGCCCGCCCTCGCCGAACGCGACGGCTCCGGAGGCCTGCAGGGTCGCGGCCCCAGGCAATTCGGCCGAGGCCGACTCAATTCGCCAAGCGCCGTCTTCCGCCCGCAGGGTCGCCCGCAGATCGTGCGCGACGTCGCCGCCCAGCACCACGCCGCGGACGCCGACCGTCAGCCGTCCGGCGATGGCGGGACGCGTGGCGGCGGCGAAGCGTGGAGCGACCGCCGCCAGGGTTTCGCCGGGGCCGCGCGCGGGCGCGCCGGCCATCCGGTCGAAATCGATCTGCCGCGACTCGAGCGCGACGTCGAACCGGGGCTGCGCGCCGAGCGCCACGGTTCCGCGGCCGCCGAACCGCAGCGAGCGCTCGTCGGGCCCATAGGCGACGTCGAGATCCTGGAACGCGACCGCGTCCGGCGCCGCCTTGATCTGAGCCGAGAGGCTCCACGGCTCGTCGTCGGCGTCGCCCGGCTGCGGCTCCTTCTTCGCCGCCGCTGGCCGGGCGAAGCTCGCCCTGCCCTCAAAGACCGGCCGGGCGCCCGCGAAGGACAGCGCGCCGTCGAGGTCGAGCGTCTCCGGTCTTCCGCGCGGGGCCAGATTGAGCTTGAGGCGCACCTGGTCCGCTGCATCGGCCCGGCCGGTGGACAGCCGGATCGCGGCCGATCGGCCGAAGGCGCGGCCTGCGCCATCGAAGCGGTAGGGTCCCCTCAGCGAGCCGGCCTCGGCGACGCCGCTCAGCCGGTCGACCAGCAGGTCGCCGCCCGGAGACTTCACCGCCACGGCGCCGTCGATGATCTCTGCCCGGTCAAAGGAGATCCGCTCCGCCTCGGCCCGGCCGCGCGCGGCGGAGAATGGCGCGTCGACCGCGCCGTCCGGCCGCACCGCGATCTCCAGCCGCGGATGGACGATTTTGACCCGTTCGGCGCGGAACTCGCCCCGCAGCAGCGGGGCGATCGCGAACTCGATCTCGACCTCGGCGACGCTGAGGCGTCCCGCCCCTTCGCCGGCCGTCAGGTCGCGAAAGCGGACATAGGGGCTCGGCAGCAGCCGCGCGTCGACCGCGCCCGAGACCCGCACGGGCGCACCCACGAGCGCGCTCGCCTGCGCGGCGAACTCGTCGCGGTAGACGCTCCAGTTGATGAACCAGGGACCGATCAGGGCGGCGAGCAGCGCCAGCACGAGCGCGAGCCCAAGCCCGGTGAGCGTATTGTTCACGACGTCGGGTCCGCCCGATCCGTTCGGCGACTGTCCGGCCGCCCTCCCGAGAGACTCACTATACGGTCAGGCCCCTCTCACGGAATCACGATCTTACCGGGATTCATGATGTTTTGCGGGTCCAGCGCACGTTTGATCGCGCGCATCGCGGCCATCGCGCCGGCGCCGTGTTCCGCCTCGAGGTGCTTCATCTTGGCCTGACCGACGCCGTGCTCGCCGGAACAGGCGCCGCCCATCGCGATCGCGCATTCGACCAGCCGGCCGACAAAGGCCTCGCAGGCGGCGACCTCCGCTGGGTTCGCCATGTCGATCAGCGGGAGGCAATGGAAGTTGCCGTCGCCGACATGGCCGACGATCGGCGCGACAAGCCCTGAGGCGGCGATGTCCGCCTGGGTCTCGGTCACGCAGTCCGCGAGCCGCGAGATCGGCACGCAGACGTCGGTCGACATCGGACGCGCGCCGGGCCGCATCGCGCCCGCGGCCCAGAAGGCGTCGTGCCGCGCCTGCCAGAGCCGGCTGCGCTCCTCGGCGCGGGTCGCCCAGTCGAACGGCCCGCCGCCGAGATCGGCCGCGATCTCGCCGAAGCGCGCCGACTGTTCCGCCACGCCGGCCGCGCTGCCGTGGAACTCCAGGAACAGCGTGGGGACCTCCGCAAGTCCGAGCCTGGAATAGGCGTTGCAGGCGCGGATCTGCAGGGCGTCCAGCAGCTCGATGCGCGCCACAGGAATCCCGCTCTGGATCGTCGCGGTGGCGGCGGCGCATGCGTCCGCGACGCTCCGGAACGGGCAGATTCCTGCAGCGATCGCCTCCGGCGTCCCATGCAGCCGCAGAGTAAGCTCGGTGATGATCCCGAGCGTGCCTTCGGAGCCGACGAGAAGGCGCGTCAGATCATATCCGGACGAGGACTTCTTCGCCCGGCCCCCCGTCCGGATGATCTCGCCCGAAGCCAGCACGGCCGTCAGGCCCAGCACGTTGTCCCGCATCGTGCCGTAGCGCACCGCATTGGTGCCGGAAGCGCGGGTCGCCGCCATGCCCCCCAGCGAGGCGTCGGCGCCGGGATCGATCGGAAAGAAAAGGCCCTGGTCGCGCAGATGGTCGTTCAGACGCTTGCGCGTGACGCCCGGCTGCACGACCGCGTCGAGATCTTCCGCGTGGACGGAGACGATCTCGACCATGCGCTCGGTCGAGACGCACACGCCGCCGAACGGCGCGTTGACATGTCCCTCGAGCGAGGTTCCGGTTCCGAAAGCCACGACCGGAACATCGTGCTCCGCGCAGAGCTGCACGATCTCCGCGACCTCAGCGGCGTTTCCGGGAAACACCACGCAGTCCGCAGGCTCATTGGCGATCCACGTCAGCGTATGGGCGTGCTGTTCCCGGACGGCGGCTGCCGTCGAGAAGCGTCCGCCAAAACGCAGGGCCAGCCTCTCCAGCACGCTCTGCAGCGCGCCCGCGGGCGGCTTCTCTCTGGCGGCGGCGCGCGCCATTCCGATCTCTCCAGCGTCGACGACAGCCGCCGACGCCGTCTTCCTAGCAGATTCCGGCGCAGGGCCGGCGCATGTGAAAACGCCCTGCGCCGCGAGGCGCAGGGCGTTCAGGATCCGAGCCGAAACCGTCAGCTCATTCGACGACTTCGACCACCTTGCGGTGGCTGTCGACGATGTAGCGCCGGTCGTTCACGACCGTGTAGCTGTAGTCGCTGTCGGGCACCTGGTAGACCTCGACGTCCTCAGGGAGCGCCTTGCCGACGACGACTTCGCCTTCGTAGCGCACCGAGGGCCGCTGCTCGTGCACGACATATTCCTTGACCTTGGGAGGCGCGATCGCGGTGCCGATCACGCCGCCGGCTACGGCCCCGGCGGCCGCGCCGACCGGCCCGCCGAGCACTGCGCCGGTCGCTGCCCCGCCGGCTGCGCCGGAGGCGGTTCCTTCCTGAGCGACCGCTGCGACCGGAGCCGCAAGACTGAGAGCAAGAGCAAACGCAAGAGTGTTGGAACGCATGAGGGTATCCTCCTGTGGTCCGCCCACCCCTCAAACGGCGTACGTCAAATTACGTTCCGAGCGCTGAATCGGTCCGCGTCTCGAAATCACCGCCTCGCGGCGCCATGTTGCGGAAGCTGGCGCGCGCGATTCGTCCGCAGCGTCGCCTCTCATCTCCTTCGGAGCTTTTGTTTGCCCGAGCAGTCCGCCGACCGTCCTTCCGGCGATTACGAAGCCCCGCGGCCCGGCGGCATCGCCGCGCGGGCGGCCGCCGGCTTGCGCGCCGCCGCGCCGGACTACCTCGCGGGCCTCAACCCGGAGCAGCGCGAGGCGGTCGAGACGCTCGACGGGCCGCTGCTGGTGCTTGCCGGCGCCGGCACGGGCAAGACGCGCGTGCTGACCACCCGCATCGCCCACATCCTCGCGCTCGGCCGCGCCCGGCCGTTCGAGATTCTCGCCGTCACCTTCACCAACAAGGCCGCCCGCGAGATGCGGGAGCGCGTCGGCAGGCTGCTTGGACAGGCGGCCGAGGGCATGCAGTGGCTCGGCACGTTCCATTCGATCGGCACGCGCATCCTGCGCCGCCACGCTGAACTCGCCGGCCTGCAGTCGAACTTCACCATCCTCGACACCGACGACCAGATCCGGCTCATCAAGCAGGTGCTCGCGGCCGAGAACATCGACGACAAGCGCTGGCCCGCGCGTCAGCTCGCCTTCGCGATCGACGGCTGGAAGAACCGCGCGCTCGGCCCCAAGGACGTGCCGGCCGGCGAGGCGCAGGCGTTCGCGGCGGGGCGCGGAGCGGAACTCTACGGCATCTATCAGGCGCGGCTGAAACAGCTCAACGCGACGGATTTCGGCGACCTGCTGCTCGAACCGATCCGGATTTTCCGCGAGCACCCGGACGTGCTGGAGCAGTACCACCGCCGCTTCCGCTACATGCTCGTCGACGAGTACCAGGACACCAACGTCGCGCAGTATCTGTGGCTCAGGCTGCTCGCGCAGGGCTCGAAGAACCTCGCCTGCGTGGGCGACGACGACCAGTCGATCTATGGCTGGCGCGGCGCCGAGGTCGAAAACATCCTGCGCTTCGAGCGTGACTTTCCAGGCGCGAAGGTCGTGCGGCTCGAGCGCAACTACCGCTCCACCGGCCATATCCTGAACGCCGCCTCGCATCTCATCGCCAGGAACGAGGGGCGGCTCGGCAAGACGCTCCGGCCGCAAACCGAGCTTGGCGAGAAGGTGACGGTCGCGGGCTCCTGGGATTCCGGCGAGGAGGCGCGCGCGATCGGCGATGAGATCGAGGCGCTGCAGTCGAAGGGCCACAAGCTCGACGAGATGGCGATCCTGGTCCGCGCCTCCTTCCAGATGCGCGAGTTCGAAGAGCGCTTCATCACGCTCGGCCTGCCCTACCGGGTCATCGGCGGCCCGCGCTTCTACGAGCGCGCTGAGGTGCGCGACGCGATGGCCTATCTGCGGGTGATCGCGAGCCCCGCGGACGCGCTCGCCTTCGAGCGGATCGTCAACGTGCCGAAGCGCGGTTTGGGCGACGCCACGCTGAAGCTGATCAACGAGCGCGCCCGCGCCGACGAGGTGACGCTGCCGGAGGCGGCGCGCCGGCTGTGCGACGCCGGCGAGCTGAAGGGCAAGGCGCGCGCGGCGCTGAAGGACCTGGTCCTGTCCTTCGACCGCTGGTCGGGGCTGGTCGACAAGACGCCGCACACCGAGCTCGCCGAGATGGTGCTGGAGGAGTCCGGCTACACCGACATGTGGGCCAAGGACCGCACCGCGGAGGCGCAGGGGCGGCTCGAGAACCTGAAGGAGCTCGTGCGCTCGATGGAGCCGTTCGAGAACCTGCGCGGTTTTCTGGAGCACGTCTCGCTGGTGATGGACGCCGACCGCGGGCCCGGCGAGGACGCCGTCACCATCATGACGCTGCACGCCGCCAAGGGGCTCGAATTCGACACCGTGTTCCTGCCTGGCTGGGAGGAAGGCCTGTTCCCCCATCAGCGCTCGCTCGACGAGAACGGCCGCGCCGGGCTCGAGGAGGAGCGACGGCTCGCTTATGTGGGCCTCACCCGCGCGCGCCGCCGCGCCAAGCTCTGGTTCGCCTCGAACCGCCGCGTGCACGGCATGTGGCAGTCGTCGATCCCCTCGCGCTTCCTCGACGAGCTGCCGGAAGCGGATGTCGATGTGGTGGAGGCGCCGGCGACCTTCGGCGGCGGCATGGGCGGCTCCTATGGGCCGAGCCGGTTCGACAACGCGCAGCCCTTCGCCTCGACCTACGCGACGCCCGGCTGGCGGCGCGCGCAGGAGCGCGGCGCAGCCGCCTTCCCCGGCCCCGGCGCGCGGCGCGGCGGCCCGATGACGATCGAAGGCGAGCTCGTCGCCTCATCGAGCGCGAAGTCCGCCGGGTTCTCGCGCGGCGCGCGCGTGTTCCACCAGAAGTTCGGCAACGGCACCGTGGTCGAGGTCGACGGCAACAAGCTCACCGTCTCGTTCGACAAGGCCGGCGAAAAGCGCGTGCTGGACGGCTTCGTGAAGGCCGCGTGAGAACAGGCCGTCATCCCGGACGGCCGCAGGCCGATCCGGGATCGTCATCGATGTCGAGAGCTCGATCCTGCAAACGATCCCGGCGCTCGCTGACGCTCGGCCGGGATGACGCGGTGGGTCCTAGGGTTTAAGGCTCCGCCTCCCGCGCAAGCTCCGGAACGCCTCCGTGACCCAGACCCCCATGATCCGCCTCTCGCTCGACGAGGCCACCGCAAAGCGCGTCGCCAACATGCTCGACGACGCGTTCCCGTTCGGCGAAGTCTCGGTCTCGGCGTTCGAGACCGGAAAGGACGCCTGGAACGTCGAGGTTTACGGGTCGCCGGAGCTGTCGAGCGCCGAGCTCGCCCAGGCGATGCGCGAGGCCTTGGGACCGGAGAGCGCCGGCCTGCGCGTCGAGGAAGGCGCCATCGACGAGGCCGACTGGGTGGCGAAGAGCCTCGCGGGGCTCAACCCCGTGCCGGCCGGGCGCTTCGTGGTCCACGGCTCCCACGACCGCGACAAGATTCCGGCCGACGTCATCGGCATCGAGATCGAGGCCGCGCTTGCTTTCGGCACCGGCCACCACGGCACCACGCGCGGCTGTCTGCTGGCGATCGACGAGCTGCTGACGGAGCGCCGCTTCGAGCGCGTGCTCGATCTCGGCGCCGGCACCGGCGTGCTCGCGATCGCGATCGCGCTCGCCCAGAGATCCCCGGTGCTTGCGACCGACATCGATGAGGTCTCGGCGCAGATCGCGCAGGAGAACGCGCAAGCCAACGGCGCGGGTGCGTTCGTCGAGAGCGTCCACGCGACCGGCTTCGACCATCCCGTGTTCGCCGAGCGCGGGCCGTTCGACCTGATCGTCGCCAACATTCTGGCTGGCCCGCTGGTCGAACTCGCAGGCGACGTCGAGCGCCATCTGGCGGCGGACGGGCGCGTGGTGCTCTCGGGCCTGATGAACCCGGAGGAGGACCGGGTGCGCGGCGCTTATGAGGCCAAGGGCCTCAAGCTCGTATCGGCGAGGCAGCTGGAAGGCTGGTCGACGCTGGTGCTGGGCCGCTAGCGCCGGGCCTCGCGCGACCCCTCGTCATGGCCCGGCTTGACCGGACCATCCATCTCAGGCGTAGAGGTCAACCTCCACGATGCTCCTCCGGTCACGCTGGAGGATAACGGCGGAGCTAACCGCGCGAGATCGTTCATGTTCGAAGCCATTTTTCAGACCTTCGACGAGACGGCCGATCCCTCTCAGGGCGCGCCGCGGCTGGCGGCGCTTCGGGCTGCGCTGAAGGCGAAGAACCTCGACGGCTTCCTGCTGCCCCGGGCGGACGAACACCAGAACGAGTATCTGCCGCCCTCCGCGGAGCGCCTGGCGTGGCTGACCGGCTTCACAGGCTCTTTCGGCTTCGTGATCGTTTTGCCTGAAAAGGCTGCGCTTTTCGTCGATGGACGCTACACGGTGCAGGCCCGCTCGCAGGTCGACCAGACGGCGTTTGTGATCGTCAATGTGGTGGAGCTCCCGCCCTCGGAGTGGCTGAAGCAGAACGCCGTCCGCGGCCAGCGCGTCGGCTACGATCCGCGGCTCCACACTGTTGACGGCTTCGAGCGTTTCGAGGCGGCGGCGAAAGCGGCCGAGATCGAGCTGATCGCGGTTGCGGACAATCCTGTCGACGCGCTCTGGACCGACCGCCCGGCGCCGCCGCTCGCCCCCGTCGTGCTGCACGACGAGACGCTCGCGGGCGAGAGCGCCCAAGCGAAGATCGCGCGGGTTCAGGCCGAGCTCGCCCGCGCAAAGGCGGACGCGCTTCTGGTCACCGACGCGCACTGCCTTGCCTGGCTGTTCAACATCCGAGGCGGCGACGTCGCGCACACGCCGCTGCCGCTCGGCTTTGCAATCGTGCCGAGGGACGGCCGGCCCAGCCTTTTCCTCGATCACCGCAAGCTTTCGAACGCGGTGCGGGCGGCGCTGTCGGACGCCGCCGATCTCTCAGAGCCGCACGATCTCGACAGCGCGCTTCGCGGACTTGGCGCCCAGCGCAAAACGGTGCGGCTCGATCCGTCGGGTTCGGCAGTGGCTTACGCCCGCGCGCTGGAGGCCGCCGGTGCGACCGTCCAGCGTGGCCCTGATTCGATCGCGAAGCTGAAGGCGGTGAAGAACGCCGCCGAGATCGCCGGCGCCCGCGCCGCGCATCTGCGCGACGCCGCAGCCCTGTGCCGCTTCCTGTGCTGGCTCGACCGTGAGGCGCCGACGGGAACGATCGACGAGATCGGCGCGGCTGAGGCCCTCGAGACCTTCCGGCGCGAGACCGGGAAGCTCAGGGACGTCTCGTTCCCCTCGATCTCGGCCGCCGGCCCGAACGCCGCCTTGCCGCATTATCGCGTGACGCGCGCCACCAACCGGAAGCTCACGCCCGGCTTCTACCTGATCGATTCCGGCGCGCAGTATGAGGACGGCACCACCGACGTCACCCGGACTGTGGTGATCGCGGCCGCGACCGAAGAGATGAAGGACCGCTTCACGCGCGTCCTTCGCGGCCACATCGCGATCTCGACCGCGGTCTTCCCCAAGGGCGTCAGCGGCGCACAGATCGACGCTTTCGCGCGCCGGCCGCTATGGGAGGCGGGGCTCGACTTCGACCACGGCACGGGCCACGGCGTCGGCTCGTATCTCTCGGTCCACGAGGGGCCGCAGCGCATCTCGAAACTGGGGACCGTCCCGCTCGAGCCGGGCATGATCCTGTCCAACGAGCCAGGCTATTACAGGGAAGGCCATTACGGCATCCGCACCGAGACGCTGGTGCTGGTGGAGAAGCGCGCGATCCCCGGCGCGGAGCGCGAGATGTACGGCTTCGAGACCCTGACGCTCGCCCCGATCGACCGCCGCGCGATCGAGCCGGCGCTGCTGACGACGGGCGAGCGCGCCTGGCTCGACGGCTACCACGCCCGGGTGCTCGCCGAGGTCGGACCGCTGGTCGACGGCGAGACGCGCGCGTGGCTGGAAGCCGCCTGCGCGCCGCTGTGACGCCCAACTGGATGACGCCGATGTCCCGCTCCGCCCTGCTCCTCCTCGCCCTCGCCGGACTCTACGGCGCGGCCGGCGTCGCCGGCGCGGCGGCCGGCGCGCACATGACCGGCGACCCGCGGCTCGGCACGGCCTCGACCTTCCTGATGCTCAACGCAGCCGCGATGCCGGGAGTGGTCGCAGCCTCCGCGGCGCTCGGGCGGCTGGGGCTGCTGCCCGCCGCTGGCCTCGCGCTCGGCGCGCTGCTGTTCTCCGGCGACCTGATGATCCGTGTCGCCTATGGGACGAGCCCGCTGCCGATGGCCGCGCCGACAGGCGGCGTTATCCTCATATTGAGCTGGGTCGCTTTCATGGCGCTCGCGATCGCGGCTGCGCTCAGACGGCGGGGCTAGGCTCGACGCCTTCTGTCTGCGCCGGCTTCGGCTCCCGGATCGCCAGGACCAGCAGCAGCGCCGGGAGTCCGGACACGAAAGTCAGCGCGAAATAGACCGGGAAGCCCGCAGCGCTGGCGACGAAGCCGGAGCCGCCCGCCAGCAGGTGGCCGGGCAGCGCGTAGATCGAGCTCAGCACGGCGTAGCGGGTGGCGGAGAATTCCGAGGCGGCGAGCTTCGACATGAACGCGATCAGCGCGGTGCCGGCGATCGCTGAGGCGACATTGTCGAAGCTGATCGTGGCGGCGAGCATCGTCACGCTGTGCCCGGTCACGGCGAGCGCGCTGTAGAACAGGTTCGTCGCCGCGGACGCCACGATGCCAATGATCAGCACCGTGCGCAGCGAAAGCCGGGTCAGCAGGAAGCCGCCCACAAAGGCGCCAAAGATCCCGAGAACGACCCCGAACACCTTGGTGACGTTGGCGATCTCGATATTGGTGAAGCCGAGGTCCTTGTAGAGCGGCGAGGACATGACGTTGGCGAGCTGGTCCGGCACGCGGTAGAGCCCGATCAAGGCGAGCGTGGTCAGCGGCGTCGCCGCAACCAGCGCCACGAGATCTTTTAGCGGAGCGGCGAGCGCCAGGCCTTTGGCGGCGGGGTCGCGCGGCTCGGCGTCTCTCGGGGTGCGTGGGATGAGGGTCGCGGTCACGATCGCGGTCAGCGCCATGATCCCCGCCATCGCCGCATAGGCGCCGACCCAGTCGAGGCCTTCCGCGAGATAGAGCGCGCCTGCGCCCGCGGTGAGCATCGCGAGCCGATATCCCAGCTGGTAGGCGGCGACGAGCAGCCCCTGCTCCTCCGTCGGCGCCAGTTCGACGCGCCACCCGTCGACCGCCGCGTCCTGCGACGCCGAGGCGATGGCGGTCGCGAAGCACGCTGCGGCCGCGAGCGGCAGGTTGGCCGCGGGATCGCCGAACGCCATGGCGGCGAGGCCGGCGGTGACGCCGAGCTGGGCGAACAGAATCCACGCCCGCCGGCGGCCGAAGATCCGCCCGAGCGGACCGAGCGCGTAAGCGTCCATCACCGGCGCGATCAGGAACTTCAGGCTGTAGGCGATGCTCGCCCAGGACAGCAGCCCGATCACCTGCAGGCTGACGCCCGCCTCCCGCATCCAGAACGCGAAGGTGCCGCCGACCAGCAGCAACGGCAGCCCGGACGCATAGCCGAGCACGCCGCTGGCGAGCCGTTTGGCGAGCATCGGGCGCAACGTCACAGGCGCGGCGGCCGGAATCTGCGTGGGTTCGGACACAGCGGCTCCTGAAGCCAAAGCGATCGCTTCTGCACCCGAGTGGTGGCGGATTCGGCCCGGCTTAGCCAGCCGCGGCCCATCCCGCACCCGCCGACGTCATTAGTTGACTATTTCTATAGACTGTGTCGATATTCCTGAACTTCGTCGCTTCGCCGCGGCTCGGCTCGACCCCCGCGGCGGGCGGCGAAGACCAGACTCTTCCTGGAGGCTCCATGAGGTTCGACGGAAAGGCCCTGCTGGCCTTCATCATCCCCGCGGCCCTGCTGCTGAGCTGGCAGGCGCTCTCAAGCCTCGGCGAGATTCCTGAGTCCGTGTTGCCGGCTCCGACCGCTGTGGCGGCTGCCGGATGGCGGCTCGCCTGGACCGGCGAGCTTTGGAGCAACGTCACGATCAGCGCCTGGCGCGCGGTGATCGGCCTGGTCATCGGCGGCGGCGTCGGCTTCGCCTTCGGCCTCGCCAACGGCCTGTCGCGGCTCTCGGAGCGGCTGACCGACCCCACCCTGCAGATGATCCGGACCATCCCGCACCTCGCGATGATCCCGCTCGTCATCCTGTGGTTCGGCATCGACGAGACCGCCAAGATCTTCCTGGTCGCGCTCGGCGTGTTCTTCCCCGTCTACCTGAACACGCTGCACGGCATCCGCACGGTCGACGCGCAGCTTGTCGAGATGGGCCGCGCCTACGGCATGTCGGCCTGGGAGTTGTTCGCGCGCGTCGTGCTGCCGGGCGCCCTGCCGTCGATCTTCGTCGGCCTGCGCTACGCGCTTGGCATCATGTGGCTGACGCTGATCGTGGCGGAGACGATCTCGGCCTCCACCGGGCTCGGCTACATGGCCATGAATGCCCGCGAATTCATGATGGTCGACGTCGTCGTGCTGTCGATCCTCATCTACGCGGCGCTCGGCAAGCTCGCGGACTCGCTCGCCAGGCTGCTCGAGCGCGCGACGCTCTCCTGGCACCCCGCTTACCTTCCCGCCTGAGGCGAATGATGACAGCAAACGATCCCGCCGCGGGCTTCGAGCCGACGCGCCTCGCGCTCACGGCGCCTCGACCGGCCCCCCTGGAAGCCGCCGCGATCGATCTGCGCGGGTTGAGCCGCAGCTTCGGCGACAAGCAGGTGCTGCGGCACGTCGACCTGCATGTGCCGGCCGGTCAGTTCCTCGCGATCGTCGGCCGCAGCGGCTGCGGCAAGAGCACGCTGCTGCGCATCCTGCTCGGCCTCGACGCGCCGACCTCCGGCGCCGTGGCGGTCGGCGACGGCCGCGCCGGATCGAGCCGGATCATGTTCCAGGAGCCGCGCCTGCTTCCCTGGGCGCGCGTGCTGGACAATGTCCGGGTGGGCGCGCCGCGAGGCGGCGGCAAGGCGGCCGGGCGCGCGGCCGCGCAGGCGGCGCTCGAACAGGTCGGTCTTGGCGACCGGGCCGGCGAGTGGCCCTCGGTGCTTTCCGGCGGCCAGAAGCAGCGCGTGGCGCTCGCCCGCGCGCTGGTCAGCCGGCCGGCGTTGCTGGCGCTCGACGAGCCGCTCGGCGCGCTCGACGCGCTGACGCGGATCGAGATGCAGAACCTGCTCGAAAGCGTCTGGCGGCGCCAGCGTTTCACCGCCGTCCTGGTCACGCATGACGTCTCGGAGGCGCTCGCGCTCGCCGACCGCGTCATTCTGATCGAGGAGGGCCGGCTGGCGCTTGACCTGGCCGTCTCGCTTCCCCGCCCGCGGCGCAGAGGGTCGCTCGAGATGGCGCGGCTCGAGGGCGAGATCCTCGATCGCCTGTTCGGCAAGCCGGCGCCCGTCGAGCGGGTCGCGGCGGGCGCGCCGCAGGAGGCGGTCGCGTGAGCCGCGACGGCCGCGCGGCCAGCGCCCCGGCCGGGAACCGGCGCCGATGTAGCGGGCGCCTTCCCGCGGCGGCCGAGGCCGCCGCCCCCGCCTGATCATCAAGCACAGAACGGCTCATGCGCCGTCTTCAGGAATCCACCAGATGACGAAGCTTTCCCGCCTCATCCGCCTCTCCCTCGCGGCGACGCTGCTCGCCGCCGCCGCAGGGGTTCCGGGCGCTTCCGCGGCCGACCGCGTCCTGCGGATCGGCTACCAGAAATACGGCACCCTGATCCTGCTGAAGGGCAAAGGCACGCTCGAAGAGAAGCTCAAGCCGCTCGGCGTGACGGTCAAATGGGCCGAGTTCCAGTTCGGCCCGCCTCTGCTGGAGGCCGTCAACGCCGGCGCGATCGACTTCGGCACGACCGGCGAGGCGCCGCCGATCTTCGCCCAGGCGGCGAGCGACAAGCTGGCCTATGTGGCGAACGACCCGGCCTCGCCCCGGGGCGAGGCGATCCTCGTCCCGAAGGACAGCCCGATCCGGACGTTGGCCGACCTCAAGGGCAAGAACATCGCGGTCGCGAAGGGTTCGAACAGCCACTACCTGCTGGTGAAGGCTCTCGAGAAGGGCGGCGTCCCCTATTCCGACGTGACGCTCTCCTGGCTTGCTCCGGCCGACGCGCGCTCGGCCTTCACGCGCGGATCGGTCGACGCCTGGTCGGTGTGGGACCCCTACTACGCGGCCGCCGAGGCGGCGGGCGCGCGGGTCCTCGCCGACGGGACCGGCATCGTCGAAAACCACCAGTTCTTCCTGACCTCGCGCGACTACGCGAAGGACAATGAGGACGTGCTGCGCGCCGTGCTCTCCGAGTTGCGTTCGGTGGAGGAGTGGGTCGCGAAGGATCCGCAGGCGGCCGCGGCCGAACTCGCGCCGCTTGTCGGCATCCCGGCGCCGCTGCTCGCCGCCGCAATCTCCCGCCAAGGATTGGGCGTCCAGCCGGTCACGCCCGAGGTCGCCGCCGCCCAGCAGCGCATCGCCGACACCTTCCTCAAGCTGAAGCTCCTGCCGAAGCCGATCGTCGTCGAGGACGCCGTCCTGAAGCTCAAGACCGCGGAGATCGCAAAATGAGCCGCCACGCCGCACATCAGGCCAACGTGCTGTGGTTCCTGCCGACCCATGGCGACGGCCGCTATCTCGGCTCGGCGAAAGGCGGCCGCGCCGTCGACCTCGGCTATCTCACGCAGGTCGCGCAGGCCGCCGACCGTCTCGGCTATTTCGGAGTCCTGCTGCCCACCGGCAAATCCTGCGAAGACAGCTGGGTCGTCGCCTCGGCGCTCGCGCCGCTGACGCAAAACCTCCGCTTCCTCGTGGCGGTGCGGCCCGGCCTGCAGTCGCCCACGCTGGCGGCGCGTATGACCGCCACCCTCGACCGGATCTCCAACGGCCGGCTGCTGATCAACGTCGTCACCGGCGGCGACCCGGTCGAGAACGCCGGCGACGGCGTCTTCCTCGACCATGACGAGCGCTACGAGGTGACGAACGAGTTCCTCGAGATCTATCGCGACCTGCTGCGCGGCAGGACCGTGAATTTTGACGGCGAACACCTGAAGATCGAAGGCGGCAAGCTGCTGTTCGAGCCGCACCAGAAAGACGGCCCGCCGCTCTACTTCGGCGGCTCGTCCCCCGCGGCCACCAATGTGGCGGCCGCTCTCGTGGACAAGTACCTGACCTGGGGCGAGCCCCCGGCGCAGGTCGCGGAGAAGATCGCAGGCGTGCGGATGCTTGCGGACCGCATCGGCCGGAAGGTCACCTTCGGCATCCGCCTGCACGTGATCGTGCGCGAGACCAACGCCGAGGCGTGGGACGCCGCCGACAGGCTGATCAGCCAGGTCGACGACCAGACGATCGCGGCGGCCCAGAAGGTCTACGCCCGGATGGATTCGGTCGGCCAGCAGCGGATGGCTGCGCTGCATGGCGGACGCCGGGACAAGCTCGAGGTCAGCCCCAATTTGTGGGCGGGCGTCGGCCTCGTGCGCGGCGGCGCCGGAACCGCGCTGGTCGGCGATCCCCAGACCGTCGCGGCGCGCATGAAGGAGTACATGGCGGCGGGCGTCGACACCTTCATCCTCTCCGGCTACCCGCACCTCGAGGAGGCCTATCGGGTCGCGGAGCTGGTGTTCCCGCTGCTGCCGCTCGCGACCGAGGCGCGCAGCCAGCGCGTTCCGATCAATATGGGCCCGTTCGGCGAAACGATCGCGAACGATGCGCGGCCAGAATTGCGGGTCGCCGAGTCGTGAGCGGGACCCAACCTCGCCCAGGACCGTCGCGCGAGCGGCCGCTGGTCGCGGTGATCGGCGGCGGCTTCGCGGGCGCCGCCCTGGCCTATCAACTGGCCCGACGGGCGCCGGACGTCTTCCGGATCGTTGTCGTCGAGCCAAGGCCGCAGCTCGGCGGCGGCCTCGCCTATTCGACCGGGGACCCGGCGCACCGGACCAACGTTCCGGCGTCGCGCATGACCTTCCTCCAGTCCGACCCCTGCCACTTCGACCGCTGGCTGAAGGCGGACGCGGCGCTGCGGGACGATCCCGACGCGACGCTGCCGGACGGCCGCGCCTTTCCGCAACGAAGCGTATTCGGCCGCTACGCCTCCGAAACGATCGAGCCGTTCCTCCTGAGCGGGGAGATCGAACATCTCTGCGACCGAGCGACGGCTGTGCGTGAGACCGGTGAAGGCTATCGGGTCGAGTTGGCCGGAGGCGGCGCCGTGGAGGCGGATTTCGTAGCTCTTGCGGCCGGCCATCCTGCGCCGGCCGCCCCGCCGCCGCTCGCGCATTTCGCCGGCGATCCGCGGTTGATCCAGGACCCCCTGACCGGCGAGGCGCTGGACCGGCTGCGACCCAACGCTCGGCTGCTGATCGTCGGCTGCGGGCTCACGATGGCGGACATCGTGGCTTCGCTGGACGCGCGCGGACATTGCGGCCCGATCCGCGCGATCTCGCGACGAGGTCTTCTGCCGCGTCCGCACGCCGAGGCGCCGGGCGAGTTTGGCGCGTTCGCCAAAGCCCCCAGCCGCACGGCCCTGGCTCTTCTGGGCCACGTCCGAAAGACGATCCGCCTGGCTGAAGCCGAAGGACGTCCCTGGCAGCACGTCATCGACGCCTGTCGGGCTCAGGGGCGCGCGATATGGGCGGCGCTGCCGTCCTCCGAGCGGCGTCGGTTCGTGCGGCGGCTGCGGCCGTTCTGGGACGTCCATCGCTTCCGCATCGCGCCGCAAACGAATGCCGTGCTGCAGCGCCGACTTCGCGACGGCGGCCTCCGGGTGGACGCCGCTCGGATAGTCGAGGCGAAAGCGAAGGACGCCGCGATAGAGGTGACGATCCGCCTTCGGGGCGGTCGGCTCGAGATGGCCGAATTCGACGCCGTGGCGCTTGCGACAGGCCCGGCGCACCGCAGCCTGATCGATACCGACCCATTGTTCTCCGACCTGTACAGAAACGGCCTGATAACGCTCGACGAGGTCGGGCTGGCGTTCGCAGTCGACGGACGAAGCCACGCGCTCGGCCGCGACGGCCATGCGCAACCGACGCTTTGGATCGCCGGGCCTCTTGCGCGGGGCGCGTTCGGCGAGCTGATGGGACTGCCGGAGGTGGGACGGCACGCGGAGGAAGTGGCGGGGGACATCATCCGCACCTACGCGCGGGAACTCGCGGACGCGCGCGTCGCGTAAAGGCCGCGCCAAGGTTGAGGCTCCGACGGAAGGGCCTATCTGGCAGCTCTCGCGGCGGAGCCGCGTCACGCAAGAGTGACGCTCCGCGCCGGAAGGCCGATTGTGCCGGCCGGGAGCCCTGATTATCCCGAGTTGCGCAGAACCGACGGCCCGGCCGTCCGCGAACGCGGGAGAGTGACGAGATGACCGCCATGTCGCGCAGAACGATTCTGGCGGCCGCCGCCGCCTCGGCGGCCTCCGGGGCCGTGGCCGGAAGCGCGAAGGCGGCCGCGCCCGCCGCCGGCCGGCAGGCGCCCGGCGTCTACCGCTACAATGTCGGCTCGTTCGAGGTGACGGCGCTGACCGACGGCGTCGCCCGCCGGCCGCTCGATGGGTCCTTCGTCCGCAACGCGCCCGTCGAAGACGTCAAAGAGGCGCTGGAGCAGGCGTTCCTCGGAACCGAGAAGGTGCCGATTCCCTTCACCTGCGTGGTGGTCAACACCGGCGGCAGGCTCGTGCTGATCGACGCCGGCACGGGCGGCTTCCTGGCCCCCACCGCAGGTCAGCTCTACGAGAACATGGCGGCCGCCGGCGTCGACCCGAAGGCGATCGACGTCGTCCTGATCTCGCATTTCCACCCCGACCACATCGCCGGCCTGAGGCTCAAGGACGGAACGGCGGCCTTCCCGAACGCCGAAGTGATGGTTCCAGAGGCCGAGTGGGCGTTCTGGATGGACGACGGCCAGATGAGCCGCGCGCACGCCGCATTGCAGCCGGCGTTCAAGATGGTCCGGCGGGTGTTCGAGCCGATGACCAAGGAGGTCCGCAAATTCGAGCGCGACGCTGAGCCGACCTCCGGCATCACGGCGCTGCCGGCGCCCGGACACACGCCGGGCCACACCGCTTTCCGCCTGAGCTCCGACGGCGCGGACCTGATCATCTGGTCGGACGTGACCAACCACCCTGCCCTGTTCGTCCGCAATCCGGGCTGGCACGCCGTGTTCGATATGGACGCAGAACTTGCCGAGGCGACGCGCCGGCGGATGTTGGACCTCGTGGCGGCGGACCGGCTGCCGGTCGCGGGCTATCACTTTCCATTCCCGGCCGTCGGCCACATCGCCCGGCGCGGCACGAATTACGAGTTCGTTCCCGAAATGTGGAACCCGGCGCTCTGACCGCCGCAACCGACGCCGCCGATGGACGAACGCCGCCGGCGCCGTGTAAGCACGGCCGGCCCGAAGCCCTCTCGAGCCCATCCCGATCCCCATGACTGCGAACCGCCCGGTTGAACGCATCGCCTTCACGGCGAGCGCCGCGGAAGACGCGCAGGCGGCGCGCGCCGCCCTCGCCGCCCGCTATGGCGAAGTCCCGCTCGACGAGGCCGAAGTGGTGGTCGCGCTCGGCGGCGACGGGCAGATGCTGCTGACGCTGCATGAGGTTATGGGACGCGGCCTGCCGATCTACGGCATGAATCGCGGCTCAGTCGGCTTCCTGATGAACGAATACTCGGAGGACCGCCTGCCGGAGCGGATCGCCGCCGCCGAGCGGGCCGTGATCCACCCGCTGACGATGCGGGCGCGCGACTGCGAGGGCCGGGTTCACGTCGCCAAGGCGATCAATGAAGTCCAGTTGTGGCGGCAGACCTACCAGGCCGCCAAGCTCCGCATCGAGGTCGACGGCACGGTGCGGCTCGCCGAACTGACCTGTGACGGCATCCTGGTCGCGACCCCGACCGGGTCGACGGCGTACAACCTTTCGGCCCACGGCCCCCTGCTGCCGCTTGCGAGTCCGCTGCTCGCGATGACGCCGATCTCGCCGTTCCGTCCGCGGCGGTGGCGGGGCGCGCTGCTGCCGGACCGGGCGGCCGTCGCGATCGAGGTTCTCGAGCACGAGAAACGGCCGGTGGCGGCGGTGGCGGACAACAGCGAGTTCCGTCACGTCCGGCGGGTCGAGATCGCGCTCGACCGCAAGACCAGCCTAACGATGCTGCACGATCCCGGCCACGGGCTCGACGAACGGATACTGGCCGAGCAGTTCGGCTGGTGAGACCGCAAACCGCTCGTTAACGACGTTCGGCGATCATCTCCAGCTGAGATGGTCCGCGTCGATTTCACCAAGCTTCGCATCCTCGTCGTCGACGACAACGCGCATATGCGCCGCATCGTCCGGACGCTGCTGCACGGATTCGGCTCGCGCGAGGTCTATGAGGCCGAGGACGGCGCGTCCGGGCTCGAGATGTTCACCACCCATCTGCCGGACATCATCATCGTGGACTGGTCGATGCCGATCTTCGACGGCATCGAGCTCACCAACATGATCCGCCGCCCGGACAGCGCGGTGAACCCTTACGTGCCGATCATCATGCTCACCGGCCATTCCGAGAAGAGCAAGGTGATGCGGGCCCGCGACGCCGGCGTGACCGAGTTCCTCTGCAAGCCGATCTCGGCCAAGTCGCTGCACCAGCGGCTGCTCAACTGCGTGCTGAACCCCCGGCCCTTCATCAAGACTCGCGACTATTTCGGCCCGGATCGGCGCCGAAACATCTCGGGCGTGTACAGCGGTCCCGAGCGTCGCGCGTCGAACGACGCCATGGTCGCCGACCCGGCGGCCAAGCGGCTGCGCGACAGCGCTTTGTCCTGAGGCGAAACCCAGATGCCGCAGACGCCCCTCGATCCACCGCTCGACGTGGAATGGCGTAAGGTGGACGCCGAAGTTTTCTCCGACCACACCGTGCTGCACCCGCCGAACCGCCTGAAGGATCGGGCGACGCAACTCGTCGGGCCCCGCGATCGCGGCGAGGCCGAGGCGATCCATCGCGCCGAACGCGCGCTCGGCATGCTGTCGCAAGAGTTCGGCTCCTGGATGGACACAGAGATCGAGCGCCTCGAGACGGCGCGCAAGGCGCTTTCGGAGCAGCCGTCGCTCGAGGCGGTCGACGGGCTCTACCGGGTCGCCCACGACCTGCGCGGCCAGGCGGCGACGCTTGGCTATCCGCTCGCGGGCGAGATCGCGGAGGGGCTGTGCGTCTTCATCGAGCGGCTAGAGGGGGCGCCACCGCCGCAGCCGCTGGTGGACCGCCACGTCGAGTCGATCCGCGCGATCGTGCGGCAGGAGGTGCACGGCCGGGATGATCCGCTCGGCGCGATGCTCACGCGCCGGCTCGCCCAGTTGCGCGACCAGTACGCGGCGGCAGGGCAGACCGCCTAGGACCCGCAGCCGTCAGGCCGCCCGGGCGACGTGGGACGGCTCGAAGCCGCGACGCGACTCCTCGCGGGCGGCTTCGGCAGCGAAGCGACGAAGCAGAGCGCGCATCGCCTCGACGTCGGCGTCCGCGCCCTCGCACGCGCTCAGCGCGCGTTCGACCATGCGGCGGGACAGCGCCGCGCCTCCGAGCGCCGAGCCGACGAATCCGGCCTCACGCGCCGCCGCGAGCGCGGCCCGGAAGATCGGCAACGCCGAGATCGGAAATCCCGCCGCGCGGTACAGCGCCTCGAAGCCGCGGCCTTCGAAATCGCGCACGAAGCCCGCCACGCGGCGCGCCGGCTGCCCGCTCAGCGTCGCGAGCGAGGCTTCGAACAGCGCGAGATTGCCCGAGAGCAGCGCCCGCAGCGCGAGACTGGGCGAAAACTCGCCGCGCTCGGAGAGGTGCCGCACGAAGCGGCCGGCGTCGTCCGATTGCGCCGCGATCGCGAGCGCGCCCCGGTCGCAAGCCTCATCGGCCGCACGGCGCGCCCGATCCGGCCGGAGCCAGCCGCACTCCGCCACGAACGCCGACAGCGCCTGCGCGACGGACCGCATCAGAATCTGCCGCAGCTCGACGCCGACCTCGTCATGGGCCAGCAGCGCGTCCCGCACGGCGCCGTCGCCGCCATGCCGCTCCGCCATGCGGGCGGCGGCGGAGCGCGTCAGCCGCGCGCCCGGGTTGCGCAGCAGGGTCTCGCAGGCGCGCGCGGAGCCGACCTCCGCGATCGCGGCCGCAAGCGGACCCGAGACCACGCGACGACCGGCGATGGCGATCTGCGCGCGGAGCTCGCCAAGCGCCACCAGATCGACGAGCTCGATGTCAGTGAGGACCGGCGAGCGCGCGAGCACCGGCTGGGCCACGTCGGCCGCGTCCTGCGCAAGCGAGAGCATGAGCGCATGCGGCGCCTCGGGAGAGGCCGCCAGAGCTTCGGCGATCGCGCACCGGACCGCGATGTTCGGATCGTCGAGGCTGCGGGTGAGAACCGCCTCCACTTCGTCGCGCACCTGCGGCTCGAGATCGCCATGCAGCCAGGAGCGCGCGAGCGCTCCGGCAGCCTCGGCGCGCAGATGGGCCGGAGCGGCTGCGGCCCATTCGAGATAGCGTTCGACGATCATCTGCGGGCGATCCGTTGCGGCGCGGGAGAAGAGGCGGACGGCGCGGCGAGGTGGATTTTCAGGAATGACGGCGCATCGGCCGGAGAGGCCGCGCTGCGTGAGGAGGGCTCCGCCTGCGCAGCGGCGGCTGGGAGAACGGCCGCCTGGGCGACGCTCGTCTGCTGCGCCTCCTCCGAAGCCGAGGCGCGCCGGCGGCTGGCCGACGCGGTTCCGGCGGAGCCGGCGCCGGCCTGCGCGACGGGCGCGGCATCGGAGACCAGGCCAGCAGCGCCAAAGGACGACCAGGCCTGCGCCACATAGGCGGAAACCGGCGACCGCCGCCCGGTCTTGAACAGCGAGTGGAAGGGAGCGGCGTCATCCTCCACGCCGCCGTTGAAGGGACCGTAGCGGTCGTCCTGGCTGGCTTCCTGGAGCGCCAGCGCCGCCGGCGCCGCGGGCGTCGCACTCGGAACCTCGCCATGGGCGGCGGTGATGCGGGCGTAGACCTCGGACACGGTGCGGGGCCGGCCCTTGTCGAAGAAGATCGCGCGGTTGGCGGAAGCCTGCGTCGGGAAGGCGTCGGCGGCCGACGCCGTCGGGACGTTGGTCGCGAGGTTGACCAGCTGGATCGCGCCCTGCGCGCCAAGGAAATGCGCGGCGTAGAGTTCGCCGCCGGTCGCCGGTCGGCCGAGGGCGGAGCTCAGCGTGTCGGCGTTGCGACGGGTGAAGGCGCCGGCGAGCAGCGCCGAGGCGGTCGGATCATCGCGCAGGGCGAGCAGTTCGGCGCGGCGCGCGGGGTCGCTGACGACGTAGCGCCCGGAAGCTGTGCGGGAGACATCAGCGGCTTCGTCGGAGAGGCCGAGGCTAGGGCCGTCCTCCTTGAGGACTTGCAGCCAGGTCTGATCGATGAACTGGAACAGCCCGCGGGCCGAGGACGTCGGCGCCTTGGCGGCCGGATCCAGCGAGGACTCGCGCTTCGCCGTCTGCAGCAGATAATCGAAGCTTGCGCCGGTCGCCTGCGCGGCTTTCCGAAGCGCGGCCGCCACGCCTCCCGCAGCGTCCGCCGGGGTGATGAGCTGCATTCGCCTGTGCTCGCCGACCGGCGCGTTCCGCGCCCTTGCGCCGCCTCCGGGCGACGTCCGGGAACGATGCGGCCGTTATGGTAAACCGGCCGTTAACACGCCTCTCAAGCGCCTGTGAGACCTTGGCAACATGGCCGTCGCCGCCCGCCCGCCTCTCGCTTTGCGCCGCTGGCTCATCCTGCCTCCGGAGGAGGTCTCGGAGGCGGCTCTCCGGGCCGGGGCCGAGGCGCTCATCCTCGATCTTCCGGGGACCAGGCTGACGCGGGGGCACGCCCGGGCGCGGCTGGCGCAAATCGCCCGGACGGCCGCAGTTCCGCTTTACGCACGGCTCGACCCTGACGGGGAGGTGGAGATGGAGGCGGACATTGCGGCCGCCGCTGAGGCGCGCCTGAGCGGCCTGGTGCCGGCCGGCGCGGCGTCGGGCGCCGAAATCCAGCGCCTGGGCGCGCTGCTGGCGGTCGCGGAGGCCCGGGCCGGCCTCGCCGACGGGGCTCTGACGGTCCTGCCATGCCTAGACAGCGGGGCCGGCCTGCTGCGGCTCGCGTCTCTGCCAGGCGCCAGTTCCCGCCTGGAGGCTTTGCTGTGGGACGGCGAATCGCTCGCCCGGGACGTCGGAGCGGAAGCCGCGCGCGATCCGGACGGACGCTGGACGGGGTGCTGTTCGACTGCGCGCGGGCTCGTCCTGGCGGCTGCGGCGGCTGCGGGCGTGCCGGCGATCGACGCGCGCTTCAGCGGCGGCGCCGGCGACCCCTTCCGCCGCGAGGCGGAGGCGGGGCGGCGGGACGGGTTCAGGGGCAAAGTCGCGTGTGACGCAGCTCAGCTCGCCGCGTTGCAGGCCGTGTTCGCGATCTCCGCCTGAACCGCGTCAGCGGGGCCGCTTCATTGCGAACATCTCGAACACAGCCGCATAGTCGAGATAGCCACAGCGCGCCACGGCGCCTTCACGCGCCGTATCGAACAGGCCGTCGGTCAGCGCAGCGTCGTCGATATGGACGCCGACCACCTGCCCGGTCACGACGAACCGCCCGACGGAGCGCCCGGTCAGGTCGCTGAGCTCCGTGACGCTCAGCACCTTGCACTCGAGCGCCGCGGGGCTGAGGGCGACGCGCGGCGGCTTCACCAGCCGGCAGGGCGCAGCCTCGAGGCCGGCGCGCTCGAACTCGCTCTCGCCAGCGGCGAGCGGTGCCGAGCTCGCGTTCATCGCGTCCTTCAGGGCGAAGCTCACGAAATTGCAGACGAACTCGCCCGTCGCCTGAGCGTTCGCGACCGAGTCCTTCCAGCCCGCGGAGGAGAACATCACGATCGGCGGGTCGTCGCAGACGCCGTTGAAGAAGCTGTAGGGCGCCAAATTCGGCCGCCCCTCGGCGTCGACGGTCGATATCCATCCGATCGGGCGCGGCGCGACGATCGCCTTGAACGGATCATGCGGCAGGCCGTGGCCGCTCCCGGGTTCGTAGAACATCGTCACGCGCTCCAGCGGGCGACGATCTCCGAAAGCGCGGGGCGCGGCCGGTCCGGCAAGCGCTCGGTGGGCGTGCCGATATGAATGAAGCCGGCGAGCTTCTCGTTCGGCTCCAGGCCGAGGATCGCCAGCGCGCGCGGTTCATAGGCGGCCCAGCCCGTGACCCACTGTGTCCCGTAGCCGAGCGCGTTGGCGGCGACCGAGAGGTTCATGCAGACGGCGCCGGCGGAAAGCACCTGCTCCCATTCCGGAATCTTCACATGCGGCGCGGCGCGGCTCACCACCGCGACCACCAGCGCGGACTGGGAAAACGCGTTAGCCTGCTGCTGCACGCGGCTGTCGGGAACCTCCGGGTCGAGCTCCTTCAGCAGCGCGGCGAGCCGCGCCCCAAGCGCCGCGCGGGCGTCTCCCTCGATCAGGATGAAACGCCACGGGGCGAGCTTGCCATGGTCCGGGACGCGCGCGGCGATCGTCAGCATGCGGTCCAGTTCGTCTGTCGAAGGCCCGGGCTCGGCGAGCGCGTTCGCGGGCACGGACCGGCGCGAGCCGAGCAGGTCCAGGGTCTCGTTCATGACCTCTCCTGAGGAGACGCCGCCGATTGAGGCCGGCGGGGCGCTGCGGGGACCAAGCCTTTAGCCATGTTCGGCGGCCGCGCCAACGCAGGCAGGCGCAGGCCTCGCCTTCTCATCCCGCGTCGCGGCGTGTACATCAGGCTCGCTCCGGCTTCGGCCGCGAGCGCGTTGCTCCCTCCGCAGGGCCCGAACCATTCCGCATCTCCCACGACCGCGCTGTCCGATCACGGGCCGTCCCGCGGCTCGCCTGGTGCAGTGGATCAGCGCCGATCTGCTGATCGACCTCTGGCGCATCATGCTACGCGTCGACGCACGCCCCAGCTTTCGCGGCGCGCCGCGCATCGGTCTGTGGGAATCTCCGACCGGACTCCAGTTTTTCCACCCGCCGCGCGCGGGCGACGCGGCGTTCTACCGCGCGCTTTATGGGCGACTCGGGCGCCGCCGGTTCCCGAGCGCGAAGCGCCCGCGCGGCGAGTTCGCGCTCGCGGCCGCTCATGTTCGCGACGGTGACAGGGTGCTCGACGTCGGCTGCGGCTTCGGGGCTTTTCGCCATGCGATCCCGCGGGCGGACTACACAGGGCTCGATCCGCACGTGGAGGGGGAACCGCACGCCGGATGGTTTCGCGGCGAGACGCTCGAGCGGCATCTCGAGAGCCATGAGGGCGCCTATGACGTCGTCTGCGGCTTTCAGGTGCTGGAGCACGTCGAAGATCCGCTCGGCATGCTGAAGCAGATGTCGCGCGCGGTCAGGCCCGGAGGCCGGGTGATCGTGGCGGTTCCGCACGTGCCCTCGGCGCACACGCGGATTCCGAACTACCTGATCGGCTGCATCCCGCATCACCTCACCTGGTGGACGAGCGACGCGCTCGACGTCGCGGCCCGGAAGGCGGGCCTCGTCAACCCGGCCGTGCAGCGCGTTCCGTGGACGGCGGTCGACGGGCTCGTCTACTGGATGGCGCGCCTGTCGCCGATCAAATGCCAAGATCGCCACTACCGGCACGCCTGGTCCTGGCATCTCGCGAGCGCCGTCAGCTTCCTCGCCGGCTACGTCGCCTGGACAGTCCGCCCGACCCCGCCGCAGGGCGCCGACGAAGGCGCCTCGCTGATGCTGGTCGCGGAAAAGCCTGCGTGATCGATCGAGGGTCGAACTTGCCAGGCGTCACGGCCGGTGGCATCGCTCCATGCATGAGCCGCATCCTGCATCGCGTCTTGGCGTCCGCGCTGCTGGCGGCCAGCGTCCAGGCGCCTGCCTCGGCCCAGGATCGCGGGCCGCCCGGCGCGCCTGCGGCCAACCGCGCCCCGGCGCCCGTGCTGCCCGGGCGGGAGACCGGCGGCGGCCTGATCGGCGGCACGATCTCCGGCCGGATGAACCTGATCGGCCCCGGCCCCGCCGATCCGCGTCAGCGCGAACTGCAGCCGGCAGACCGCGTAGCGCCGCCCTCGATGTTTCTGCCGGAGCGGCTCGACAAGGTCGATCCCGCGATCGTCGACGGCGTCCGGCTGCCGAAACTCGACCCGACAGGTCCGCTCACGCCCGTCCATCCCGCGGCGCCGGCGACCGCGCCGGCTTCCAAGGAAGTCGCGCTGCCGCCTGCGGCGCCGATCGTCAAGGAGCCGCTGTTCCTGTCGGCCGCCTTCGACGAGAGCGGCGCGAAGATCCCGGGCGGGGTCAAATGGCGCGTGTTCACCGATCAGCCGGACGCCAACGGCGAACACCTTCTGGTCGCGGAATCGAGCGAAGCCGAGCCTCGCTTCGATCTCGACCCCGGCAACTACATCGTGCACGCGGTGTATGGGCTGGTGAGCGCCGCCAAGTTCGTCACCGTCCGGGCGAGTCAGCCCTCGACCCAGCGCATGATCCTGAAGGCCGGCGGCGTAAGGCTGTCCGCCTATGTGGGCGACTCCAAGCCGCCCGATGGCGACGTCACCTTCACCCTGTCGCGCGATGAAGGGGGCCTCGCCCAGAAAGTGGCGGATCACGTTCGGCCGGGCACGCTGCTGCGCCTGCCCGCCGGCGCCTATCACGTCGTTTCGAACTATGGCGACGCCAACGCGATCGTGGAGGTCGACCTGCAGGTGCCCTCGGGCAAGCTGGTGAACGCGCAGGTCCACCACAGGGCAGCGCCGGTGACCCTCAAGCTGGTCGACCGGCCAGGCGGACGGGAGCTCGGCAACACCTCCTGGACGATCCTGACGCCGGGCGGCGACGTGATCCGGGATTCGATCGGCGCGCTGCCGCGCATCCTGCTCGCCGAAGGCGACTATACGGCGATCGCCCGGCATGACGGCCGCATGTACCAGCAGAGCTTCGCCGTGAAAGCCGGCGTCGCCGCGGCGGTGCAGCTCACCACCGAGGGCGGCTAGGCTTTCGGCGTCTTGTAGACCGCGCCGGGCTCGAACAGCCGCTCGCCCTCGACCAGGGTCAGCGCGCCTGACTCGTCAGGGCCGACGGCGACCTTACGGTAGAAGCAGGATTTCCGGCCGGTGTGGCAGGCCGCGCCGGTCCCGGCCACCTCGACCGACAGCCACAGCGCGTCCTGATCGCAGTCGACGCGAAGCTCGACCACCTTCATCTGGTGGCCGCTCTCCTCGCCCTTGCGCCAGAGCTTGCCGCGCGACCGAGACCAAAAATGCGCGACGCCGCTCTCGATCGTGGCCTGGAGCGCCTCGGCGTTCATATGCGCGAACATCAGCACGCCGCCGGCGCGGGCGTCGGTGACGATCGCCGCCACGAGGCCGTCGCGGTCAAACCGCGGCGTCAGGCAGAAGCCCTCCTCCAGCTCCTCATGGGAACCGGGGGGCGGGAAGGCTGAAGTCATCGGGGCGCGGCTGAAAGAGGAACGAGGAGCGCCGCGCGCGTGCGCGTCAGCGGGACGAGTGGGCGGCGCGAACCAGCGTGATGAACCGCACCTGCTCGGCGGGATCATCCTGGAAGACGCCGGTGAACTGGGTGGTGACGGTCGACACGCCTTCCTTCTGAATGCCCCGCATCGACATGCACATGTGCTCGCCTTCGAGCATCACGGCGACGCCGCGCGGCTGCAGGTGCTCGTCGATCGCGGCCACGATCTGCGCCGTAAGCGCCTCCTGCGTCTGCAGGCGCTTGGCGTAGGTGTCGATCACCCGGGCGATCTTGGAGAGGCCGACCACGCCGTTGGCCGGGTAATAGGCCACATGGGCCTTTCCGTAGAACGGCACCATGTGGTGCTCGCAATGCGAGAAATACGGGATGTCGCGCAGCACGACCATGTCGTCGTAGCCCTGCACGTCCTCGAACACCCGCTCGAGATCCTTGGCGGCGTCCTGGGCGTAGCCGCCGAACAGCTCCGCATACGCGTTGACGACCCGCTTCGGCGTGTCGATCAGGCCTTCGCGCGTGGGGTTGTCGCCGGCCCAGGCGATCAGCGTGCGGACCGCCGCCTCCGCCTCTTCGCGGGTCGGCTTGCGGAACGTCTGATGACCCTTGGGGGCCGGGATCGGCACGCGTGCGAACGGGTGCTGTACGACAGCGTCCATGGGCTTCCTCTTCGGAGGGCTTTCAGCCCCCTCAACGCCACCGGCGGATCTCAACCTGAACTCCCGGAACGAGGGCTCCGACAGAACATGGCGAGGCCCGCCGACGCAGCTTATATAATGGACCCGCGCCGCCGAACAATCGATCCGGCGGCCAAAACGCCATCGGCTCACCGCCGGGATCGCCATGATTGACGACATCTACAATCGCAGAATTCTTGAGCTCGCCGCCGAGATTCCGCGGCTCGGCCGGCTCCCCGCGCCGGACGCGAGCTCGACCCAGCACTCCCGGCTGTGCGGCTCGACCGTCACCGTGGACCTCGCCTTCGACGGCGAAAGGGTCACGGACTTCGCCCATGAGGTGCGGGCCTGCGCGCTCGGCCAGGCGTCGTCCTCCATCATGGCCCGGACCGTGGTCGGCCGCACCGCGCAGGAGTTGCGCGACGTCCGCGAGGCGGTGCGCAAGATGCTGAAGGAGAACGGCCCCGCGCCGGCCGGCGTCTGGGAGGATCTGAAGGTCCTGGAGCCGGTGCGCGACTACAAGGCCCGGCATGCCTCGACTCTGCTGACGTTCGACGCCGTCGTGGATGCGCTCGACCAGATCGAGGCCAAGCGCGCGGCGTGAGCGAGGCGCGAACCAGATGGCTGCGGCGCGCGCCGCGCTACGCGCTGCGCCTGCCGATCCTCGCCTATCGGTACTCGCTTTCCATGCTGATCGGCCGGCGCTGCCGTTATCTGCCCACCTGCTCCGAATTCGCCGACGAGGCGATCGCCCTGCACGGCGCCTGGGCAGGCGGCTGGATCGCCGCGGGTCGCGTCTGCCGCTGCCATCCCTGGGGCGGATCGGGCTACGATCCCGTGCCGCGGGAATTGCCTCCAGGCGCCCGCTGGTCTAGGCCGTGGCGCTATGCGGCGGGGGTAAAAAGCCCCCGTTGCGAAGCCGCCGGCGACGGCCGGCAGACTGCCTGACCACCACCTGAAGCGCTTACCTGCATTCGTAGGCAGCGAGTGAGCGGAGAACGCATATGCCCCTCGTCACCTTTCCGGACGGCGCCCAGAAATCCTATGAGGCCGGCGTCACCGGCGCGCAGATCGCCGGCGAGATCTCGAAGTCGCTGCTGAAGCGCACCGTCGCGATGGCGCTCGACGGCCAGGTCGTGGACCTCGCCGACCCGATCGAGCGCGACGTGCGCATCGAATTCCTCGACCGCAACGATCCGCGCGCCCTGGAGCTCATCCGGCACGACTGCGCGCATGTGCTGGCCGAGGCGGTCCAGACGCTGTGGCCGGAGACCCAAGTCACGATCGGCCCGGTGATCGAGAATGGGTTCTATTACGATTTCGCCCGCGACGAGCCCTTCTCCACGGACGACCTCGCGGCGATCGAGGCCGAGATGCGCCGGATCATCGCCCGCGACCGGCCGTTCACGAAGGACGTCTGGAGCCGCGATCGGGCCAAGGACTGGTTCGCCGCCAAGGGCGAGACCTTCAAGGTCGAGCTGGTCGACGCCATTCCGGCGGACCAGACGATCAAGATGTACGCGCAGGGCGAGTGGATGGACCTCTGCCGCGGCCCGCACATGACGTCCACCGGCAAGGTCGGCGACGCCTTCAAGCTGATGAAGGTCGCGGGCGCCTATTGGCGCGGCGACTCGAACAATCCGATGCTCCAGCGCATCTATGGCACGGCCTTCCCGGACCGCGCCGCGCTCGACGCTTACCTGCACATGCTCGAGGAGGCGGAGAAGCGCGACCATCGCCGCCTTGGTCGCGAGATGGACCTGTTCCACTTCCAGGAGGAAGGCCCCGGCGCGGTGTTCTGGCACCCCAAGGGGTGGACGCTGTTCCGCACCCTGATGGACTATTCGCGCCGCCGCACGGCGGGCTCGGGCTTCGTCGAGGTCAACACCCCGCAGATCCTCGACGCGTCGCTGTGGCAGACCTCCGGCCACTGGGACTGGTATCGCGAGAACATGTTCGTCACGGAGACCGAGGACGAGCGCGTCTTCGCGATCAAGCCGATGAACTGCCCGGGCCATGTGCAGATCTTCAAGCACGGCCTGAGGAGCTATCGCGAACTGCCCATCCGCATGGGCGAATTCGGGATCGTGCACCGTTACGAGCCGTCCGGCGCGCTGCACGGCATGATGCGGGTGCGCGCCTTCACGCAGGACGACGCGCACATCTTCTGCACCGACGAGCAGTTCATGGCCGAGACGCTCGCGCTGAACGAGCTGATCCTGTCGATGTATTCCGATTTCGGCTTCGACCGGATCGTCCTGAAGCTCTCGACGCGGCCGGAAAAGCGCGTCGGTTCGGACGCGCTGTGGGATCGCGCCGAGCAGGTGATGGGCGACGCACTCAAGGAGATCTCGTCGCGCTACGGCAACCGGGTCACGACCGCCGTCAATCCCGGCGAAGGGGCGTTTTACGGTCCGAAGTTCGAGTATGTGCTGCGCGACGCGATCGGCCGCGACTGGCAGTGCGGCACCATCCAGGTCGATTTCAACCTGCCCGACCGTTTCGGGGCCTTCTACATCGGCGCCGATGGCGAGAAGCACGCGCCGGTGATGATCCACCGCGCGATCTTCGGCTCGCTCGAGCGCTTCACCGGCATCCTGATCGAGCATTTCGCGGGTCACTTCCCGCTCTGGCTCGCGCCCGTGCAGGCGGTGGTGACGACGATCACTTCGGAGGCGGACGGATACGCGGCGGAAGTTGCGGCGGAGCTCCGGAAGGCCGGGCTGCGGGTCGACCTCGACCTGAGGAACGAGAAAATCAACTACAAGGTCCGCGAGCACTCGCTGGCGAAAACGCCGGTGCTGGTCGTGGTCGGCCGCAAGGAGGCCGAGACGCGCCACGTCTCGATCCGCCGCCTCGGCTCGCAGAACCAGACGCCGATGTCGCTCGACGAGTGCGTCGCGAGCCTCACCGCCGAGGCGACCCCGCCGGACGTCCGGCGCGAGCGGCTCGAGCGCCAGGCGGAGCATGCGCCCGAGGGGCGGCTGCCGGAGACGGCGGAGGAGTTGCTGGACCTGTGAGCTTCACGGGCTCCAGCGCCCGCTGTTGTCAGCTCAGCAGAACCCCCACGACGATCAGAAGCGCCCAGATCAAGAGGCCGACCAACACAGCGAGGTCATGGCCAATGAGGATGGTTCCGTCCGCCCGGCGGCCCATCCCGATCGCATTGATCGCCGAGCGCTTCTCGTCTCGCCGTGCCGCCGCGACGCGGCCGATCGTCATGATCGGCAGGACGATGCGCGCGGTCCAGTAGTCCGGCCAAGCCAGCACAAACTGGACTATTTCGTCCAATCCGGCGCCTCAGGCGCTCGGCCTTACGCCGTCGCGATGTAGTCCCGCATCGCCGAGGCCTCGGCCTCGATCTGGTCCATGCGGTGCTTCACCACGTCGCCGATCGAGATCATGCCGGCAAGCCGGTTTCCGTCCATGATCGGGACGTGGCGGAACTTACCGTGGGTCATGCGGTCCATCAGCTCGTCGACCGTGTTCTCGAAATGACCGGTGACGACGTCGCGGGTCATGAAGTCGGAGGCCGGGCGGTCGAGCGCGTCGCAGCCATGCGCGGCGAGCGCGCGGACCACGTCCCGTTCCGTGAGAATGCCGGAGAGCCCGTCCGCCCCGTCATCGACGACGACGGCGCCGATGCTCTTCTCAGCGAGCGTGCGGATCACGTCGGAAACGAGGGCCTTGGGCGACACGGTGACGACGCTGCTTCCCTTGGTCGCGAGAATGGCCTTGACGCGCATGTCCTGTCCTCCCTGCTCGCCGCCCGCCGGGCGGACGACGCGGTGTTCTAGGGCCGGATGTCGGACGGCGGTTGTTCTTTATCCTTATGGCCGGCCTGCAGCCCCAGTCCCGTCATCATGAGGGGCGTCTCGCGAGGGTGGCAAGGCTTCAAAAGTCTCTTGCGACGAAGGGCGGATGCCGCTCGGCGCCGGATCGAACAGCGGGAACAGCAGGAGTCCCGCGATGAAACCGCCAATATGGGCCTGCCAGGCGACGGTGGCGTCGCCGAGGCCCAGCGTGACCGAGCCGAGGCCGAACAGCGCATTGGCCCCGAACCAGACGAGCAGGAAGACGACCGCCTGCGGGCGGCGCAGCGTGACCCGCAAGGGCTCGGCCGGAACCCTGAACGCCTCTCGCCCGCCGCGGCGGAACACGTCGAGCGGTCCGCCGGCTTCGAACATGAAGCGCATCGCGGCCGCCATATGGCCGGAGATCGCGGCTGAGGCGCCGACGACCGGCACGGCCTGCCCGAAGTGGAAGGCCAAGTGCGTGGCCGCGCCCGCCGCCGCCGTCAAGGCCGAAAATGCGAGAAACCGCGCGGTGCCGAACCGCCAGGCCAAAGCGCTGCCGAAAGCCAGCAGCCATACACCGTTGACCACAAGGTGGGTGAGATTCCCGTGGAGAAAGGCATAGGTCACGAAGGTCCAGACCTTCGCCCCCTCCCCCCCGAGCAGCTCATCGGCGTATGGAAAGGAGGGATCGTACCGGCCCGGGATGAAGGCGAAGCGGAGCAGCACCGCAAGGTCCGCGTCGTCGCTCAGAAAGAAGCGGACGAGATGGATCGCCGCCAAAACGGCGAGCGTCACGGTGATCACGCGCGGAGCGTTGAAGGCCGGCTGATGGTCGCGGGGCAAGGGCTGGGGTCGGTCTCTCGAGATCGGGCCGGTCCCGTCTCGGACGCGCCACACGCAAGTGCTCGCCCGAAGTTCGGGCGATTGCAAGGCGAGGCTCACGGAGGCCAGCGAAGAATGGCACGGCTCCTGCTCAACGGTCTGTTAACCGCTTGTCGCCGCCCGGCTCGTGCCGAAGCGGGACAGGCGACGCAGATCAGACCGTGTGAGAGCGTCACCATGAAGGCCATCACGACGAAGGAGCTGTTCGGGTACTGGAACCGTCTGCGCGGCGCCCGGGCGGCGCCGGAGCGTTCTGACGTCGACCCGGGCGAGATCCGCTCGATCCTCGGCGACACCTTCATCCTCGAGGCCAACGGCGCCGCCGGATACCCGTTCCGGCTGTCCGGATCGCGGATCTGCGCCATCACGGGACACGAGATGCGCGGCGAGCATTTCCTGTCGCTGTGGCGTGGACCGGATCGCGCCACCCTGCTCGGCGCCCTCGAGACGGTGTCGGACGACGCCGCCGTGGCGGTGCTGGGCGCGCAGGGGACGACCGATCTTGGCCGGCGGGTGGATCTCGAGCTCGCGCTGCTGCCGCTTCGCCACCGCGGCCGCACCCATGCGCGCATCCTGGGCTCGCTCGCCCCGGTCGAGACGCCCTACTGGCTCGGGGCCTGCCCAGTCACGCGGTTCGATCTGAGCTCTCTCCGGATGATCTGGCCAAGCGGCCGGAATCGCTCCTTCTCAGACCCCTCGCCGGAGCCCGTCACTCCTGCGCCGCATGCGCTCGCCGGGCTTGGTCGCCGGATCGGCCGCTTTCTGGTCTTCGACGGCGGCAGGTGAGCGGGCGAGTTACGCCGCGTTAACGGCGTTCCTTTAGATTCGAGGAAGGCGGCTGGCTCTGGCCGGCGTCACCCATCCTCGAAGGCCCTTCGATGTTTTCGTTGAAGATGCCGCTCTCCGACGAGCGTCGCCGCCATCAGCGGGTCAAGGTCGCGCTGCTCGGGCGATACATGCTCACGTCCCGGCGCGAATATCCGTGCCAGACGCTCGACATGTCGCCGGGAGGCCTGGCGCTGATCGCCCCGGTGCCGGCGCAGCCCGGCGAGCGCGTGGTCGCCTATCTGGATCACATCGGACGCATCGAAGGCGTCATGGTGCGGCCGATCGCCAACGGCTTCGCGATGACGGTCACGGCGACGATCCGCAAGCGCGACAAGCTCGCCGCCCAGCTCACCTGGCTCGCCAACCGCAGCATCCTGGGCCTGCCCGAGGATCGCCGCCACGAACGCCTGGTGCCGCGCAACGCGCGCTCGGTGCTCATCACCGAGGACGGTGCGGAGCACGAATGCCGGGTGATCGACGTCTCGCTGTCCGGCGCAGCGATCAACATCAACCTCGATCTGCCCATCGGGACCCCGGTCACGCTCGGCCGCACCGCCGCCCGGGTCGTGCGCCACTTCGAGCGCGGCCTTGCGGTCGAGTTCACCCGGACCCAGAACCTGGAAGCTCTGCAGGAGGAGTTCGGCTAAAGCCGCTCTTCCATTCCGCGCTCTTTCAAAACGCCGCCCTTCGGGGCGGCGTTTTTCGTTTTCGCGTCGCCCGAGTCGCCGCCGCGGGCTCGAAGACAGCGCGCGCCTGAACGGCCATTCACGATCATGGTTTACGAGACGTAAAACGACCCTGCCGAAACCGGCCGCGCGTTAACTTTTCGGTCGCCAAGTCGACGCCTCATCTTCTTGACGTCTTGCCTGTTGGTAAACAAAGTCTCCTATGCATCTATAAACAACTCATTTCTCAATCGTTGCCAAAGTACAAATCTCGTTCCTAAAACACAGAACTTCGACTTAGATCGACAGCAAATCGGATGTGAGACTTTTGCTCCCGGGACAGGACGGGAGTTCGAAATGCTTATCCGGGGCAAGATTAAGTCGATTTACTTCTTGTTTGGACTGGTTGCGGGCGGATTCACCATCTCCGGCGCGCAGGCCGCGGGCGCCATCACGGTCGCTCTGGCGACGCCGATGCAGGTCGAGGGATCGGCGAAGTCGCCGATCGGCTGGATCGACTTCTGCAAGACGCACTCGGCCGATTGCGACGTGAAGGCCGCGCGGCCCGCCCGCGTGCATCTCACCGAGGCGCGCTTCAAGGAGCTCGACGCCATCAACCGCAAGGTCAACACGACGATCGCCCCGGTGACGGACCAGGAGCTCTACGGCGTCGAGGAGAAGTGGACGTATCCGGTCGATAAGGGCGACTGCGAGGATTACGTCCTGCTCAAGCGCCGCATGCTGATGGACGCCGGCTGGCCGCGCCAGGCGCTGCTGATCACGGTCGTGCGGGACCTCAAGGGCGATGGCCATGCGGTGCTGACGGTCGTCACCGACCGCGGCGACTATGCGCTCGACAACCAGGCCGACGACGTCAAGCCGTGGTTCGAGACCGGCTACACCTACATCAAGCGCCAGTCGCAGATCGACCCGAACGTGTGGGTGCTGCTCGGCGACGGCATCGGCCCGGTGGGCGTCGCCACCGCCCCGTAAGCCGCAGCCGCAAGGAACGCTCGCAGCCTGTCACGTCCCCAACTCCCGCCCGACAGGCCGCAAGCCAGAGGCCGGCTCTCCGCCCGAGAGCCGGCCTCGCCTTTTTCAGCTGAGATGAACCGTCAGCCGACGCGCGCCATGCCTTCGCGGAAGCGCCGGCCATTGGCGACGTAGCGCGCCGCCGAACCCAGCTGGCGCACCTCGAACTCGGGCCCGAGCGTCTTCACCGCGCGGGCGGGCGACCCGATGATCATCGAGAAATCCGGGAACTCCTTGCCCTCGGTCACCAGGGCCCCTGCCCCGACCAGGCAGTAGCGTCCGATCTTGGCGCCGTTCAGCACGGTCGCCCCCATGCCGATCAGGCTGCAGTCCCCGACGGTGCAGCCATGCACGATGGCGCCGTGGCCGAGGGAGCAATCCTCCCCGATCACCAGCGGAAAGCCGGGATCGGTGTGCAGCACGCAGCCGTCCTGCACGTTGGAGCGCGCGCCGATCGTGATCGGCTCGTTGTCGCCGCGCAGCACCGAGCCGAACCAGACGCTGGCGTCTTCCTCAAGGATGACGTCGCCGACCACGATGGCGTTTTCCGCCACGAAGAAGCGGCCATTGGCGGGCGTTCTGGGGCTCACGCCGCCGAGCGAGTAAAGCGCCACCTTGGATCTCCGATCTTTCTGTCTAGCCCACGAAGGCCGCAAGCGCGGCCGCGCCGAGGACCAGGCTCCAGCCGCCGAGCAGAACCGTGCCGGCGCACACCGCCCATGCGGGCCGGCGCGCGCCGAACAACAGGTTGCGGGCCAGGATATAGGATGCGCCGATCGTGACCACCGGGACCGCGGCGGCCGCGATCACGTCGGGCTCCCGCAGCAGGCCGAAACTCGCCCGCCGCTCGGTCACCGCCTCGAAAGCGGACGCCGCGGCGCCCGATATCGCAAAGCCGAGCGCCAGCGTCAGGGCTGCGGTCAGGAAGGACATGGGACACTCTCCGCGTCGGCGTCGTCGTCGCCGGCCTTACGGCAAGACGCGGGCCGTCCCGTTGCGGGACAGTAAGCGGCGGCGTTACTCGAGGTCGGTCTCGAGGATCGCCATCTGGAAATTGTAGGACAGGTCGCCGTCCTCATCGTCGCGGAACAGCACGCCGACGAACTCCTCGCCGAGATAGACCTCGGCGGAATCGTCCTTGCGCGGCCGGGCGACGACCCGGACCGTCTGGTTCTGGAACAGCTTGCGCATGTAACTCTGCACGCGCTCGAGCTCGCGTTTCTCCAAGCTTGCCTCCTTGGGGCGGGGGGAGCCAGCGGGGGCGGCGAGCGCCTGCCCGTCTGGACGTGGGGTCGGGCTTGCCATGGGCCGGGCGCCGAGGCAAGCCCGGCGCATGGCTCTATTCGGCGGCGGCCGGCGCTGGCAGCTTCGCGGTCTCCGCCGGCGCAAGCACGGCGTGGGCGGCGCGCGGCAGGCTCAGCACGGCTCGAAGCCCCGGCGCGTTGTCTTCGAGCGTCAGAGTTCCGCCATGCAGGCGCGCCACGGCGGCCGCAAGCGCAAGCCCGAGGCCCGAGCCCGGACGAGACCGGCTGGTGTCGAGCCGGACGAAACGCTCCATTGCGCGCGGCCGATCCTGCGCCGGGATGCCCGGCCCGCGATCGGCGACCACGATGCGCGCGTCCGTCTCGCTTGCCGAGGCCGAGACCGTCACCTCGCCCGGCCGTCCCTCGGACGCGCCATAGTTCAGCGCGTTCTCCACGAGGTTCGCGACCACCTGGCCGATGAGCTCCCGGTTGCCGAGCACGCGGATGCTGCCCGGCGCGTCCACCGTGAGGCTCGCGCCGCGCTCCTCGGCGAGCGGCTCGTAGAGCTCGGCGACGCCGCGCGCGACCTCCGCGGCGTCGACCTCGCCGATCTGGCCGCGCGCGCCGCCGGATTCGGCGCGGGCGATCAGCAGCAGCGCGTCGAAGATCCGGATCATGCCCTCGGATTCGGCGATGATCTGCTCCATCGCCGCCTGCCACTCATCGTCGCCATGCGCCGTGCGCAGCGCCGCCTCGGCGCGATTGCGCAGGCGCGTCAGCGGCGTCTTGAGGTCGTGCGCGATGTTGTCCGAGACCTCCTTGAGCCCCGCCATCAGCTCGTTGATGCGGTCGAGCATCGCGTTGGTGGCCTGCGCCAGCCGGTCGAACTCGTCGTCGGATCCCGTCACGGCGAGCCGGCCCGACAGGTCGCCCGCCATGATGGTGCGGCTCGTCTCCGTCATGGCGTCGAGCCGCTTCAGCACGCGACGCGCGACGAACACGCCGCCAGCGAGGCCGAGCACCACCACGAGGCCGAGCGACCACTGCACGGCGTTCGCGATGACGGCGGAGAGCCGCTCGCGCTCCTCGGTGTCGCGGCCGACCAGCAGGCGGTAGCCGCCCGGCAGCACGAACACGCGCACCACCGCTGGATACGGCGCGACCTCGTTCTCGCCGACGCGCTGATAGGGGATCTCACGCTCGCCGGCCTCGGCCAGCGACGCGCCGGGGATCGCCTGCAGATTGCCGGCCAGGACATCTCCCTGGAACGTCGTCAGCAGATAGAGCGAGCCCTGGGAGGAGCGGTTTGAGCGCTCATCGACGACAGCCACCAGCTTGCGGATGCCGCCCTGTCGGTACTGCTCGGCGAGGCCGGTGATCTCGGCATCGACCGTGGCGTTGAGCTGGCCGGCGATCAGCGCGTTGGCGTGCCAGGCCACATAGGCGAGCACGACCGTGGACAGCGTGGCGAACACCAGCAGATAGGCGAGCGCCAGCCGGAAGGCGGTGGTGCGGAGGAGCTTACCGAGCGCCGTCACGGATCATGTATCCCGCGCCGCGCACGGTGTGCAGCAGCTGCTTGTCGAAGCCCTTGTCGATCTTCGAACGCAGGCGGGACACATGGACGTCGATCACGTTGGTCTGGGGGTCGAAATGATAGTCCCAGACATTCTCCAACAGCATCGTGCGCGTGACCACCTGGCCCGCGTTGCGCATGAGATATTCGAGCAGCCGGAATTCCCGCGGCTGGAGCGGGATGTCCTGGCCGCCGCGGGTGACGGTGTGGGACAGCCGGTCGAGCTCGAGATCGGCGATCCGGTAGACGGTCTCGGCCGCCGCCGGTCCGCCGCGGCGCGACAGCGCCTCGACGCGGGCGAGCAGTTCGGCGAAGGCGTAGGGCTTGGTCAGATAATCGTCGCCGCCGGCCCGCAGGCCCTGGACCCGGTCGTCGACCTGTCCCAGCGCCGAGAGGATCAGAACCGGCGTCTTCAGCCCCTCGGCCCTGAGCCGCCCGATCAGCGACAGGCCGTCGAGCTTCGGCAACATCCGGTCGACCACGAGCACGTCGTAGTTCGACTGCATGGCGAGCGCATAGCCGTCCAGGCCGTCGGCGGCATGGTCCGCGACGTGACCGGCCTCGGTCATCGCCTTGACGACATAGGCGGCCGCTTCGCGGTCGTCCTCAACGATCAGGAGCTTCATGGCGTTGGTCATGGCGCGGAGGCGATCCGGCTGCAAGCGCGACGCTGCGGGAATGCGCGGCCCCGGACGGGCGAGGGAGAGGCCCGCCCGAGGCGCGAATGCGAAGCGGCGGACGGGCGGGGGAAGTCCGTCCGCCGCTCGCAGTCAGATCCCGGCGGCCGCGGGGGGTCGGCCGGTCGGGATCCCTCGGCCGGGCTTCAGCCCTGGCCGATCTCGATCGCGACGAAGCGCGTCGCGTCGTTGCGCTTGACGAGCAGGAGGACGGACTTCTTGCCGTCCTTCTGCGCGGCGTCGAGCTGGGAGGTGACGTCGGAGACGCTCGAGACCGTCTTGCCGCCGACCCGCAGGATCACGTCGCCGGACTCGAGCTTGCCGGCCGCGGCGCCGTCTTCGTCGACATTGGTCACCACGAGACCCTGATCGCCCGCACCGGCCATCTTGCTGGCGGGCGTGACTTCGATGCCGAGCTTGACCTTGGACGATCCGGCGTCTTCGTCATCGCCCTGGTTGAGCGAAGCCTGCTTGGGTTCTTCCGGCAGCGTGCCGAGCTTGAGCGACTTGGTCTCTTCCTTGCCGTCGCGCCAGATCGTGAGCGTCACCTCCTTGCCGGGATCCATCGAGGCGATCTTGCGCGACAGGTCGCGCGCATTGTCGATCTCCTCCCCGTTGACCTTGAGGATGGTGTCGCCGGACTTGAGCCCAGCCTTCTCGCCGGGGGTGCCCTTCTGGGCCTCCGCGACAAGCGCGCCCTGCGGCTTCGGCAGCCCGAGGCTTTCGGCGATCTCGTCCGTGACCGGCTGGATCTGCACGCCGATATAGCCCCGCGCGATCGAACCACCGTTCTTGAGCTTCTCGACGATGTCGGTGGCGACCTCCGCCGGGATCGAGAACGCGATGCCGACATTGCCGCCGGACGGCGAATAGATCGCCGTGTTCACGCCGACGACCTCGCCACGGAGGTTGAAGGTCGGGCCGCCGGAGTTGCCGCGGTTCACCGCCGCGTCGATCTGCAGGAAGTCGTCATAGGGGCCTGCGCCGATGTCACGGCCGCGGGCCGAGACGATGCCGGCGGTCACCGAGCCGCCGAGGCCGAACGGATTGCCGACCGCGATCACCCAGTCGCCGACGCGCGGCCCTTCCTTCCCGGCGAACTTGACGTAGGGGAAGTCCTTCTTGTCGCCATCGACCTTCAGCAGCGCGAGGTCGGTTCGCGGATCGGTGCCGACCACTTTGGCCTTGTAGGTGGTGTCGTCGTCCGGCTTGAGCTCGACTTCCTTAGCGCCCTGCACCACGTGGTTGTTGGTCACCACATAGCCGTCGGCGGAAATGAAGAAGCCGGAGCCCTGCGCCATGCCGCGATGCGGCTTCGGCTTGGCGCCTGGGCCGCCGTTCTGGCCGAACTCCTTGAAGAACTTCTTCAGCGGGTGGTCGTCCGGAAGCTGGTCGAGTCCGGGCATGCCGGGCATGCCCCCGCCGCCGGCCTCCTCATCGTCGGTCGCGATGTTCTTGACGCGGACGCTCACGACCGCCGGCTTCACGCGGTCAACGACGTCGGCGAAGCTCGGCAGCGCCGGTCCGGCCTGCGGCTGGATGGCCGACGGGGTGTCGGCGCGGGCGGGCGCGACATAAGATGTGAGCGCCTGGCCGCCAAGCGCGCCCGCGACGCCGAGCGCAAGCGCCGAGGCGATGACCGTCTTGCGGCGACGGGCGAGAAAGCCGCTGTCGGGAGCCGACGGCCTCTTGGGTTCAATCGTCATGCGAGTGGTCTCCGGGCGGAAAGGTCCTGAGCCCCATATGGGCGTGCGATGCGGAGATTCACGTAGTCGGCCTTACGGCCTGCTGTCGACGGCGTGAAATTTCGTTAAGGCTCGGGACTTGTACGTCAGCCCGGCCGGCCCGGTTCGACGTCGCGATCGAGAAGCGCCTCGACCCTTGCACGCTCCTCTTCCGTCAGACCCTGCGCGGCTGCGCTTCGGCGGCGGACGCGAAAAGCCCAAAACGCGTAGCCGGCGAGCCCCAGGACGAGGATTGCGGGCGCAAAGCCCCAGAGCAGCAGCGTTTCGCCGCGCAGCCGCGGCCTGAGCAGAACGAACTCGCCATAGCGGTCGGTCAGGAAGCTCAGGACCTGTCGGTCGCTGTCGCCTGCCTTGATGCGCTCGCGCACGAGCAGACGTAAATCTTTTGCGAGCGGAGCGTCAGAGTCGTCGATCGACTGGTTCTGACAAACCATGCAGCGCAGCTCGGCGCTGATCTCCCGCGCCCGCGCCTCCTGGGCGGGGTCGGGAAGCTGCTCGCCAGGATTCACCGCGAAGGCGCCGCCGGCGGACAGCGCCAACGCTAAGACGACCGCAGCGGAGACCCGAACTCGGCGCCCGCGCGGCGTCATTCGGCCGGCTGCAGCGCCGGCGACGGCCGGGCGGCCTTGCGGGGGGCGCCCACGCGCAGGCGACGGTCGGCCAGCGACAGCACGCCGCCAAATCCCATGATGACCGCGCCAAGCCAGATCAGGACGACCAGCGGCTTGTAGTGCAGCCGCAGCCCGGTCTCGCCGTCATCGCGCGCCTCCGCCATCGAGGCGTAGAGCTGGGAGAAGCCGAAGGTCGCGATGCTCGACTCCGACAGATCCATCTTGCGGGCGGTATAGAGCCTGCGACCCGGCTCGAGCGTGGCGATCTCCTTACCGTCCTCGCGCACCTTGAGAGCGGCGATGGTGGAGCGGTAGTTCGGCCCGTCCCGCTCCGAGAGTCCTTCGAAGGTCAGCTCCATTCCCGCGAGCTTCGCCGTGTCGCCCGGCTTGAGCGCGACGATCGACTCGCTCGACCAGGCCGTGGCGGCGACGACGCCGAGCAGGGTCACGCCGAGGCCCGCGTGAGCGAACGCCCCGCCCCAGGCGGAGCTCGGCAGGCCGCGCGCGCGCCGGAAGCTTTCTCCTAGCGGCGCCCGGAACAGCTTTGTGCGTTCCTGAATTTCGGCGAAGGCGCCCACGATCGCGAACAGCGCGAGCCCGACGCCGAGCGGCGCGAGCGTCGGTCCGCCGCGCAGGAGGCCGGCGACCAGGGCAGTGCCAAGGATCGCCACGCCGAAAGCAAGCGTCAGGCCCTGGGCGGCCCGCAGCGCGTCGCCGCGCTTCCAGGCGAGCAGCGGCGCGAACGGCATGACCATCAGCACCGGCAGCATGATCGGGCCGAAGGTCATGTTGAAGAAGGGCGGCCCGACCGAGATTTTCTCGCCCGTGAAGGCCTCGAGCGCGAGCGGGTAGAGCGTGCCGATGAACACCGCCGCGCACGCCGCGGTGAGGAAGATGTTGTTCATCACCAGCGCGCCCTCGCGGCTCACCGGAGCGAACAGGCCGCCCTGCTTCAGGACGGGCGCCCGGAAGGCGTAGAGCGTCAGGCTGCCGCCGACGAAGACGCTGAGGATGATCAGGATCGCCACCCCGCGCGCCGGATCGACCGCGAAGGCGTGCACCGAGGTCAGCACGCCCGAACGCACCAGGAAGGTGCCGAGCAGCGACAGCGCGAAGGTCAGCAGCGCGAGCAGGATCGTCCAGACCTTGAGCGCCTCGCGCTTCTCCATCACCACCGCCGAATGCAGCAGCGCGGTGCCGGAGAGCCAGGGCATCAGCGAGGCGTTCTCGACCGGATCCCAGAACCAGAAGCCGCCCCAGCCGAGCTCGTAGTAGGCCCAGTAGGAACCCATCGCGATGCCGAGAGTGAGGAAGCACCAGGCCATTAGCGTCCAGGGCCGCACCCAGCGCGCCCAGGCGGCATCGACACGCCCCTCGAGCAGCGCCGCCACCGCGAAGGAGAAGGCCATCGAGAAGCCGACATAGCCGACATAGAGCAGCGGCGGATGGATCGCGAGGCCAGGGTCCTGCAGCAGCGGGTTGAGGTCCTGCCCCTCGAGCGGGGCCGGCAGAAGCCGGCGGAACGGGTTCGAGGTGACCAGCACGAACAGCAGGAAGGCGACCGAGACCATCGCCTGCGCGGCGAGCACGTCCGCCTTGAGCCGCATCGGGAGATTGCGCCCGAACAGCGCGACCAGCGCGCCGAACAGAACCAGGATCAGCACCCACAGCAGCAGGGAGCCCTCATGGTTCCCCCACACGCCGGAGATCTTGTAGATCAGCGGCTTGGCGGAGTGCGAGTTCTCGACGACGTTGAGCAGCGAGAAGTCCGACGTCACATAAGCGTGGGTGAGCGCCGCGAAGGCCGCCGCCACCAGCACAAACTGGGCGACCGCGAGCGGGCTCGCGAGCCCCATCAGGGCCGCGTCGCGCGTCCGCGCTCCCCACAGCGGCAGGCTCGCCTGCAGCAGGGCGAGGGCGAGCGCCAGGACGAGCGCGTAATGTCCAGCTTCGGCGATCATTTGGGCGCTGCTCCGCCGGCTTCGGGCCGCCATTCGCCCTGAGCCTTGAGGCGGTCGGCGACGTCCTTCGGCATGTAGTTTTCGTCATGCTTGGCGAGCACGCCGTCGGCTCGGAACACGCCGCGATCGTCCATCTGGCCCTCGGCCACGACGCCCTGCCCCTCCCGGAACAGGTCGGGAAGCAGGCCCGTATAGGTGACCGGAAGCTCGCTCTTCATGTCGGTCACGACGAACCGCACGGTCGCGCCTTGGTGGACGACAGAGCCCTGCTTGACGAGGCCGCCGAGCCTGAGCCGGGCGCCGGGCGTCTCGCTGCGCGCCGCGATCTCGCTCGGCGTGCGGAAGAACACCAGCGTATCGCTGAAGGCGTTCAGGATCAGGGCGGTCGCGGCCGCGAGCACAAGGCCGACGACGCCGAGCAGCGCGAGCCTCCGCCGCTTGCGGGCGCTGGCGCGCCGCCGCGGAGACGGGAAGGAAGAGGCGGCGTCGATCGTCATCTCTGTACCCTCTACGCGCCTCTGCCCTCGAGACCAAGCCCCAGCGCCAGCGCTTCCAGCCGCGCGCCGGCGCGTCCGTCCCCGGAGAACTTGGCCCTCGCTTCGCTAAGCGCCGCTCTGGCCTTTTCCGTGTCGCCGAGCGTCGCGCGCGCCTTCACGAGCTTCAGCCACTCGCCGAGATCGCCGCCCTGCCCCGCCAGCCTTTCGGCCAGCCCGTCGACCATCGCGCGGATCTTCGCCATGCGCTGCTCCGGGGTCTTCAGCGCCTCCGCCTCGGCGCCGGTCGGCATCGGCAGCGTCGGGACGTCGGCGAGCCGCTGCAATTCTTCCCTGAGCGCGCCAAGATAGGGCGCGTCCTGCGGAGAGCGATCCAGCAGCGCCTTCAGCCTGCCGAGCGCGCCGGCCGTGTCGCCGTCCTGCTGGGCCGCCCGCGCAAGGTAGAGCGACCCCTTGATCGACGGCGCGTCGCCTTCGACCGAGCGCTCGAAGGCGGCGCGCGCGTCTTCGGTCACCACGCCGTCGGCGGCCGCGAACAGCGCCTCGCCCAGATTGGCCTGACGGTCGGGGGTGGAGCCGAGCAACCGGATAACGTTGCGATAGGCGCCGACGGCGTCGTCGGCCCGTCCGGTCCCGAGATAGATCGGCGCGATCACCTCCCAGCCGCGGCCGTCATTCGGGTTCTTGGCGAGCGCCGCCTCGACGCGCGCGACCAGATCCGCGATGCGGCTGGCGTCCGGCGGCTGCTTTTGACGGGCCGCGAGCGGCTGGTCCGGCACGCCCGGGCTGCCGAGAACCGCATAGCCGCCGAGCGAGACCAGCGGCAGGCCCACCAGCGCGATCACGGCCGCGATGCGCCGGCGGCGCACGCTCTGACCGACTCCGGCGTCCGCACCGCTGCGGTCGGAGGCGGCGATCAACCTCCGCGCCACCTCGACGCGCGCGCTGTCGGCGTCGCGGTCGTCGATCAGCCCGCGGGCGCGATCGCGGGCGATCTCGTCGATCTGATCGCGATACACCGCGACGTCCGCCTCGGCGGAGTCGGCGGAAACCTCGCGACGACGCGCGAGCGAGCCGAGCACGACGAAGACCGCCGCGCCGGTCATCAGCGCGACCGCCAGCCAGAGAGCCGTCATTGGACCGTTCCTTCCCGCGGCGTGACATAGCGGGCGCGCGCCTCCGGGTGAAGGGACACGCCGTCGCGCAGAGGCCGCATCGCGGCAAAATCGCCGCTCACGGGCTGAATCGGCGGCCGCGCCGCACTATAGGGTGGGGAGCCCTCCACCACTCTCTCCCCGACCGCCCTTGATTCGAAGCGCTCTCGCCACGCTGTCATTTCCGCGCCTGATGCGCCGCCCGGTCGATGCCGCGAGGCCGCGCCCGGCGCTTCGCGACGCTTATGACGTAATCGTGGTCGGCGGCGGCGTCCGCGCGCTGGCGATCGCCCGGCTCTGCGCCGCCAACAATGCGAGCGTCGCGCTGTTTGCGCCCGGCGAAATCGCGGCGGCCCCCGACGAGCGCGCATGGCCGGTGGTGCGCTCCGCCCACCGCGACCGCCAGCGCCTCGCGGTGGAAGCGCGCGCGCCGAAGCGGGTGCTGCGCGCGATCTCGCGATTGCCGCTGTCGGTTCCTCGGCAGGTGACCGGGTGCCTCACGTTGTCCGGGAGCGCCGACGGCGTCGAGGCCCTCACGGCGGTGGCGGCGCAGGCCAAGGCTGTCCGCGTCGACGCCTGGATGGTGCCGGCGCGTGAGGTCGCGGCGCTCAGCCCGCCGCTCGCCGCCGGTCGGGGCCTCGCGCCCGCGCTACACGAGCAGCGGGCGGTGACGGTCGACGTGGACGCCCTCGCCCTTGCGCTCGCCGCGGCGGCGGCCGACGCGGGCGTCGGCCTGTTCCCGTTTTCGCCGGTGGCGACGCTGGAGCGCGAGGGTGGCGCAGTGCGGGGCGTGGATCTCGGCGATCGGCTGGTCGGGACCAGCGCTGTCGTGCTGGCCGACGATTTCGCCGCGATCCGCCTGATCCGCGAGGGCAAGGGCAGGCTGTCGCTGAAGCGGGAGGAACGGCTGTTCCTGACGACCGAGGCGGGGACGCCCTATATCGGGCCCGCGATCGTGGCCGACGACGTGACGCTGTCCCGCGACCCCGCCGGCGTCATCACCGCCTCCGGCCCTGCTGCAGACGACGCACTGGCGGAGCGGCTCGTCGCGCTGGCGCCGTCGCTCTCCGCGACCCCGGTCGCGTCCGAGGAGCCGGTGACGGTGTGGACGGGCGTCGACGGCCGCGCCCAGGTGGGAGCGGCCGACATTCCGGGGCTTTGGCTGGCGCTCGGCTTCGGCCGAGACCCGCTTTCGGCGGCAGGGCCCGCGGCGCGGCAGATCGCGGGGCTGCTGTTCGACCGGCCGGTAGACCCCGCCTTCGAGCCCTTCGCGCCGACGCGCCGTCCGACGGTGCGTGACCGGGAGCTGGTGCGATGAGCGGGCCGCGCCGCCTGGCGGCGCCCCCGGCGGGCTTCGGGGTGGACCTCGACGGCGCGGAGCCGGCGAGCTTCCGGTTCGGCGGGCGCAACTACACCGGCTGTTACGGCGACACCCTGGCGAGCGGTCTGCTTGCGGCCGGCGTGAGCGTCTGGTCGGCGAGCCCGCGCCTCGGACGGCCGCGTGGCCTGATGGGCCTCGCAATCGACGACGCGGCGCTGCTCGCGCTTGGCGGCGATTCCGGCGCGTGGTCTGCGGCGGCCGCCGACGAGATCGTGCTGCGGGAGGCGATGAGCGCACGGCGCGCCGCCCCGGCGGGCGCTGACGCGGCGACGCTGACGGGCGGCCGCGCGCTTCTGCCCGCGGCGCGCCGGCTCCTCGAGACGCTGCGGCGCTCCCTGCCGCTGCCTGCGCCGCGGCTCGCGCCGCCGCGGCCGCTGCCGCCAGCCCGGCGGGACGCGTGCGACGTCGTGGTCATCGGCGCGGGGCTCGCGGGCCTCGCGGCCGCCGCCGCCGCGCGCGCGGCGGGTCTCGACGTGCGCGTCGTGGAGGCTTCGCGGCGCGCCGGCGGCGTCGCGGATCTGTTCGGCGGACGGATCGAGGGTCTCTCGCTCAAGGCTTGGGCTGACGCCCAGGCCGCGGCGCTCGGCGACTTGCTCGTCGCCAATGCGACCGCCATCGCGATCGGCGCGGACGGCGCCGTGACGGTGATCGAACGAACCGACGCAAGCCGGCCAAGCGAGGTCGCGCTGCGGGTGATCTCGGCCGGCGCCGTGGTGCTCGCGACCGGCTCTCGCGAGCGTCCGCTGATCTTCGCCGACAATGACCGCCCGGGCGTCCTGTTGTCCTGCGCCGCGCGCGCCCTGCTGCGCCGCCAGGCGATCGCGCCAGGCGAGCGGGTGGTGGTCGCCACCACCTCGGACGACGGCTATCGCACCGCAGTCGACCTCAAACAGGCCGGCGTCACGGTGGAGCTCGTGCTCGACGCGCGCGAAAACCCGCAGGGGGCCGCGGTCGATCTCGCCAAGGCGCAGGGCCTGCCGCTGAGCCTGTTCTCCGTCGTCACCGGCGTCGACCACGACCCCGCCCGCGGCGGTCTCGTCGGGGTGCGGGCGCAAAACCGGTTCGGCGAGGGCGTCTCGGCCGGCGCGCGGACGCTGGCGGCGGACGCGCTGATCGTTTCGGGTGGATTTACGCCGCGCGATGAGCTGGCGCGGCGCTGCGGCCTGGGCGAGGCGCAGGGGGTGTTCGTCGCCGCCGGCCCGGACGCGGCCCGCGCCGTGGCGGAAGGCTGGGCGGCCGGGACCGCGGCCGCGAGCCGGCTCGGCGCCGAAGTGAACACCGCGGCGCCGGAGGTGAGCGCCACAAGCGACGAGCCGGACGACGGCGTCGCCGGCTATCTGGAGCGGCTCGACCCGGCTTTCGCGGACGCCGCCTTCGTCGACATCGGGGCCGACGTCACTGCGGCGGACGTGTTCGCCGCCGCGGAAGCCGGCGCCTTGGGCCCGGAGGCGCTGGCGCGGCGGCTCGGGCTCGGCGGCGGGCTCGACGGCGGCCGGCTCTCGGCCGACCTGCCGGCGCGGCTGTTCGCCACGATCGGCGCCGGCAGGCCGCCGGCGCCCTCGCCCGGGCGCCCGACGCTCGGGCTGCTCGCCGCGCGCGCCGGACTCCGCAACGCCTGAACGATCAGTCGATCGGGACCCAGCGGCCGCGCGGGCCGCGGCAAGACTGGCCACGCTCGACAATGACCTTGCCGTTGGGGCGATAGATCCGGCGCTCGAAGGAGCGGCAGCGTTCGTAATCGCTGCGGACATAGGTCGGGCCGACGGTGACCGAGCCGTAATATTCGCGCGAGCGCCACTCATAGGGGCGGCCCTCGTCGCCGCGCTCGAGCGCGTCGTATTCGGCCTCCTCCGCGCGCGCCCGCGCATCGTCGTCGAGCGCCGCGCCGATGCGGTTGCCGAGCAGCGCGCCGACGCCTGCGCCGATCACCGTTCCGGCGACGCCGCTGCCGCCATGTCCGCCGATCGCATTGCCGATCAGGCCGCCGCCCACGGCGCCCGCCACCGTGCCGAATCCTTCGCCCTCTCGCCCCGGTCCGCAGGCTGCAAGCGACAGCGACAGCGCGCCCGCGGCGGCGAAGGCGGCAAACTTGGAAATCGTCATGAATTCTCCCCTGACCGCCGCGGCCGCCCCCAGCCGATTCGGCGTGAGCGTGATCAGAAAAGGAGAATCCGGCGAAACCGCGGACGGCGTCAGGCGGCCGGCAGTTCGAGCTCGCAACGCAGACCGCCGGACGAGGACGCGCCGAGCTGGAGGCCGCCGCCATACATCGCGGCGAGATCGCTGACGATCGCGAGGCCTAGCCCCGAGCCGGGCTTGGTCTCGTCAAGCCTGCGTCCGCGCCGCAGCACGTCTTTCCGCTGGTCGGCGCTGAGGCCCGGCCCGTCATCCTCGATCACGATCCGAAGGGTCGGGCGCCTGCGCCCAACCAACGGTTCGGCCGAGAGGCTGACGCGCGTTTCGGCCCATTTGCAGGCGTTGTCGACCAGATTGCCGACCATCTCCTCGAGATCCTGCCGCTCGCCACGGAAGCGCAGTTCGGCAGGCGCCGAGGCTTCAACGACGAGCGTCCGGTCGCGATGCACCTTCTCCATGGTGCGGGCGAGCGCATTGAGCGCCGGCTTCACCTCCGCGGTCTCGCCCGTGAAGGCGACGCCCGCCGAAAGCCGGGCGCGTTCGAGGTGATGGTCGATCTGGCGGCGCATGACGAGCGCCTGCTCGCGGACCTTTTCGGCGAAGCCGCCCTCGCCGGCGTGGGCCTCGTTGGCGATGACGGAGAGCGGCGTCTTGAGGCCATGCGCGAGGTTTCCGACATGGGTGCGCGCGCGTTCGACGATCTCCCGGTTCGATTCCAGCAGCGCATTCAGCTCGCCGACCAAGGGGGCGATTTCCTTTGGGAAATCGCCGTCGAGCCCTGCGCGGCCGCCGCGCCGGATTTCGGAGAGCTGGGTCCGCATCCGGCTGAGCGGACGAAGCCCGAACACGACCTGGAACCAGGTCGTCGCCATCAGCCCAAGTCCCAGGGCCAGAAAGCTGACCAGGAGCGCGAAGTTGAAATCCGCGACGTCCCTGTCGATCTCGCCTGAGGCCGCGCCGATCGCGATTAGGTAACGGCCGTCCTGGCCGAGATCGATCGTGCGCTCGACGACGCGCAGGCGCTGGTTCTCAGGACCTTCCACATAGCCTTCGCGCGTGCCGACGAGCGCCTCGCCCTCGCGGAGGGCGGCGGGACGCGGCAGCTGCTCCTCGAACAGCGATTTGGAGGTCGTGGATTCCGGCGGATCGCGGTCGATCCGGGTGATCTGCCAGTACCATCCCGAAAGCGGCAGATCGAAGCGTGGCTCGCCGAAGGAGCCCGGGTCCTCGCGGCTGAAAGTGCCGTCCGCGACCGCCGCCACCAGCGTCTTCAGATAGACGTGCAGCCTCTGGTCGAAGCCGCGCTCGACGGAGCGGGTATAATAGGAGGACAGCGTCACGCCGACGATCAGCAGGACTGCGCCGGTCCACAGCGCGGCCGACAGGAACAGGCGGACCGCGATGGAGGCGGGTCGGCGGGACGGATCAGCGGCGGCGGGAGGAGAGTCCGTGCGCGCAGACGGGGCCGAGGCCGCAAGGCCCTCTTCGGCAGGACCCTCGGCGCTGACGCTCATGCGGCCTCGGGCGGCGCAAGAACATAGCCGAGCCCGCGCACCGTCTGAATCACGTCCGCGCCCAGCTTCTTTCGCAGGCGGCCGACGAACACCTCGATCGTGTTGGAGTCTCGGTCGAAATCCTGGTCATAGAGATGCTCGACCAGCTCGGTGCGCGACACCACCCGCCCCTGGTGATGCATCAGATAGGCGAGCAGCCGGTACTCGTGCGACGTCAGCTTGACGGCATGGCCGTCGATCGTGACGCGGCCGGCGCGGGTGTCGAGCCGGACCGGGCCGCACAGCAGCTCGCTCGAGGCATGACCGCTCGCGCGCCGCAGCAGGGCGCGCAGGCGGGCGAGGATCTCCTCCATGTGAAACGGCTTCGGCACGTAGTCGTCTGCCCCGGCGTCGAAGCCCTGAACCTTGTCGGACCAGCGGTCGCGCGCCGTCAGGATCAGCACCGGCGTCGTCTTGCCGTCGCGCCGCCACTGCTCGAGCACGCTGATGCCGTCCATCTTGGGCAGGCCGATGTCGAGCACGATGGCGTCGTAGGGCTCGGTGTCGCCCAGAAAATGCCCTTCCTCGCCGTCGAAGGCCCGATCGACCGCGTAGCCGGCCTCCTCCAGCGCGGCGGTGATCTGGCGGTTGAGGTCGGGATCGTCCTCGACGACGAGCAGGCGCATGAGCATCAAACCTCGGCGGTTCAGCCGCTTGTTATAGCGCGCCTCGGCAGACGGCGATGAGAGCGGCCGCGCATATAGTCAACGGACGCCGACCAGATGGCCGTCGGCTGCGTCGATCCTGACGCGCGCGACCTTACCGTCCGGGTTGAGCAGAGTGAGTTCATAGGCGAGGCTGCCGCCATAGGTGCACAGGCGGTAGTCGATCACCTCGCCGGACCACGCATCCCGAGCCGTGCGCACGGCCTGCGCCAGCGTCACGGCGCGCTTGGCGATGATGGCGCGCCGCGCGTCGCGGGCGGACAGACAGTCGATGCCGCCGGTTGGGTCGCCGCCGCGGGCCAGGGCGCGGGAACGCTCGAGGCCCTCAAACCGAGGGTTGGCCGCGCGGGCTGCGGCGCGCGCCCGGTCGAGGTCGTCGCCGGGCGTCTCGCTCGCGCGAGCGGCGGCGCGGGCGCGGTCGATGTCGCGCTCATTGTCCCGCGAGTCTCGCCCCGGCGGCCGCGGGCGATCGTCCGGCGGTCGCCCGCGGTCATCAGCCGAACGGCGCGCGTCGTCCGGGCCGCGGCGGTCATCCGGCGCCCGCGGTTGCTCGCGCGGGCCGTCGTCGCGGACCACCCGCGGCGCGTCGTCGGCGACGACCGGCGTGCCGCAGACCGCCAGAGCGGCGATCAACGCTGCTGCAAAGGACCGGAACATGACTGCTATTTCTTGAGTCTCCGCGCTGAACCCGCGATGAATGGGCGGGCTCGTCCGGCCGCCACGCCAAAGATGGTAAGCCCCGGCGGGCCGCCGGCCAGTGGGTCAGCCCGGCGGCATGCGCGCGCGCTCAATACGGTCGAGCCGCTCGCGCAGATCGATGATCACGTCGCGCGCGCCGTAAATAGATCCGAGCGCTTGTTTGAGATCGTCGATCTGGCGCTGGACGGATTGCAGCGCGAGATCCTGCGACCGCCAGCGCTCCTGATGCTCGCCCCGCGGCACGACCGCCGCCTGCGCCTCTCTGGCCTGCGTTTCCAAGGCTTTGAGCATGCCGTCGACGCGCGCGAAGCGGGCGTCCATGTCCTGCCGGTTGACCAGCCGGTTGTTCTCGTAGGTCGCCTTGAAGTCGCCGAACGTCGTCAGCGGCGTCGCCTCAGCGGCGTCTCGCTCCAGCCGCCTGATGGCGTCGTCGACGGGGGTTTTGGCGAGCTGGCCGCCCGCGATCACAATTGCGAGCACGACGCCCATCGCGGAGACGATCGTGGCCCAGGGCGTGCGGGAGCGCTCATCGAGCTTGGCCGCAAGCGCCGACAGCTGCGCCGAGACATCGCCGATACGCCCCGAGAACAGCTGGTTGAGGTCCTGCACCCCGCGCTCAAGCCCGTAGACCCGCTGCTCCAGCGCCGCGAGCTTGGCGTCTCCCCGCACATAGGGCGCCGCGCCCCGCGGCGTCTGCGTCGGCGGGTTCATGGTCAGGCGAGCGGTCGGGTGGTGGTCTCGCGGCCGTACCAGGCGTACGCAGCGCCGGCGAGCGACAGGAGCGTTGACACCGCGGTCGCGGCGTCGCCCTCGGCGAGTTCCACCCCGGCGAGCCGCGCGAGCGCCACGACCAGCGGCGCGCCGGCGGCGATCAGGATGCCGCGCAGCGTCTGGCTTTTCAGCCGCGGCACCGGATCGAGCGCCGGCGCGATGCGCGGATCGGCCACCACCTCGTCGGCCACCCTGCGGGCCTTGGCGATGGCCTTACCGGGCGTCGCCTCGCCGGCGACCGCGGCCTCCCGGATGACCCCTGCGGCGACGTCGGCCACCACGCTCTGCAGCTTCGACTTCGTGATCGCCTTCGACATGGCGCTTCCTTTCCTTCCGCTGGACGGATGAATTCGGGCTCAGGCCTCGTCACGGCTGGTCGGTCCGCCGGCCGTGACCAGAACGGAGCCGGCGGCAGGCGCGGCGAAGCTTTTCGGCCAGCGGATCGCGAGCAGGCGGGACTTGGCGAGCCAGCTCTCGTTAACCGCGTTGGACTGGTTGCCGCCGAGCACGCGGAAGCGGCTCGCGTCCTCACCGACATAGAAGCCGACATGGCCGCCGCCCGTGCGTGAGAACACCAGCACCGCGCCTGGCGCCGGCCGCGACAGCGCGACGCCGAAGCTCGCCCAGGCGCGCGCCTGCAGCGCGTTCGCCGGCAGCGGCTCCTCGGGCAGCGTCGCGGCGATCTGGCCATGCACGAAGGCGCCGCACCAGGGCGCGTCGTCGTCTCGGTACCAGTCGGCGATCGCCTGTCCCCAGGCGAGAATGCGGGCGTTGGAGCGGGGGCCGGCGATCTCCGTCAGCCCCATCCAGCGCCGCGCCTCGATCAGCCACGGCGGCTCGAGCGCGACGGCGCCGGACGCGGCGCCGAGCGCCGCCAGCGTCTTCGGACCCACGATCGCGTCCGGAACGAGGTCGCGCGTGCGCTGAAACGCCGTCAGCGCCGCGATGGTGCGGCGGCCCCAGACGCCGTCGAGCGGCCCCGGATCGAAGCCGAGCGCAGAGAGCCGCCGCTGGAGGTCCAGCACGTTCATGGGAAGTCTCCGATCTGAGGGAGGCTTTTAGGCCCGAGGCCTTTCCGGCCGAGAGGCCGGCCTGGTCAGGCGTAGGCGATCACCCAGGCTTCGCCGCGCGCCCCATTGCCGCCGCGGCCGGAGGAGAAGCCGTTGCGGGCCGCGCCGCCCCCGCCGCCCGCGCCGCCCGGGGCCCCGCCGTCGCCGCCGCGGCCGCCATTTCCGGTCGCCGAGGCGCCGCCGCCACCGCCCGAAACGCCGCCGCCCAGCATGGCCGGCAGCGCGGGGCCCGCGGCGCCGTCTCCGCCGTCGGCCCCGGCTGCGCCGCCGGCCGCCGTCTGTGAATAGAAGCCGAGCCCCGACGAAGTGGCGCCGCTCGCCTGGCCGACGCTCGGAACGTCGCCGGTCGAGATGCGGCCGCCGCCGCCCGCGCCTCCCGAATAGCGGCCCGCCCCCACCCCGCCGGCGACGGCGGCGGCCGAATAGCCTCCGGCGCCGCCGGTTATGTCGTTCGCCGGAGGCACGAAGCGGCTGCCTGCGGCGACGCCGGCGGCTCCGACAGCCGCAAGGCCGCCGCCCCCGCCTGGCGAGGCGGCGTTCGCAAACGCCCGCAGCAGGGTCCCGAAGGTCGTGTGGCCGCCGCTCGCGCCTGAAAGGCCGGCCGAGGACGCGGCGCTCTGCGCCGCCCCGCCGGCGCCGCCTGCCCCGATCCCGACTACGACGGTCGCCGGCAGATCCGCGGCCGAGAACACCGTCTCTACCCAGGTTCCGGGCGCGCCGCCCCCGCCGCCTGCGGTCTGCACGCCCGCCGCCCCCGTCGCTCCCGATCCGCCGCCCGCCCCGCCGCTGCACAGCATGACGCGCACCCAGTTCGCCCAGACGGGCTTGATCCAAGTCCCCGAGGCGGTGAACTTGTCGACCTGGTGGCGGCGCGATCGTGCTGGACGCAGCCCCGCCGGACTGACGGCCGTCCGGGATGACGCGTCGCCGTCACAGCCCCCGCCGGCCCCGCGCCACGGCCCGCGCGAGGGCCGCGGCGACCTGGGTCTCGGAGCGGCGGAAGCTTTCGACGTCGGGCGTCGTGATGTTGACGGTGACCGGCCCGTGTCCGGCGCCGGCAGCGGCCACGCCGAGCCTTCCGTCGGCGCCGCGGGCCAGCGGCGGCACGGCCTCCGGGCCAGCCTCGCCGGCGAGCGCGAGCGAAGCGCCGCCCGAGGACAGCACCGTCGGCGCGTTCAGCACGCCGCCTTGCGCGAACGGGGTGACCCCGCCGAGCAGGCCGCGCGTCAGATTGGCGAAGACGCCGCCGAGCGCGTTCTCGACGGGCCTCAGCGCGGCCGAGAGCGCGAGCGCCGACAGGCGCGTTCCGAGACCGCGCAGCACGTCAGTCAGCGAGCGGCCCTTCACGACCCCACCTTCGAGCGCGTCGCCGAGCGCGCGGCCAAAACCGCGCGACAGGCGCTCGGCGTCCGTCACCTCGCGCCGGAAAGCGCTGAGGTCGACATTGACGACGATCGGATCAGTCCCGGCCATGCGTAGTCTCCCGATCGGGGAAGCGCGCCATCAGCGCGGCGAGTTCGGAGCGGCCGAGCGGCGCGGCCGTCCGGCGGCCGAAAAGGCCCTCGGCGGCGGCTGCGATCTCGCGCGGCGTCGCGCGCCAGAACGCCTCCGGCGAAAGCCGCAGCACGCCGAGCCCGAAAGCCGTCAGCTCGTCCCAGGGAAAGGGTTTTGGGCGCCCGCGCCGGCGCACTCCCCCGCGCCGCCGAAGGTCGCTTCCAGAAGCTCCGCCACAGCCCGCACAAAGCCCGCCGCGCCGTCCTCATGGGTGAGCCGCGCGACCTCGGCGTCGGTGATCTCGGCGCCGGCGCCGCGCAATCCTGCGCCGAGAATGCGCAGGGCGTCGGCGGCCGAGAGCCGGCCGCTTTCGAACCGCTCGGCGAGCGCCGCGAGGTCTTGGACGCCGAACGCGTGCTCCAGCTCCGCGAGCGCGCCAAGCGTCAGCACGAGCCGGCGCGGCCGGCCGTCGAATGTGGCTTCCGTCTCGCCGCGGCGTCGGTTCACGGGCATGGCGTTCTCCTGCACATGATTCCGCGCAGCTAGGCGGCTGGACCGCCGGTGACGCCCGGAAGCCGAGCTGCGGATTAAGGTTTACGAAAGCTTTCGCTATCGGCCAGCGAGCATTGGCTGCAGGCTGTTCTTCGACATCACCAGAAAAGGGGAACCCGCCATGGCGGTCGAACTTGAAAGCGTCATGCAGAGGCTGGACGCGCAGGCCAGGCGCCTGAGGCAGCGGGCGGCCGCCGGCGAAGCGGGCGACGCCGCGCTGACGACGGAGAGCCTCGCGCTCGTGTCCGAGGCGATCCTGCGGATCGGCCGCGACGTCCGCCAGCTCAGGCTGCAGCTCGCCGAGCGCCAGGGCTAAACGGCCGCGAAGCTCAGCGCGCCGGCGCTTTCCAGCGCGAGGCCTTGACCGGCTCGACGTCGACCGGCAAGGGCGCGACGCCGCATGGCATCGGCGCCGCGCGGCATCCCGGCCTCAGCTTGCCGATCGACAGCGGCTCAGGTGATGATGTTGGCGGCCCGCACGGCGTTCTCCAGCGCGAGCACCCGCTGCGCTGTCTGGGCTAGCGTTGCGGTGTTGGCCGCAAACGCTCCCTTGTTCGGCGTCCCAGTACCGGCAGTCCAACCTGCGTCGGGCGCAGCATAACGCACAAGGACCCGCCAATCCGTCGCATCGGCGATTCCCGCCGTCGCCACACTCCCCTTGAGATACAGCACGCCGGTCGACGTTCTATAGTACAGGGAATTTGGAAGGGCGCTGATGTTTCCGGTCGGATCTGAGGCTCCGAAGAGAAATCCGGCATTTAGCGACTTATCGAAATAGATCGCCGGAGCGGCGGCGCCCCATCCAAAGCCGCCGATCTGCCCATTGCTGTTCCGCCCGCCATAACCGAGGAATCGACCAGTGCCTGAATACGTTATCTCATCGGCGCGGGTCGCCTTGAAATCTACGGCCCCGCCAGCCGGATAGATCAGCGGGTCTCCGCCCCGTCCCGTCCTGGCCTCATATTTGTAGCCAGGGAAACGACAGCCCCTGGTCTCGAATACGTAACTTGATGGGGCGTTATACGCGTCAAACCCATAGCTGCTCGGCTCGGTCGGCGTGTCGGCTACTGGTCGCGTCAGGATAATGTTGTCGAAGATCATGTTCGACGTCTGAGACCCAGTGTAGATTCCAGCCTGCAGGCCGCCATGGCCGATGACGTTCTGGACAATCACCCGATCTGTGTTGCCGTCCTGAATGTAAATTCCGCGCGCGGCTGTCGTAATATCCATGCGACCATTCTGGACGATGACATGGTTCGCGCCGTTCTCAATATCGATGATAGCTTCGCTGTTCGTGCTGAACCACTTCCCTGAGGTGTTATTGTCCTGGTTGGTCCATCCCGTATCCTCGAAGTGGAAGCCATCCAGGATGGTGTTGTGGTAGTGATAAAGGTAGGTCGAGCGCCAGCAGTTCTTCGTATAGATCTTGCTGAACATCACCCAGCCGCCGCCCGGGGTTCCGCCAATGTGGTGGTGATCGATCGCGGCGCTGCGCGTGTATAAGCAGCGCAGCCCCTCCACCCAGACGTGGTTGGCGGCGGGGTGCTTGTCATGCCCCTTTATCTCGATCGCCGCCTGGGTGTTGACGCAGAGGCAGTTGATGACCGTCGCGTACCGAGTGCTGTCGTCGATCTCGATGCCGTTCGAATTGTCCAAGACTAAGGTTCCGCCCCCATTGTAGGCGTGAAAGTTCTCGATCAGCACCCACTCGGAGCCATGCGTCGACAGGATGTCGTCGCCGCCTTGGGTGCCATGGCAGTCGCGGATGACAACATACCGGCTCGGATAGGGCGGGTAGTCGTCGACGCCGTTTAGAATCACCGGGTCCGAGCCTGGGCCGTCGCCTGCGGAAGTGTCGCCGATGTCGAACAGGGACGCCGAGACGTCGTTGCAGTGCTTGGCGGCATAGCCTGCCCAGCAGTCTTCAATGGTGATCGACTGTACGTTCGCGAAGCCGAACACGCAGCCTGAACTCGCGCCGCCACCGTTGTAATTGTACCGTCCGCCGACGAGCGACGAGTCCGCCGGTATGGTGATGGGAAGGTCGGTCGTGTTGATGATGCGGCAGGTGAAGCTGCCAGCCGCGCGATAAGTCCGGATGGAGATCCCGTCGATCTCGTCCCCGTCAGGCAGATCCAGGTATCCCTGCACGCGACCGTTGTCGTCTCCCGTGCCATAGTTAGCATGCGTCAACGTCCGCTCGATGAAGTTTCCCGGCTGGAGCTCCAGCGGAGTCGAGAAGACATACGAGGTCCGATCGAGCATCAAACGGCGGACATTGCCATGGCCGCCGATGTGACGCATGCGGATGCCGCGGTTCGGCGCCGCCATGTAGCGCGTTTTGAAGTTGCGGTCGTTGGTCCAAAGGTTTTGCGTGGAAGCAGCGGGCGCCACAAGCTTGACTGTAGTCGCTCGAGGCCCCGCTCCAATGACGGTGGTGTCATCCATGATGCGAAGATCGCCGTCGACCTGGAAGGTGCCGGTCGGTACGAAGGCGACGCGCTCGCCGATTTGCGCGGCCCAGACGAGAGCATCCTGAATGGCTGTCCTGTTGGTCGTCGCGTCAGCGCCGGCGAACGCTCCGAAGCAACGAACGTCCGCCACCGGAACGTCGAGTCGCCACCAAGCGCCGTCGGCATCTCGGAATGCGCCAGGTTCCGTAATGATGCGGTCGATCCACGCTTCCGTGATCGATCCCTGGAAGTTGGTGCTCGCAGCAAACTTTACCGTATAGTTCCCATTATTGTCCGCGCTGAAGGGCACAGTATAGTACCCGTCGGCCGGCGCCCACTTCTGAGGGTCGCCCGTATGAACGCTCTCACCGAACGACACGCTCGGTGTGAGCGTATCGACGGTTTGCGAGTCGTAGATCGACTTCATCTTGTAGCGCAGCTGATACTCTGCGCCCGCCACGAGACCTGAGTTCCCGAAAATCACGTCGCCAGCGCTCACGGCGAAAAGCGTTGGAATGGCACTTCCGGCCGTAAGAGCCGAGGGCGTTGGATTACCCGTCACCGTCACGATCGAGGTGCTGCTCGCGGTCAGCGCGCCGACAATCACGTGGTTCGTGTTCGGCGTGAACGTCACCCAACCCGAATTATTGTCGAACTGCCAAGTGGAGCCAGTCTTTTGTACCACGGCAATCCGCATCGCGGCCGTTCCCGGCCACGCTCCTGAAAGGTCTGCCACGAGGTAGAAAGTGCCCGCAAGGTTGTCCTGACGCCACACAGTTCCCCTGGGAATTGTGTAGTCGGCGCCGCCGAAGTTGAACGTGATGTCTCGATCCACCGGCTGGCCGTCGGCGTTGACGGCGCAGGCGTACAGCTCATCCGAGTTCAGGGAGGTGAAGCTGTCATGGTTCTGCAGGAAAGCGAACGGACCGCGGATCTTCGTGACCGCGCGCAGCCCGTCGATCGTCCATCCCTGGCCCAGTGTCCACTCGCCGGTGAGGCTCATCTCAGGCCGCGCTTGCAGCGTGGAGAATGTCGGGTTCGTAATGTGCGACACGCGCTGCTCGGCGACGGTCGTGGGCCTGGAAGCGCCGCCACGAACATAGACCGCGCCGCCGCCACGCCGAGTGCTGTAGAATTGCTTTGTGACAATTCGCGTCACGTCCGCCGGTATGGCGGTGGCCTCCGCGTCTTCGCGGCTGTCGAAGGTGAGATCCCCGGAAGCCATGGCGGCCTGCACGGACTGTTCCATGACGGCTTCCGTCGCAGCAGCGTCGCTGCCAGTTCCGGGACGAGACTTTTCGGCGCGAGAGAGCTCGAGATCCTTGAACGACTTCGGCGCCAGGGGCGTGTTGATCACGGCTTCATTCGTCATAACTTTTGTTCCACTTCTTCACTCAAGATGAAATTTAAGGAGATGAACCGGCGCGCAGTCGGTTGCCTGGCGGCTTACGGTAGAGGGCGGCCGGAGGCGCTATGATGCCGGGCCGCGGCTTTCGGCGTGGGGCCAGAAATACTCACCGAGGCGCCTCGCCCCGGAGGATCGAGCGCCAGGCCTAAACGGCCGCGAAGCTCAGGGCGCCGGCGCTTTCCAGCGCGAGGTCGTAGGCGACCTCGCCGGCGTGGTCGCCGCGGAACTCGAGCCCGGTGACCTGGAACGGTCCCTGCACGGCGCCGAAGTCCGGGATCACGATCTGGAATTCTGCGATCGCGCCGTCGAATACCAGCCCCCGCACCAGCGCGTCGGAGGCCTCGTCGCGGAACACGCCGGCGCCGGCGACGCTCGCCTTTTTGACGCCCGCGCCGGCCAGCAGTTCGCGCCAGCGGCCGGCGCTTTCTGAGTGCGTCACGTCGACCGGCTCGGCGTTGAACGACAGCGAGCGCGACCTCAGCCCCGCCACGGTGACGAAGCGGCCGGCCCCGTCCGAGCCTTCACGAGCAGGTCCTTGCCCTTCTGAATGGCCATCTTGTTCCTCGTCTAGAGCGCGTCGGAGAGGGCCGCGGGCTCGGTCACCGCGCGGAAGCGGATCGCGGCGCGGCGCAGGTCCTGGCCGACGAGCCGCTCGGCCTCGGTCGAGATCCAGGCGAGGTTCGCGAGCCGGACGCCGTCGAGCTCGAGCGCCGCCCCGTCGACGAGACGGACCACCCGCTCGGCCGCCTTCAGCGCCTCCGACAGGCCGCCCTGCAGTGACCAAACCTCGAGCGCGAAGACGTGCTCATGGGCCGGCGCGACGTCGCCCGAGAGGTCGCGCGTTTCGATCTCCGCCAGCACCACGTAAGGAGGCAAGGCGGCGCGCGGCGGCTCGTCATAGATCCGGGGGCCGCCGAGCAGCGCCGAGAGCGCGGCGTCGCCGGCGAGACGCTGAAACACGGCGCTGCGCAGAGCGAGCGCGGAGGAGAGCTGCGTCACGGCGCGGTCTCCTCGCACAGCAGCTCTTCGTAGCGGCCGTCGGCGTCGAGCGGGCCGGCTCCGCCGGATCGTGCTGGAACAGGAAACGCACGCCGCCCGGGCCTCTCGCGGCGAGCGATTTGGCGAAGACCCCACGCTCCACCCGGTCACGGCCGAGATCGACGACGCCGAACAGCGAGGCGTAGCCCTCAACGAGTCCGTCGGCGGAAACCGCAGGCGCGACAGGCAGACGCTTCAGTTCGGGCGAGTCGAGACGCGTCCGGGCGAGCGGATGGGGCATGGTCGGTTTTTCCAGAAGCGCTATGACGCGGCGATGAGCTCAGCTTCGACCAGCAGGCGGAGAGCCGCCGCGATCGCATTGGCGGCGCTCGCCTGGGGGCACACCCCGGCGAGCGCCGCGGATCCGAAGATCCAGCAGGAGAAGATCCTCAATCTCGGGCTGTTCGCCGGCTATGTCGTCGCCTGCAAGGTTGCGACCAAGGCGCAGGCCGCAGAGATGTTCGAGCGGCTGAGCGCAGGACTCGGCGAGCTCACCGTGAAGGAGAAGTCACGGCTCAACGCCGCGCGTCGCGCGGGTCAGCGGACGGAATGTCCGGACGGCCCGTTGAAGAAAGCCGTGGAGCGCGGCTGGTCGAACTATGTCGGCGCGAACTTCGCGCCGGAGCCGCCGACGCCCGGGAAGTCCGGCAGCGAGCCGCGGCCCTGAGCGCTGTCACGCCTGGTCATGCGCCGCTTCGGGGCTGATAGCCCACCGCGGCGCGTTTCTCGTCGTCGTCCAGGAAGGCCGCGGCGGTGACCCGGCGCCACAGCGCCTCGCGCTCGCTCGCCAGCGCCTCGACCGCGTCGAGGTCCGGCTTGAGCGCAAGCTCCGCGCCCCAGGCGGGCGCCAGCCATCCCGCGATCGACTGGGCGATCCGCGACAGCAGCGGCAGCGCCGTCTGGCGCCACAGCGCCCGGTTCGCCTCGCTGTAGTTGGCGTAAGTGGCGTCGCCCGGGATGCCGAGCAGCATCGGCGGCACACCGAAGGCGAGCGCGATGTCGCGCGCGGCGGCGTTCTTGGCCTGCAGGAAGTCCATCTCCTGCGGGGTGAGCGCCATCGGGCGCCAGTCGAGCCCGCCGTCGAGCAGCAGCGGCCGCCCGGCATTCGCGGCCCCGGAGAACTGAGCCTCGAGCTCCGCCTTCAGCCGCTCGACCTGGTCGTCCGAAAGCCCCTGCCCCTCCGGCCCCTTGTAGACCAGCGCGCCGGACGGCCGGGCCGCGTTGTCGAGCAGCGCCTTGTTCCAGGCGGAGGCGGCGTTGTGCAGGTCGAGCGCCTGCGCGGCCGGCTCCAGCGGGCTCAGGCCGTAATGATCGTCGAGCGGATGAAACAGCGTCAGGTGCAGGATCGGCGGCGCAGGCTCCGCGCGCTGGTCATAGCGGGCGGCCTCGGCCCCGACGCGGTATTCATAGGCTTCGGGCCAGCCTTCCGGGTCCGCCAGCACGCGCATCCGGTCCGGCCGCAGCACGTGCAGTTCGCGTGGCTCGCCGTCTAGCGAGACGGCTTCCAGATAGGCGTTGCCGGAGACCAGCAGGTGCGAGACCAGCGCCTCGATCAGCCCTGCTTTTCCTTGGCGCGGGTTCGGTCGGGCCAGCAGGTCGAGCAGCGGGTGAACGTCGAGCTCGCGCTCGCCCTCGGTGAGGATCAGCGGCACGCCGCCGGCGGCCTCCGCCACCATCCGGACGGCGCGGTGCACCACCGGGTTCCGCTGATAGCCCTCGCGGGCGAGGCTTGCAGGGTCGCGGGCGCTCCAGATCGCGCGGCCGCCGCCATGCAGCGCCGCAAAGGCCGCGAAGCCGCCGCCCTTGGCCCGCGGCGCGCGGCGGAACAGGCGCGGGAAAGCAAAGCCCATGGAGCCCTCCAGGTATTCTGAACTAAAGGTGAACCGACTGGACGCGCGCCCGGCGGACACGAGATCTTCGTAGGCCCTACGCGGCGCTCCTGCCGCATGGCAGCGTGATGGTCAGCTCCGACGCAAAGTTCAGCGCGGGAGTTCTGGAACAATTCTGACTTGGCGACGTTCGGGGGCCGAGGGCGCACTTATGAACCGCACGAAATCGCGGCGTATGAGGGCTTTATTCATGAGGAATATTCTTCTTAGCACGGCTGCGGCGATCGCTATCGTCGCGGCGCCGGTCGGTGCGTTCGCGCAGAAGTCCGACCAGGGCTCCTCGTCGAGCCCGTCCAGCGCGGGAAGCTCGTCATCCGGCGCGTCCGGCTCATCCGGCTCCTCCGGGGGCGCGGGCATGAGCGGAGCCGGCTCGTCCGGTTCCGCAGGCGGCGACGCATCATCGTCCGGCTCATCCGCCGGCGGCGGCATGAGCTCAGGCGGGACGTCGTCTTCCGGCGGCTCCGAGTCCGGCTCGCGAGGCGGTTCGGCCAGCGAGCGGGGCATGTCCGGCTCGTCCGGCGGTTCAGCTTCGGATGAGCGTGGCGGCGGCGACCGCTCGGGCTCCGGCTCGTCTTCCGCGGGAGAGTCCCCGCGTTCCGAGAAGTCCGGCGGCTCGCGGTCCGAAACCCGCTCGGGCGAGAAAGAGAAGAGCGGCTCCGACCAGTCGGACTCGGGCAAGGATCCCGAGAAGTCGCGCACCGGGTCCGGCTCTGCGGATCGGGACGACGCCATGAAGGACCGCGCGGGCCATCGCTCGGACTCGGATCGTTCCAGCTCCTCGCCTGACGACAAGTCCGGCTCTGATCACCGCTCGGGGTCCCGCTCGACGACCGAAAGCGAGACGCGCAGCGGCGGCTCGTCGCGGGAGACCAGCAGCTCCAAGACCAAGGTGAACATCTCGAGCGAGCAGCGGACCACGATCCGCCAGACGATCGTGAGCTCCGGCGGCGGCGCGAAAGTGTCGCGTTCGAGCCTTGGCGGAGTGAGCGTCAGCGTAGGCGTATCCGTGCCGCGGACGGTGACGATCCATCGGCTGCCGCCGAAGATCGTGGAGATCGTCCCGGAATACGCCGAGTACAGCTACTTCATCACCGATGACGATGTGATCGTCATCGTCGATCCGGACACCTACGAGATCGTCTACGTGATCGAGAGCTGACCAACATCCAGCCGGGCCGCGGAGCGCATCCGCGGCCCGGTTGGAACAAAGCTAGACGACCCCACGTTTTCCGGGATGCGCTCCAGACGAACGAGACGTTCGTGACCAGGAGGGATCCCACCATGACAAACAGATTTCTCGCGCCGATCTTCGCAGCGGCGCTTCTCGCCGCGCCCGCCGCGGCGCTCGCCCAGAGCGGCGGCTCCGGAGGCGGATCGAGCGGCGGGTCGGCCGGCGGCGCATCGGCCGGTTCAAGCGCCGGCGGCGCTGCCGGCGGAACAGGCTCCAGCGTCGGCGCCGGATCGGCTGCGACCGGCGGCGCCATGAATGGCGGTCCGGCGAACTCCGGCGGCATTCCCTCGGGCGGCACGGGCGGGCTTTCCAACCCCAGCTTCAACGGCGGTCAGCAAAACACCGCCCGCAACAGCCGCATCGACGGCGGCGGCAGCGTGGGTTCCGCCACGCAGCCGTCGCAGGACGGCGGCCTTGCGCGCGGCTCCTCCGGGAGGGCCGGCGACGCAGCGGCGGGCCGCTCGGGCGCGTCGGCCGGCGGGACCGGGGTTGGCGCATCGGAAGGCGCGGCGGACGATCCGTCGCTCAATTCCGGGATCTACCGTCAATAGTCACAGGCCGAGCACGCGCGGGCCCCTGCCCCGCGCGCTCAGCATCAGATGCGTGACCGCCCAGACCAGGGCGTCGACCCGGTCGGGCGAATGGCCGTCCGCGAGGCCGTCCAGGCCCAGCGCCGTCATTTCGTCTTCGAGCGCCGGGTGGGCGCCCACATGGACCACCCGACCCTGCGCATAGAGCGCGGCGACCGGCTCGGCCCTCAGCCATTTGCCGCGCGTGGCGCGGACCGCCAGCACCGGGACCTGCGGATCGGCTTGCGCGATCACGGCGCGGACCATGTCGCCGCCCTGGTTGACCTCCGCCACCAGCGCGTCGGCCTCGAGCCGTCGCCACAGCGCAACTGCCCGAAGCGCCCAGATCTCGGGGCGGCTGGCGCGAAGCGTCGCGTCCTCCAGCACATAGCCGCGGCCATCGGCGCCGAGCCCGACGGCGACCAGCCCGCACGCGTCGGACTTCTTGCCGCCGGCGGGCGGATCGACCGCGACCACGATGCGGGTGAGTTCGGGCGCAGCGGAGACGCGATTGCGTTCGATCGCTTCGCCGGTCCAAAGCCCGTCGTCGCGGTCCTCCAGAAGTTCGCCGTCGAGCTCCTGCCGGCCAAGCCTGGTGCCCGCATAGGTGCCGACCACCGCCCGAAGGAAGCCGGGCGCGAGATTGGCGGCGTTGTCGCGGGTCGCGGCGCGGGTCACCACCGCGCCGGGGTCGGCGAGCAGCCGCTTCAACAGCGGAACCGCGCGGGGCGTGGTGGTCGCGATCTGCCGCGGCAGCCGCCCGAGGCGAAGGCCGAATTGCAGCATGTCCCAGGCCTCCTCCGCGCGCCGCCATTTGGCGATCTCGTCGCACCACGCGGCGTCGAATTGCGGTCCGCGCAGCGCCTCCGGATCCTCGGCCGAAAACCCTTGCGCGATCGCCCCGTTGCGCCAGACCAGCCTGCGCCGGCTCGGCTCGTAGGCCGGACGGTCCCACCGCGGATGCACCGCCAGCAGCCCGGAGACCCCGTCGATCATCACCTCGCGCAAATCCGCGTAGGTTTCGGCCACGAGCGCGATCCGCCCGGCGGGCCGTTCCGCGAAGCCGGTCGCTCCGAGCGCGACCCCGCGCACCCATTCGGCGCCGGCGCGGGTCTTGCCGGCGCCGCGGCCGCCGAGCACGAGCCAGGTGGTCCAGTCGCCCGGCGGCGGCCTCTGGTCCTCCCGCGACCAGACAGGCCAGTCGACGCCTAGGAATTCTATCTCATGACGCGAGAGAGAGCCAAGCAGGCGGTCATGCGTCTTCGCCCCGCAGGCGAGCAAGGCGGTCCGCAAGCGCGTCGCGGAGGACGTCAAGATCGGCGGGAGCGCCATCCGCGTCATCATCCTCCGCGGCGTCGACTGTTTGTCCGGCTTCGTATTTCTGCAACTCCCTCAGGGAGCGCACCAGGCTCGCGAGCGTTCTCGCGTGGGTCGCGGCCGCGTCGGGGGCGCCAGCTCCCGGCCCCGCCAGCACGGCCTCTACGGCATTGATCTGCTTGTCGACTTCGGCTCGGATGCGGCTCACGACGCGCGCCCTGTCGGCGCTGCGTCGCGTCCAGCCATTGCGCTTCGCAAGCCGCGCGATCGTGGCCCGCGACGCGCCGATCCGACGCGCGATTTCGGTCTGGGTGAGATCGGTCGTCTCATAGAGACGCCAGGCTTCGGCGGCCGATTTGTCGGTGACGTGGGTGGCGGAGGCCGACGGCCGAACCGTCGCTCTCCGGTCGCCGGCGGAAGCCGCCGGCATGTCCTGGACGCGATTTCGGAGCATGGCTGAACCCTACCCGAGCAGCGTCACGCTGTCAATGATTTTTTTCCTATCGTTGATATGGCTCGGCGGGACGCGCAGCCGGCCGCCCGTCGGCAGCCGGCGTTTGCGCCGGCGCCCGTTATTTGCCGGTGGTGGGCGTCTCGCTGTGGCCGCGCAGATCCTTGGCCTGGTCGTCCGCCGTTCCGGCCGAGGTCGGCGTGCCGTCCTTCATGCCGCTCTTGGAGCTCGCCGAGCCGCTCATGTTCTTCTTCTGGTGCTTGGTCGTCTTCTTGTGCTGGGCCGGCTTGGCCTTGGAGCCGCTCGGACCCTGCTCCATCCCGGCGTTGGGACCCATGCCGGTGGCGTTGTTCTCGGTCGCGGTGGCCTGCGCCATGGCGAGCGTCGGAGCGGCGGCGAGCGCGAGCGCGGCGACGCCGGCGGCGATTGTGTTGCGAATGATCATGAATTTCTCCGCTATGTCTTCGACTGTGGGATCTCAGTTCACGCAACCGCCGGCGAGGCTGAAAAGCCCTGACGACTGTTGGCGATGGCCGCCTGAAGCAGGGCGGTAATCACGAATACGGTTCTCAGCAGGATCTGTTTCACCGAAAGGCTAGAAATATTTTTAGGCGGCGCTGGAACATTTGGAGCGGGGCGCCGATGTTTACCGCGACATCGCCGGCGCGCGACGCGCGGCGGTTGCGGCGCGCCGCCGCGCAGAGAGCGGCGATTCGGTGCGTGTAGGCTGATGCTTATGGTCTCGATGATGAGGAGGCGCGGATGATGCGTGGGATCCTGGCTGCGGCAGGGCTGCTTGTAGCCGCGTCGGCGGCGGCGGCTTCGCCGGCGCCCGTCGGCGTGTGGAGCATGCCGAAGGACAAGGCGACGGTGCGGATCTCGGAGTGCGGCGAAGCGCTGTGCGCGACCCTCGTCGGCCTCAAGAAGCCCAACGACAAGAACGGCCGGCCGAAGGTCGACAAGCGGAACCCCGACCGCGCGCTTCGCGACCGACCGGTGATCGGAATCTCGTTGCTGACCGACATGAAGCCGGATGGCGCGGGCTGGGCCGGCCGGTTCTACAACCCCGACGACGGCCGCAGCTATCAGGGCACGATCGTGGCCGACGGAAACGACCGGCTGAAGCTGCGCGGCTGCGTGGTCGGCGGATTGCTGTGCAAGACGCAGGTGCTGAAGCGCGTCGACTGACAGGGGGCGCCGCCTCCCTGCCCCATCCAGCGTGCTAGTCGGAACCCTCGACACGCGAATCGAGGGTTCTTGTTCATGCGTCGCCTTGCCTGCGCGTTCGCGCTCTTCTTCTGCTCCGCTCCCTGCTCCGCCGCTGATCGCGGGCTCGCCGCAACCCTCCAACGGCTCGAGCCGGAGACACGGTTTCACCAGGTCTGCGACATCGAGACCATGAAGCGCATTCAGGCGGAGCGCGGCGCGATCCGCCCGGACCGGATGGTGATTGACGCGATCCGGCCTGCCAGCGAGGCTGGCGACACGCTGTCGGGCGACGGAGGGGCGATCCGCAGCGGCGGCAAGTGGTACCGGCTCGCCTTCAGCTGCCGCGCCTCGACGGACCGCATGCGCGTGCTGTCGCTCAGCTACAGGATCGGCGGCGCGATCCCCGAGAAGGACTGGGAGCGCTACGGCCTCTGGCGCTGACGCGCGAGAGGCCGCTTGCGCGCGCCAGGCTCGATCAGAGCCGGCCGGTGAGCGCCAAGATGATCAGGATGATCAGGATGATCCCGAGGATGCCGCTCGGCCCGTATCCGAAGCCCGACGAATAGGGCCAGGTCGGCAGGGCGCCGATGACGAGCAGCACCAGAATGATGATCAGAATCGTCGACATGTTTTGGCTCCGACTGTACCGGCTGGCCGCGGCGCAAAACGCCGCCTAAGCAATGAGCAAACCTCCAAAGCCCGGTAAGGGTTCCGGGCGCGCTCACGGGGAATTGACGCGACATGCGGCGCCCTAGAATAGGGAGCCGAAACGCGCCCCGGGCGTTAGCTAGAGCCGACATTGGCGTCGGCGGCGGAGGATGGTCTGGCATGACGGGCGGGTCGCAGACGAAGGTGAGCTTCGCCCCGCTTGGCTTAGTGGACGATGGATGCGCCCGGCTCGCCGCCGGCGTCGACGACGAGAACTCGGCGCTCGGTCCGGTCAGCCGCTGGTCGACCGCCCTGCGGAACGTGCTCTCATCCATCCTGCCGGCGCGCGTCCAGATCGTGCTGTTCTGGGGCCCGGATTTCGTCGCGCTCTACAACGACGCCTACGCCCCGACCATCGGCGACAAGCATCCGCGCGCCTTCGGCCGTCCGGCGGTTGAGAACTGGCGAGAGCTCTGGGACGATCTGGAGCCGCTGCTTCGCCGGGTGCGTGACGGCGGCGAGACGGTCTTCGCTCACGACCGCCCGTTCTACATCGAGCGGCGCGGCTTCGGCGAAGAGGTCTTCTTCGACATCTCCTATTCGCCCGTGTTCGACGATGACGGCTCGATCGGCGGCGTGCTGTGCATCGTCAACGAGACCACGGACCGCATCCAGGCGCAGCGCAAGGCGATCGCCGAACGCGAGCGACTGGCCGAGATGTTCAAGCAGGCGCCCGGCTTCATGGCCGTGCTTGAGGGTCCGGATCATGTCTTCTCGCTCACCAACGCCGCCTATCAGAGGCTGATCGGCGACCGCGAGGTGCTCGGCAAGCCGGTGCGGGACGCGGTCCCGGAGTTCGCCGAACAGGGCTTTCTGGACCTGCTGGATCGCGTCTACGCCACCGGCGAGCCATTCACCGGCCGCGGCATGGCAACGACGCTGAGGCGCGCCCCGGGCGAGTCGGCCGAGCAGCGCGCGCTTGATTTCATCTATCAGCCCATCAGGGACCGCAGCGGACGGGTCACCGGCATCTTCGTCGAGGGCGCCGACGTCACGGAGCAGATACGCGCGGTCGAGGCGCAGCGCCAAAGCGAGGACCGGCTGCGCCTGGCCACGGAAGCCGCGGCGATCGGAACCTGGGATTACAATCTGCGGACCGGCGAGCTGCGTTGGGATCGACGCTGCCGGGAGCTGTTCGGCGCATGGCCGGACCGGCCGATCACCTATGAGGACGCCTTCCTTCCCGGCCTGCATCCCGAGGACCGCGATCGGGTCGAGGCGGCGGTGCGGCAGACCGTGTCCGACAGGGCCGACTTCGACGTCGAGTACCGCACGAGAGGCCTCGACGACGGCGTCGAACGCTGGCTCGCGGCGCGCGGCAAGGTGGTCGCCGACGGCTCCCCGGCCGGCCGCTTCGTCGGCACCGTCATCGACATCAGCGGCCGAAAGCAGGCGGAGGCGGCGCTCATCGCCTCGGAGAAAGCCCTGCGGGAGGAAAGCAACGCACTCGAAATCCTGAACCGCACGGCGGCGCGGATCGCAGCCGAGCTCGATCTCGACAAGCTGGTCCAGGCGATCGTCGACGCCGGCGTCGAGCTCACCGGCGCCGAACACGGCGCCTTCTTCTACAATGTGCTCAGCGAGGACGGGGACAGCTACACCCTGTTCACGCTCTCCGGCGCGCCGACCGAGGCTTTTTCGGGATTCCCGATGCCGCGCGCCACCAAGCTGTTCGCGCCCACCTTCCGCGGCGAGGGCCTCGTGCGGTGCGCCGACGTCACCGCCGATCCGCGCTACGGCCAGAACGCGCCGCGCCAGGGGATGCCGGACGGCCATCTGCGGGTGCGGAGCTACCTGGCGGTTCCAGTGATCTCTCGCGGCGGCGAAGTGATCGGCGGGCTGTTCTTCGGACATCCCGAGGTCGGGGTGTTCGACGAGCGGACCGAGCGGCTGATCAGCGGCCTCGCCGCCCAGTCGGCGATCGCGATCGACAATGCGCGCCTGTTCCAGGCCGAGCAGAAGCTCAACCGCACCCTTGAGGCCAGAGTGGCGGAGCGGACGCGCGAGCGCGACCGGATCTGGCGGCTGTCGCGCGACCCGTTCCTGGTCGCGGACCGCGACGGCCGCTGGCTGAGCGTCAGCCCGGCCTGGACCGAGCTGCTCGGCTGGACGCCGCAAGAGCTGCTCGGCCGGACCTCCGAATGGATGGAACACCCCGACGACCGGCCGACCATGCGGGATTGGCTCGCAAGCCTTGCTGCCGGCGAGAACACGACGCCGCGGCTCGAGACCCGCTTTCGAGGTAAAACGGGCCACTATTGCCGCTTCTCCTGGACCGCGGTGGCGGAGGACGGGCTGTTCTACTGCGTGGCGCGCGACGTCACCCGCGAGATCGAGGCGGCGGAAGCGTTGCGCGAGGCTGAGGAGGCGCTGCGACAGGCCCAGAAAATGGAGACGGTCGGCCAGCTCACCGGCGGCGTGGCGCATGACTTCAACAATCTGCTGCAGATCGTGACCGGCAATCTCGAGATCCTGCAGCGCAACCTGCCGGAAGACTCGCCGCGGCTGCGACGCGCGGCGGAGAACGCCATGACGGGCGCGCGGCGGGCGACCGTGCTGACGCAGCGCCTGCTTGCGTTCTCGCGCCGCCAGCCGCTGCAGCCCAAGCCCACCGACGTGAACCGGCTGCTCGCCGGCATGTCCGAGCTTCTGAGCCGCACGCTCGGCGAGATCATCGAGGTGGCCGTCGCGCCGGCCACGGATCTCTGGCGGGTCGAGGTCGACCCCAACGAGCTAGAGAACGCCCTCCTTAACCTCGCGATCAACGCCCGCGACGCCATGCTGGACGGCGGAAGGCTCACGATCGAGACCGCGAACGCCACGATCGGCGCCGGTATGCGGGACGTCGCGCCCGGCGACTATGTCGTGATCAGCGTCGCCGACACCGGGGTTGGGATGTCGCCGGAGGTGCTGGAGCGGGCGTTCGAGCCGTTCTTCACCACCAAGGAGGTCGGCAAGGGCACCGGGCTCGGCCTCTCCATGGTCTACGGCTTCGTCCGCCAGTCGGGCGGCCACGTTAAGGCTTTCTCCGAGCCGGGACGCGGCGCGACGATGCGGATTTATCTGCCGCGCCTCGTCGGCGATGGCAGCTGCGAGATCGAGGAGCCGCAGCCGGAGCCGGTCGAGCCGAAGCGCGGCAGCGACGAGACGATCCTGGTCTGCGAGGACGACGATCATGTCCGCGCCTACTCGGTCGGCGTGCTGCGGGAGCTCGGCTATCATGTGCTGGAGGCGCATGACGGCCCCTCCGCGCTCCGGCTGCTGGAGCGGCAGGACGGCGGCGCGGTCGACATGCTGTTCACCGACGTCGTGCTTCCGGGCGGGATGACCGGCGCCGTGCTGGCGCAGCGCGCGCGGGCGCTACGGCCGGACCTAAGGGTGCTGTTCACCTCCGGCTATGCGCGCGACGCGATCGTGCATCACGGCCGCCTCGACCCCGGGGTGGAGCTAATCACCAAGCCCTTCACCTTCACCAATCTGGCGGCGCGGGTGCGCGCGGTGCTGGACGGCGGCGCGCCCGACTGAGCCGCCGGTTGACGAGGTCCGCCGCGTCGTAGGGGCCCCTGGCGCGTCAGGCTCCGGGCGCCGCCATCACGGCTTCGGCCGCCACCGGGGCGACCAACGTGACCCGGAGGCCCGGGCGGTTGTCTTCGTGGATGAGCTCGCCCTCGAGCTGGCGGACCAGCGCGGCGATCATGCGCGAGCCGAACCCCTTCTTCGGCTGACCCTGCGCCCCGACCCCGCGATCGGCGACCGACAGCCGGAGCCGCGCGCGGTCCTCGACCAGCGAAATCGCGAGCGGCCCGGCCGCGCCCCGATAGGCGTATTTGGTGGCGTTGATCACGAGTTCGGTGAGCACCAGCCCGAGGCTAATCGCGCGGTCCGTCGGCAGCAGGACAGGCGCGACGTCGAGCGACATCTGGCGGGCCCAGTCGTCTCCGATCGAGGCCGAGATGTCGTGGACCAGCTCCTCGACGTAACGCGCGGCGTCGACCGAGCGCACCTGGTCGGCGCGATAGAGCCGGCGGTGCACGAGCGCGACCGCCGTCAGCCTGCGGCGGGCCTCTTCGAGCGCCGGCGCGAGCCCCGGCTGGTCGGAGGCGCGCGCCTGCAGCGCGAGGAAGCTCGACACCAGCTGGAGGCTGTTCTGGACGCGGTGATTGACCTCGCCGACCAGAAAATCCTTCTGCTGTATCAGCAGGTCCTTCTCGTCGAGCGCCGACACCAGGCGGCGGTTGAGGTCGCGCAGCCGGCGCGCCTGCCAGACCTCGATGACCGCGGCGCGGAGCCGGCCGGCGGCCTCGATCTCTGGTCCGGTCCAGCGGCGGGCGCGGCCGCGCACGGTCTCGCGCCAGCTCTCGAACGAAGCCCGCGGGGTCAGCGCCTGGTCACCGGCGCCGGCGACGTCCTTGTGCGGATTGCCGGCCCATTCGACGATCTCGACCTCCTCGGCGCGGAACCACATCACGATCCAGGGCTCGGTGAGCGAGAGCGTGATCGCGAGCAGGCCGCTCGCGACATCCTGATAGGGCCGCGCGTCGGGCAGCAGTTCGGCGAGCCGCGACGTGCTGAACACCTGGTCGGCGCTGCGGTTCAGCGCCCAGGCCGCGAGCGCGCGGGTCTGCGCCTCGTCCGGGCAGCGGCCGTTGAAGAGCAGATCGCCGCCGCGCAGGATCGCGACCCCGTCCCCGCCGAGCGCGCGGCGGATCTCGCCGACATGGTTGGAGATCGCCTCGTCGAGCGAGCCCTCGCGCGACAGCAGCGCCACGAGATCGTCCTGGAAGCCGCGCAGCCGCACGCGCTCGCGAAACGCGTCGCTCTCATCCTTGGCCCTGATCTGGCGGCCGAGCGTGCCGGCGAGCGCGCGGCACGCCGCGCGGCGGGCGAACGGGATGTGCAGCGGGGTCTCGTTGTGGCAGGCGACCAGCCCCCACAGGACGCCATCCTTGACGATCGAAACGGAGGCCGACGCCCCGACGCCCATGTTCCTTAGATACTGAAGATGGATCGGCGAGACGCTGCGCAGCGCGGCGTCGCTGAGGTCGATCGGCTGCCCGTCCACCGTCGCGGGCCGCAGCGGCGCCGGCTGGTAATTGACGTCCGGGATCACGCGGATCGGGTTGCGGAGATAGAGCGCGCGCGCCTGCCGCGGAATGTCCGAGGCGGGGAAACGATGGTGCAGGAAAGACCTCAGATCGTCCCGCCGGTCCTCTCCGATCACCGCACCGGAATCGTCGTCGAGGAAGCGGTAGATCATCACCCGGTCGTAGCCGGTGAGCCGCCTGAACTCGACGGCCGCCAGTCCGCAGAGCTCCTCCAGCGTCGACGCGCGCTCGAATTCGGAGGCCGCGGCCTCCAGGTCCCCGAGCACGACGCCCAGCGCGGCGCCCCCCGAACCGGCGGGTTCGAGCTCCAGCATCGTGAGAGCGTCGGACCGTTGCGCGCTGGCGTCGAACAGCTTCCCAGATGGCGCGCGCAACACGCCGACGCAGACCGCTCCTGACCGATGCGAAGTTTCGACCGCCAGAGCCTCGGCTATTTCGGCGCCGACGAGCTCCGTCGCGGATCGGCCGAGCCAGTCGTCGGCTCCAAGCACCCCCTCGATGTCGCCAGCGCCCGCGATCACCTTGTATTCGCCGTCGAGCACGAGAAGCAGGCCATGGGGCTGTATCGCGCCAGGAACGTGGATCGGCTCCTGGTCGCAGACGGTCAGGTCGAAACTGTTCAAAGCTGACAGTACCCCGGCTTGGTCAGCGCCCCGGCGCGAGCTATGGCATGGTATTCTGATATGAGAAACCTCATTTGACGCTCCCCGCTTATCTGAATACCGGCCGCGCCGCCCGGCTCCGCAGCGAGACAGCCGCCTCTCACGACGCTCTGGACCGCCAACTGATGGCGGCGGAGCCGTTCCGGGATCGCGCGCGGTTCGCCGGCTTCCTGTTGGCGCAGCAGCGTTTTCTCCACCACGTCGAAGACCTTTATGGCGACCTGGTCTTGGGAGCGTGGCTGCCCGGCCTCCCGCGTCTCTCGCGGCTCCGGGCGGTCGAGGCCGATCTCACCGATCTTGATGTCACCTTCCGGACACAGGCCGCGCGACTCAGGGCTGCCCCCGCAGAGGGGCTGGGCTGGCTCTACGTCGCGGAGGGATCGCGGCTCGGAGGCGCAGTGCTCGCGGTCGAGGCAGCGCGTCTCGGCCTAGGCCCCGCTTTCGGGGCGCGCCATCTCGCGCCTCCCCCGGCAGGCCTCGCTGAGGGCTGGAGGACTTTCCGGAGCCGGCTCGACGCGGCGCCGTCGCCGGCCGCCGAAGAGGATGCCGTGCTGGCGGGCGCGCTGGCCGCGTTCGGCTTCGTCCGCGCCGCGATGACGGAGAGCCTCGTAGCCGCTTGAACGGCGCCTCAGCCCTTGCTGCGCGCGCGCAGGGGCTCCGACTCGACTTCCACATCCGCCAGAAGATCGCGCGTCAGCCGCTTGATCGCCGCCATCCTGGCCGCCTGATCATCGCCGATGCGGTTGAGCAGGATGTCGATCATGCGGTCGGCGAGCGCCGGATCGTCGCTCTCGGACAGGCGCGCCAGAATTCCCGCAAGCGCAGCTTCAAGCTCCAGGTCGGACATATCCCTCACCGGTCCTGCTTGGCCGCTCCGCATCAGAGGAGGCCTGATTCGCAATTCGCCGCGGGAGCGGTATCAGACCGCCCCGCGCCTGTCGAAGCCGCGCGCCGTGGGCCTCGGTCAGTAGGAGGAGGCCGGCCAGTCCCGGGCCGGGCCGCCGAAGACGCGCGCGCAGAGCGCGCGTTCCTCCGCGAATCTCTCCTGCATCAGCGCCTGTATAGGCTCCGAACGATACGGCGGGACGGCCTTGGCTTTGCGGTTGAAGTCCGGCTCGACGCCCGAAGGCTTTTCGGCCGCGGCGCCCAGGAAGCTGAGGATCTCGGCCCGCGTGGCCTCCGGATTTGAGGCGACGTCGTCGAGGAAGAAATAACGGAAGCGGTCCCCGAAACGCTTGCGCCACTTCGCGGCGATGCGCGTCGGATAGGAGCGATGGATCACGGCCGGCCGGTCCAGAAAAGCCGTGAAGGCGGCGAGGTCCTGCTCGCGCTCCGCGGCGTCCTCCTGGCCCTCCAGCGCCATGCGCCAGGCCGACCAGACCCGCTCGACGGGATCGCGCAGCAGCAGCACGACCTTGGCGGAGGGAAACCGCCGCGCGAGGCGCCTGATCACTGGCTCGCCAAGCGTCGAGTAACCGGGGGTTATGTCGCCGGCGATCTGATCCGCTTTGTCGGCGAACAGATCCGCATAGGCGTCCAGATCTTTCGGCTTGCCGGCGAGCGCCGCCACCTTGTGGAAGAACGCCTGCTCGCGCGCGTCGAGCGGTTTCAGGCCACGCCGCCGGCGCGAGCGCGCATAGCGCTTCGGATCGGCGAGGAAGCGCTCGGTCGCATGCGCGATCCTGCCGGTTGGAAAGGCGCGGTCGAAGTAATGCAGTTCCTTGAAGGGCGGCATCCAGAAGTCGGGATGAAGCTGCAGCTGGTCGTAGAGCCATTGCGTGCCCGCCTTCTGCAGACCGACGCAGAAGAAGTCCGGCCCGTCGCCGCGCTTGGCCTCATCCGGCGCACGACCGAACAGGCTCTTGAGAGCGCCGAGCGATCGGCTCGGCGAATCCGTGATCGTCGGCAAGCGCGCCCCTCCCGGGGCGATCATAGCGCCTCCCCGGAACCGGGGAAGCTGGATCGCGCGGTCGTCGCGTCAGCCGGCGAGCTTCAGCCCGCCATTCGGCGTCCTGATCTCAATGTCGACCTCGAGGGTCGCGAGCGTGTCCCGCGTGTCGGTCGTGATCCGGACCTTCTCGGGGTCGATCGCGATGTGCTTGGCGATCACCGCCAGGATCTCGTCCTTGAGCTGCGCGACGAGATCGGTGCGGCCGAACACCGCCCGTTCATGCGCGAGCAGCAGTTGCAGCCGCTCCCGCGCCGCCGGCGCAGAGCTGCGCCGGGAGAAGAACTTCAGAACGCTCATGCCGCCCTCCTGCCGAACAGGGAGCCGAAGAGGCGCTTCTTCTCGCTCGGGACCGTCATCTCGATCGTCTCGCCCCTGAGCCGCCGCGCGGCGTCCAGATAGGCGCGGGACGGCGCCGAGACCGGGTTGGCGAGCGTGACCGGCGAACCGAGGTTGGACGCCTTCAGCACTTCCGGGCTTTCGGGAATGATGCCGAGCAGCGGGATCGACAGGATCTCCAGGACGTCGTCGACCTTGAGCATGTCGCCGCGCTCGGCCCGCACCGGATCGTAGCGGGTCAGAAGCAGCAGCTTCTCGATCGTCTCGCCGCGCTCGGCCTTCTCGGTCTTGCTGTCCAGCAGGCCGATGATGCGGTCGGAGTCGCGGACGCTGGAGACTTCCGGATTGGTGACGATCACCGCCAGATCCGCGTGGCGCATCGCGAAATAGGCGCCGCGCTCGATGCCGGCGGGGCTGTCGCAGATGATCCAGTCGAAGCGGCCCTTGAGCTCGTTGATGACCCGCTCGACGCCTTCGGCGGTCAGCGCGTCCTTGTCGCGGGTCTGGCTCGCGGGCAGCAGGGAGAGCGAATCCACCCGCTTGTCCTTGATCAGCGCCTGATTGAGGTTGGCGTCGCCCTGGACCACGTTGATCAGGTCGTACACCACCCGCCGCTCGGCCCCCATGACGAGGTCGAGATTGCGCAGACCGACGTCGAAGTCGATGACCACGACGCTTTGCCCGGTCTGCGCCAGAGCCGCGCCGAGCGCCGCGGTCGACGTGGTCTTGCCGACGCCTCCCTTGCCCGACGTGACGACCAGAACCTCAGCCATTTGGAATTCTCCCCGTAAAGGACGTTTCGAGCGTCACGTCAGTCAAGCGCGTCGACGCGCAGGTTTTCCCCGTCGAGCCAGGCCTTTACGGCCTTGCCCTTGAGTTTCGCGTCAAGCCGTTCAGTGGTCATGTAGACGCCGTCGATGGCGAGCAGCTCGGCGTCGAGCTTGCGGCAGAAGATGCGCGCCTTGGAATTGCCGGCCGAGCCCGCGATCGCCCGGCCGCGCAGCGCGCCATAGACGTGGATCGAGCCGGAGGCGATCACCTCGGCGCCGGACGCGACCGAGCCGCAGATCGTGACGTCGCCGTTGAACGAGATGGTCTGGCCGGAGCGGACCGGCTGCTCCACCACCAGCGAGCCGGTCGCGACGCTGCCGGGCTCGGGCGCGGAGAGTTCGCCGGCCGCGCGGCCGCCGACCGGCATGGCGAGCCGGGCGTTCGGGCCGTCCAGAAACTTCGGGTCGCAGCCTTCGACGCCGATCAGCCGTACGCCGCGGCTCTCGAGCTGGCCGAGCAGCGCCGCGAGCGTTCTGGGCGAGGCCTTGATGGCGGAGACGTCGAGCACCACCGGCCGGTCGCCGAAGAAGCCGGGCGAGCGGGCGGCGAGCGCGTCGAGCTCTGCGAGCCAGTCATCGGTCGGCGGTTCGGGCGTCAGCACCAGCGCCATGAAGGAGCGGCCGCGGAAGCGCACCTGCCGGCGCTTGCCCTCCGGTTCGGGCGTGTTGGGAACGATCTGGAGGGCGGCGGCTGGCGGCACGGTCGGCGTCCCGGACTCAGGTGGTTAAGGAAGCGTTGACCTGAGTTGACGCGGGCTTGGTTAACGGGGCGTAAACGACCCGGCAGATATTGCCGGGCGGCCTCGCTACGGGCGGGAAAAGCGCCGCGCCGTGGGGCGCTCGACCGCGGCGCGGATCGCTGGCAGGGTGAGCCCCATGCCCAGCCCCCGCCGCTCCGTCCTTCGCCTGATCGCCCTTATCGCCGCGCTCGCGCCCGCTGCGGCGTTCGCCGCCTCGCCCGCCGCCGACCCGCGCGACGTCAGCCGCGAGATGATCGTCGGCGATCCGGCCGCCCCGGTCGGCGGCGACCCGAAGGGCGACGTCACGATCGTCGCGTACCTCGATTACAATTGCGGCTTCTGCAAAAGGTCCGCGCCCGCGCTGGAAAAACTGGTCCGGACCGACGGAAAGATCCGGCTGGTCTACAAGGACTGGCCGATCCTCGCCGAAAGCTCGGTCGCCGGCGCCAAGATCGCGCTGGCGGCCAAGTATCAGGGCAAATACGAGACCGCGCACCGCGCGCTGATGAGCCTGCCGGGCGGCAACGTCCCCCAGGCCAAGATGCTGGCGGCGGTCGCGAGCGCGGGCGTCGACATGGCCAGGCTGCAGGCCGACGCCACGGCGCATGAGTCCGAAATGGTCGCGCTGCTCAAGCGCAACGACGCCCAGGCCCGCGGCATGGGTTTTATGGGCACGCCCGTCTACCTGATCGGCCCGCTGCTGGTCGCCGCCGCGCCGAGCTATGACGAGTTCCGCGACGCCGTCGCTAAGGCGCGCGCGCGCCAGCGGGGCCGCTGACGCGCCGGCGCGTCAGAAAAAGCCTCCCCGTCATGCCCGGGCCTGACAGGGGCGCCCATCACACCGGGCGCGTCCGCGCCCGATGGATCCTCGGGTCAAGCCCGAGGATGACGCCTCTCGTTGCGCGGCGGCGCCTTCTTTCGGCGCGGCGGCGCCTTCACTCCCCGCGCTCGCGCGCGCAGAGCGCCGCGATCTTGCCGCGCAGCGCCTCGCGCGCCGCCTCGAGGTCGACCTCCTCCGGCTCCGCGCGCCGCCGCTTGCCGGCGGTCAGCGCCGCCGCCTCGCTGCGGTAGCGGCCGACCTCGACCAGCGTCTGCGTCAGAAGCCGCAGCGTGCGCGCCGCCTTCTCGCCCTGCAGCACCGTCATGGCCGCCGCCGCGACGCGCGCCTGCATCATCTCCAGCGCGTCGAGCTGCCCGACGATCGCGTCCTCCGCCCGGTCGATCGCCGCCCGCCGCTCGTCCAGCACCCTTTTGCCGAGCCTCTGGAGCGCCCTATCGCGCGACCCCGCAGCCTGAACCGCCGCAGCCTCAACCTCCTCCACCCGCAGCCTGCGCCGCCGCCACCCCCAGCTCTTCACCCGCCGGTAGAAGGTGTTCGTCCCGATCCCGAGAATTCTGGCGATGTCATGCGGCGAGAGATCGGTCTCCTCATAGAGGGTCCTGGCGTGGGCGATCTCGTCGGGAGTGTGGGCGCGGAAGGCGGGCATGGGCGAGGTCCAGGCGGCGACCCGCCGATCATCGCACGACGCTGCCGCGGCATCTATGCTTTTTTTCCTATCATCGGGTAGCTCACAACGCCCGCTCTTCTTCAGTGTCGCTAACGCCAAATCAGATCCGTTGAGGCATCATCCGGCCATGCCGCTCCGCCGCACGATCTCGCCTCTCGCCGGCTGCCTCACCCTTGCCGCGGCGGCGTGCTCGCCGTCAGTGAGCACCGACGAGTATCTGAAGATCCTGAGCTCCGACGCCTATGTGGTTGTCGGAGACATGCCGCTTGTGGCTCCGATCGCGGCGTTGCCGGAAACATGGCCCCGAATAGAGCCTTTCACCTTCGAGCCGGCGCCCAGCCCCGAGGGCGAGTTGCCGCGCTTCGAGGCGTTCCGCAAAGCCTCCGCCGGTCCGGAGACGGCGCCCCGCTTCGACCAGCTCAAGATCGTGATCCGGGCCTATGGCTCGAAGATCAACGCGCCATCAGATGCGCTATGCTCGCGGATGACCCGCGAATGGTCGAGGTCCGTCTGCGACGACCCGGCCAACCTGCTCACGCAGACCCTGCCGCCGTCTGGAAGCTTCTATCTGGTCGACGACCGTAGGCTCGAGAACTTCCGGAATTTTGGACTCGGCGGCCGCGAAACGATGTTTGATCAGCTCAAGACGATGGATCTGAGCACAGGCGCCACAGGCATCGTGTGCGATCGGACGCCTACGGGGCGCAACCAGTCCTGCACGGCGGCCAAATCGATCAAGGGCCATCTCGCCGCCGTTTGGCGCTTCTCGAACGCCGCAACAGGCGCCGACGCCGAAGAAGCCCGACGTCAGGGCGAGGCGATCGCCGCTTTCGCGCTCCACGGGCTGGCGCGAACCGAGAACTACCCCGCACTACGCGAGATGATCCGCAAGATCAGGGAGTTCTAGCGGAGCAGCAGCACCGGCGGCGCGCGGCGTGGCCGTGTTCTCGTAGATTGGACGCACCTCGCGCTTCGTCGTCGGTGGAAGCTGCCGATTCCAACCCGTATGGCCATGGTCGGATGCACTGCAATTGACGGACTAGTTGAGCAGCTTCTGAAACCTCTTGATTTCGGCGAAGATCAGAAGTTCGTCACCATCCGGCGTCTCCCTGAAATGCATTGTACAGTTTCTAGGCTCGCCTAGCCTGAACAATGATTCCTGCACGAACTCCGTTCTCTTGAAAAATATCTTGAAAACACGGCCCCAATTATCTCGCCTGCAGATGATCCGCGCGTAGTCGGTGAAGTCCGCGTAGCTCATTAAGTTCTTCGAAGCCCAAGGTCCAGCTTGAGCCGCTCGCGCTCTCCACTGATCCAGCATACCGTTTGGTAGCTGGCTCTTCATCCAGTCCGGACCAAAGACTGCCGCCATCTTTTCAGAAATAAAGCTGCGCAGCCTAGGCTCGAAAACGCGAAACCATCGGTAGACCGTAACATCGCGTTCAACGGCTCGCCATTCCTCCTGCCCCTCTGGCAGCTGGATCGGGTTCCCGTAAGCCGCGATTAAGCCCGAGATGCGATCGTCATGATGCCGGGGCGCGTCCCGAGTCACTGCTCCCGATGGCTGGCGCTTGAAGACCACCTGGCCCGAAGAGCCGGGCCTCAGCGGCAAATGACCTTGAGGAACGGCATCTCCAAGCTTGATGAGGCTGCCGAGAACACTTTCGGGCTGGTTGTTCGACCCGCCGATGTCGACGAGCGTCAGGCTTCCCGCCGACCCGTACCGCTCCCACGGCTTCGTCGAATCCACGAAACGGCTCGACACCTCATCGAGAACGCTCCGCGTCGCGGCGCCCGACCCGCCGATGTCCACGAGCGTCAGGCTTCCCGCCGACCCGTACCGCTCCCACGGCTTCGTCGAATCCACGAAACGGCTCGACACCTCATCGAGAACGCTCCGCGTCGCGGCGCTCGACCCGCCG
>Ga0268293_116_pt1 | contig 181310 bp, 167 predicted proteins | sample MetcoculturR22M_FD_191344 | JGI IMG/M metagenome (GOLD analysis project Ga0268293, IMG submission 191344) | Soil microbial communities from Anza Borrego Desert, Southern California, United States - Methanotrophic co-culture R2.2-M | ecosystem: Environmental > Terrestrial > Soil > Desert | place... | reverse complement strand
CGCCGCGAAGTGACCCATTGCGAACTCTTCGAGACGGTGGCCGCCTTGCTCCAAGCCGCCCGCGAGTTCTTCGACCGTCACAACCGCTCTCCACAGCTGGTGCTCTCGATTATCGGTTCCTATGCCGCAAAAGTTTCATGAATGTACTTAGCCGTTCCGAAGCAGATCCGCTGCCTTCTCGGCGATCATGATCGTCGGCGCATTGGTGTTGCCGCTCACGATGGTCGGCATGATCGAAGCATCGACCACCCGCAGTCCCTCGATTGCGTGCACCTTCAAGCGGGAATCGACGACGCCATGGCGTCGTGGCCCATCTCGCAGGTGCCGGCCGGGTGCCAGGTGGTGGAGGCCGTACGCCTCACGAAGGATTCGAGATCCGCGTCGCTTCGGAGGTGTGCTCCCGGTGCGACCTCGTCGGAATGGCTCAGGTAGTTGGGGTCGATGACCGGCCGGTCGAGCGGATCGCCGAGGCCAGCGTGACCTCTCCGCGGCTCAGGGGCCGATTGATGTAGGCGGTGAACGTGATGCCGTGCCGGTTGGTGGCTCCCGCTTCGGGATAATCGGGCGGCAGGGTCATCAGGAAGAACAGCTGTAGCCCGGGAATCGTCTCTTCCGGACGGCTTTTGACGAAGGCCCCCGCCTCGAGGAAATTCGAAGCCAGCGCGCCGCTTCGGCTCGCTTCGTATTCCCGCAGCGCAGCGGCCTTTTGCGCTTCCGGAAGCGGGGCGAAGGTCAACGCTTGTGTGATCTCGCAGCGCACCCTCGTGTGGAGATGGTCCTGGAGGTTCTTGCCGACTCCCGGAAGATCATGGCGAATGCCGATGCCAACCGCTGAAGTTCCCGCGCCGCCAGCGCATGCCCCAATGCGCCTAGAGCACAGGCGGATGGGGTAGGGATGGCGACCCTGAGCCGCAGGTCCTCGCAGACCGCCTATATACCATGATCCATCGAAGCTCTGTCGGGATCGCCGGTGAACATGGTCTCGGCTTGCAGCATGCGGGTGATGCGGTAGTTGCCGTCGATACGCTCGGGCGCGTCGCCCCAGAAGACGGCGGTATAGCCCAGACCGCAATAGGCGGCGGCCGCCGCCGTCGCGGTCGTCGCGAAGTCCGATCAGCGAGCACGCTCTGTTTCGGGGGCATTGGGACCACTACGGAAAATGAGCCTGCGGGCGCCGGCTCAAGTGCTCAGCTGTTCCCGCAAGGCCTCCAGTTCTTCCCAGCGCATATACGCCGCCTCCACCGTCTGCTGCAATTCCGCCAGCCGGGCCTGGGTTCCGGTAATGGTGTCTTTCGTCTGCTGATAGAACTCGGGGCGGGAGATCGCTTCATTCAATGAGGCTATTTCGGTTTCGAGCGCCTCGATCTGCTGGGGCAAAGCCTCGAGTTCGCGCTGTTCCTTGAAGCTCAACTTTCTCAGCTTTTCCTTGACCGGCTTGGGCGGAATCGGTTTTTCAACGGCCGGCTTTGCCGGGGCGGGCTGAGGTGCCGGGCGTTGCCGCACCCAGTCGTCGTAGCCGCCCACGTAATCGTTGACAATGCCGTCGCCTTCGAACGCCAGCACGCTGGTGACGAGGTTGTTCAGGAACGCCCGGTCGTGGCTCACCAGCAATACGGTGCCGTCGTAATCGGTCAACAGTTCTTCCAGCAGTTCCAGCGTGTCCGCGTCCAGATCGTTGGTGGGTTCGTCGAGCACCAGGAGATTCGCGGGCTGAGTGAACAGCCGCGCGAGCAGGAGGCGGTTGCGCTCGCCCCCCGAAAGCGACTTCACCGGCTGACGTGCCCGTTCGGGAGTGAAGAGGAAATCCTTGAGGTAGCCGATGGCGTGAACGTTGCGCCCGTTGACGCTCACCCGGTCGCTGCCTTGGGCGACATTGTCGATCACCGATTTTTCTTCCTCGAGCTGTGCCCGGTACTGGTCGAAATAGGCGATTTGCAGGTTGGTTCCAAGACGGATGCGGCCCGACGTCGGTTGCAGTTCGCCCAGCATCAGGCGAAGCAGGGTGGTCTTGCCGCAGCCGTTGGGCCCGATGATGCCGACCTTGTCGCCCCGCAGGATCGTGGTGGAAAAATCGCGCACGATCGGTTGACCGCCGTAATCGAACCGAACGTTCTCGGCTTCCACCACCAGTCGTCCGGACTTTTCCGCCTGCTGCAGCAGCATGCTGACCTGGCCGGTACGGCCCCGCCGTTCCGCGCGTTCCTGGCGCATGTCGAGCAGACGCCGTACCCGGCCCATGTTGCGGGTGCGGCGCGCCTTGATGCCTTCGCGAATCCAGGCTTCTTCCTGCGCGAGCCTTTTATCGAATTCCGATTGAGCCTTGGCTTCGGCGTTCAGTTGTTCTTCCTTGCGCTTCAGATAGGTGGCGTAATCGCCGGGCCAGTCGAACAGCTTGCCCCGGTCGAGCTCGATAATCCGGGTTGCCAGCCTTTGCAGGAACATCCGGTCGTGGGTGATGAAGATCAAAGTTCCCGGCCAACCGAGCAGAAATTCCTCCAGCCAAAGAATCGCCGCGAGATCGAGGTGGTTGGTGGGCTCGTCGAGCAATAATACGTCGGGCTCTGAGACTAGGGCTCGGGCCAGCAACACCCGGCGTTTCAGGCCGCCCGACAGAGACTCGACATCGGTATCCACCGGCAGGTCGAGCTTAGACAGCAGGGATTCGACTTTCCGGTGGAGATCCCAGCCGCCGATGGCATCGATCGCGTGCTGGCATTGCTCCAATTCCGCCAAGGACTTCGAGTCGGAATGGCTCGCAACGCGATGGGATACGTCATGAAACCGGCGGATCAACTCGCCCGTATCGCCCAACCCGCCTGCAACGACGTCGAACACGCTGCCGGTGGCGTCCAGCGGGACTTCCTGATCGAGCCGGGCGATGCGCAAGCCCTCTTGATCGATGATTTCCCCTTCATCCGGAATCAAATCGCCTGTCAAAAGTTTGAGCAACGTGGATTTCCCCGCTCCGTTGCGTCCGACGAGGCACACCCGCTCGCCTTTTTCCAGGGAAAAGCCGATGCCGTCCAGCAGAGGCTGACCGAAGCTGACGTGTATATTGCGGAAGGTGATTAAAGCCATCGGAGTGTGGGACAGGAAAAAACGGGAATTTTACGCGCAGAAGTAGTTTGTCGCACCGAATCCGGAGCAATCGAGACCGCTGGACGATCGTTGCGGGGCACTCAGGGAGCGCAGCGTTCGGTCGGAGCGACAATGCGCAGATATCGTTGGGGTCGCCGCTCTTCGAACAGCTTCACCCGGTTCACGACATCCTCGGCACTGGTCTTGCCGATGGGGCCGGCTACGCTCCGCCCGGTCGCGGTAGCGAGCAAGTGTACATAGGTTTGATGAGGGCCGGAGGCAAGCTTCGAGTGTACCAAGGCACCGCCGACATCCCAGGGAGATTCTCTCTCCGGTACGCTGCTGCCCGGATTGCACATGCCGAGCACGATCAAGCCGTTCGGCTTGACGAGAGAACGCAAACTTTGGACGAAGTTTCGAAACCGCTCCGGGCTAAGCTCTTCGAATGAGCGCAAAACGAAGAGCGGAACTCTGCATATGGATTCGCAGGCTGCGCGCTTGAGATCCCGATCGGTATCGTTCGGAATGGAGGCCAGCATCGCGGCCGAACATTGGCGCTGCAGGCAAGCGGTATCCAAGGGTTGGAGTCTGCGCTCTTTGCTTATCAGAATATTTCTGATTTCCGTAGAATCTTTTCGGGAAAGTTCTTTCCAACGGCCGTCCATGAAGCTGCTGAATTCCCGATTCTGGCGGATGTCATAGGTAACGGTGAAAATCTCCGCAACTCCGGGCTGCGCCTCGACGATCCGGGTCGCTTTAGCGTGATCTCCCTCGATGGTGAGCGCGTTCTGAATGATATGACCGTTCAGAATCGGTCCGTCATATCCGCCGTGTCCGATAAGAATCACTCGGTCGAAAGGCGCCGAGCGCTGCGCCAACATATCGGCCTTGCGGTAGTAGTCTTCCCATTTGCGGACATCCCGCAACCAAGTGACTTGTGCGGAGAAGCTGGTTCGATAAAAAGCCTCGATTTCCGCCGCCGGGCGTTCTGGCCAGCGTTCGTTTTCCGCGGAATCCGGATCTTTTCTTAAGAGGGGAATAAGCAATACCCGAGTCGGCGAACGAACGGGAGTCGATGCGGCCGCTGGGGCCGATTCAGGTTTGCACAGGCTTTCTTCGGCGGCTGACGCGGAAAGAAAGGACAGGACGAGAAAGTGGGAAGCAAGCCAGGCAATGACGTGCGATTTTCGATTCAAGACGGCGATACGATAACCCTTGTATCAAATTTGACTCAATAAACAGCATCGGGTTGCCCCAAGGCGATCGAAAGAAGCCGGAAGTCCGAAGCGGTAAACGTCAGCGGCCGCTTTGCCGGTGGGCGATGCGTTCGGAAGCGGTCAATGGCGGGCAAGCGCCGATGCTACGCGCCCGGTTCGGATGTCCCCGTCGGACCGGGAGCAAAGCATAATTCGAAGACGGATTCTACCTGTCGTTCATGGGTTTATAGGCCCGTTGCCGTTCGCCGATGTATATCTGGCGGGGCCGTGCGATTCTCATGCCGGGTTCCTCGATCATTTCCTTCCAGTGAGCAATCCAGCCAGGCAGTCTTCCCAAAGCGAACATTACGGTAAACATGTTCGTCGGAATCCGCATGGCACGGTAGAGGATTCCCGAATAGAAATCGACATTGGGGTAAAGCTTGCGCTCGATGAAGTAGGGATCGGTGAGCGCCACTTCCTCTAGGCCCTTGGCGATTTCGAGAATCGGGTCGTGAATGCCCAGCTTTCCGAGTACTTCGTCGCAGTGCTTTTTGATGATCTGCGCCCTGGGGTCGTAATTCTTGTAGATTCGGTGTCCGAACCCCATCAGTCGAAATGGATCGTTTTTATCCTTGGCCTTGTCGATGAATTTCTTGTAGTTTCCGCCGTCGGCCGCGATCGCCTCCAGCATTTCGATCACAGCCTGGTTGGCGCCGCCGTGCAGCGGACCCCACAAGGCGCAGATGCCGGCCGAAATGGATGCAAAAAGGTTGGCCTTGGAAGATCCCACCATGCGAACGGTCGAGGTGGAGCAATTCTGCTCGTGGTCGGCATGCAGGATGAACAATACGTCCAGCGCCTTGCGCGTCACCTCGTCCGGCTCGTACAGTTTGACCGGCGTCGTGAACATCATGTGCAGGAAGTTGGAGAGGTAGTCCAGTTCCGGACGGCTGTAGACAAAAGCTTCACCCACCGATCGCTTGTAGGCGAAGGCGGCCAGCACACGCACTTTGGACAGGAGCCGGGTAATGGTTTGGTCCCGCTCGTGCGGCGACTGATCCGGTTTCAACAGTTCCGGATGATAAACCGAGAGGGAACACACCATTGCCGAAAGAATGGCCATGGGATGGGCATGGCCGGGGTACGAGGTGAAGAAGCTCTTCATGTCCTCGTGAATCAGCGAGTGGAAAAGGACCTTGTCCTTGAATTTCGTAAATTGCTCGGCGTTCGGCAACTCGCCGTAAATGAGCAAATAGCAGACTTCCATGAACGTCGACTTCTCGCAGAGCTCGGCAATGTCGATCCCGCGGTAGCGGAGAATTCCTTTGTCGCCGTCTATGTAGGTGATGGCGGATGTGCAGGAGCCTGTATTGGCGTAACCGGGATCGACGGTGATGTAACCGGTCGATGCCTGGAGCCGGGTGATATCCAGCCCTTTTTCGTTCTCGGTACCGACGACGACGGGAATATCGAACCGTTTGCCGTCCAGTTCGAGCTTTGCTGTGTCTGCCATAATGCTAAGAAACCCTAAATACGGACTTTGTTCTCGTTTCTGTTTCAGTGTAACGACAACCGGTCATTTAACGCTAGCCTGCCTAAAGAGTGCTCAGTCGTTTTTCGATGCTTTTCAGTAGGCCCGTTTCGGCCGCGATTGTTTCAAGATGGTAACATTGGACTGATAGCGGAACGTTCTTTCCTGTTATCTTGTTAAACAAATAATTTCTAAAACGATGCGTATCGCCTTGGGTATCGAGTATGACGGTCAAGCCTTCTCCGGTTGGCAATGGCAAAAGGGGAAGCTTACCGTCCAGGGCGCGGTCGAAGACGCTCTAAGCCGCGTTGCGGCCGAGTCGATTCGCGTCATCTGTGCTGGCCGGACGGATGCGGGCGTGCATGCCTTGGAGCAAGTCGTCCATTTCGATACCAAGGTGTACCGTAAGCCGTATTCCTGGCTGATGGGGACTAATACGGCGCTTCCCGAAGACGTGCGTATCCTCTGGGTTCAAGAGACTCCGGAGGACTTCCATGCGCGCTACAGCGCCATCGCTCGATTCTATCGGTATGTCATCCTGAATCGCCCGATGAAGTCCGCGCTCTTCAGACGACAACTCACCTGGCATTTTCATCCGCTCAATGAGAAAGCCATGCAGGAGGCGGCAAACAATCTGATTGGGGAACATGATTTTTCCTCGTTCCGAGCCCAGGACTGCCAATCCAAGAGTCCCATGCGCCGGATGCATTTCATCCACGTGCGGCGGGAGAATGACAGGGTTATCATCGAGCTGTGCGCCAATGCTTTCCTGCATCATATGGTTCGGAATATCGTAGGCGTCTTGATGGAGGTTGGATCGGGCAAGCAGCGCCCGGATTGGGCGGCCGAGGTTCTCGGGGCCCGAGACCGAAAGTGCGCCGGTGTTACGGCGCCGGCCGACGGGTTATACTTAGGCGGTGTTTATTACCCTCCCCATTTCGGTTTACCCCGTCATCCGATATTCGATTATCTGCCGGAAGACGCCAGTCGTTATACTCCTTCGGAAAGCGAGTGAAATTTCCGTATCCCTTCCGTAGAACTCGCGTTAAAATCTGCGGCTTCACCCGCCCGGACGACGCCTTGATAGCTGTTCAACTGGGCGCCGACGCCGTCGGTTTGGTTTTTTATCCGCCAAGTCCACGAAATCTCGACGTCGAGACGGCGCAAAGCATCGTGTCTGCTTTGCCGCCATTCGCCACGGTGGTCGGGTTGTTCGTCGATGAAGACGAGGTTGTCGTCCGCGAGATTTTGCAACAGGTACGTATCGATCTGATTCAGTTTCACGGTGATGAAAGCCCGGATTACTGCCGCCGTTTCGGAAAACCCTATATCAAGGCCGTAAGGATGCGGTCGGAAACAGATCTGACGACAATTGTGGACACTTATCCGGATGCTGCAGGTTTTCTGTTGGACGCATGGCATTCGGATGCCAAGGGGGGGACCGGGCATCGCTTCGACTGGGACTTGATTCCGAAGGAACTCCGCCGATCGGTGATCTTGGCCGGAGGGCTTGCTCCTGATAACGTCGTGGAAGCCTTGCGGACGGTGCAGCCTTATGCCGTCGACGTATCCAGCGGTGTAGAAGCAGGCAAGGGCATCAAGGATGCCGATAAAATGGCGGCGTTTCTAGAACAGGTACACGAATATGACCATAGAGTACACATCGACTGAATCGTACAACCTGCCCGACGAGCGGGGCCACTTCGGGCCCTATGGCGGCGTATTCGTTGCCGAAACCTTGATGTATCCGATTCAGGAGTTGAGGGACGCGTATTATCGCTACATGAAGGATCCCGAGTTCCTTGCGGAATTAGATTACGATCTCAAGCATTACGTGGGGCGCCCTTCGCCGATCTATTACGCCGAGCGCCTTAGTTCAATGCTGGGCGGCGCGCAAGTTTTCTTCAAACGCGAGGATCTCAATCACACCGGCGCCCATAAGGTCAACAATACCGTAGGACAAGCTTTGCTCGCCAAACGTATGGGCAAACAGCGCGTCATAGCCGAGACCGGCGCCGGACAGCACGGCGTGGCTACCGCTACAGTCGCCGCCCGCTTGGGAATGGAGTGCGTGGTTTATATGGGGGCTGTCGACGTCGAGCGCCAGGCCCTCAATGTGTTCCGCATGAAGTTGCTCGGCGCGACCGTGGTGCCGGTGGAATCCGGTTCGAAAACCCTAAAGGACGCGCTCAACGAGGCCATGCGCGATTGGGTTACGAATGTGGACAATACCTTTTATATCATCGGCACAGTGGCCGGTCCTCATCCTTATCCGGCCATGGTCCGCGATTTTCAGGCGGTCATAGGCCGCGAAGCCAGACAGCAGATGAAGGAGCTGACCGGAAGCTTGCCGGACGCGCTGGTAGCTTGCGTCGGAGGCGGTTCGAACGCCATAGGCCTGTTCTATCCGTTCATAAACGAACACGGCGTTGCGATGTACGGCGTCGAGGCGGCGGGCGAGGGCATTGCGACCGGTCGCCACTCGGCTCCTTTGAGCGCCGGCAAGCCGGGCGTTCTGCACGGCAATCGCACCTATCTCATGGAGGACGAGGATGGCGAGATCATCGAAACCCATTCGATTTCAGCCGGCCTCGATTACCCCGGCGTGGGTCCGGAGCATTCCTGGTTAAAGGACAGCGGTCGGGCCGCATACGTCAGCATCACCGATGACGAGGCGATGGAGGCCTTTCACACGCTGACCCGGATCGAAGGCATCATTCCGGCGCTGGAATCCAGCCACGCCGTGGCTTACGCCATGAAGCTCGCGCCCACCATGAGCAAGGATCAAAAAATCCTGGTCAACCTATCGGGACGCGGGGACAAAGACATCAACACCATTGCAAGGCGCGAAGGAATTACCCTGTGAGCCGTTTGACCGCCAAGTTCCAGACTTTAAAACAAGCCAACCGGAAAGCTCTCATTCCTTTCATCACGGCGGGCGATCCCCATCCGGATTTCACGGTTCCGGCGATGCACGCGATGGTGGAGGCCGGGGCCGACATCATCGAACTGGGCGTGCCTTTCTCCGATCCGATGGCGGATGGTCCGGTCATCCAAAAGGCCAGCGAGCGAGCTCTTCTGCACAAGATGAGCCTTCGCCGCGTGCTGGACATGGTAGAAAAGTTCCGTTCGAACGATAGCGAGACTCCTGTCGTTCTCATGGGGTATCTCAACCCGGTCGAGTGCATGGGGTACCGCGCGTTCGTCGACAGGGCCAGGAGCGCTGGCGTCGACGGCGTTCTTACCGTGGACATGCCTCCCGAAGAATCGTCCGACCTGTTGTCGCTTTTGGAGCAAGCCGGTATCGATCCGATCTTTTTGCTCGCCCCCAACAGTACCGATGAGCGGATACGCAAGATGGGCCAGTTGGGGCGGGGCTATTTGTATTACGTCTCTCTGAAAGGTGTCACCGGCGCCTCGCATTTGGATTTGAGCGATGTCGAGCGTAAGCTTTCCGAAATTCGCGCGCTAACGGATCTGCCGCTGGGCGTCGGGTTCGGCGTCAAGAACGCCGAGATCGCGGCCACGATCTCCAAATTTGCCGACGCGGTGGTAGTGGGCAGTGCGCTGGTCGAGAAAATCGAGGTTGCACGGGGCGACTCCGGGCGAGCGCTCAACGATATCGTCGATCTGTTGAAATCCATGCGTACCGCGATGGACGCATCTTTTTAGCGAGAGTCATCACCTTGAGCTGGTTTCACAAATTAGTACCTTCGAAAATCCGCACGGAAGCGTCTACGAAAAGCGCGATCCCCGAAGGCTTGTGGAGCAAATGTCCGGCCTGCAACGCAATTCTGTACCGGTCGGAAGTCGAACGGAATCTGGAGGTTTGCCCGAAGTGCGGCCATCACATGCGCATCAGCGGGCGCAAGCGCCTGCATCTGTTTCTCGACCCCGGCAATCGCCTGGAAATCGGCGAAGGACTTACGCCCGTCGATCCGCTTAAGTTCAAAGACAGCAAGAAGTACAAGGATCGCTTGGTTCAGGCGCAAAAAGCCACCGGCGAAAAGGACGCGCTGATCGTCGTCGCCGGTCAGCTCCAAGGCCGGCCATTAGTCGCTGCCGCATTCAATTTCGAATTCATGGGCGGTTCCATGGGGTCGGTCGTGGGAGAGCGCTTCGTGCGGGGCGTCAATCACTGCCTGGAGCAGGGAATTCCATTGGTCGTCTTCAGCGCCAGCGGCGGCGCCCGTATGCAGGAATCCTTGTTGTCCCTGTTTCAAATGGCGAAAACCAGCGCTGCCTTGGCGCGGTTGGCCGATGCGGGCATTCCTTTCATTTCCGTGATGACCGATCCGACGATGGGAGGCGTATCAGCCAGTTTGGCCATGCTGGGCGACATCAACATCGGTGAGCCGGGCGCTCTGATCGGGTTTGCGGGACCGCGCGTGATCGAACAGACGGTCCGCGAAAAACTGCCGGAAGGATTTCAGAGAAGCGAGTTTTTGCTCAATCACGGCGCTCTGGACATGATCGTCGATCGTCGGGAGATGCGCGAAAAAATCGCGTCCCTGTTGTCGATACTGGCCTTTGAAAAGCCGGCTGCCGCCAGTATCGAGGCGGTCGTCGTCGAAAAGCGCGTCGAAAGACCCGAAATGCTTGCCGCGGCTTATACCTCTCTTTCTGCCGAAGAACTTACGGGCAACGAATAGTTCATGCGTTTCAAAACGCTGGCTGATTGGCTGGCCTGGCAGGAGACCCTGCACCCGAAGTCTATCGACCTCGGCTTGTCCCGCGTCAAAATGGTCCATGGACGGCTTGGTCGTCGCGAAAAGCCGCCTTTCACCATCACCGTCGGCGGCACAAACGGAAAAGGCTCATGTGTAGCGATGTTGGACGCGATTTTACGCCAGGAGGGCTACCGGGTCGGCACATATACGTCGCCGCATCTTCTACGCTATAACGAGCGAATCCGTATTGACGGGGAACCCGTCAGCGACGACCGGATTTGCGACGCGTTCGAGCGTATTGAACGGGTGCGCGACGAGACGACTCTCAGTTTCTTCGAGTTCGGCACCTTAGCGGCGCTCGATATCTTCGCTACCGCCGATCTGGACGTACAAGTGCTCGAAGTCGGTTTGGGCGGTCGTCTGGACGCCGTCAATATCATCGACGCGGATGCGGCCCTGATTGCCAGCATCGACCTCGATCACCAGGATTGGTTGGGTGAAACCCGCACGGCCATAGGGCTGGAGAAAGCCGGTATTTTTCGACCCGGCAGACCCGCGGTCATCGGAGACAGCGATGTGCCGGAGGCCGTGGTCCGATATGCCGAGGAGGGTGGCGTGCCGCTTTCGTATGCGGGGCGGCATTTTATGTATGAGGTGTCCGGCGACGGATGGAACTGGCTGGGGCGAAACACCCATCTGGCCGATTTGCCGTTTCCGGCGCTCCAAGGTAGTCACCAATTGATCAATGCATCGGCTGTGTTGGAAGTCTTGCAGAGGATCGAAACCCACATGCCCGTATCAGCGGCGGCCGTTCGGAATGGGTTGAGAAATGTCACTTTGGCCGGACGGTTTCAGTACATCCCTGGAAGTGTTCCTGTATTATTGGACGTGGCGCACAATCCTCAGGCGGTGAGGGTATTGGCGGAATATCTGGGCTCCCGGTTTGGCGGGAAAACCATACATGCAGTCTTCGCCGTTATGCGCGACAAGGACGTTCTCGGGATTATCACTAACATAAAAGACCTGGTCGAGCATTGGTATTTGGCTCCCCTCAAAATGCCCCGGGCAGCGACTGCCGATCAACTTTTAGCTATTTTCGACAGTCTTGGCGTTTCAGCAGTCCGGTCTGGGTTCGCCGATGCTGCAGCGGCATTCGGTGCCGCCAAACAGGACGCGGAAAACGATCACCTCGTGCTCGTGTTTGGCTCATTCTTTCTAGTTTCCGAGTATTTGGCTCAAATGAGCTGAGTCCGAGGTATTCATGGATCAGCAACTGAAACAACGTCTCATCGGCGCTATCATCATTGTTTCTCTGGTAGTTATTTTCGTGCCCATGCTGTTCGAGGAACGGCAGGACGATCTAAGCGCTGCCGGCTCCGGCGAGATTCCGGCACTTCCCAAAGAGGTCGAAGCCAAGGCCATCGAGCTGCCGAACTCGGCAGCCGATGTTGCTCCGTCGGAGGAGAGCGAAAGCACTAGTACGGGTTATCGGATAATCCCCTTGACCGATGGCGATTCGACCGCCGCGGAAAGCGAGCAGTCCGCTTCTGCCGAGTCCGGCGAAAAGCCCGAAAATCGGGCGGCTTCTATAGCGGATAGTGAACCGACGGTTGCCGATGAGGATGTTTTGAAAGCCACGGGCGATGCGCAAACCAGTCGCGCAGCCGATCCCGCTGAATCGGACAAAGCGCAAGTGGCTAAAACCGATGAACCGGCAAAAGCCGCCGGAGTTAGCAAATCAAAACAGGCTCTCGCCAGAAAAAGCAAACTCGAGCCGACAACCCTGACGGTCAATTCGAAAGAGGGCGCCGTTGATACGATGCCGCCGGACCAGCCCGCCGCACTGCCTAAGGCGAAACCAAAAGCCCCGCCCGCGAAACCGATCGAAAAAGGATCGAAGAAGTCCGAGACGACAAGAGCTGCCGAATCGGCTAAATCTGCGTCGTCTCCGGTGAGTCCCCAAAAACCGGCGCAGATCAAGCCTTCATTGGATAATTCGAAGGCGGCACCGTCCGAAGCGGTTTCAAAAGCTCCTGAAATCCCATCGAAACCAGCCGTTGGAGGTGGGGGAGCGAAGCTTCCTGAGCCGCCAATTCCTGCACCGGAGGCATCCGATGACTTGGCGGCATGGGTAGTCCAAACCGGTAGTTTTACCACCGAGGGCAATGCGCGGTCACTGGCCGATAAGCTGCGAAAATCGAACTTTCCCGCATTTGTGGAGGTCGTTAACAACGCCGGAACCTCAGTCTACCGCGTTCAGGTAGGTCCCGAGTTGAACCGGACACGGGCAGAGCAGATACAGAAGCAGATTGAGAATACTATCGGTATCAAGGGTATCGTGGTTCCGCATCCGTGATCGCTGGCATTCCCGGATACCGGATTTCTGACCAGACGATTATCAATACGACAGTGCTATCGTCGGCGAGAGTACGACATGTCTAATCTGGTTTGGGTCGATTATTGTATTGCCGGAATCATTGGTTTATCAGCCTTCATCGGGCTGTTGCGCGGTCTTATTCGCGAAGTGTTTTCACTCTGTGCATGGGTTGCGGCAGCGTGGATCGGGTTGCAATTCAGCCGTGATTTTTCGGTTTATCTCGATTCCGTCATTTCCCTTCCCTCCGCCCGGATGGCTGCATCGTTTGGGATACTCTTTTTAGCCAGTTTGATATTGGCCAGCCTGGTTACTTTTTTGCTGCACATGCTGGTGAAAAGTACCGGGTTGACGGGGACCGATCGTCTTGCCGGAATGGTATTCGGTATCGGCCGCGGAGTCGTCATCGTTTCAGTGCTGGTTCTTTTGGCCGGAGCGACACCTCTTCCGGCAGACCCTTGGTGGAAAGAATCTGCCTTGATTCCGCCATTTCAGTCGTTAGCTTTATGGCTTCGCGACCAACTTCCGTCGGACTTCGGCAGTTATGTCAAATTTCGATGATTTTTTATTGTTAAGTGAGTTGACCTATGTGTGGTATTGCCGGCATCGTTTCCAGTGACGAAGTCAATCAGGAGCTGTATGAAGCCCTGACCGTATTGCAGCATCGGGGACAGGATGCCGCGGGTATCGTCACCTGCGAACACGATCGCTTTAACTTGCGCAAGGACAGCGGTTTGGTACGGGACGTATTTCATACTCGCCACATGGTGAACCTCAGGGGAAAGATGGGCATCGCCCACGTCCGTTATCCCACCGCCGGTTGCACGAGCTCGGCCGAAGCCCAGCCGTTTTACGTCAATTCTCCTTACGGCATCAGTCTGGCGCATAACGGTAATCTGACCAATGCCGAGGTGCTGAAGGAAGATCTGTTCGCCCAAGATCAACGACACATCAACACCGATTCCGACTCCGAGGTTCTCCTTAACGTCTTTGCTCATGAACTCCAGGAACTGGGGAAGCTTCGGGTAGGCCCCGAAGATGTGTTCCGTGCCGTGGCGGCCGTACACCAGCGCTGCCGGGGCGCTTACTCGGTGGTGGCGATGATCACCGGTTTCGGTATCATCGGTTTCCGGGACCCTTACGGCATTCGCCCCTTGGTGTTCGGCGAACGCAAGACCGCCAAGGGCACCGACTACATGATCGCATCGGAGAGCGTCGCCCTGGACGTGTTGGGATTCAAGCTGATTAGGGATGTGCAGCCTGGCGAGGCCGTGATCATCGAAAAAAACGGTACGCTACATACGCGCCGATGCGCCGAAAAAGTGCTTTATTCGCCGTGCATATTCGAATTCGTTTACTTCGCACGCCCCGACTCCATCATCGACAATATCTCCGTCTACAAGGCCCGGCTTCGCATGGGCGATAAATTAGCCGAGAAAATTATGCGGCTGCGCCCGGATCACGACATCGATGTCGTGATCCCCATTCCGGATACGAGCCGGACTGCGGCGTTGCAGCTCGCCAACCGGTTAGGCGTGAAATACCGGGAGGGCTTTATCAAGAATCGCTACATCGGACGTACGTTCATCATGCCCGGACAACAGCTTCGCAAGAAGTCGGTCAGACAGAAACTGAACGCGATCGACCTCGAATTCAAGGACAAGAACGTTTTGCTGGTCGACGATTCAATCGTCCGAGGGACTACGTCCATGCAAATCATTCAAATGGCGCGGGATGCCGGAGCGCGCAAAGTTTACTTCGCGTCCGCGTCTCCGCCGGTACGCTATCCTAATGTATACGGCATCGACATGCCTGCGGCGCATGAATTGATCGCCCATGGGCGCAGCGAACAGGAGGTGCAGGATGAGCTTGGCGCGGATTGGTTGATTTATCAGGACTTGAGCGATTTGATCGAGGCCGTGCAGAGAGGAAATCCTTCCATCGGGCGGTTTGACACATCGTGTTTCAACGATGACTATGTCACTGGGGATATCAATCAGGAATACCTCGATCGGCTCAGCAAGCACCGTAACGATCAGTCCAAGGCCAGACGCTCGGCCGATGGTTCGATCATCGAGTTGCACAACGCGGGCTAGTATCACGGACGCTTTTTGCGAGGTAGACCACATGACCGATTGGGAATGGCAGCAGTATGCCATCGAAACTCAGGCGATACGCGCCGGGCAGCGACGGACGTCCGAACAGGAACATTCCGATCCGATCTTTGCGACGTCCAGTTACGTGTTCGACAGCGCCGAGGATGCCGCCGCGAGGTTTTCCGGTAAGATTCCCGGCAATATCTATTCGCGCTTCACCAATCCCACCGTTCGAGCTTTCGAGGAACGGCTCGCCGCCCTGGAAAGCGGAGAACGCTGCATTGCGGTGGCTTCGGGAATGGCCGCTATCGCTACGACGGCCTTCGGATTGTTAAAGGCCGGAGACCATGTCGTGTGCTCCCGGAGCGTGTTCGGCAACACAGTTCTGCTGTTCCAGAATTACCTGAGCAAATTCGGCGTCACGACCACTTTCGTGGATATGACCGATTATGCGGCCTGGGAAACAGCCGTCAGGCCCGAAACGCGCTTTCTTTTTCTCGAGACTCCCTCAAATCCGCTGACCGAAATTGCGGATATTCATCGCATTGCAACGATAGCCAGGCAAAATGGGAGCCTTCTGGTGGTCGATAACTGTTTCTGTACGCCCGCTTTGCAGAAGCCTCTGGATTTGGGAGCGGATATCGTCGTTCATTCGGCAACCAAGTACCTGGACGGGCAGGGGAGATGCGTCGGAGGCGCGATCGTTGGCCGGCAGGAGTTATTGGGTAAGGAAATCTATCCCTTTCTAAGGACGGGTGGCCCTTCCATGAGTCCGTTCAATGCCTGGGTATTTCTCAAGGGGCTGGAAACCTTGGCGATACGCATGCGCGCGCATAGCGAGAATGCCCTGAATCTTGCGGAGTGGCTGGAAGCCCAGTCTTGGGTCAAGCGCGTGTATTATCCGGGACTGCCGTCCCACCCCCAACATGAGTTAGCCGTGCGGCAACAATTTGCGGGCGGCGGCATCGTGAGTTTCGAGGTCGAAGGGGGCCGGGAAGGGGCCTGGAACCTGATCGACTCGACCCGCCTGCTATCCATCACTGCGAATCTAGGGGATGTCAAAACGACCATCACCCATCCCGCAACCACGACTCATGGCAGGCTGAGCGAGAACGAACGTGCCGCTGCCGGTATCAGCGATGGTTTGGTCCGTATCGCCGTGGGGCTTGAAAATATCGATGACATCAGGCGCGATTTGCTTCGCGCCTTTGCATAAGATCGGATTGGTCGTATCGACCTCCGCGTGCAGAATCTCATTCGTAACAAAAAGGAACAGTCATGAAAGTCACCGTCTTTGGTTCGGGTTATGTCGGCCTCGTTACCGGAGCCTGTCTGGCCGAGGTAGGCAATGAGGTGGTATGCGTAGATATCGACGAGGGCAAGATTGCCCGGCTCAATCAAGGCGAGGTTCCGATTTACGAGCCTGGTCTGGATAGCATCATCGAACGCAACATGGCCGCGAAACGTCTGCATTTCACCACCGATGTGGACCTGGCGGTTCAGCATGGTTTATTCCAGTTCATCGCAGTCGGCACGCCTCCCGACGAGGATGGGTCGGCCGACCTGCAATATGTGTTGGCCGTCGCGCGCAGCATTGGCGAACGCATGGAGGATTATCGCGTTGTAGTCAACAAGTCGACCGTGCCCGTCGGCACGGCGGATAAAGTCCGCCAGGCGATAAATACGGTGCTCAACGACCGGCAGAAGCCATGTGAATTCGATGTTGTTTCAAATCCGGAATTCCTGAAAGAGGGGGCAGCCATCGAGGATTTCATGAAGCCGGATCGTATCGTGGTGGGCACCGACAATCCCCGCACTACCGAACTTCTACGGGCCTTGTACGCGCCATTCAATCGCAATCACGACCGCCTGGTCTGCATGGATATCCGCTCGGCCGAGCTGACCAAGTACGCGGCCAATGCCATGCTGGCGACGAAAATCAGCTTCATGAACGAATTGGCGAATCTCGCCGAATGTCTGGGTGCGGATATCGAGAAGGTGAGGGTGGGCATCGGGTCCGATCCGCGGATCGGTTACCACTTCATTTATCCCGGCTGCGGATACGGCGGTTCGTGCTTCCCGAAAGACGTTAAAGCACTCGAGCGCACCGCGCGGGACGTCGGATATCAGGCCCAGTTGCTGCGGGCGGTCGAGGATGTCAATGACCGGCAGAAACTGAGACTTTACGAAAAAGTTAAGGATTATTTTAAGGACGATCTAAAAGGAAAGACACTCGCTCTCTGGGGGTTGGCATTCAAGCCGAATACGGACGACATGCGCGAAGCTTCCAGCCGGGTGATCATCGAAGCCCTTTGGGAGGCGGGCGCCAAGGTACAAGCGTTCGATCCGGTCGCGACGCACGAAGCCGGGCGATTATATGGGCATAGGTCCGATCTCGCGCTTTGCGACAGCCCCGAAGCTACCTTGAAAGGTGCTGACGGCTTGATTATCGTCACTGAATGGAATGTATTCCGCAGCCCCGACTTTGATACGATCAAGGCCGAACTGTCGCATCCCGTCATCTTCGACGGTCGGAATCTTTATGATCCGGCCCGGATGAAAATGATGGGATTTGATTATTTCGGCATTGGGCGGGGCGCGTCCTTAGCCTGATTAGAATAGCGGGGGCGCTCGGCGCCCCCTCTTTTCCAGCCATCAGCTCTTCATCAGCGCACGTACATGCGCGGCCACACTCTTTCCTAAAGCCTCCAGGTTGTATCCACCTTCCAAAACGGATACTAGTCGGCCTCGTGCGTGTTCTTTCGCCAATTTCACCAGTTCCGAAGTTACCCAAGCATAATCGTCCTCGACCAAATTCAGATCGGCCAGGGGATCGTCCCGATGGGCATCGAAGCCGGCGGAAATCAAGACAAGCTCCGGCGTAAAACGATTGATAGCGGGCAGAATCTTGTCCGCCACGGCCAAGCGAAATTCATGGGACCCGCTGCCGGCTGCCAGAGGCACATTGATCATATTGCCCGCACCGGTTTCGCCGGACCTCCCGGTCCCGGGATACCAAGGGAACTGGTGAGTCGATGCATATAAGACGTCCTTATTCGTTTCGAATGCTCGTTGGGTACCGTTTCCATGGTGCACGTCGAAATCCATGATGGCGACCCGTTCGATTCCATGGTGTTTGCGGGCATATTCGGCGGCAATGGCGATATTGTTGAATAAACAGAACCCCATGGCCGCGTCGGGTTCGGCATGATGTCCCGGCGGCCGAACAGCGCAGAAAGCGTTCGTGGACTCCTTGGCAAAAACGGCATCCACCGCGGCACATGCGGCACCCACGGCATGCAAAGCCGCTTCGCCCGAACCGGGCGACACGACCGTATCGCCGTCGAGGTAAGCAAAACCCAGTTTGGGCACGGCTCTCAAGACGTAATCGATGTGCCGATCGGTGTGGATTAAACGAATCTGTTCGCGGGTACCGCGCGGCGCTTCCCGTCGATCGAGACCGGAGAAATCGGGTCGACTAAGTGCGCGCTCGATCGAACGCAAGCGCTCCGCGTTTTCCGGATGGCCAAGGCCGGTGTCGTGTTCCAAGAAACTCCGATGACTGAAGCAAATCGTAGTCATGACGAGCATCCGGCGTGATAAACGTATGAGTGATCCATATAATACCCGAGTATTGCCGTTGGAATAGAACCGATACCGTTTGATGATTGATCGTTCCCCGGTATTTGGACCAATGATCGATGACTCGTTCTCGGGAATGGAAAACGGCGGTCGTTTTATACGACAAATGAAACCGTTTCGAATCGTGCGTGGGGCTCGAGTCGAATAGAATTGCAAACTTTAGGGGAAACCATGCTGGAAGAATATCGCAGACACGTTGCCGAGCGAGCGGCACAAGGGCTTGTGCCGAAACCTCTGAGCGCGGAAATGACCACGGCTCTGATATCGCTCATCAAAAATCCGCCTCGAGGCGAGGAAGAATTCTTGCTCGACCTGTTGACCAACCGCGTGCCGGCAGGCGTGGACGAAGCGGCCTACGTCAAGGCAGGTTTTCTGGCAGCTGTCGCGAAAGGCGAGACCGTCTCGCCGATATTGGATCCGCGCCTTGCGACCGAGCTTCTCGGCACTATGCTGGGCGGCTACAACGTAGCCCCGCTGATCGAACTGCTCGACCATCCGGCGTTGGGAACGCTGGCCGCAAAGGGCTTGTCGCATACCTTGCTGATGTTCGATGCGTTCCACGATGTTTGCGAGAAGGCCGAAGCCGGCAATGCGAACGCACAGGCGGTCATGCGGGCTTGGGCCGAAGCCGAATGGTTCACGAGCCGGCCGAAGGTGCCTGACGTCATTACGGTGACCGTATTCAAGGTGCCGGGTGAGATCAACACCGACGATTTGTCGCCCGCCCAGGATGCTTGGTCGCGGCCCGATATTCCGCTGCACGCCAAAGCCATGCTGAAAGTGCCGCGCGAAGGCGTCACCGATGCCGAGGCGCAGATAGCGGAACTCAAGACAAAAGGCTGGCCGGTTGCATTCGTGGGCGACGTCGTAGGTACGGGTTCTTCTCGGAAATCCGCGACCAACTCGGTGCTGTGGTATATCGGCGAGAATATTCCATGTGTTCCGAACAAACGGGCGGGAGGCATGTGCATCGGAGGAAAGATCGCTCCCATCTTCTTCAACACCATGGAAGATTCCGGTGCCCTGCCTATCGAGTGCGATGTCTCGAACTTGCATACCGGCGACGTTATCGACGTCTACCCTTACAAAGGCGAGATCAAGCGCCACGATACCGGCGAGCTGCTTTGCACTTTCGCCTTGAAGAACGATATTCTGCTGGACGAGGTGCAGGCCGGGGGGAGGATCTCGCTCATCATCGGACGCGGCCTTACCGATCGTGCCCGCAAGGCACTGGGTCTCGACATCTCGCCGGTATTCCGACGTCCGGAATCTAAACTGGACAGCGGCAAGGGATATACCCTCGCCCAAAAGATGGTCGGAAAAGCCTGCGGGGTAAAGGGTGTACGTCCCGGCACCTACTGCGAGCCTCATATGACGACGGTAGGATCTCAAGACACTACGGGCCCGATGACGCGCGACGAGCTCAAGGATTTAGCTTGCTTGGGGTTTTCTGCAGATTTGGTGATGCAGTCCTTCTGTCACACGGCGGCCTATCCCAAGCCCGTAGACATCGATGTCCACCACACTTTGCCCGATTTCATCATGAATCGCGGCGGCGTTTCGCTTCGTCCCGGCGACGGCATCATCCATTCATGGCTCAACCGCATGCTGATTCCGGATACCGTCGGAACCGGCGGCGATTCGCATACCCGCTTCCCTATCGGGATATCGTTTCCCGCGGGTTCCGGCCTGGTCGCTTTCGCTGCCGCCACCGGTGTGATGCCTTTGGACATGCCGGAATCGGTACTGGTCAGGTTCAAGGGCGAAATGCAGCCGGGCATCACGCTCAGGGACCTGGTGCATGCCATTCCTTATGCGGCGATGCAGCGCGGGCTTTTGACTCTCGAGAAAAAGGGCAAGAAGAACGTTTTTTCAGGACGCATCTTGGAAATCGAAGGACTGCCGACTCTAAAGGTAGAGCAGGCATTCGAGCTGGCGGATGCTTCCGCCGAGCGGTCCGCCGCCGCCTGTACCGTACGCCTGAACAAAGAGCCGATTGAGGAATATTTGCGGTCCAATATCGTTTTGCTCAAATGGATGATCGAGCAAGGTTATGGCGACGTACGAACCTTAATCCGGCGAATCGCGGCCATGGAGGATTGGCTGGCTGATCCCATGCTCCTGGAGCCCGATGCCGATGCCGAATATCACGAAGTGATCGAGATCGACCTGAGCGAGATTAAAGAGCCGCTCTTGTGTTGCCCGAACGATCCTGACGACGTAAAACCCTTGTCTGCCCTTGCCGGCACCCAGATCGACGAGGTCTTTCTCGGTTCCTGCATGACGAACATCGGCCATTTCCGTGCGGCCGGAAAAATCCTGGAGCACTTCGGGACGCAAGTTCCAGGGCGTTTATGGATCGCTCCGCCGACCCGGATGGATCAGTTGGAATTGACCGAGGAAGGGTATTACGGCATCTACGGCAAAGTGGGCGCTCGGACCGAAATGCCCGGATGTTCATTGTGCATGGGCAATCAGGCACGGGTGGCGGACCATGCCACCGTGGTATCGACCTCGACGCGAAACTTTCCCAATCGGATGGGAGCGGGTGCCAATGTGTTTCTGGCCTCGGCAGAACTCGCGGCCGTATGTTCGAGTTTAGGGCGCATCCCGTCGTACGAAGAATACATGGCTTTCGTTCAGTCTCTGGAAAAGGACGCAACGGATACCTATCGATATCTGAATTTCGATCAGATTCCCGACTACGTCAGAAAGGCGGAACAAGTCGCTTTAGACGCCACGGCTTGACATGCCAAGTGCGACAGCGCCGCTTGCCGCACCCGACGAGGCATCGGCAAGTGGCGGCCTGTTGTTCTTATTCCGAAACGATTACGAAACTCATGTCGTCCAATTTATTCGAGATTGCGGAATCGTGCCTATACACGCCATCCGTGGAAGCCAAACTGGAAGCGACCGAGCGGGCTGCGCTGGCCTTCCGGGGAGAAGGCTTTTCTCTGGATGATCGCTTGCCGCCCAAGCCGGCATCGGAAGTCCGCTTCCCGGAGCGTCCGGAGCTGGTGGACCCGAGGCATTTGCCGCGGCGGAAACTCACGACCCCTGCCGGGAAGATCGCGTTTCTGCATGCGGTTGCCCACATCGAATTCACCGCGATTCAGCTCGCATGGGATATGGTTTATCGGTTTCGCGAAATGCCATCGGCGTTTTATGACGATTGGCTGGAAGTAGCCATCGAGGAGGCTTATCACTTTTCTCTGGTTCGAGGAAGGCTAAAAGACTTTAATGCCGATTACGGCCAACTTCCGGCACATAGAGGATTATGGGAATTAGCCGAGGACACGGCGCACGACGTGAAAGCCCGCCTGGCGTTGGTTCCGCGCGTGATGGAAGCGAGGGGATTGGATGTCACCCCGGCAATGATTGATAAGCTCGATGCCTTAGGCGATGACGCAACCGCGAATATCCTCAGGATTATCCTGAGGGATGAGGTTGGCCATGTGGCGCGAGGTACTCGTTGGTTTCAATACGTGTGCAACGAACAGGGAATCGATCCCGTAACGGAATATTTCGATCTTGTCGAACGCTATCTTCGGGGGGCTGTCCGCGGTCCGTTCAATACCGAATTGCGCCGAGCGGCGGGATTTAGCGATCTGGAGCTGCAGCGCTTGAAGGGGATGGCGAGCGAAAGTCCGGCCCGCCCGGACTGAGGGGCCGCGGGCCGGGGAGCTTTCGATTCCTTACTCGGCGATGGTTTGATGTTCCTGATTCGGGCCGTAGTGGGACACGACATAACGCTCGACCAATTCCTGAAAGTCTTCGGCGATACGATCGCCCTTCAGTGTTACCGTCTTTACGCCATCCTCGAAGACCGGGGCGACCGGTTGCTCACCCGTGCCGGGCAAGCTGATTCCGATATTGGCGTTCTTGCTCTCGCCCGGGCCGTTGACCACACAGCCCATCACGGCCACGTGCATGTCCTCGACACCCGAATATTTCTTGCGCCATTCCGGCATCTTGTGACGGAGATGGCTCTGAATCTGCTGAGCCAGCTTCTGAAAATAGTCGCTGGTCGTACGGCCGCAACCGGGGCAGGAGATCACCATCGGCGTGAACGAGCGGATGCCCATGGTTTGGAGAATCTCCTGGGCGACGATGACTTCGTGAGTGCGATCGGCGCCCGGCTCGGGGGTCAAGGAAATACGGATGGTATCGCCGATGCCCTGCTGCAGCAGTACCGCCAATGCGGCCGTAGACGCCACGATGCCCTTGGATCCCATGCCGGCTTCGGTAAGCCCCAAGTGCAGAGCGTAATCACAGCGTTCGGCGAGCGCTTGATAAACGGCGATCAGCTCCTGAACGCCGCTCATCTTGCACGACAGTACGATACGGTTTTTGGGCAATCCTAATGACACGGCACGCTCGGCGCTTTCCAAAGCCGAGGTGATGACCGCCTCGCGCATCACTTCGGCGAGTGGTCTTGGGTCACTAAGCTGCGCGTTCTCATCAAGCAGGCGTGCCAGCACGGATTGATCGAGGCTCCCCCAATTGACGCCGATCCGCACGGGTTTTTCGTAGCGGCAGGCAAATTCGATCATCTGGGCGAATTGGGGATCGCGCTTGGATCCTCGGCCCACGTTGCCGGGGTTGATACGGTATTTCGCCAGTGCTTCGGCGCAACCGGGAAACTTGTCCAGCAGCTTATGACCGTTGAAATGGAAATCGCCGATTAGAGGAACGAAGCAGCCATTCCTGTCCAATTCTTCGCGTATCTGAGATACGGCCTGTGCTGATTCTTCATTGTTTACGGTAATGCGGACCAATTCGGAACCGGCCTTGGCCAGATCCATCACCTGCCTGACGGTGCTTTTTACATCCGCGGTATCGGTGTTGGTCATGGATTGGACGACCACCGGCGCATTGCCGCCGATCTGGATCTCACCGACTTTTACACCGACCGAATCTCTTCTATTCATCATGCTTAAAAACCTACTGGGATACTTCGCGAGTCCGCTATTTTATCAATGACACAGCTCAAGCCTATCGTAGGCTTGCGGTAATTTCCGAGTTCTTTACTTGGGTGTCAAGTTATAATTATGGAAGTTACAGCGTGTGCCGGAATAGTAAGCCCTCGAAGGACGCTCCGGCCAAGGATCACATTACACCGTGCGTATTCAGTATTTTTCGGACATACATCTCGAATTCGGATCTTTGGAGACGACGGCGGCCGATGCGGACGTTGTCGTCGCAGCCGGAGATATCGGTGTTGGCCTGCAAGCTTTGGACTGGCTTAAATCATTTGGAAAGCCTGTCATATATGTAGCGGGTAACCACGAGTTTTACGGCCAAGAATATCTCTCGACCCTGGCAAACCTAACTAGTGCCGCTAGCGGAACCAATGTGCAGTTCCTGGAACAACGCGCGTGGGTGTATGACGGAGTGAGATTTTTGGGTTGTTCCCTGTGGAGCGATCTCGGGGGCGACGATAACGATCAGCTGGAGGAACTGGTTTCTATCGTCAATGATTTCCGAAAGATTCGATACCGCACAGATGCTTTGAATGCGAAAAGCTATCGCCAATTGCATTGGGAATCCCGCGAATGGCTCTTTGCCGAGCTCGCAAAACCGTTTCCCGGGAAAACCGTGGTGGTCACCCATCACGCTCCGACGCCTTGGAGCTGGCGGGACAGCCCCAGTCAGATCAAACGCCATGCCTACTGCAATGACCTGAGAGAAGTCCTGCACAGTTTCGAAATCGCAGCCTGGTTCCATGGCCATACCCATGCCGTCTCCGACTATCGGTGCTCTGGCACGCGAATTCTCTGCAATCCCCGAGGCTATTTCCCAAATCAGCTCGTAAGCGAATTCGACCCAAGAAAAATCTTGGAAATTTAGGCGCTCTCCGAGGTCAAGCGAAAATGTCAGCGGCCGCCCTGTTCGAATCGCGCCTGCGTCCTTCAGGCCATTGTCTTCGCGATTTCGAAAATTTCTTCGGCATCCAGAATTTGATCGTTACTCTCGAAAAGCTTAGCGATACAGGCACGGTGCAGTGCCAGTTTCAGCGTACCGAAGCCAATGGCTCCCCAAACGATTTTTCCGTTTCGGTCTGTTCCACGGTCCATCATATCGGTCCCGCCGATACCGATTGGAGGAGTCGCGTTGGCATCCGCCACCAGCTCGATCGACGGATTATCCTGCCAATGACGTTCTTCCAACAGTTCTACACCGGCTGCGCCGGCCGCAAACACTATATGCGCTTGCTCTATGGATTTCCCGCGCGCGTCGTTATCATGAGCCTCAATAGGGGTCAGTTCGACGCCGAACCGCTGTTTCATGTCTTGGCAAGCTTTCTCGGCGCGAGCCATCTGGCGTGATGTGATCGAGACCCGAGCGCCTTCTTTGGCCAGCATTACCGCCGCCCGCTGGCCCACAGGCCCGGTACCTGCAAGAACGACAGCCCGTTTTCCGGCAATTGCTCCGCTCGCTGCGAGTTTGGCGACGCCCGCTGCGGCCGTGGTATTGCTGCCGTTGCTATCCAGCATTACGGAGACTCGGAAACCTCCGAAAAACTTTTTCTTCACCGCCTTCAATAGCTCTTGTCCGGCCATCAAATCGCTGCCCCCGATGAAGATTGCCGTATTTTTTTTATCCTTGGGCGCTCTTGTAAAAATTGTGCCGTCCACCAATGCCCCAACGTTCTCCGGCGTCAGGCCACCGTGGCCGATTACATGATCCGCGCCGCCATCATAGGCGACAACGGTGTCGAACACAGATGGGTAAAAATCGGTATCGAATTGGAACAAAAGCTTCTTCATTCTTTTTCCTTGGAATGGCACTTAACCTTGAGCGGGTTTGGCGGATTTTTCCGATTCGTCATCGAACCGGCGAGATATCGCCAATCCGAAAAAACGGAAAATTTTAACCCGTAACGCCTTGTGTTTTATACTTTCCGGCCATTTTTCATACTATGAACCTGATGGAGCGAATGGCATGATCAAAGACAAAACAATCCATCAATTTTTGGACGACTTGGCCAGCAAGTCGGCAACTCCCGGTGGCGGCAGCGCAGCGGCCATTATGGGAGCTATGGGCGCCGCTTTGGTGAGCATGGTTTGTAATCTCACCATAGGAAAAAAAAATTATGAGGCCGTCGAACCAGAGATGAAAGAGCTGCTGACGAAAGCGGAAAACTTGCGTGCGCAGCTGATGGACATGGTTAGAGCCGATGTCGAAGTATTTGATAAGGTCATGGGCGCCTACGGTTTACCAAAAGAAACGCAAGAACAGAAGACCGCCAGAAGTCAGCAGATACAATCGGCTTTGCAGGAGGCGACCGATGTGCCGATCGCGTGCGCGAAAGCCTGTGCCGAAGTGATCAGGTTGACCAAAATCGTAGCGGAAAAAGGGAATCGAAACGTAGTCAGTGATGCCGGCGTTGCCGTCGTGGCAGGTTACGCTGCGCTGAAAAGCGCCGCGCTAAATGTTTATGTGAACGCCGGTGCTATAAAGGATGAAAAATTCGTATCTTCCCGCTTAGCGGAATTGAACGGGATTTTGAGCGGAATGGATCTCCTGAATGAGGAAATTTTCCAGACCGTCAAGAGCAAGCTGTAAAGCAAGCGCTTGTTATCATTGACGACAGAGGTATGCAGCATACCGATTGACGATCTGTAACGACATGGGTATTATTGTGAGTCTTGATGGTTAGCCGAACGGCTTCTCGTTAAAGAAGGTCGTCCGGGGTATAGCGCAGTCTGGTAGCGCGTCTGCTTTGGGAGCAGAATGTCGGGGGTTCGAATCCCTCTACCCCGACCAAGCGCTTGTAGCTCAGCCGGATAGAGCATCGGCCTTCTAAGCCGAGGGTCGCAGGTTCGAGTCCTGCCAAGCGCGCCATCTATTTGTAATTTTCCGACGGTGGCCGTAGCTCAGTTGGTAGAGCCCCGGATTGTGATTCCGGTTGTCGTGGGTTCGAGCCCCATCGGTCACCCCACTTCTAGCTCGTCAAGCACTCCATATCGGGCCATTAGCTCAGCTGGTAGAGCAGCGGACTCTTAATCCGTTTGTCGTAGGTTCGATCCCTACATGGCCCACCAATAAAATCAAAGGCTTACGCGGTTTTATCCGGTAAGCCTTTTTTCATGGTAGACGCATGGTAGACGGTAGACGAAAAATCGAGCCCCCGGCCAAAGCCGTTTGATTCCGTCGTGGAAATAAAAAAACCGGCCTCGCTGACTGGAGTCGTGTTATCGCGCCGCCATAGGTCAAGCGCATAGAAGGACAACAGCTCGTCGAATTTCAGCTTGGACCAGATTTGTCACGATCAACGTTATAGAAACATGAACGCGAACATTCTGCCGGTTGGCTCGAACAGGAGTACACCATACCTGGCTTTTGGGGACGATAGTCGCTTCTACAACACACTTGTGTTCGCGGTCGTCATTATTCCGCGAACTCGACTTAAGCAGGTAGAAACCAGTATCGCCCGCTTAAAGGATAAATTTGATATTCCCGCACATGTTCAGTTGCATTGCAGGACTCTTTTTAGCCTGGACAAGATTAATCCAGCTAAGACGGAAGGACTATCTCACCTCTCCCTAAGAGACGTGCACGCCATCATCGGCCGTGTCGTGACAATCATGAATCAATCCGGTGTAATTCTTCGATATGCAGTAACGAATCTGCCCTCTTCTCAAGCGGCAATTGGCAAAGAACTAAGGCTCGAGAATCCGGTAGACGGATCGTACGTTACTCTTTCGGTAACGGAACAAACTGAACACTTTGCAAAAGGGATGCTGGTAGAACTTGCAAAAACCTGTTTTAGCGTTCCACCCGGTAGCTCTTACGGTCCAACAGCCTGGGAATGTGAAATTTTTTTGGCCGAAGATCCCAGCAGAATAAAGTTTATCGGCCCAAGCAAAGCCCAAGTTAGTAGTCGCTACGGCGACTTCTATTTAGATTTCGGCACCGCGAATGCGATGCCCTTCAAATTTCAGCCACTGCTACGTAAAGTTCAAGAAGCTCCGATGCTTCAGCTCGCAGATATCGCAGCCTACATGTGTAGCCACACGACTGGCGAGTCCGATACGGGGAAATTCCTTCAAAGCCAGTTAGCGCGCGTACGGTACCGTTTTCCCATGGTCAGATAGTTCCCAGCAACTCCAACCCCTAAAAAGCCGAAACCGCAAGGGCTTTCTTCTGACTATCAATCACCCAAAAAAACCGGCCAGGTTTCCCCGGCCGGGTTGCAATCAATGACCAGCCAAGCGAATCTTATCGGCGGCCCTGATCTCTATGAACGAATCGAAAAGCAGCCCACCGGCTGCCATGATGAAAGTAAAATCGTCGGGGTAGCCTACATGGTTGCTCACGCACTCCCCGAATCGCCAAAAAAACGAATCGCTCCGCGAAACGCCGTCACCAGGAACCATTGCCTTGCAGCCCGAAAATAAGATCACGGCCGCGTTGTATGACTCTATTGCGCCGCCAAGCGTGTCAAGTTTTTCGGGCATTGTGACATCAGGTTTCAAAACCGTATCTATCAAGTGTCCATGCGCCAGAATGATCAGGTTGTCTATTATTTCCGCGCGCGTCTCGGGGCCATGGTGCGCGAACGCGACGCGATCGGCTATCGCGAGCAATCCGTTCAGGTATTGAATAACGATCCCGACTCGCTCATCCTCGGTGATTTCCCAATTCTCGCCCAATTTGCGCGCTATGCTGCCATCGATCAGTACGTCAGCGCACGCCACCGCCGCGCCAAACAGATCGTTAGCAAGCGCTTCAATTTGTGCCATCAGCAAAGCCTTGTTGATGCGTTTTTTGTTGAAGAATTGACCTAGCTTTTTAAACATTTCAGTGTCCAAAATTAAACCCGGCTAGGTTCCCCCAGCCGGATTCCGCTGCTATTGGCCATTAATCAAGCCGCTCACGGCGACTTGCTGGCATACGCGTTCCTGCTGTTCGTAGCCGTGACTTAAATCCGCGATTTCCACGAACGATTTCAGCGCCGTCCTTTGTCCGAGCAACAAAGGTTTCCACAATGATGTTTCTGTATCCTTCCTTTGTGATCTCGTATTCAAACGAGACCGTGTCCGATTTGTAAGCCCATTGCTGACCTCCAAGTGCAAGGAAACTGTATTTCTCGCCGTCAATGATCAGAACGTGCGAGTGTAATGCGCTTGTGTTTCCACCTTTACTTGGCGGACGATACGGCTCTTTTTGGTATTTCTTGTAATGCTCAACGCGTTTGTTCTCAATCCTTCCTCGCAACATAGCGTCGTCATGAGAATTGTCTAAATCCACGATTTCCCCTTTGTACTTCACTTCGATAGTTTCGCCACGAATCGGCATTGGTCGATCAGAAGCCCGGCCCGTTCAACTCTCAGCCGCACGTCGTTCAGGATCAGGTAAGCCCCGGTCGATCCGGGTTCCTTGGCGGTCGATTCACAGCCGAGCGCGACTTGAATAGTTTCCAGGATATGTCCGGCTTGCTCCAGCAGTTCGCGGGCGTCGGTCAGGTTCTCGCGTTCTGACATGGCTTGACCTCCCCCTTACCCGCCGATGACCGGAGAGACCGGCCCACGTTCCAGCGTTTCCCGAACGCACGCAAGGTCGTTCCCGATCGACTCGGACCAATACAGAACCTGATCGGCCAGTCCCTGAACCGTCGGATCGTCCGACAAACGGCGAATGCTGCGGGCCAGCGCCATCAGGTGACCGCATTCGATTTCGCTGATCCCGATCACCTCAATCATCTGTTCGCGGTCCATGAACGCCGCGCGGTTTGGTGCATGAATAGCCATGACTGCCCCCTCACTTGTATTGCCGCGAAATCTGTACGACCGTCGCTAGACGGTCCATTCCAGGCGCCCACGGTGCCAGCTTGAAGCCGGGCGGGTTTTCGGCGCGAACGGCCACGATGTCGCCCTCGTCGGGCGGAACGTCGTCGAGCCGCACGCAGTCGCCCCGCCTGATATATGGGGTGAACTCGTCGGTCTCAACGCGCCAGAATCGGCCGGTCAGGATGTTAAGATGCTCAGCAGCCATGATTTCACCTCTCTGTCAGGTGGGTTGTGGTCAGGGTCGGCTTGGTGTGGCTGCACCATGTCGGCCCGCTCTTGTCATGCAATGTGTTACCATTGGCGTTAGTTACCGTATCAAAGAGTAACGCTAATGGCAATACAAGAAAAACGACTGAAAACCGAATCCATCAACGTCCGGGTGAAACCGGAAATCAAAAGACTCGCCGAGGAATTGGCGGAACGTGAAAATCGGACTCTATCCAACTGGGTCGAGTCGCTGATTCTGCGCGAAGCGGAAAAGGCGGGAATCCGGCCCAAGCGCGCCCCGTGACTGAATTTCAACTCCGGCCGGGTTGCTGGTACGGATGGCAGATGACGCCGGGCTATCTGGATGACGGGCGGCCCTACTGCTCGCCAATTCTCGTGCGGTCGGTTCGCCGGGTCGGGCGTCGATCGGATCGGTTGCACGTGCGGTTCTGGAACGTGCTCTATGCCGAAGGGGTTCAGGATTTCGAAAAACGGCTGCACGTGCTCGAACGGGCTTCCGACCGTCTGACCGCCGCGATTGATCCCGGACGCGGCCCGGATCGCCGCGCCGTCATCTGCGGCATTGACTTCCAGTGGATCGAGCGGCATTGCCCGAACATCCCGCGGGCGTTCCCGGTGTCCCGCTGCTCGCCGTCGGCCACGCGCTCAGTTTCAAAGTATCTTAGCGAAGTCTTTTTCCGGGATACTCTCTAACTTTGCCGTTTCCCAGTCACGAGCCAATGAGCCAGAAATGCCATCTGCAATAGCGTTTTTTCCGTGGATAGCGGTCGATGAACCTATCACCATTGGACCGCTTAGATTGCTTCCTTATCATCGTGGCAAGCAGCCAGGGGCACTCCCCCATGTGACGCAAGCCGATATCGATAGCGTACTCAGTGCTTATGCCAACCGCCCAAGAAAGATAATAACAAGAGCGACTATTCTTGAGTTCGGGCACTGGCAGAGTGGGATGGACGCACAAGAAATTGTGTCGGACCTCTTCCGCGCAAGAAATGCCCTCGCTTTCGCCGCCTTATCGCGCAGGCAATTGTTTCAGCACCACTTTGGCTATTGCAATTACGACAGTTATTCTTTGGTGGTGCAACGCTATCAGCCGGGGTACGCCGGCACCTTTGCTTTCTCGACTCGCCGCCGCGATGGTGGTACTAATCAACTATGGTCATCGGATGAGTTTGCTTTCCATCGACCAAACCACGTAGAACCGACAGGGAAGGTGGACTTTGATGAATCTCTTCTCGCAGCACTTCTAGACCTTCCAGAGCGTGAATCACGGTTTTTTGAGGCATTGACGGAATTCAACTGTGCAAATACCGATTCACCCGATGTTCCTGAGCACGTCGAAGTGGTCATGATGAAGTCCGCATTTGAATGGTTACTGCAAATCAGTGAGAAAGCGAACGAATTTGTGGAAGCGCTTTCACGCTGCCTACATGACATTCCGCCTATTGAGTCCCTGGAAGGTCCCTTAAAGCAGGAGTGGCAAAATGCTCGCAGTAAGGCAGCCAGACCGCTTGAGGCATGGGCAAGAGAATTCTGTGATGTTAGGGGCGCTTCAGCCCACGGCAAGCCGCGTAAGGCTGCACGATTCGTTTGGCCCGCTCACATCCATTTGGCGTTCGCCTCTTTGCTCTTTCCTCTGGTGTTTAAGAAGGTCGCCGCACAAGAAGGACTGCCGACTCTCGCCCCCTACGACGTTGAACGTCTGAAACGGATCGATGCCTTTCTCTTGCACGATCCATTTCAATTTGACTGGCTAGCCGCAGCTCATCCTGGAGATCATCCTTGGGCAAAGATTGACCTTCAAGCTTTCAGCGCGTCCCTCATTCCGAAGCTCCACCTTGATGCAGGCTAATGAACATTCCTTTGTAAGCACGCCGTATGGGCGACTTGGGTCAGGCACATTCGACGCTGTTGCCCCCCAAACAAGGCTTTGCCAATAAATTGCTCACCGTAATCGCTCAATCAACTGCTCCATTTCGCGAATAATCGTCGCGCTCGTCCGCTTTCCTTCGTTTCGGGAGTCGGCTGGCGTTCCACGTAGTCCGCCGCTGCGCCAGGGCATGGCGTCTGCTGGCTTCGGGGCGGGTTCAGGCTCTTCCGGGACGCTTTCGGGCGCGTTCTCGATTGGAGCGGGCGTCGTCACCGGATCGGAGCTTTCGAGCTCCAGGCGCTGCGCCGAGTCGCTTATCAGGGGCTCTGAATCGCTGGGCAACAGTGGATTGACGGCGATCGGTGCGACATAGCCGGCCGGGTCGCCCTCGTAACGCTTCAACTCCCGCGCCGCCCGTTCCAGAAATGCCGCCTCGGGCTCGCCATCGTCCCGATGCAGCTCCAACGCCCTCGATGCCCCGATCAGCCGGCCGTGTATCCGGTAGCATTCCGGCCGATCCTCGAACCGGCCGACGATGCGCCGAACGATCAGCCGCGCCTCGGGGCGCCGGCCGGCTTCGGCTTCCAACTTGGTAATGCGCTTTCTAAGATTCACGTCGGTTCCTCTCCTGCTGTAGTTCCAGCTCCGCGACGCGCCGCTCCAGGTCGCCGACCTCGATCAGCTTGCCGAGGGTAGCCAGGGTATAAGTCATTTTCGCTCCGTCGCTCGGATCGAGCCGCCCGTTGCGCATATCCCGGTACAGCCGCGCCATTTCCCGTTGAACGTCCCGCAGCGTCGCCAATTTGATCCGGCGTTTTCGCTCCGTCGCTCGGATCGAGCCGCCCGTTGCGCATATCCCGGTACAGCCGCGCCATTTCCCGTTGAACGTCCCGCAGCGTCGCCAATTTGATCCGGCGTTGCCGGAGACGGGGAGGGTTCGCCGGCAAATACTCCTGTCGCGGGTCGTCGGGCGGCGTTGATTGGCTCATAACGCGCGGTTTAGGCGGCCTTTACGTCAGACTTTGAGCCCCTTTTTGCGCCATTGGGCAAGCATCGGTTCGGGGTCGATCGGCAGCTTCAGCAGCGTCGCCTTATCGATCAGCGGCCGGCCGTTGAATCCTGGGAGGCTGAGGAATCCGTAAATCGGGGTCGTCTGGTGCCGGTTCTGCGACTGAATTCGGCTGATTTGCATGAATCGTGCGTAGGCGTCGATCAGGTCGTTCGCGGCCTTGACGTAATCGAGTTGGGCGCGCTGTTCCTGTAGGGTAACGAAGCAGCGGAAGGTTTCCCGGAATTCGGCCTCGGCTGCCGCAAGCTTGTCGTCGGCCGCCGCAAGCTTGCGGGCGAGCCCTTCGTTCCGGATTCGGTCCCGCTCGGCCGTTTTTCGAGCCTCCGAGATTTCGGACTCAAGCCGGTCGATGTTTTCGACCAAAGCGGTCAGATACTCGGCGCCCACCGGCGTTCCTGCGGCCTCGTCGGCCAGGATGTCACCGTACTGCCGTTTGAGCGCGGCGAGTTCCGATTCGCGGGCGGACAGGTCGATTCCGGCTTGCTGCCCGATCAGGGCGGCCAATCGATCCCGCTCGGCCTGCGCCTCGTCGCGCGCCTGTTGAGCCCGCAAAATATCGTCAAGGGTCGTGTCCGGAACCGTTTTCATATCGCCCTCGATGGCGAGAATTTCCGAATTCAGGCGGGAAACCGCAGCCTCGGCTTCGGCTGCGCCCTCGGTCGCTTTCCGGAACGCAGCTTTAATGCGCTCGTGTTCGGCGGTGAGCTCGTCGTCCGGGTATTCGCAGGCATTCTCAAGGTTCTGGATTTTCCGCTCCAGGGCGTCCAGCCGGCGGCCGAGTTCCATTTCCTCCCGGCGTAGCTGTTCGGCCCGGTCCGTGGCCTCAACGTAGGCGCGACGGGTCTCGTCGAGCCTGGTTCTGATTTCGTGACGGATTGATACGCGATTGGTGACGGCGTTCATGGGTCGTGTTTCTCCGTGGGTCTGGTGAATGAATCGTGGATCAGCCGGCGACGGCGTTGCGGATCAGACAGCCGAGTTCGGGGGAAACGAGGAATTCCTCGACGTACTCGCCGACGCGAATCACATGCGAGCCGCGGACGCCTCGGTTCGGGTCCTCGTAGCTGAACGCGAAGCGCTCGCCCCATGCGGCCGTTGCACCCCAGCGGTTCGGGTTTCCGGGCTGGCCCATGTAGAGAAACGCCGCATGCGGTCCCCATAACCGGGTCAAGCTCGCCGCTTGGCCCTTCTTCGCCGAGTTGTGCCAAGCATCGCCGACGAAAATTTTGTCGATTTCCAGAACCTGCGCCACGTCGTCGGGGCCTACAACTCCCGCATTGGCGTCCACCCAATAAACGCCTTCGACGATCTTCGGGTGCAATTTGAGCTTGGTCCAGGTTCGCCGGCCGAGGACGGCGATATTCGGCCGCATGATGCAAGTGTCCAGGGCGTCCATGATGGCTTTAATCGGGTCGCTTGCCGGGTCGTTCCATTGGGCTGAACCGGCGAGCGTCTGAACGTTGCCGGCCGGGTAGCTGATACTGCTGAACACCAGATTCGCAACGCGCCGCTCCCGGTCCAGCAAAATCAAATCCGTCGTGTCCCTGGTCGCTTTCCGCTTCATTTCGTCCGGGTCCGGTGCGTTCGCCAAGTCATGCCAGGGAAGGACGTGCTCCAGCCCGGCGCCGTGCACCGCGTCCAGGATTTCGCCGGCCGTGAACGAAACTTCGTTCGGCTTACTCTTACGCCCGACGCGGGTCTCCAGCCGCGCCAGCAACTCGGCCGCGTTCGCCGTCAAATATTTGAACTCCATGCTGGCGACGGGAATCCGCGGTAGAACCTCGTCGGCGATGAACCGATCATTGCGGTATTCCCGCGCGACTTTCGTCAACTCGGGGCTGATCGGATACGGGGCATCGGCGAAGTCGAGGGTGCCGGCGCCGGTTTCCTCGTAATTGGACGTGAATTCAAAGGTCTGCATGGTGGTTACCTCGCGGGTCAAATCAGAAGGGAATGGCGTCGTCGAATTCGGGCACGGCCTGCCGCGTTGAGCCGTTTTGATGCTCTTTCGGCTTGTTCGTGTCGCCCCGCCGTTTGCGTGCGTCGTAGGCGGTCAGAATGCCCGTTGCGGTGACGTTCAGCCCCTGGCGCGTCTCGCCGTCGCGGTCCCACGTCGTGAGCTTCGCCGGCCCAGCAACGAAAACGGAATCCCCCGCTTTCAGCCGGCCCAACCGCTCGGCCTGGTCGCCGAACGCGATGACGGAAACAAGTTGCCGATCGTCCGCGCCCTCGACGGCTGCGGAAATCATCGCGGTGGTAAATGCTTTACCGGATTGCCCGGTTCGGCGTTGCGGGTCGCGTAGCAGTCGGCCCGCGATTAGAACATCGATCATTGGGGTAGCCTCTCATCTGTCGAACAAAGTCGTCCGGTATCAGGCTCACCTCGTCGTTCTCCGATCCGTCGGTTCGTGTTATCGTTTTGCTCGGCAGGTAGTAGCCGAAAATCATCTGTCGCCCCCGCTCCGTCGGGGGTTTTTCGTGTCCAAAGTCTACCATCCGTCTACCGTCTGCCGCCGTCCGTGGCAAAGCCCCCGTTGCTCGGGCGTTTCGGGCCAACGGACAAAGGATTTAGAATCCTTTTCCGCTCCGGCCCGCTCAAACTCTCCGCACACGTGCTCCACCAAAGCCCGCCCGCGCCGGGTGCTCGAATGCCCTTGGCGCAGTCGGTCAAAACCGGGTGCTCGGTCGTGACCCGATGCCGGCAGTCGGCGCAACGGATCGGCCCGGCGTCGTCCGTCTGTTCAGTCGGGGCGTTCATCGTGCTACCTCCAGAATCGGATTCTCGCCAAGCCGAAACGGGTCGAAGATCGCCCATTGCGCGATTGCTGTGCGACTGCGCGATTGCTGCGCGGTGCTGCGCGAGTCTTCGCCAGAAAAAGAGAAGGGCAGTTCGCGCATTGGTGCGCGACTGCACTTTTCTCTATAAGGCCGCGCAGTAAACCCGCGCACAGCAAAGCGCGCAGTTTTGGCGTTGCTGCGCGAAACTGCGCGGCTCATAGCGTCCACCTCGACGGTGCGAGAAAGTGATACTTCCCGCCACGCTTTTTTTCGCCCTCTGGCAACGGTTTTTCTACCAGCACGCCGCGCCGCAAAGCCGCTTTGATAACGTCGCGCATCGGGTCGCGCCCTATTCCGTCGAAGATTTGGTTACGTGCGTCAACCAAATCGTTTTGGGTGAACCGCTCGGTCGGCGTTTGTCGAAGCTTTTCTTCGATGAACGTGACGAGTGCCGATATTCGGGCGTCTAGCTGTCGCTCTTTTTCCCGGCGTGCATTCGCACGCGCTTCTTCCTCGGTCGGGATTTCGATTCGCTCGAACAGCCAGCCTTTGCGCCTGATCCATATCGGTTCGCGCGGCTTCCGGGCGTCGGTCAGCTTGGTTACATGAAGCGAGAGAATGTTTCCCTGCTCGATATCTTCCGGCGTTGCAATGCCCGCCGCCGCCTTCGGTTCAGGCGTAACAAGCTGGAAAACAGCCCGCGCACCATCGCCAAGCGCCGCGCCGTTGCGCCCGGCATGATGGTCGATGATGTTCTCTCGAAATACGGCTTTGCTGGTGTGGTGCGTCAACTCAACGGCGCACCCGAGTTGTCCGCGAATCCGCATCGAGGCGTTTATAACGGCGTCCTCTGCGTCGTTCGGCGCGCGTTCGCCGGGTGAGAATTTCACCAGCGGGTCGAACGTGACGATCGCGGGATTCACGTCCGCGTATCGCTCGACTATCTGGTCGGCCAAGGGGGTTATCTCGATATTGCCGCGCCCGTCGAACCGCGCTAGCCGTGCATCCGTGCCGACGAAATCGCGAATGTAGAAATTGTCCGCCACATACTTGCGCGCGCTTTCGTTCAATCCCATCTGGTCGCAAACCTTAAACAGCCGATAACGAAGACGGTCGGCGCCATCCTCCTTTGTGACATACAGGACAGGACCATCTAGCGCCGGCTCAATGCCAAGGAATGAGCGTGACAGAATGATGCAGATGTTTCGCTGTAGCAAAAGCGTGGACTTGCCCATGCCGCCCGTTCCGATGAATGCACAAATATCGGCCGGTAAAAGATCGGGGAAAATGAACTTTGGTTCTTTGGGCGGAACCGTCAGCCATTCAAGCGGAATGCGATCGGTGTCCGGTCCCCAATTCGGCGGACCGCTGCCGTCTGTGGCCAGCCGTGGCAAGTCGTTCGACGCGATCGGTTCGCCTCGTGGGATCAGTACATTCTCCATGTGACCCCGAAGGCGTCGCGCCTAAGAATTTCCAGTCCCTGCGCGAGTCGGACGACGACGGTCCCAGCTCCGGCCTCCAGCACTAATTGGGCGAGATGCAACAGGCTTATGTCGGTTTCCGGTCGTCCAACGGTGATGATGGCAACGTCCAACTCCAAGCAAAATGACCAATCGTAGCCGCTCGCGTTTCGCTGGTAGGGCAAGGCAGCAAACAAGCTCGGCGGGTCGCCGTACTTGGCTTCTAGCTCGAAGCGCCGCGCCGCTTCGTCCATCGCGGCCGATCCGGTCAAAACCTCGAGCAGAGTTTCGCGGGTTCGCCGGAGCGCAACCACGCGCCGGCCATAAGAAGGTGGAAGCTTCAGCCCGACTGGAAAGGGGACAACTACACGCCGGTTGGCGGTATAATGTCCCGGTTCCGAAAAGCAGCGCCCCCGGCCGCTTCCCCTCTGCGTGACCCGCTCGTGATGATCCCGAGCGCTCGGGGGCGCCCCATCCGAGCCGCCTTGAAACGCAGGGCGCACCTCTCCCGACCGCGTGTCGCGGTTGTCGAAGTCCATACCATGCCACCTCCTTACGCCGGGTCGGCGGACGTAGAAGCGCGGCTTTCCCGCAGCACGTGCTCCAATACAACACGCTTCACGTATCTGACGTGTCGCCCGTGCTTGATATACGGGATACCTACACCGGCCCAGCGGTCGCGCTCAAGTTTCGCTTCGGAACAGTCCAACCACGCCGCAACCGGGGGGGTGCCTAGAAGCGCCTCTTCGTGGGCTTCAATGAATTCGCGGGCGAGTTCGACGCGGCTTTTTTTCCGTTTGCGGGTTGCAGGATCTTCGTTGGAAGTCACCATGTCTTAAACAACCTCGTTAGGTTTGTTTCAAAAAACATGGCTAATGTATCGGGTCGTGGGGGCGAAAGCAGGGTGGTAAAAGTCGATTTTTGGGGCGTCTTTACCCAAATTTTTTTCGGTAGCCAATGGCGTCTTTCACGGTATCGACGTCTATGCTGTCGTCCAGGGCCACGCTGCAAACTGCGGCCAATTGATTATGGATCGGCTTTCGGAGTATCCGTTCCCAATTCGGATATAGCGCCTGAATAAACCGGGTTGCTCGACGTGAATCTTTGTGATTCGCCGCTGTGTAGCGCGTCTTGGCGGCCAGGCTCTCGGCGTCACGCGCCAGGGCGTTTAGAAGCGCCGAAATGGGCGGGTAAATGGGTTGATGTCCGTAACGATCAACAATTTCTTTCTGCTCTTCCGCAGTCTGCCAATACTCCTCTCTTTCTCCAAAGTTCAGAAGTTTTTCTCCTTCTGGGTCAATAACTACGTGCACCGATGTTTGATCACGCTCCGACGGGTCGGAGCAATTGAAAGGGGTTTTATACTGCAAATCGACGATGTAGCGCGGCCACCAGTGATACGGGGTCGTATCAAGCGCCGATCCCTTGATTGCCCTCGACAATTTGCGCGCCGCATTGGCGATTTCCCGATATTTCTTCAAACGGTTGGCTTTGCGAAGACGTTTGGCTTCTTCTTCATTCGGAACGGGTTCACTTTTCAAATAGGCGTGCTCAATCCAATAATGCAAAGTAGATGCTAAATATTCAACATAATCGGGCGGTTCGTTGCCGTTGAACAGATCACGCCGGTATTTGTAAATACTTGCCCATGCCTGTTCCATTTTCGGGTAGGTAATCAGCCGAAACAGCAGGTCTTTACATTCCTGATGGTGCGGGAAAATGCGGGGGAGCATATTCTGATAACTTCTGACCAGGCTTTTCGGGGCCCATGCTGGGAAATCCATGATTGCCCCCTTCACGGCAGTGCTTCAAGATGGTTGCCGCGCCAGCCGGCCAGGGTGATAGGATGAACAGTAGCCATGATTCACCTCCGTGGTAGGTGGTTGTGGTCAGGGGCGCCCGAGTGTGCCCGCACTCTGGTGCCCCGCTAAATCGTCCGCGACCTCCCGGCGATCCTCTCGCCGGTTAGGGATTCACAAGAAAGGGTTAACGACCGTCAAACGGCCGTCGAATACCTGCCCATGCTGCAAGTCCTCTGAATACAGGGTATCGCAGTTCGCCAATAGCGCCGCCGCCACGATCAAACTGTCCCAATGGGAAAGCGGATAACGCCTCACCAATCGGAACGCCTCCCGTAAAGTCGCCGTTTCGACCGGAACCACTTCACATAGATCGAGCAGGCTTTCGGCGATGTCATGAGCTTCCGCCAGGGTGAAACCATATTTTCGAGTCAAGACGCTGACGGTCTCGTTGATCACCTGGACACTGATTACCGGACGGTCCTCGATGATCGAGATCGCCCGCGTGGTCTTCTCGCCGTTCTCCGATTCCGCATAAATGAACAGATTGGTATCAGCGAAGACTCGGGCGGTCATAGCACGCTTCCCGGTCAAATTTCTCCGCTTTGAATCGCCCGCGGTATTTCGCCAGGGTAGACAGCGCTTTTTCCCGGCGCGCCTTGTCTTCGATCTCTTGCTTGGTTTTCAAGCTTTCCGCAAAGCTCAAGACCTCGGCCGCTTGCTGCTCGGGCAGGGCCTTGACGGTTTCGTAAATCTTTTCAGCGATGCTCATACGGTCACCTCCCGTTTCAGTTCGACAATCTCAGCCGTGGGTTTCAGTCCAGCCGCCTTTAAAACAAAGTCCTCGATCTTCTGCATCGGCGCCCGCAGCCGCTCGGCCGTGACGATCACATAGCCGGCCGTCACGTCCGCCCCCGACTTATGGTTCATCAGGGCTTTCAAGGCATAGGCGGGAATGTCCAGCGAATCGGCAATGGTTGCGAACGTCCGCCGTAGATCGTGCGGGGTAAAGCGAACGCCGGATGCTTTCTCAATCGCGGCCAGGGCGTAGCGGAAATTCGAGATACGCCGGCCAGCGGAATCGGAAAAGACAAACGGGGATTCGGCTTCTTCCTTCCTCGCATCAGCCGCAGCCTTGCGCCGGGTCATGATCGCGGACAGGTAGTCACCCATAGGCAGGGTATGATCCCGCCGGTTCTTGGGGTCCAACACGGTAAGCGTGCGGGCTTTCAGGTCGATTTCGGACCATTTGAGGCTCAAGGCTTCTTCCCGCCGCAGTCCGGTCAGAATCAGAACCTGGAAATAGTCGCCGATATCCTTGCTCGGCAGGTTCAGAACGGCCTCAAACCAAGGTTTGATCTCGTGCGGCTTGATGACCGTCGAGCGCCGGTCAACGCGGAACCATGCGCGAGTTTCAGACAAGGCTTTCACCGGATTCTCGCCGATCAGCGGGCGGCCTTCGTCGTCTTTGTACTTGGCCCGAGCAAAATTAAGAATCGCTCGCAGATAGCGGCACCCGAGATTAGCGCGCGCCTCAGAGCGCTGCTCTCCGAATTCTTTATGTCGCTTGGCGACCATCGCCGGGGTGATTCTGGTTATTGGCTTATCCAGCCAATCGGAAAACATTTCGTCCATGGACGCACGCATGTCGCGCCGCGTTCGCTCCTTTAAATCCTTCCGGGTCTCCAAGTAATCGGCGAACGCCTCGTTCAGCGTCTTTTCTTCCAGCTTGGCGCGCCGCTTCTTGGCTACGGGATCGCCGCCGGTTGCGATATCCCCGGCCAGCTTGAGCGCCTGCTTGCGGGCTTGCTCCGGCGTGATCTCTCCGTATCGGCCTATCGTGATCCGCTTGACTCGCCGATTGATCCGCTTTTCGAGAAAGAAGGATTTCACGCCAGACGGGAAAACCTTCATGCCGAAACCCCTGATCTCGTCGTCACGGTAGAACGTGGGGTCGGTCTCGGGAATGGGTAGCCGGTCGATTACGGATTTCGTCAGTTTCATATCCCCCCCCCTGGAATCGTGGTAGACGCAGGGTAGACAGTACGATTCAAACAGCTTCAAAGACAGTCGGATTTATTATGTCATGTAAGCGACTGATTGCAAGCATGTTTTATGTCTCTTTCAAACTTGGTAGAGCTCGGTAAAACAGCCAAAAACAGGACTCTTAATCCGTTTGTCGTAGGTTCGATCCCTACATGGCCCACCAATTAAAACAAAGGCTTGCAGTAATGCAGGCCTTTTTGTTTTCGGGTTTTCAAAAATTCCCAAAACTCATCTCTTGTCGGAATTTAACCGGGCCTCATTTTTGAAACCTCTCCGCCGTGTCCTACCGGTAATTTGGAGCATCTCCAGCTTTAGGAGCAAGGTTTTCCTGATCTATCCCAATCCAGGCATTGTTCGAAATTGCCGAGAGTCACATTCGAATTTCGATAGTACGAACTGTTGTAGGCATGCTGAATCTCCGCTAATCTCACGCTGTTAAGGTAACGGAGTTTATAGCTATGGCCCCCATGAAATGTCCCGCGTGCGACTCGGAGATTCCCGATCAAGCCAATGCTTGTCCACATTGCGGGCGGGCTTTAAAAGCAGCTCCAATACGCAGCTTGAGCGGAAAATTGCAGGCGATCGGCACCATTCTGGTTGCAGTCAGCATTCTTGCGATGATGGCCGGTACCTGGTGGGGAGCCGCGTTGCTGTTTCCTGGCGCGGCTTTTTTCATAATCGGTCGGGTGTTGTAGTCCATTCCTTTTCGACGCTCCCTTGACACACGATCGCTACGCGTCAGCCTCCATGAATAGGCGTCCAGGAACCGGTGAGTGGTCGTGAATTTTCTCAGTGGTCGGTCGAGAGCGGCGGCATGAGAGTAATCGCTCCGAGCCATAAGCTGAGGAGCCTAAGCTCTCCAATTTACGCACACGCTTAGCTACCGCTCTCGTACGGTGATGATGACAAATTGCGCTTGACGAGCGGCATGCTCCGGAAATGCGGGCTCCGATGGTGTAATTTCAGTCGGACTATCTAAAACCCAAAACCCATCATTCAACACCTGCTTCTTCGGCCATAGCCTGACAGGCGTCAGCACAGCTTCGGCAAGTTTGCGCGCATGCCTGCATTTGGGGGTCATTCTCGAATTGCTCACAACTGTCCCCGCACTGTTCGCATGTTTCTGCGCAGACTTCGCAGGTTAACGTGTGAAGCTCTGAACCGCGGAGCATGAAGTTCGCACTGGTTTGGCAAATTTCGGCACAATCCAGGAGGAGTCGAATATGATCGGCTTCCGCATGCGGCCCTCCTTTTTCCAGACAGTGGGTTACCGTTTCCAGGCATATAGAATGGCAATCCAGACACTGCTCGATACATGCTTGCATGGAGCCAGTTGAAGATGCTTCTTGAGTCAGCATATCGGCACCTCTCAAACTTCGAGTTAACGGTGTAGTTCAAAATAGGATGCTGCCATGAGATTCACTTTTGAATAGGTAAGAGTACGCAAGCTGCCGTCTCGGTCTTCAAATGGTCAAAAGACACGCCTTAAAGCCTGAACTAGCGATTTTTCGAAGGCTCTAATTGACAACATAAGCTTTTCTCGGACTAGCAGTGCGAAATGAAAAATACCGCGCTGCCGCCTTTCAGAGAGGCAATATTTTATGTCCGAGGATAAGTAAGGTAGCGAGTGTTTTATCCTGATATTGAAGGAGATGTGTCATGGTTCAGACTTTCGCGAAAGTGTTTGGCATTGTGTACCTGATAATCGGTATTCTTGGCTTTATCCCGGGCCTTGTACAGCCGATAGTAGGAGGTCCTCCATTGGCTATAGAAGCTGGCTACGGCAGATTGTTTGGCCTCTTTCCGGTTAATCTGATTCACAACTTGGTACATATCGGCGTTGGAGTCTGGGGTATTCTTGCCGCCCGGAGTATTCCTAGGGCCGTGACCTTCGCGCGAGCCAATGCGATCCTCTTCGGTGTGTTATTCCTGTTGGGGATTATTCCGGCAACGAACACACTGTTCGGGTTGGCTCCAATATACGGTATCGACGCCTGGTTGCACCTATTGAGCGCAGCGGTAGCCGCGTATTTTGGATTTGCCGGTGCAGCACGGGTACATGCTTGGCATACGTGAAGCTTGGATAGTGAATCGTAACGGGCAATCACTGAACGAGCGGTCGCGAAATGGAATCGCGACCGCTCGTAATTTGCATCTTTATACTACCGGCATAGCCGCGATTCAAACCAGGACGACGGGGCAAGCGACGATCTCCGAAATGGCTTTGCTGAAATCGCCGTTTTGACGTTTGACTACCAATAAGCGGCAGCCAGTGCGCTGCATCGAACGCAGTAAATTTGGAGCATCAAGCGGGCGGACGGAAACAAACTGCGCGGCTGCGCTTTGAACACAGCTTTCCAACGCCAACCTTTTTAATGCCTCGGATTCGGCCTCAGTCTCTGCCGGAAGGGCAACATTAAGTCGGCTTGATTCGAGCTCGGCCAACTCGACAGCCATCCGTAAGGCGCGCTTAGCTTCCATAGATCCGTCGAATACAACCCAGATAGGGAATGTAGAGATCTTCTTCTTAACGCCGCTTTTATACGGCTCGGTTCTCTTGGGAAGGAAAACGACGTCAACCTGCTCGATCTGTGACATGACGGCGGAAACGAGATGTCCGCGCACTGTCCGGAAACTTACGTCAATTCGCAGGCGTTGATTCAGCCGGTACAACGTTTGCTGAATTTGTTCGGTGCTGGAGCGCAGGGTGCGCATCAGGCGTGGCAAATCGACTTTACGCTCGGCCGCGCAGATGCGATCAATCTCTATCGCGAACGGAAGCTCGGCCAAATTGATTAAGTTCGTCTCTTCCACATAAACTGCAATCAACTGCGCCTGCTTTCGTGCGGCGAGATGCGCCGCCAATTCGAGAATACCGATATCATGGCGCAGCACGTTCAAAGCAACCACGACTCGTTCGGAGATGGGAGCGTCTTCAGCCATAGCTTTGATTCTCTCCGGCTCTTTCCTGACTCCTGAACTCCTTCTGGATATCGATCCACTCCCTGAGGCGTTGTTCGATACGCCCGTTAATGCTATCTGGCGGGAACGCGCCTGTCACGTCACGTTCGCCGGCCGGCTTATCCATGAGCAGCTCTAAAGCCTGATCTACCGTGTCCACCGCGTAGACGTGAAATTTGCCCGATTCCGCGGCTTTGACTACATCCTGCCGCAGCATGAGGTGTTTGACGTTGGCACGGGGAATGATCACTCCCTGTTTTCCGCTTAGGCCAATCGAGGCGCAAATGTCAAAAAAGCCTTCGATCTTTTCGTTGACCCCGCCAATAGGTTGAACTTGTCCATTTTGATTGACCGAACCGGTTACCGCCAGCGACTGGCGAATCGGTAAATCGGCCAGTGACGATAAAATCGCACTGAGTTCCGCCAAGGACGCACTGTCGCCCTCGACCTGGCCGTAGGATTGTTCGAAGACGAGGCTGGCGGTCACTGAAAACGGCCGGGTCTTAGCATAACGATGTGCTAGGAAACCGGACAAAATCATCACACCTTTGCTGTGAATGGCGCCGCCCAGTTCGCTTTCCCGCTCGATGTCAAGAATTTTGCCGCTGCCCAACCGAGTGGTGGCGGTAATGCGGGACGGCTGGCCGAATGAAAAATCACCCAAGCTGATTACGGACAAGCCGTTGACCTGGCCAACCACCGCGCCTTCAGTGTCGATGAAAATCGTTCCGCGTCGAATGTTTTCATAAACTCGCTCGCGGAGCCGGTCAGCCCTACGGATCTGGTGATCGATGGCGGCCTGCACGTCGTCCCGAGTGATGATCGCGCGCTGTACCTGTGCCGCCCAGTGGTCGGCTTCCTTGAGAAGATCGTCCAGGCTGCGCAAATGGGTGGATAATTTCTCCGAATCTTCCACCAAGCGAGCCGCATGTTCCACTACCCGGATTACCGCTTCCTTGTCCAGCGGGCGCAACTGGTTTCTCCGCGCCAGGCTGGCGATAAGCCGAGCGTATAGTGCATTGCCGTCGGCATCTCGATCGATCGTTTCTTCGAAATCCGCCGAAACTTTGAAAAGCTCGCGAAATTCAGGATCGTAAACATTGAGCAAATAATAAAGAACGCGATCCCCGATCAAAATGATCTTGATATCCAGCGGAATCGGTTCCGGCTCCAGGCTCGAGGTACTGATTACGCTTAGCGCACGCTCCAAAGATTCGATACGGATTTCGCGCGACTGAAGAATGCGTTTCAGGCTGTCCCAAGCGAACGGCTGCATCAGCACTTTGCGAGCGTCCAGGATCAAATAGCCGCCGTTGGCGATATGCAAGGCGCCTGGTTTGATCATTGTGAAATCGGTGACCAAAGCGCCCATGTAGGCTTGGTATTCAACCCGTCCCACCAGATTGTTGTGACTCGGCAAGCTCTCGAAGACGACTGGGGCATATTTGCACTCGCTATTGTCGACCAATAGGTTCACCTTATAGCGCAGAAAAGGACTTGGCCGCGGCGCATGCCCGATCAACGTCGCTATGCCACCTTCCTGCTTCGGGAAAAAATCTTCCGCGTGATCGATGATTTCCCGTTGAGCTTCATTCAGATACTGAACGACTCCGGGAATGGCTTCGTAACGGGCTTTCAAATCGTCCATCAAATGGTTGACGGCAAACTCGGCAATTTCTCGATTCAACGTTTTCAGCTTTTCCTTTGCTTCCTTGCGCCACACCGGAAATTGCTTCAACAGCTTTTGCAACTGCTGACGCAAATCCGTTACCGCCTCCTGAATCTGTTCCTGCTGATGCTCCGAAAGCTTTTGAAATTGCTCGGGTCCGAGCACTTCGCCTTTTTCGTCCACCGGAGCAAACGCAAATCCGGTAGGCGTTTCGATTAAAGCGATGCCGTGCTGCAAAGATTTTCGGCGTAACTCATTTAGAGCATTGATCTCGCGCTCCTTCGCTTCCTCCTCGATTTCTTCTGCGCGACCGCGGTATTCTTCACCCTCGAATGCCGCCGGAATGACGGTACTGAGTTCCTCGATGACTTGCTCCATGTCCCGGGCGAAGCGGCGCCCCTGACCGGCCGGCAATCTCAAGGCCTTGGGTTTCGAGGCTTCGCCGAAGTTGTTGACGTAGCACCAGTCGTCGGGTACCGGCCGGTTTTCAGCTTCGCGGCCGACGATTTCCTTAACCGCCGCCAGCTTCCCGGATCCGCTCGGACCTAGAGCGAAAATGTTGTAGCCCTTCTGGACGATGGAAATGCCGAACTGAATTGCATCCAGCGCTCGCTCTTGGCCTATCACGACACCGATATCGGCCAACTCGTCGGTGGTGGAGAAGTCGAATTCCTGTGGATCGCACGCTTTGTAGAGAACGCTCGCTGGAAGAGACTGTCGGTAGTAGCCCATAGAATTACTCAACTCTTCAAAAGGATGGTCGAAAAAATAGTCGGATATTTCAATAAGGCCGGCAATCACTCATGGCTCAGCATGAATCCGAGATGATTTAAATGCCGATTTTTCCAACTAATTCCGGAAAGCTAGAATTCTCGAACAAAGATCAGCATGGAACTCACAAAATAGTTAGGACTGGATGGCGTCAATTAATTCCCGAATTTGACAAGCCGATTCCGAGGACATTTTCATCAATCATAATGTAGTGCGACGAATGATAATGAAGATTCTGACATCCAATGACAGGCCTGATCTTCCGCTCTACATGTAGCGAATATACTTTAGGTCGAGTTTTCAGACTGATTTAAATGGCGATTAAACGGTATTGATGACAAAAAACGCGCCAATCGCCATAATTCGCCCCTTTTGGTTGCCGCTTCCGAATTATGTGGTTTAAGAACTTATCTTTATTACGTTTTACAGAACCTTTCGATCTTGACGTCGCAGAGTTCGAGCAAAAGCTCGATCAACGCCGCTTTCGTCCTTGCGGGAGTCTAGAGCCCGTCAGTTACGGCTGGTGCGCACCGCTCGGCAAGGATACTTTTCCCCTGGTCCACGTCACCAACGGATTTGCGATGGTGTGTGTTCAAAAGGAGGAAAAAATCGTTCCTGCCTCGGTAGTTAACGAAATCCTCTCGGAGCGGGTAGCCGAAGTCGAAGACCGGCAAGGCCGGCCGATGCGACGGAAAGAGCGGGACGCGCTACGCGATGAGGTGATGCAGGATTTACTGCCTCGCGCCTTTAGCCACAGCCGGCGCACCTATGCCTACATTGACCCGAAGGGCGGCTGGCTTGTTGCAGATAGCGCCAGCGCTAAGAAAACCGAGGAAATTGCTTCGCTGCTGCGTCAGTGTCTTGGTTCTTTGCCAGTGGTTCCTCCTGCGACCCAGGAGCGGCCCAGTGCTATCATGACCCACTGGGTTATGGATGCCGACTTGCCGTCGGATATCACTCTGGAAAGCGAATGCGAGTTGCGATCTCCGGAAGAAGACGGCGGTATCGTGCGCTGCCGCCGCCACGATCTGAGCGCACCGGAGATTCAAAATCACATTGAGGCCGGTAAAGAGGTCATCAAATTGGCTATCACTTGGAATGACCGTCTAAGCTTTGTTCTCGACGAGGCGTTTGGCATCAAGAAACTCCGTTTTCTGGACCTGGTACAGGAAGATGCGGCGGATATCGAAACGTCCGATCCGGTAGAACGCTTCGACGCGGATTTTGCAATCATGAGCCTCGAGTTAGCGACATTCTTGCCACGCTTCATCGAGCTCTTTGGCGGCGAAAACCTTCAAACGAAACAACCTGTGGTGTAGGAAAAACGCAATGTTGCTGAAAACAATCGAATTGGCGCGCATCAAGAGACGGGGGGCGGCCTGGCTAGCGATCGCGCTCATGCTTGCTGCCCCGCTCAATTCTACAGCGGAGGTGTTCGCACTTCCGACGGACGGTAGCGATCTAATCGGCGAGATTCGATATACGAAGGCGAAGCATGAAGATACGCTCATCGATATTGCGCGGGAGTTCAGCGTCGGTCAGGACGAAATCGTCATGGCCAATCCGACCGTCGACCGCTGGTTGCCTGGTGACGGTAAGGATGTATTGATCCCACGCCAATTTATCCTTCCCGATGCGCCACGTTCCGGCGTTGTCATCAATATTCCGGAAATGCGCCTTTACTACTATCCGGCTCAGCGGAAAGCGAAAGCGACACAAGTCGTTAGCTATCCGGTGAGCATCGGCCGAATGGATTGGCGCACTCCCTTGGGCGCCACCAAAATCGCGCAGAAAGTAAAGGACCCGGTTTGGGTACCTCCGGAAACCATCAAGCAAGAACACGCCCGGGACGGGGATATTTTACCGGACGTGGTCCCAGCGGGACCTCTGAATCCGCTCGGCCGCTTCGCCATGCGGCTTGGCGTTCCGGGCTACCTTATCCACGGCACCGGCACTGACAAGGCCTACGGCATCGGAATGCGAGTCACTCACGGATGCATTCGAATGTATCCAGAAGATATCGAGCGGCTTTTTCCGCTCGTCAATGTCGGTACCCCGGTCCATCTGGTCAACCAGCCGGTCAAGCTGGGCTGGTCGGCAGGGATTTTATATATGGAAGTCCATCAGCCGTTGGACGAAGACCGCATGACTTACGAACAGTTGCTCGACTCGGCTATGGATTTGATTGAGAAGAAAACGAAGGGCCGCGAGATCATTCTCGATGGCGCAGCGCTAAAGCAAGCGCTGCAGCAGCCAACTGGTATTCCGGTCGCTATCTCCAAACCGTCTGAGCCGATTCCGGAGCCGATTCAGACTTTGGGCGGCACGTAGCCTTCAGGCATCTGAGCTCCGCCGCCGAATAGAAATTTCTCGCGCTCCTTCGCCAGGAATCGTCGTGCTTCGGGCTCGAATGGTGTGAGCCGGTGCTCATTGATCAGCATGGTCTGGAGTTTGAGCCAATCCTGCCATGCCTGAGCGGAGATATGGTCGAAAATCCGCTGCCCTTCTACTCCAGGGAAGGGCGGTTTCTCCAAGCCTTCGGCCTCGACTCCCAAACGTGCACATTTAACTCGTCGCGTCATCAGTTACCTCGTAATGATCAGCACTATAGAAACCCAATTCGACTCGTTCCGCACCATCCGCGCCCATTGAATTCGCTTGAATTCGCAGCTATCGATCCTGGCCGGCAATCTCGTTTACCAGTTTCAGTACCGGCGCCGGGAGCCCGATCGTTTTATCCGGTGTAAGCCATCGATAGAGCGATGGTTCGCTGATTCCGTAGTACTCGGAATGTGTGCGAGCCACCAGCGGAACAAAATCAAGGTGATAATGGGAAAAAGTATGCCGGCGCTGCGGGAGACGCTCAAGCTCAAAACAATCGATATGCTGTTTCGTGCACCAAGCATATACGTCCTCTTCGCTATCGAACTCCGGCAAGCTCCAAAGACCTCCCCAAATGCCGGTATTCGGGCGCTTTTCCAGGTAAAGCTCGCCACAGGCGTTTCTTAACACCAACATAAAACATTGTCGGACAGGTAGGGTTTGTTTTGGTTTCGGCGCTGGGATGGCGTCGACTCGCCCCGACTGAAGTGCCACGCAGTTCGCGCTGATCGGACAGGCGGAACAAACCGGTTTCCGTTTGGTGCACACGGTTGCTCCCAGATCCATCATGGCTTGGTTGTAGTCGGCGATACGGAGCGAAGGCGTCAATTCTTCGCTGAGTTGCCATAATCTCGCGAGAATCTGGGTGTCTCCAGGCCAGCCTTCGATACCCTGATATCGGCATAAAACCCGTTTGACGTTGCCATCCAGGATGGGTGCACGAATACCCGATCCGAGACTCAGGATCGCTCCAGCCGTAGAGCGTCCGATGCCGGGCAGAGCGCTCAATTCCTCGAGAGTGACGGGCAACTGTGCGTCGTGCTGTTCCACGATTATCCGCGCCGCCCGGTGTAGGTTACGAGCGCGCGCATAGTAGCCGAGCCCGGCCCAAAGTGCGATAACCTCGTCCAAGGATGCCTGGGCGAGCGCGTCGACAACAGGAAAATGGCCTACAAAACGCTCGAAGTACGGGATGACCGTTACGACTTGGGTCTGTTGGAGCATGATTTCCGAGATCCAAACCCGATAAGGTGTTCGGTCGACTTGCCAGGGCAGTTGCTTGCGCCCGTATCGATCGAACCAGGCAAGTACGGTCGCCCGGAATAGTTCATTTTGCATACGCGTGTAAGACGAGTGATTGAACGGCTGGTTTCAAATTTCAGGCGTCCGCAGATTTTTCCGGAACGGACGCTTGAAGCTTCGGTCAGTCTTCCTTTGCATAAACGATATAAGGCGGTCCGTGCATTGGGCCGCCCCCATTTTTCCATTAGAATAAGCAAGATTATTGTCGACAAGACGCAGCAAACCGAAAAATCATGTCTCTTTCGTTTCGAACACTCCTCCCGCTGATTTTTTTCAGTCTCGTCCTCTCCGCTTGCGGCCAGAAAGGACCACTTTACCTACCCAGCGAAGATCCTGCTTCGAAAGAAGAACAGCGCTGATGGATTATTTCAATTATCACGACGGTACGTTGTACGCCGAGGATGTGTCCCTGCCTGCCATCGCAGAGCGTTACGGGACCCCCTGCTACGTCTATTCGCGTGCCACGATCGAACGCCACTGGCGGGCTTTCGACGACGCTTTCGCCGGTGAGCCACATTTGGTCTGCTATGCGGTGAAAGCCAATTCCAATCTGGCGGTGCTGAACGTCTTAGCGCGCCTGGGCTCGGGTTTCGATATCGTATCCGTCGGCGAATTGGAGCGGGTACTGGCGGCGGGCGGCGAGCCGGCGAAGATCGTTTTTTCCGGAGTGGGCAAGCGCGAAGATGAACTACGCCGCGCTCTGGAAGTCGGTATCCGTTGCTTCAACGTTGAAGTTCCGGGCGAACTGGATCGGTTAAATCGAATCGCCGGAGAACTCGGTGTAAAAGCTCCGATCTCGCTGCGCGTGAATCCGGACGTGGACGCTCTTACGCATCCGTACATTTCTACCGGGCTTCGGGAAAACAAATTCGGCATCGACGTCAGCGAAGCACTGCATCAATATCGGCGTGCAGCCGATATGCCGCATCTCGAAATTACCGGCATCGACTGCCACATTGGTTCTCAGCTGACGTCTGTCAGGCCCTTCCTCGATGCTCTCGATCGAGTTCTGGCGCTTGTCGATACCTTGAAAGAGCAGGGGATCAACCTCCATCACTTGGATTTAGGGGGAGGTCTAGGCATACGCTACCGCGATGAGCAGCCGCCCGAGCCTCGCGAATACGCGTCTGCGCTGTTGGGACGGCTCGCGCAAACGGATTACGAGATTCTCATCGAACCCGGCCGCGCGATTATCGGCAATGCCGGCGTTTTGCTGACCCGCGTGGAATACCTGAAATCCAATCAGGAGAAAAACTTCGCCATCGTCGATGCCGCTATGAATGACCTCATTAGACCAGCGCTCTACGATTCGTGGCAGGAAGTCGTGCCGGTCCGAACGGCAAGCAGCGTGGACAAAAAACGCTACGATATCGTCGGACCCGTTTGCGAAACCGGCGATTTTCTCGGCAAAGAGCGCGAGCTTTCGATCGCCGAGGGCGATCTGCTGGCAGTCCGTTCCGCAGGCGCGTACGGATTCAGCATGAGTTCAAATTACAATTCCCGCCCCCGGCCCGCCGAAGTCATGGTGGATGGAGGCCGGACTCACCTGATCCGAGAGCGGGAGACCACCGCGCAACTTTTTCAGGGCGAGCACGTAGTAGACTGATGGCACTGAAATTCACCAAAATGCATGGGCTAGGCAACGACTTCGTTGTTATCGATGGCGTGCGGCAGAGCGTTTCATTGACGCCGGAAAAGGTCCGTCATATTGCAGACCGACACTTTGGAATCGGCTGCGATCAGGTGTTGGTCGTTGAAGCCCCGATCAATTCAAACGCCGATTTTCGCTATCGAATCTTCAATGCGGATGGCTCCGAAGTAGCGCAATGCGGAAACGGTGCCCGCTGCTTTGCACAATTCGTTCACGATCACGGCATGTGCGACAAAAGCGAAATCGTAGTCGATACGGACGCCGGTCAATTGTGCTTGCTCCTTCGAGATAATGGACTCGTGACCGTTAACATGGGAGTTCCCAGGCATGCTCCTGCCGAAATCCCGCTGGACATTCCGGATGAGGCCGTTCTTTATGAGGTGATGGTGGGTGGAAACCCGCGGCTGTTCGGCGCTGTATCGATGGGCAATCCGCACGCCGTGCTCAAGGTCGGTGATGTAGATCGTGCGCCGGTCGAAACCGTAGGACCGCTATTGGAAAACCATCCGATTTTTCCGCAACGCGCAAACATCGGCTTTGTCCAGATCATCAACCGACATCACATTAGGCTCCGAGTTTTTGAGCGCGGTTCCGGAGAAACCTTGGCTTGCGGCAGTGGAGCTTGCGCCGCAACAGTTGTTGGCATAGAGCAGGGAGATTTGAGCAGTCCGGTGCAAGTTGATCTCCCTGGCGGGTCCCTTAATATAACTTGGGAAGGACGGGGGAGGCCGGTGTTCATGACTGGACCGGCCGTTCGCGTGTTCGAGGGCGAAATCGAATTATGAGCTTGATTACTCCAAAGGCGCCAAAGCGTCATAAAGAAACGACTATCTCCGCTGACGAAGTGGAGGCCTATTTGCGCCAACATCCCGATTTTTTTTACGATCAATTGGATTTGCTGGAAATGCTGAAGGTGCCGCATCCCTGCGGGGAGGCAGTTTCCCTGGTGGCGCGCCAAATTTCGCTATTGCGGGACAGCAATCGGCAACTTCAATCACAGTTGAACGATATCTTGCAAATCGCCCGCGATAACGATGCCTTGCATCAGCGGATTCATCAATTGACGCTGACGTTACTCGATGCTGCGACTCTAGACGACACTTTAGGCAGTCTGACGTGGTGCCTGCACGAGTATTTTCAAGCCGACTTCGTCACGGTAAAAATTGTGCAGCCATCCATCGAAAGCCCAATCGCCGGCCTTTACGTGCCCTCCGACGACGTTGGGCTAGTTCTTTTCGCATCGGTCTTGGAGACTGGAAAACCCTACTGCGGAAAGCCGGACCCGGTTCATGCCAAATACATGTTCGGCAACAACGCCTCCGGCGTGCTCTCATACGCACTGATACCCCTGCAACATGCAGGACTTAAGGGATTGCTCGCTATCGGCAGCCGTGACGCAAGCCGATTCCAAACCGGTATGGGACTACATTTTCTCGGGCAGTTGGGGGAGGTCGTTTCCGCCCGACTGGCATCTTTGCTTAGCGAAGCGACGTAATCTTGATGCAAAAAGACGCGGAACAGCAGGTTACCGATTTTCTCGATGTTCTGCGATTTCAGCAGCGGGTATCCCCACATACTTTGGCCAATTATTCACGCGACCTAGTGCAGCTAAAGCGATACTGCGACGTTCATGGCATACCGTGCTGGGACGCTTTAATCCCTCGGCATGTTCGGGACCATATCGCTTCCCGTCATATCGAGGGGCTGAGCAGCCGGAGCCTTCAACGAGAACTGTCGGCGATCCGCAGCTTCCTCAATTTTTTGGTGAAACGACGCCAAGTTCCGGACAACGTCGCACGCGGAATACGTCCTCCCAAATCGCCGCGGAAACTGCCGGCGCTATTGGATGCCGATCAAATGACGGGGCTCTTGGAAGGTGAGCAAGATGACGAACTGGAGATTCGCGATGTGGCCATGTGGGAGCTTTTCTACTCCTCGGGCCTACGATTGAGCGAACTGGTTTCGCTCGAAATTCAAGATCTGGATTTGAACGCTGGATCCATGCTGGTTAGGCACGGTAAGGGACAGAAGTCTCGCATCCTACCGGTCGGTCAATGCGCTTGCCAAGCCATCGAGCGCTGGCTGGTCTTGCGATCTCGCTACGCGCACGCCGGAGAGAAGGCGTTGTTCGTCAGCAAGAGAGGGAACCGAATCGCCGGTCGAACGGTTCAGTTGCGCCTTGAACGCTGGCAACGCAAGCTGGGCTTGCCTGAACACGTGCATCCGCACATGCTCAGACATTCGTTCGCGAGCCACATACTGGAGTCCAGCGGAGACTTGCGGGCCGTGCAGGAATTACTTGGACATGCCAATCTCAGTACCACGCAGATATACACCCATCTCGATTTTCAGCATTTGGCGGCCGTATACGATCAGTCACATCCTCGTGCGAAAAGGCGGCGTCCGGGTTCTTCTGTGACTTAAGCAGAACCTTTACGCTATAATGGTTTGATTCGGGGAACCGCTAAAGGGCTTTATTCATGTCAGTGCCAGAACAAACCGAAAGTCGGCCGGAATCACTCGGTTCGCGAATTAAGGGAGTATTCACCCCCAAAACGACGACCGAAAAAGGGCTCATTTGGGTAATCGGTGCGTTAGCGGTTGTGGTCGTGCTGATTTTCGTCGCCGTTTCATGGTACTGGAGTAAAGAACCCAGTAAGTTCGACGTACTCGAAATAGCCGCAAGGCACGGGAATGTCAAGAATCCAAAAGAATTGCCTCTCGGATACACGTATGCCTCCGCTCTTGTGCAAATCGGGGACACGTTGCTAAGGAAACCGGGCGGTCTTTTGGTTAACGACGTCTTTCCACCCGGGGTTTTGTTGGACAACATTCCTTCCTGGGAGTACGGCGCTCTTACGGCGTTGCGCGACGCGACCACGGCACTCCGTAACCATATCGCACGGGCTCAAACCCAGTCACGAGAAGATCCGGATCTGGCAAGAGCCGAGCCTTTTTTCTATTTCGATCACAAATCGTGGCAGCTGCCTTCATCCGAGTCGGAATACGAAAAAGGAATCGAGGCACTTGAAAGTTACCGCTTGCGTTTGATGAAACGTGACGCGAACTTTTATTCCCGTGCCGACAATCTGCGCCAATATTTAGAGGTGTTGGAAAAACGGTTGGGTAGCCTTTCCAATCGTTTAAGTGCCAGTGCGGGCGACACCAGGCAAGTCAGTGCCGATGAGCGTCGTACCGTCGTCACCAGGACGCCTTGGCTGATTATCGACGACGTTTTCTTCGAAGCACGCGGCTATACTTGGGCGGCGATGCATATTCTCAAAGCCATCGAGTTCGATTTCAGGGACATTCTCGGCAATAAAACCGCTTCGGTGACGCTGCAGCAAATTACTCATGAACTCGAGGATGGCCAAGCCACATATTTGAGCCCGGTCATTCTAAACGGTGGCGGTTTTGGCTTATTCGCCAATTATTCACTCACTTTGGCTAACTACATTGCTAGAGCCAACGCCGCGACTATCGACTTGCGCAGTCTCCTCCAGCAAGGATAATTGTCGTTTTGGACTCGGTCACGCTTCCACGCGGCACAGTAAAGGCCTTGCGGCTAATCGATCGACGATACCCCTCAAAAAATGCCTGAACATCCGAACGCGTAAGAGCCCCAAGTTACAGGCAGTTTTCGACTTCCGCTATGGTCTTTGCGATGGCGGAAGCTTTTCAATGAGCTTTAGATAGCGCTCATAGCGAGCATAGGGCAGGGCGCCGGTCTCCGCTGCTTCCCGCACGGCGCAGCCTTTATCATTGATATGCCTGCAATCGTTGAACCGGCAACGGGGTATCCACGGACGAAACTCCCGAAAGCCCGATGCCAGGTCACGAATGCTCATTTCAGCCAGACCGAAGACCGAGACTCCCGGACTATCGATGAGGTCTCCCCCATCTGGAAGATGGTAAAGGGTTGCCGTGGTCGTCGTGTGCCGACCCAAACTCGTCTTTTCCGAAAGCGTTCGTGTCTGGAGTTGCTTATCCGGTAATAGCGCATTCGTGAGCGATGATTTGCCTACGCCCGATTGTCCGACCAGCATGCTGCATTGTCCGATAAGCTCTTTTCGCAACTCGGAGAGCCTTTCGCCGGTCCTGACGCTGACTAGAAAGGAGTCATAGCCGATTCCGTGATAATCAGCCAATAAGCCTTCCCCCACCGCCTGGCTCGGGAGTAGGTCGACTTTATTGAAGATAAATGCTGCGCGGAGATCTCGGCGCTCGCAAGCGGCCAGATATTGATCGACCAATAACCAATCGGGTTCCGGTTCGGCGGCAACGACCACGAAAACCCGATCGAGATTGGCGGCCACCGGACGTATGGTTTCGTTATGGCCAGGGCGGGTCAGTACGTTTCGGCGGGGTAGAATTTCCACAACCCGCCCTAGATTCCCTTCGCTCGGCTCCCACAACACACGATCTCCCACTGTGGCGAAGCCCAAGCGCCTCCGGGTGTGGCAAAGGATTATGTCACCCGGTGATCCTTCGACGGCCAAGCCTTGGCCTAGGTGAGCGATCACGAGCCCCTCACGGAACGGAGAGCCCGGAGCAGCAGATTTTGACGTAACGGTTCTGCTATTCCGCCCTCTATTCATCTGCAGTCTTATGAAGACTTGGCCGACAAGTTAGCGATACGAATCGACGCGGGGGGATGGCTGTAATGGAAGGCAGAATACAAGGGGTCCGGCGTCAAGGTACTGGCGTTGTCGCGATAGAGCTTGACGAGGGCATTGATGAGATAGATCGGCCTGGTGTAATAAGCCGCGAAGTCGTCTGCTTCGAACTCATGGCGTCGTTGAAAATAAGCGATGATCGGTTGCAAAAACGTGGCGAATACCGGTGCGATCAGCATAAATAGAAGAAGCGCAAGAGCATTCGATTGGCTGCTTACCCCAAGGCCACTGTAAAACCAGTCCTGTCCACTTAGCCACCCCAGCAGGGCGAAGCCGGTAAGTGTAATCAGCGCGCTCGCAACAAGCATTTTCAATACGTGCTTACGCCGAAAATGGCCTAACTCGTGAGCCAATACCGCCTCCAACTCATCATGATTTAGAGAATTGATCAGGGTGTCGAAGAAAACGATACGCTTGCTGTCTCCAATTCCAGTGAAATAGGCGTTTCCATGCCCGGACCGACGTGAGCCGTCCATTACAAAGATACCCTTGCTTTGAAAGCCGCACCGGTCCAGCAAAGTTTCGATGCGCTTTTTCAGCGTCTCATCTTCGAGCGGCGTGAACTTGTTAAACAAAGGTGCGATGAAAGTAGGAAAGGCCCAACTCATCAGAATGGAAAACCCCATCACGATCGACCACGCCAAGAGCCACCAATAATTTCCCACGCTCTGCATGATCCACAGTATCAAAGCGAGCAAAGGTCCGCCGATAGCCAAACTTAACCCGGTTTGGAGCAATAGATCGGTGATGAACTGTTTGGGCGTATTGCGGTTAAAGCCGTAGCGCTCCTCGATCACGAAAGTTTGATAGAGGCTTATGGGCAGCTCGAACAGGTTGATCAAAAGCATCGTTGAGAGAATCACGGCGATCCCCGTAACGAGGGGGGACAACTCGAAGCCTGCCCAAAATCGATTCACGACGTCGATGCCGCCACCGACTGTAAACAGCAACAAGATCACCAAGCCGACTATTCGATCGACGTTTGCCAAGCGCGCTTTATCTATCGTGTAATCTGCCGCTTTCCGATGCGCCTCTAGCGAAATGGTGTCTTTGAACGCGTCGGGAACCGCATCCCTATGAGTGCGGACGTAAGCCAACTGCCGATGCGACAGCCACCACTCGATAGCAAAGGCAAGGGCGAGCGTCACGAGAAATAGGACAGTGAACATGTTCATCGGATTAGGGGCTTGGTTTCTCTATATCGGCTTTACAGCTTAGCCTTTGGTAAAATCCCTGACAAGATTTCTCGGTTAATGACTCCCTTAGCTCGCCGTTTTCACGCGGAGCTTAGAGCATAACTGCGATGAGTCCCATCACCATCATTCCCTCCATAATAAAGGAACGTTCATGGCACAAGATTCACAAAACCTCATCTGGGTAGACTTGGAGATGACCGGCCTCGACACTCAAACTGACCATATTATCGAGATTGCGACGGTGGTGACCGACAAAGATTTGAATGTTTTGGCTGAGGGGCCGGTATTGGCGATTTTTCAAAGCGATGAAGCGCTTGCTCGCATGGACGATTGGAACAAGAAACACCATGGGGAATCCGGATTAATCGATCGGGTCCGGGAGAGCCGCACGGCCGAATCGGATGCCGAAAAGCTTACGCTCTCATTTCTGCAACAGTGGGTACCCGCCGGAGCATCGCCGATGTGCGGCAACAGTATCTGTCAGGACCGGCGGTTCCTCGCACGATGGATGCCGGAATTGGAAGCTTATTTCCATTATCGTAATCTCGATGTATCGACTCTGAAGGAGTTGGCGGGGCGCTGGGCACCACATCTCAAAGAAGGATTTAGAAAAAAGAATTCGCATCGGGCTCTCGACGATATTTTGGAATCGATTGCAGAACTCCAATACTACCGGAAATACCTCTTTAAGCTTTGAGGCATATTCCCCGCCGTTGGATTTACAAATGCTTGTGCCGAGAAAAACCTCTTCACGAATTATTCAATGCACCTACGAGACCCATTTTCTTTGAGAGAAACGCTCCGATCTCGCATTCCATTGCCCGGAGATACTCGCGAAGGGTGTCACGCGACGGTGATGCCACCAGAGCGGTTTCTAATTCGCTAGCTGCCTTTCTGATGCCAAACAAACCACAGAAGCTCGCTGATCCGTTGATCTTGTGGGTAATTTCTCTGGCTTGACGGTAATTATCATCACAGAGTGCTTTTTCCACGTCGGCTAGCTGTTCAGGCAGTTCTTGAGCCAGTCTAAGCATTAGTTTTTCGGCTAGTGCCCGGTTACCACCGGTTTTTTCGATGATCGCATCGAGATAAAGATCATACGAATCGGCAGAGGGTAGGGTGGTGCGAGGTGATGGGCCTGCACTGACGCCCAGCCAGGTGTCGATGACTCTCAAAAGCTGGTCTTCCAAGATGGGTTTGATCAGACAGTCGCAAAATCCAGCTTCGAGAATCTCCTTTCGCTGTTGAGGAAGCGCATGGGCGGTAACTGCGATTATCGGCGTATTTCGATTAAAAAACTCAGCGTCCATCCGAATGGCTTGTATTACGTCGAAGCCACTTACTCCCGGCATGCGCAGATCGAGAAAAATCAAGTCGAAATAGTGTGTCCGGATTTTCTCGACTGCCTTGATGCCGCTGCCTGCTTCGATGACATGCGCGCCCAAATCGGAAAGCTGCGTTGTCAGGAGAATGCGGTTGATCTCATTATCATCGACAACCAGGAAGTTCTTTTGGCGGAACACCCCAAGGCCCTTCGCGTAGATTTATGACAGGATAATCAAAGCAGGGTTCAAGAATAAGTTAGCCGGTCGAATGAGTTCTGGCAGACGGATCGAAAATCGATGTATTGAATTAAAAGCGCCGAGATAATCTGGCGAAATTATTTTCGCGGCTTACCGAACACCTACAAACCGAGAATGATCGCGACCATAAGGAGGGTCATGAAAACGCCTATAGTCGTGAGAATCGCCCCTTGAACCTTCTTCGCCTCATCCATCAGGCCCATTATCCCAAAGACGAGGCCAACCGGAGGCACAAACAAGGTGGCAACAATCAAACCGCTCATCATCAAGAGATTCCAAGGCTCGCCTGCCACGGTTTTGCCTTCGACGTCTCCGACGCTGTCGACCGGATGGCCACACCCCGTACAAACCACTGCTTTGTCTTTAATCTCTTTTCCGCAATGTTGACAATACATACATGCCCCAGAACTTGTCTTTATGTCTACCTGTCAGAAAGCGCCTTTAACTTCTTTAAGGCGTCTGCTTTATCGAGAATTATGGAATCGAGAGAATAGCTCAATGCTCAGTTGCTGACCATATCATTCCGGCCACAGTTCCCTTTATTACTTCGAGATTTTCATCAGCAACTGAGAAACGTGATGGCCAATTGGCACCGTCAGCTTAGGAAAAAGGCGGCGGTTCAGGGCTGATAGAGTGCACAATTTTCGCTTATTGTGTGAGAATAACGGACTTAACAAAGTCTGACACGGAGATATCGTCCCGGCACGTGCCGTCCTGGAGAATGACCTGCCGCTTTGTTGAATCCTGATGTCTAACAGTTTGGCGCGCGTGGCGCTCGACAATTCGAAATCGATTGAGAGGAATAAGAGGCAATGAGCAAAAGAGTATTAAAAACCGTAATGGGAGCCGCTGTCGTAACATCCTTGTCCGCTGTCGCTAATGCGTCCGAAAACCCATTTGGAATTAAAGACTTGGATAGTGGCTATCTGCAGGTGGCAGAGGCCGGCAAGGAGCAAAAAGAAATGGTATGCGGCGAGGGGAAATGCGGCGGGCAAATGATGAAATCCCAGGAAATGAATTGCGGCGCCATGAAAAAACAAAGCCAGGAGCAGGAGAAAAAAGCAATGGAAGGCAAATGTGCAGGTATGAAAACGGATCAAGCGCAGCCTCCCAGCACGGAAACGAAACCACAATAAGCGACTTCGTGTTGCCACCCTCCGGGGAACATGAAGAATTTCGCCATCCAAGGCGCCGGGCTCGGTCTTAGGCGGGCCTTCATTGGCCCGCTTACCGAGCATCCGCCGGAATCGGTCGATTTTTACGAAATCGCACCGGAAAATTGGATGAGAATAGGGGGGAAGCTCGGAAAACAGCTACGAACCTTAACCGAGCGGTTTCCCTTCGTCTGTCACGGATTATCCCTGTCGCTGGGTGGTCCTGCGCCGCTTGACGAAGAATTTCTCACCGAGCTCAAGACTTTCCTCGACCGGCATCATATTCGCCTGTACAGCGAACATCTGAGTTACTGTGGAGATGACGGCCATCTGTACGACCTCATGCCGATTCCATTTACGGAAGAAGCGGTCAAATACACAGCTGAGCGCATCATCAGAACTCAAGAGATTCTCGAGCGGCGGATAGCGATCGAAAACATTTCCTATTACGCCGCACCGGGCAAAGAACTCGAAGAAATCGATTTCCTCAACGCGGTGCTTGAAGAAGCTGACTGCGACCTGCTGCTCGACATCAATAATATTTATGTCAACAGCGTTAACCACGGCTACGATGCGGAAGCGTTTTTGAGCGCGATACCGGCGCATCGTATCGCCTATGCCCATGTAGCGGGGCACTACGTCGAGGCGGTTGATTTTCTGGTCGACACCCATGGCGCGACGGTTATAGATCCGGTTTGGCGATTGCTGAGCATGGCTTATGAGAAATTCGGCGTGTTTCCGACTCTTTTAGAGCGGGATTTCAACATTCCTCCTTTATCCGAACTTCTCTCTGAAGTTCAACGGATTCGAGCGCTTCAGACGGCTGCATCGTCGCAACCTGTTCGGCGTTATGGCTAAAGAGATCGCTCCATTCCAACAGATACAATATGCGTTTGCCGCATATATTCGTGAACCACATCAAAATCCACCTCCGTGCGGACCCGCGCCGGAACGGATGAAGGTTTACCGAGAACTGTTCTTCAACAACATCGAGAACTTTCTAGCAACCGGTTTTCCGGTGCTTAAGAGTATCTTGAGCAAGACTGATTGGCTTGCTTTAGTTCAGGCGTTCTATGCAAGGCATCGAAGTAAAACGCCGTACTTTGCCGAAATAGCCGAAGAATTTCTGGATTATCTCCAGAATGAATACATAAGCCGCCCTAGCGATCCGCCATATTTGTTGGAACTCGCGCATTACGAGTGGACCGAGTTGGCTTTAGTCATCGCTGAAGGCGAGGTGCCACAAGGAAATATCGACTCGGCTGATGACCCGCTGGAGCAAACGTTTTACCTGTCGGAACTTGCCTGGCCCTTGGTTTACCAATTTCCCGTACACAAAATCGGCCCGGGGCAGCAGCCGAGCGAACCTCCGGACCAGCCCACTTGTCTTGCCGTGTATCGCGACCGTGCCGATAAGGTGAAATTCTTGGAAATTAGCCCCGTAACGTGCCGGCTCCTGCAGATTCTTCAACAAGAAGAAGAGATGCGGGGGATCGATTGCCTCTTCAAGTTGGCAGCGGAAATCGGGCATCCAGATCCTCAAGCTTTAGCCTGCCATGGCGCTGAGATCCTGCGATCGCTTTCGGAGCGCGGCGTCATCGGGATTTGCCGATAACGAACGCCCACTCGATTTGCGGGGGAGTTCCGCGCTTCGAGCATCCAAGCTGTCCCTCTCACTAAAAAACGTTTTAACCGGCGCCTCCTCCGCTCCCGATCGGATTTTTCCTGGCATTGGAGTTTCTCCGATTTTCTTGCTGTCACAACAAGGCTTCACGCTCCGAGTTCTACTGCTCGGGCTGGATATCGGCGCATTTCGTCTCTTCCTGTCCGATGTCGCAACTGCGGTAAACGATAGGTGTTACGTAATGAAAAATATTTGAAATTAGTCGTTACGTAACTATAATAGAACTGCCTTCGCTAAATACCGTTAGTAACGAGAAATGAAAGACCAGACTGATAAGCAGCCCGTTAAAAGTGCCCCCTTGCAACGTCGACGGGGGCGTCCTGCAACTGGTCAAGCAAAAACCAATGCGCAGCGACAGGCGGAATGGCGAGCCAAGAGGCAGGCCGAATTACAGGCGTTACGTGACGAAAAAGGGAAGGGGGCTGATGGGTATGAAGTTGAGCGGATGAACGCCGAGCTTGAATCGGTGCAGCGGGAACTGATCCAGGTTCAAAGCGAGTTGGCGGATGTAATTAAGCTGTTGAATGATGCGCGACTTGAGATTTCCAACCTGAAGTCGAATCGTTACGTAACTGAAAATTAACGGCCGATCGTTGGTTATGACGAACTTCCGTTGGCGACCAAGAATTTACTCCATGACGGGATCGATTGGCGCGCTTGGTCAGTTTCCTCTGTCGGCTCAGTTTATTCCGTATGAATCTGGTGGTAAATCATATTTTTTTATCGGGGTTTTAGTTGGAAGAGATTTGCCCCCAACGGCCCTAGCGATGCCTTCGAGATAGGGGCCGAGGAAAGCGCTGCGCACTTTCCTCGGCCCTTTAAGGGCGCACATTGAAGGTGTAGGAAAACGCTAAACTCAAAATGAACAATCAATGAGCTACAGACCCTAAAATTCGCGAAAGCAGAGTTTTTCTACAGTCTCGTTGAAGACGTTGAATAATCGAATTATCAGGAATGACATGACGAGCGAAAGCCTGCAAGTAAGAAGAAAAAAAGCCATTGCTGAATGCATTGGTCAGGTGACGTTGCAGTGGGCCCACCTCGAATTTCTTATTGACGCGTTAGTTGCTTATTTCCACACCTTTTTTCATGGAAAGATCATAGAAAAGTACAGGCCTCGCGCATTTGGACGGAAAGCAGCATACCTGCGCGCGAGTTTCACGCGACTAGAAACTATGCAGTGGGCCTCCCCGTATCTCCCTGTCCTAGAGCAGTTAGAATCTGCCGCGAAATTTCGTAATTGGTTCATTCACGGTCATTTAACGGAGGCCAATGACGATCAAACAATTAAGTTTGTCCGTCACTCATTCGACGGTTCTCCATTTGGGCTGGAGACCAAGACCTTCAAGTATGACGAAATTTACGACTTGGCCAAAAATGTTCACCATCTCGCGATTGGAATGAAAGGCCTACTGGAAATGGTTATGGATTTCATAGACAAACATATCGATAAGGATCTAGCAGTCAACACAGACACAGACTCATCAGATGTAACGGTTCAACTCGTGGGCGTCTCCGCCAAGGCTGAGGTTGGTCGTGTCGCCGCAAAAGGGGTTTCGCGCATTGGGAAGAGAGGGCGAGGCAAATATGATCACGAGGCACTTCGTGGCCAGGAATTTAGCGAAGCAGGACATCTAATGGAAAAGGAACGAATTATTGACCGCAAGAATGATTATTACAAAGAGCTGGTAATTAATACCGATACGGGCGAGGTTGTTCTAGCTGTTGAGCAACCATTATCTGAACATATAGGCCATGGTTCCGCAAAACATAAGAAGCAAACCTAACACGGCGTTTGTTCGGTAACTTGAGGATGTAAGCCTCAGCTGCTTTGGTCCGAGTTTGGGAAGTTCGGGTCAGTAGTAATAACCCGGACTTAGTGCTATGGGTGGCACTCTTGGCCTAAATTGGGCGTTTCGGTGTTGGAAACCAGTTCCCGGCCTTCGTTGAGCCAACGCCGCCAGCGCTGGCGACGGTTCCAACGATCTAAATCGGTGGCTCGGCGTCCTTCCAGTTCGCTTTCGAGGTACGGATAGGCCCGGTCATGCCGGGCGTGATGAAGGCCCGTCCTGGGCCGATGATGCGGTCCTCCGCGATGTAACAGCCTTCCCAATCCTTACCGATTCAGCCGAGATCCTGGGCTATCAGCCGAAACAGTTTGATGATCGCGACGGGTGCGCCGGATCGTTCCCAGTTCTTCACGGTCCAGACCGACACCCCCAGGAACGCGGCGGCCGTCTTGGGGCACTGGAAACCCGTCTTAGCGCGCACACAATAAAACTCGTTCATGTTGTCCTCTCGTTGTTATTGTTTGAAGGACGAATGACCGTAACCAGCGGAACCGCCGGTGTAAGTGACGGATTACCATTAAGCTAATTACGCATAATGTATATTATGTTAAATCAGAAACCACGGGCTAAATACATAGTGTTGAAAGCGGCTCCCATTTCTGAACCGCTTCCAACAAACAGATCGATCGACACTGCTATCGCGTGCCTCGATGACTAATGCCGTTTACTAAATTAAGACTCAAACGTTGAAGCGGAAATGAACTACATCACCATCGTGCATGACGTAGTCCTTTCCCTCGAGGCGCCACTTTCCAGCATCTTTGGCGCCTTGTTCGCCTCGATGGCCGATGAAGTCATCGTATGCAATGACTTCGGCGCGAATGAAGCCGCGTTCGAAATCCGTGTGAATTACACCCGCAGCTTGGGGAGCCGTCGCTCCGATCGGGATGGTCCAAGCCCGTACCTCCTTAACTCCGGCCGTAAAGTAAGTCGCCAGGTTGAGCAGTCGATACGCGGCTCTAATGACACGGTTCAAGCCCGGTTCTTCCAATCCCATTTCCTTTAAAAAGTCTCCTTTCTCATCATCTTCCAGTTGCGCTATTTCAGCTTCGAAAGCTGCACAAACCGGCACGACCACAGCCCCCTCCTTTTCTGCGAAGGCGCGTACTTGGTCTAAGTAGGGATTATTTTCGAATCCATCCTCGCGTACATTGGCGATGTACATCGTCGGCTTCATCGTAAGAAGATGCAGGTCGCGAACAAACGCTCTGGCCTCTTCCTCCATCGGCAGAGTTCGTGCCGGTTGACCGGAATCGAGATGTTCCAGCAATTTCTCAATCAGCTGCTTCTTTGCTAAATCTTCCTTGCTTCCGGATTTCGCCGATTTCGATACACGCTGCAAAGCTTTATCGGCCGTAGCTAGATCGGCCAAAGTCAGCTCTGTGTTGATGATTTCGATATCCGAAATGGGGTCGACTTTTCCTGCCACATGCACAACATCTTCGTCTTCGAAGCAGCGGACGACATGGGCAATGGCATCGGTCTCTCGAATGTGCGCGAGGAATTGGTTTCCCAACCCCTCCCCTTTAGACGCGCCGGCTACCAGGCCTGCAATATCGACAAATTCGATGGTCGTCGGTACAACGCGCTCCGGCTTTACAATTTCGGCCAGTGCGTCCAATCGGGGATCCGGTACGGGAACCACGCCGACGTTTGGGTCGATGGTACAAAAAGGATAATTTTCCGCCGCAATGGCTGCTTTTGTCAGTGCATTAAACAAGGTGGATTTGCCGACGTTCGGCAAACCCACGATTCCGCAGTGAAGCGTCATACGTGAATAATTTATATAGAGTCTGTAGATTATTTAAGATTCGAGGCGATGGTATCGGTCTTCGAACCGAACGATATCGTCCTCGCCGAGATAACTTCCGGATTGTACTTCAATGATTTCCAAAGGAATTGTGCCCGGATTTTCAAGGCGATGCCTAATGCCGAGCGGGATATAAGTGGACTCGTTTTCGGTGAGAAGAAAGGTATCTTCACCGCGCGTCACTTGCGCCGTGCCTTTGACGACGATCCAATGTTCCGCGCGATGGTGATGCATCTGTAGCGAGAGAGTCGCGCCAGGCTTAATCGTAAGGCGTTTTACCTGATAACGAGAGCCGTTATCGATCGACTCATAATCACCCCAGGGCCTGTGAACTTTCGCGTGGAACACGTGCTCCGATCTATTGGCTTTCTTGAGATACTCCGTGATCGACTTAACATCCTGAGCTCTATCTTTGTGGGCCACTAAAACAGCATCCGTGGTTTCGATCACTACAACGTCTTCTATACCGACCGTGGCCAAAAAACGGTTCTGCGAATACAGCAACGAGTTTCTCGTATCTTTGAGAAAGACATCGCCGATCGCGACGTTGCCGGAATCATCCGCAGGCTTCACTTCGCTGAGCGCCGGCCACGATCCAAGATCCGACCAACCCGCGTCCAGCGCCAATACGACGCCTCTAGGCACCTCCTCCGCCGCGGTGTTCAGCTTTTCCATGACAGCGTAATCGATCGAGTCACTAGGACATTGTGCAAATGCGTCCTTGTCGACACGTATGAAATCACCGTCACGTTTGCTGGCCGACAATGCCGCCTTGCAAGCGTCAAAGATTGCAGGCTGGCAACGACTAATTTGGTCAAGCCAGATTCCGGCCCGCATGATAAATATCCCACTGTTCCAGAAATAGCGGCCGGACGCGAGATAATCGGCAGCCGTTTTGGCATCCGGTTTTTCCGTAAACCCATCTAGAACGAATACGCCCTGCTCAATGTCAGCCCCGCGCCGAATATAACCAAAGCCTGTTTCCGGCTTTTGAGCCACTATGCCGAACGTGACGATGTCACCTTTGGCAGCCAGTTCCACGGCTTTCGACATTCGCGCCTGAAATTCTGCGACATTTTCTACGTGATGATCGGAGGGTAATACCACCAAAACGGGATCGCACTCATCCTCTAAAGCGTACAAAGCTGCAAGAGTCACTGCCGGCGCGGTATTTTTTCCGATAGGCTCAAGAAGAATAGCGCTTCGGTCCAAGCCCATCTGTCTAAGCTGCTCTGCCGCGATAAACCGGTGCATTTCGTTGCAGACGACCAAGGGCGACAGTAACTCTAACTGGCCCTCCTGAGCGCCCATGCTAATGACCCGATAAATCGTTTCCTGAAAGAGACTTTTATCTCCGACAAGCGGGAGAAATTGTTTTGGGTAAGCTTCCCGTGAAAATGGCCATAATCGAGTACCGGCCCCTCCAGATAAAACCACAGCCTGAACAGATATCTTCATGAGCTTTCCGTAAAAATCGTCTGATCAGTACAAGAGTATAAACGAGGCGGCTGAATCCTAGCCATCCCAGTTGCTCACAGGTGACTTGTACTTCCATTCGTCACGAAAGAGCGAGGCGGCAAACGATTGATTATCATTACATGGGTTATACTGAAAAAAGGTTATCCGGATAAACGCCTAAGCCCGTTCTCTCAATTCAGTTCAAAATCTTGGCACTTCGAAAAATTTTCAACGGACCCGAATTCGGTAGTACTGCCAGACCGAAATCATATCCGGCGCGTCTTTCGGCTGGGCAGGCTCGGGCTAGTTCCAAACCACGATCACCCTTCCTGAGCCTCTTTTGGAAAGGTTTTTTGTTTCTCAGCATCATGATCGTCGGAATTGGCAGCGCCTTCGCCATTCTGAATTATTTCTATCTCGAGTACCAATTTCAGGAGCAGCGCCAACTCGATAGACGTTTGCTAAGCAGACAAGTTCAAGACTTGCTGGACCGTTCGACTTCCCGTTTGCAGCAAATCGGCTCTTTGCTAGCCTCGGTCGGCGGCTTCGCTTCTGCTTTGACCGGAGAGGACTATGCGGGATTACGGCAAGCCGCTAACGTTTTCAACGATTTTCAGTACGATCTGGACATCGAGCGTCTTGCATTGTTTAAGCCGAATGCACAGCGATTCTGGCAATGGGGGGGTACTCCTGCGCCGGCGCAGGCGCCGCGTCCAGAAGAGCAAGCTACGGTTTTACAGGTATTCAAGGAAGAAAAGCCCTTGTCGTTGTTGTCGTGCGCCCAACATTGCACTCTAAACGCATACCAACCGGTTTTGTCCCAGGGACAGGTCGTTGGCGTGTTCAGTCTTACCCAATCTATCGCGCAGCTCGTAGTCGAACACCGCTCATTGACCGGTTCAGACCTGGGGATCTTGATCGCGAATGGCACGGAAGACAATGCCTACTCTATCCCTAAGTGGTCTATGAGGATAGCCGCCCTCACCCACTTGGACCTCCTCGCTCCATTTCTGAAGCAGCTGTCCGAGCGTTTACCTAATCCGGTTATGGCGAGTGAGGACATTCATACTTGGAAAGGACGCTACTATGCGATCGATGTCATGCCGTTGAAGAATCTGCTTCAAGCGGAAGGATCGGTTCTGATGATAAGCGACGTCACCGCTCAGGTGAGTCACATTAGGCGAGCTGCCCGTGACGGTATTTTGCTGAGCGGTTTGAGCCTCTTAACGGCTGAGCTGCTGTTGCTTCTACTAATGCGCCTGCCGATCCGTCAGCTTCGCCGGCTGGCCGACACTCTACCGATGTTGGCACAAGGCGCCTATAAGGAAGCTCGACAGCGGCTTGCCCATCGGGCATCCGGACTCAACGATGAAATCACGATTCTGAGTGCAACAGCATTGACTCTGTCCCACCAACTTGAGGAGCAAGCACAGGCAATAACGCACAAGACCACCGAACTGGCCGCCGAGCGCGATTTCGTTCAAGGGCTATTGGACACTGCGCAGGTCATTATCCTGACCCAAACAAGTCAAGGGCGAATTCTTACGGCTAACGACTTTGTCATACAGATTACCGGTTATAGCCAAAGCGACCTTAGCGGCAAGGATTTTCTTTCCTTAATTTTGGAAAGCAAAATCGGGGACGATTTGGAGCAGGCACTGCTCGGATTATGGAATGGGCAACGGAAACGTCTGCAGCACGAGGCGGAATTACTGTGTAAAGACGGGACGCGCCGCTTCGTGGTCTGGGTGCACACCCGGCTCCATGAAAATAACCCGGAGGGCATTGCGATTCTGTCGGTCGGTCTCGACGTTACGGATAGAGTCGAAGCGGAAAACCGTATGATTTGGCTCGCGAACCATGACCCGTTGACCGGCCTATATAATCGTCACCGTTTCCAACAGGAATTGGAGCGTCAATTTATCGAAGCGGATAGAAACAGCACGCGCGCCGCCATCCTTCTTTTTGATCTTGACCACTTCAAGGACATCAATGACACCAGCGGGCATCTCGCCGGTGACGCCCTACTTCGAAAAATCGCGCAGGAACTGAAAAATCGCGTGCGCAAGACTGATATCGCAGCGAGACTGGGAGGCGATGAGTTCGCCATTCTCATGCCTAGTCAGACCGCGGAAGGTGCATTGGCATTCGCCAATCTTCTGAATCAAAGACTCACCGAACAACCGCTCAAAATCCAGCAAAAAATCTTCCGGATTTCGGCAAGCATCGGTATCGCCATGATTCCCGAGCATGGAACCGTGATGGACGAGGTCATGGCGAATGCCGATCTCGCGATGTATCAAGCGAAAGATCGCGGTCGCGGCCGGGTCCATTTATTTTCTTATGACGATCAATCCAAGCAGCGTATCAGCGAACGGACGTTGTGGAAACAGGCCATCCAGGAAGCGCTTACGGCGCGCCGGCTCGTATTTCATTATCAACCGATTGCCGTCATCAAGGGGCGTGAAATCCGCTTTTTCGAATCATTAATACGTCTGAAACGGATTGACGGCTCATTGGTCGCGCCAGCAGAGTTTCTCGAATTCGCTCAGCTTACGGGTCTAATCAACGAAATCGACCGCTATGCCGTTGAAGCAAACATACGATTGCTAACCGAATTTGCTGAACGGGCTCCCGCGGGAGCTGTCCATGTGAATCTTTCAGGCTCCGCGTTGACCAATCGCGATTGGACGGTGGCTTTAAAATCGGCCCTAAAAAACAACGTGTTAAAGCCCGAGCAATTAATCTTCGAGATCACCGAGACGGCCGCCATCGCCGACTTCGGTACAGCAAAAGAAATCATGGAAGATCTCGCCACTCTGGGCTTCCGTTTCGCGATAGACGACTTCGGCGCGGGGTTCGCTTCTTTCTCTTATTTGAGACATCTACCGGTGAAATTCGTGAAGATCGACAAGAGTTATGTGACCAACCTAATCGATAACCCGCAGGATCGAGCCTTCGTCTCGGCTATCACGACACTTGCCCATGGGAACGATATCGAGGTGATCGCCGAAGGCGTGGAGAACGAAGCTACTCTTGTTGCGCTCGGCGAGTTGGGCGTCGATATGGCACAGGGCTATTTTATCGGGCGCCCGGCACCGCTGGCGGGCGATTGAACTAAGGATTGCTGATCAACAAACCGAGTTGTTCGACTATTCGATCCACAGCTCCCTGATTCGACGAAACGAAGCGTTTCCCATTTTCGCCGACCTCGCTACGAAGACATTCGTCAGTTAGCAGGCGCTCTGTCCAAAGGGCTAACTCTTCAATGTTCTTCACTTCGATTCCTCCGCCGCTCTCTTTGAGCTTGCAAGCGATATCGGCGAAATTAAACATGTGTGGGCCGAACAAGACCGGCACCCCTGCAATGGCCGGTTCGAGCACATTGTGGCCACCGATGGGCGCCAAGCTGCCACCGACGAAGGCAACATCGGAAGCGGCGTAAAAAACGCGCAATTCCCCCAGTGTGTCGAGCAAGAAGACGTCGATGGATTCGTCACAAGGCTCACTCTCACTCCTGAGCCGGATCCCCAGGCCCATCTTTTCACACTCCGCAACGACATCGGCGATGCGGTGGGGATGTCGTGGCGCGAGCACCAGTAACAGTTCAGGGAATTGGCTACGAAGCCTGTCGAAAGCGCTTAGAATTTGGCTTTCTTCGCCGGGGTGTGTACTACCCGCGATAAAAATCGGGCGTTTACCGAAAAGCGTGTCTCGCAGAGCTTTGGCTCGATCTTGCGCTTCGGTCGGGAGTTCCGTGTCGAATTTGATGTTGCCGGTTACGGCAACGGAATTCGGATCGGCACCGATCGCCACGTATCGTCTGGCGTCCTCCGGTGTCTGAGCGGCGATCAACCGGACGTGAGATAAACTTTCGCGCGTTAGGGAACGAAGCCTGAGGTAACCGCGCGCCGACTTTTCGGATAGGCGACCGTTAACAATGGCGAGGGGTATGTCTCGCAGTCCGCAGACGCGATATAGATTCGGCCAGATTTCCGTCTCCAACACGACCGCGAGTATCGGACTGTAATGCCGGATAAACCGATTTACGCAATCGGGTAAGTCATAAGGCAAATAAACATGCTTTGCTGTTTCGCCTAAAACATCTTTTATTCGCGCGGAACCCGTCGGTGTTGTCGCCGTAACGAGTATGGTACTTGCCGGAAAACGATCTTTAACCGCACGAATCAGAGGAAACGCGGCTTCGGCCTCGCCGACGGAAACGGCGTGGAACCAAATCACGCCGGATTCCGGCTCGGAATCATAGACGGCCAGCCTTTCGAGCCAGCGCTGGGAGTAAGTTGACTCCTTACGGGCCCGCCAGAAGAGGCGCGCAAGGATGGCTGGCGCAAGGAAATAGAACAGCGCTGAGTAGATTAGCCTCACTAGGCTAGCAGGGGGCGAGGGTCCACATGGCTTTACAGGCCATGTGGACGCGCTTCGGCTTTATTCAGGGACAATCGAGAGCGCCACACTGGCTACGACATCGCCGTGCAGCTGCACGGTGATCTCGTAATCGCCCGCTTGGCGGATAGGGCCCGACGGTAAGCGTACTTCGTGTTTCTGAATGCTCACGCCGGCGGCCGTCACTGCTTCGGCGATATCTTTTGTGCCGACGGAGCCATATAGCCGTCCTTCTTCGCCCGCTTTCTGAGCGATCTTTACGGCTAGTTTACCAATAGCCTCGGCTCGAGCTTGAGCCGCAGCCAAGTCCGCAGCGGCTTTCTTCTCGAGCTCGGCACGTCTTTTCTCGAACTCAGCCAATTTTTCGGCAGTAGCCGCGACCGCCTTGCCCTGTGGAATCAAATAATTCCGGCCATAACCGGGTCTGACGGCAACTTTGTCGCCGAGATTCCCTAGACCCGCAATCTTTTCTAAAAGAATAATTTCCATCGTCGAATGCCTCGATAGTTTTTAGCGTTCTAATAATGACAGCAATAGTTCAGCTCAGCTTGGCGATAGCCTTTCTCGCCAATCAAACCAAAGGTCGCTCAACCCGACTAATGCGATTGGCACGATAATATAAGGAATGAATAACAGCGCTACATAAGTTCCGACTAGCCAAGCTTTCCACGATTTGCTGCGGGATACCAATGCGTGAAGCACCGAAAAGCCAACCAACAGAAATAGCGCGAAAAGCGGAAGGCTCAAATTCAAAGCGAGCTCCGCCATTCCTCCATTCGCCGTAACAGCGACTATCAGCGCCCCTATCCCGGAATAGGGAAATGCCGCGTGCATACGGAGTTCTATGAATTCTGAACGGAATCCGCCCGGATTAAAAAGCGCTGATTGCCACCATCGGGCGATCAATAAACCCAGCATCAGGCTAATCACCAGGCTAGCGGACACGATCCCGGTCATGTAACGTGCGGCCACCGCCGAGAAGTCGTTCCAGAGCTGATCCGCATCCAAGTCCGGAGAAGCGCCATCCATCAACGGTTTGAAAAACCGTTCCAAACCTTCCATCCAAATGGACGAAGGATCCGGATGAAGCCAATAGACCGCGGTCACCATGAGAATGCCCATGATCGACACAAATCCCAAAGCGGTCGATAGCTTGCCCGATTCTCGGAGAATCGCTGCTGTTAGCCACATCGGAACCCAAAGGAGAAGCCCGTAACCAACCGCATCGGCCATGCTGCCGATAAGAGCCCCGCCTAGAGCACCCAAAACCACGATGGATGCCGCCATTATAAGGCCACCCTCGTATACGCCTTTTCGCAGTGTGGGGAGGCCTACGGCTGCCGCAGCTAATAGGCTAAGAAACGGAACGACCCAAGATACGAGAGCCAGGGTGCAGGCCGCAAATACGGCTTGCACCCTTCCTCTCATGATAAAAGCGGCCAACGTGCGCATAATCAGGCCGCGCTTCCGCCGGAACTAAACTCACTTATTTGTGGGCGTCGGTATACGGCAACAGCGCCAAAAAACGAGCCCGCTTGATAGCAGTGGCGAGTTGCCTTTGGTATTTTCCCTTTGTTCCCGTAATCCGACTCGGGACGATTTTGCCTGTCTCCGAGATATATTCCCTCAGTACGTCGAGATCTTTGTAATCGATCTCTTTAACGCCCTCGGCGGTAAATCTGCAATATTTCTTACGCTTGAATTGGCGAACCATAGAAGACCTATTTCTTGATTAAGGTTGTCGTACGCGACCTGAAACTGGCTTGCAGCCTCAGGTATCCGATGAAGCCTCGGCTTCGTCGCCACCCTCTTCGTCGGCGTTTGCGGTGACTTCTTCGCCTCGTTCCGCTTCGGGTTCGGACTGGCCGGCTTTTGCCATCGGCGAGGGTTCGGTTACCGGCTCTTCACGACGAACCGTCAAGCTGCGCAAAACGGCATCATTAAAGCGGAACCCGCTCTCCAGTTCATCAAGGGTCTGCTGGTCGCATTCGATGTTCATCAACACATAGTGTGCTTTATGAACCTTATTGATGGGATAGGCCAATTGGCGACGCCCCCAGTCTTCCAGGCGATGGATTTTTCCATCACTGGACTCGATCATGGTGCGATAACGATCCAGCATGGCGGGGACTTGCGCGCTTTGGTCCGGATGAACCATAAAAACGATCTCATAATGTCGCATGTATGCTCCTTATGGGTTAAACAGCCTTCCGCACACGACGGTAAGGCAAGGAGTGGCGGCCTTTTGAGCTGCCAACCAGAATCAGCGATTGTAATGCGATCGCCGTGAGCTTACAAGTCAATGAATTGCTGTGAGAGAGAACGATAGCCGTGAATATACTTTGAATCGATCGGCATCGCGGATCGGATTCTCGACATTTTTCTGAGCCGAGCCGACGTCCCCACAACCGACACTCGGCCTTCTTTGTTGCGTAACGGCAAAGGCACAATAAGATTCATGCGTATAAGTTGAGTAAGCCGTTAACCGCCGTGCCTCGATCTGAGTCTGTGGGGCCATTTTCCTCTTGAGTCGAAACATGCTCCGAAAAAGGCTGGCTCCGATCGCCAAAACTTGACTGTTGATTGAAATCGAAGGGCTGCCCTCTTTCATCGGACAATCCCGACGGAGCCGTTACATTGATGTCGGCCAGCGCAATCTCCTGAGCGCCGAGCATTTCGCGTAGCTTGGGTACAGCGGCCTCGATGGCCTCCCGAACTGAAGCGTGATGGGTCGCGAAATGGACCGTCGCTTGGTCTTGATCGATCTGGATACGGATTTCCAGAGGTCCTAAGTGTGCAGGATTGAGCCTGATTTCGGCCGTCTGCAGACCTTTATCGGTCATCCATAGGATGCGTTCTCCCAGTCCTTCCTGCCATCCAGCTTGATTCAAAGGCTTATCCAATGCCGGTATCGAATCGTTGGCAACAACCGTGGTGAGCTGAGATGCCGAAGGAACCGCTTGTAACGGAAAACCGGTCTCGATCGAGTTTTGGACTCCCTCGGCGGGAACGGCGGTCGGCGGTGACATGTACTTGTCGAACTGCGAAAAGAGACTTTCACCGGCTCCACGCTTGGTCGAATCCTGACCGTCCGATTCAGCGGTAAGCAATTGCGCCAGGAGCGCATCCGGCTCTTTCACTCCAGATGACGCCATTCCGGATAAGCCCTTTTCTGCAGGCGTCAACCCCTTTTCTTCGCCTTGGGATTGATAGAAGAATTGCTCGCCGCGCAGCCCTACGCCAAGGTTGTCGTCCGAACGGGATTCACCATGATCGGCTAACTCGCTGGTCCGGAGCTCTTGGCTCGTATGAATGAGTTCGTCCTGCGAGGTGAATGCTTCTCCGCTCTCAGAACCTAAAGATTCGGCCTGCCGAGAGGATGTCAACGGAATCCCATGGGCGGCGAGTGTCGCCAACAGCGGATCGGCCGCACGGTTTTCGTTTTCAGACTCCAGATCCTCATCAGGCGGCACGGTCTTAGGCAACGAATTGCCTTCCGCCGGCAAGCCGTTGCCGCCTGACACTTCCGCACCCGAATAGTCTTGGAACTGCCGATCGGAAAATGCTTCGAGATTGGATACATATTGGAGAAGCTCCTGCAGCGGATCCGCGCCTGTTTCGTTCGTTTCCGCGGCGGCGATTTCAGGACTTTCTCCGGTCCCATTGGATCCCGTGTTCCCCTTCATCGCTTCAAATTGCCTGACCAGCGCCGCGAGAAAGGCGGCCGGGTCCGCTTTGCTTTCCGGCGAGGTATTGCCGACAAGCTGGACCAATTCAAGAATGGAAGTCGGCGCGGCCGACACTGAAGTAATAGAAGTATTGATGTTCATGTCATAAATTCCGAGTTCGCATGACCATGGTCAGCAAGTCGAATGCCAGAATGCTGAATCGAAATCATATGAATACGGTCAAGGTGCCGCCGCTTGAGCGGCGGCCCGCTCTCTCATCCTGCTCCGCTTGCTGTTTCTTTTCCTCCATGCGCGTCTCTTCCCTAAGCGAATGCTCGAAAACTTTCTTGATGCCTAGACTTCGCTTGCGCGCCGCTTCCCATTCGGCTTGGCGATTCTGAAGCTCTGCTTGCGCCGCATGAACGGCCTTTTCTTGGTCGGCGATTGCGGTATTGATCTTGGCCAGAAACATCCGGTACTCGATCAACTGACGAGTTCCGAGGCCCGCGTTTCCGGATCGTTGAAACTGGGCTGAATAATTGTCGCGGAACGTCATGAGACTATCGAGATTTCGCCGCGCGGATTCCACCTTTTTTTGGCTTTCCCCAAAAATTTGAGCCATTTGTTTCTCCCGTGATTCGGCGAGCTCCAAAACCGGGCTCAAGCGCTTCGATCGTTTCATACCTTAGTCCCGTTTTCTGAAGTTGTGAGGCATGCCGGATGTCGTTACGCGGATGCGCCCAATAATTTTTCCAAATCGTCGAGGCTTCGTTCGAAGCCGACCGCCTCGTGCAGATCCTGTTGCAGAAAACTCATGATGCCTGGATTCATGGCGATCGCTTCATCGATACGCGGATCGGATCCCTTGTGATAGGCCCCCACGCTGATCAGATCGCGATTTTGTTGATAGAGGGAGTATAGGCGTTTTAGACGCCTGGCAAGCTGCATATGCCGTTCATCGGCAATGTCCGTCATCACGCGGCTGATCGAGGCTTCGATATCGATGGCGGGATAATGCCCGGAGTCAGCCAAGGCACGCGACAGCACGATATGGCCGTCGAGTATTCCGCGCGCCGCGTCGGCGATGGGGTCGTTGGCATCGTCGCCTTCGGCGAGCACGGTATAGAAGGCAGTGATCGACCCTTCCCCTTCATTCCCGTTTCCCGCCCGCTCCACGAGTTGCGGCAGTTTTGCGAATACCGAGGGAGGATAGCCCTTGGTGGCGGGCGGCTCGTCGATCGCCAGAGCGATCTCGCGTTGCGCCTGCGCAAAGCGGGTCAGCGAATCCATCAAGAGCAGGACATCGAGACCTCGATTGCGAAAAAACTCGGCTATGCTCGTGGCCAACAAAGCGCCGTGCATGCGCATCAAAGGCGGGTAATCCGCCGGGGTTGCGATTACGACGGCCTTGGCGCGTCCTTCTTCGCCCAGAATTTTCTGCACGAACTCGTTAACCTCTCTGCCCCGCTCGCCGATCAGGCCCACCACCACTACATCGGCATTCGTGTATTTGGTCATCATGCCGAGCAGATTGCTCTTGCCAACGCCCGTTCCCGCAAACAATCCGAGCCGCTGTCCACGGCCGACAGTGAGCAAGGCGTTGATTGCGCGGACCCCGACATCCAAGGGCTCGCGGATCGGCTTCCGCGCCAGCGGATTGATCGCGCTCCCGGTCAGCGGCATCGAGCAATCGCTCTGCACAGGCCCCTTGCCGTCCAATGGCTTGCCGGCCCCGTCCAACACCCGTCCGAGCAAACCGAAGCCCACTCGCACGGAAGAGGTTTTGGTCAGCGGTATGACCCGGCAGTCCGGCTCCAAACCCTGGATATCGCCGGTCGGCATCAAATAAATCCGCTCTCCTGCGAAACCGACAACTTCCGCTTCCACGCCGTTTCCATGCGCTGTCTTGACCAGGCAACGAGCTCCGACGGCCGCTCGGCAGCCGACTGCCTCAAGGGTGAGGCCGACCATACGGCTCAGCTTGCCTTCCACCAGCAATTCCGGCGGCTCGTTGAGACGCGCGCGGTAACTGGCCAGTTTCGCGGCCCACAATTCCTTGAGTCTAGGTGCCGGAGCGAGATTGGTCATGACCGATCCTCGTCCCGTTCGCCGCCGAATAAACGTGCGATTGTCGATGCGAGGCGTTTTTCGACTGTGGCGTCGATGTAAGACGTGTCGGTCGTTACCCGGCAGCCGCCGCGGGTCAAGAGCGGATCTTCGACGACCTTCCAGCGTGGCCCCAATTCGTCCAGCGCGAGTGTAGACCGAATCAGCTCCGCATCGTCCGGATGCAAGTGAAGCGCTATTTTCCGCGCACTGGAAGGAAGGATTGCCATGGCTTCGCGCACCACGGCAATGATTTCGCCGGGCTCGGTTTTCAGCTCTCGCCGAATGAGCTGCTTCGCGACAGCAATCGCCAACGCGACCAGTTCCTGCTCGACGCGATCGCCCACTTCGGCCAGCGGTTCGCTCAAGCAGTCGATCAATTCCTGTAAGCGCTGGGCCAAAGACGCCGCGTTTACGCGTCCTTCGTCGTATCCCTGGCGGTAACCTTCTTCGCGGCCGTCCCGATAGCCTTGCTCCGAACCCTCTTTGAATCCAGCGGCGCGGGCTTCCTCGTAAGCTTGCTTCTGCATCGCTTCGATTTCTTCCGCCGTGGGCATCGCCGGATAGTCCGTTTCCTCCTCGACCACGACCACGGGACATTCCTCTTCGGGTTCGCCCATGACCGGCAGCTTCCACGGTTCGAGTGAAGCGAGCTCCTCTGCGGAGAAGCCTTTAAATGAGCTCATCGCTACCGCCTAACGAGAGTTCGCCGGCCTCCGCCATGCGCCTTGCAATGGCTAGAATATCCTTCTGTGCGGCCTCCACCTCGCTTAAGCGGGCCGGGGGCGCGGCCTCCAAATCGTCGCGCAACATCTCTGCCGCCCGGCGCGACATGTTGCTGAAAATCTTTTCTTTCAGCGCGTCATCGGCGCCGCGCAGCGCGAGCAATAACGAATCCGTCGACACTTCGCGAAGCAAGGTCTGGATGCCCCGATCATCGATATCGACCAGATCGTCGAATACGAACATCTTGTCCTGGATCTTTTGGCTGAGGTCCGGATTGACTTCGCTGATCTGTTCCATGATCGAGGCTTCGACGGTGCTCTCGATAAAATTGAGAATATTGGCCGCGGTTTCGATGCCGCCGAGTGTCGACGATTTGACATTCGCATTCCCGCTCAGCTGTCTTTCCATGATGTCGTCAAGCTCGCGAAGGGCCGCCGGCTGTACGCCGGTGAGCGTAGCCACGCGCATGATGAGGTCCGGCCGCGCCCGTTCAGGGAGATAGCCGAGGGTTTCCGCGGCTTGGTCGCTGTCCAATAGAGACAAGATGATCGCGATGATTTGCGGGTGTTCGAGCCGGATCAGATCGGCGATGGCGCGTGGGTCCATCCATTTGAGCTGTTCCAGGCCCTTGCTGTTGCGGCCCAACAGGATACGGTCACAAACGCTGCTGGCCTTGTCGGCTCCCAAGGCCTGGGTAAGGAGATTGCGGATATATTCTTCCGAATTCACGCCCAGGGCGGTCTGGTTGCGGATATCGTCCACGAATTTCCCGAGGACGTCTTCCACCATTGGCATGGTGATGTTGCGAAGCTCAGCCATGGCCGCACCGATTTGCTGAACCTCTTTCGGCGACATGTGCTTGAGCACTTCCGCCGCCCTATCCTGCCCGACCGTCAGAAAGAACAGCGCGGCCCTCTGCGGCCCGTCCAATCTGCTCGACTCTGCTTCAGCCATTCACGTTCATCCAGTTCTTGATGACCTGCGCGACGCGCTTTGGATCCTGATCCACTGCCCTCTGCGCGAAAACCACGCGCTTTTCATGACTTTCGGGCGCTTCCAGCATCAACAGCTCTTCGTCCTCGTTCTCCTTTGAGATTTCGCGTGGCTCGCGGGCATCGACGATCGCGCCATCTTTAGTAGCCGAATCCGCTATGTCATTCGCATCGGCGCCGGACGATTCGCCTCGTCCCACTAGGCCTTTCACCGCCGGACGAAGGACGCCGAAGACCAGCACGAGCACGATTAGCGCTGCTCCCGCTTGCTTGACGATCGACCAAAACCAATCCTGCTCCCAAACCGGCGCAACCGGCAAAGTTTCGATCTCGCTGCGGAAGGCCGCGTTGGTTACGGTAACCCGGTCTCCGCGCGCGGCATCGTACCCTACGGCCTCCTTCACCAGATTGGCGAAACGAGTCAGATCTTCCTCGCTGTAGGGTTGGAGAGTCACCCCATTATCGCCTTGTGGAACGTGCTGATAGTCGACTACCACCGCGGCGGTGATGCGGCGGATGACACCCGCCCCTAGACGGGAGTGACTGATGGTCTTGTCCAGTTCGTAATTTCGGGTAGCGCTTTTGACGGTGCTGAGAGGAGGCTCCGAAGGGTTTTGCCCGGGTTGCGCTGCGCCAGTTGTTTCAGGCGCGATACCGGCAGGCGGCGGCTGATTCGACAGGGCTCCTGGCACGCCCTGCACTGCCGAGCCTTTGTTTTGTTCCTCGTTGGTCTGTTCGCTGCGCAAGGCGGGCAGGTCCGGGTTGTAGACTTCCTGAGTGCGCTCGGTGACGGTGAAATCGATATCAGCGGTGACCTGGGTGCGAAGCCCATCCCTGCCGACCACCGGGCTCAAGATGTTTTCGATACGCTCGATGAGATGCTCCTCGACCTGCTTTTTGTAGTCGAATTGCTTGGCGTTCGGATATAGGTCATTGCCGTTGTCCTTGGCATTGAGCAGATGCCCCCGCTGATCGACGACCGTAACTTGTCCGGGTTCCAACTGCGGCACGCTGGACGCCACTAGATGGACGATAGCCTCCACTTGTCCCGGCTCCAGGCCGCGTCCCGAATGCAATTCGACCATAACGGAAGCACTGGGTTTTTTAGCTTGCCGCACGAATACCGATTCTTTCGGCAAGGCCAGATGAACGCGGGCCGATTTGACATTCCGAATGGTGGTGATCGAACGGGCAATCTCTCCCTCCAAAGCGCGTTGATACCGCGCGCCCTCAACCATTTGGCTAGCGCCAAAACCCGACTGTTTTTCCAACAGTTCGAAGCCGGTACCGCTTTCCTTGGGCAACCCCATCCCGGCCAGTTTCAATCGCACCGCATGGACCTGATCGGCCGGAACCAATATGGCGCCGGTCGTCGGCTGGATCTGGTGTTGTATGTTGAGTTTTTGCAACGCTTCGACGATTTCTCCGCCCTCCTTTTCCTCCAAGTTGGAAAACAAGGTTGCATATTCGGTTTTGTTAGCCCACAGCAGCACGGCGATCGCCGTCGCCACCGTGAACGCGAGAGCGGCGATCAAGCCGATTTGTCGGCCGCGCGGCATCCGCATCCAGGTCCTGAGGACCGGCGACGATTTCTCGCTTTGGACGACCGCGGCTTGCCCGCCCGGCACCAGGTTTTTGCTTTCGCTTTGACTGAGTTCCATCTGGCGCTATCGTTTCCGGACTACATGGGCATGTTCATGACGTCCTTGTAAGCCTCCACAAGCTTGTTCCTGACCTGTACCATGGCCTGGAACGACAGACTGGCTTTCTGCAGCGAGATCATCACTTCCGACAGATTGGCATCGGTCGCGCCGGACTCGAACGCTTCCGCCAATTTGTTGGCTTGCTGCTGAGTTTCGTTGACCTTGTCGATCGAATCCTTGAGCAAAGTGCCAAAATCGACCGCGTTATCGGTAGGCAATGCGGTGCTGCGGGCCTGATCCCGCATGATGCGCATTTGTGTGAGAACCTTATTGATATCGAGTTCGCTCATGGTAATGCCCGTTTTTTGTCACTACGCCCATAAATGCATGATCCGCGCCAACGTTATACGGCCGCCAGATGGCCGGCTTCGCGCATCTTGGCAAGCTTGTAGCGGAGCGTCCGTTCGCTGATTCCCAGCCGCTCCGCAGTCGATTTACGGCTGCCGTTCTGCTCCTTCAGCGTATCCAGAATGATTTTTTCCTCGTGGGTCCGCAGGCCGCCCATCAGCGAGTCGGCGGCGGATGAATCGGGCTCCGGCGAAATTCCGTCGCTGCCGTAGAGATCATCCTCGAACACCAGATCTTCGGGCGCGATGCGACCGCCGGATTGGAGTATCAAGGCTCTTTGAATCGAGTTGTCCAACTCCCGCACGTTACCCGGCCATCGGTAGGCCGACAGCCGATCGGCCGCTTCCTTGCTCAGTTCAGGTAACGGTTTGCCGCTACGCCAGTGACGCCGGACAAAGGCTTCCGCCAGCGGAACAATGTCTTCCTTCCGTTCCCGTAACGGCGGGATGGTCAGCGGAAAGACGCTTAAGCGGTAATAAAGGTCTTCCCTGAAAAGCCCGCGGCTGATCCATTCTTTCGGATTCCGGTTGGTGGTCGCCAATATGCGGATATCCAGTGCGAGCGGCTTGCGTCCGCCGAGACGCTCGACTTCGCGTTCCTGGAGAACCCTGAGCAACTTCGCCTGCAGGGGCAGGTTCATCTCGGATATTTCATCGAGCAGCACGGTGCCGCCTTGAGCCATTTCGAGTTTCCCAGGCACTGTTTGGACCGCTCCGGTGTAAGCGCCTTTCTCGTAGCCGAAAAGCTCCGCCTCGAGCATGTTTTCGGGGATCGCGGCACAGTTTATGGCCACGAAAGGGCCCTTGTGCCGAAGGGAACTCTGATGGATATAGCGAGCCAGAACTTCCTTGCCGGTTCCGCTCTCACCCTGAATGAGCACCGTTGCGTCGGATTTCGCGATCCGTGCCGCCAAGCCTAGCAGCTTTTTCATCGCCGGGCTTTCCGCCACTCGTCCGTCTGTTTTCTCCGGCTTCGGCAGGATACGTCGCGATACCTGCTCGACCAAGGTTTCCGCCGCAAAGGGCTTGACCAGATAGTCGCAGGCTCCTGCCTGCATCGCTTGAACCGCATTTTCGATAGTGCCGTAGGCGGTCATGAGGAGGACCGGAACATCCGGATAGTCCGCTCTGATGCGTTCGAGCAAGCTCAGTCCGTGCAATTTAGGCATCTGCACGTCGCTGATCACCAGTCTTACCTGCGACTCTGCCAATTTGGCGAGCGCCTCCGCGCCATCCCCTGCGGCCATGGTCCGATAACCGGCGATTTCCAAAGTATCCGTCAAGGCCTCCGACAAGGAGGGGTCGTCTTCGACGATCAAAATGTCAGTTTGCTGCATCATCTCCTCCCATAAAGGCGGCACGGCCGGAAAAGTTGCCCGGCAAAGGCGTGCCGCCAGGACTTAAAGGCAGTCGAATACGAAAGGTCGTACCAAAACCCTCCGAGGATTCGCACCAGATTCGCCCGAGATGCGCTTTGACCACGTATTCGGCGATCGCCAACCCGAGTCCGGTGCCGTTGGCTCGGGTTGTGAAAAACGGCTCGAAAATCCGTGCTCTGATGTTTTCGGCTATCCCAGGACCGTTGTCCGACACGCTGATGTCCAGATATCGAGGCTCGCGCCGATCCGCCACGACCGTTACGCTGCCCTCGCCGCCCACGGCGTCCACGGCGTTGCTGACCAAGTTGATCAGTATGCCCAGGAGCGCGTCGCCGTTGCCGTGCAGATCGTCTTCGTCGGACCGGTTGGCAACCGTGAAACGTATCGGTTTGCCCTGCATCAACGGCTCACAGTTTTCCATGAGCTTGGTCATGAGCTCGCTGATCGAAAACCGCTCCTTGGCCAAGGTTCCCATCCGGGCGAAGGTCAGCATATCGTTGACCTGACGCTCCAAGTGGTGGAGCCGCTCGGTCAGCTTGGCTGCAAATTTCGAGCGGTGGGAAACGTCAAGATCGGATTTTGCGAGATGAGAGGCGTAGAGCAGCGCGGTTGCCAAAGGCGTGCGCACCTGATGGGCAAGGCTCGCCACCATTTCCCCCAGTGCCGAGAGTCGCCTTTGATGATCCGCCCACTCCTGGAGAGAGCGCATTTCCGTTACGTCCGTAAGGAGCACGATTTGCCCCGGTTCATCGCCGAGCGGGCTGAGGGTAAGGCTTATGGTTTTTCCATCGGGCAAGAGTCTTTGGTGAGGGTTTTCGACGATCGGCAAGGCATTCAGGACGTCGCGCCACATCCGTCCCAAAAGCGGTTCGCCGAGAAACAGCCCGGCAACCGGGTTGTACTCTACGATCAGACCGCGACCGTCGATCACGACCACGCCGCCCGGCAGAGTCTTCAGGAGTAATTGTAGGCGGTTGGCCAATAACTCTTTTTCGGCCAAGGTTTTCAGTCGCTCGCTTCGGGCAGCCGCGAGCTCTTCGCTGAGACGCGCGACTTGGGCTTCGAGGTCGAGGTAGGACTGGGTCAGATTCTCGGAAAGCGCATTGAATACCTGGAAGGCATCCTGCAAGCGCTGGGCATTGTCGAAAATTTGGTTGACCAAGGGAGCGCCGAGTCCGGTAAAAGTTGAACCTGACCGGCGAGAAGCAATCAAAGTGCCACTTTGTTGCCCCATAAAAACAATGGCTTGGACGGCCTCCTTTTGGAGGGACGTCAAATTACCGTCGTCTCTTCTCCCCGCAAGCCGTATTTGCGCAACTTCTCGACCAAAGTCGTGCGGCGCATTTTGAGAAGATTGGCGGCGTGGGCCACGACGCCGTTACACTCGTCCAGGGCCTGCTTGATCAACTCGCATTCCAGATTGTTCAAATGCTCGCGCAAGTCCAAACCTTCTCCCGGCAAGCGGGCAAGGACGAGTCCATCGGTAGCGGATACACTTTCGGCGTTCGGCTCGCGCCTGAGCGTGGCGTCTTCCGGTTTGACATACTGTTGGAATTTTTCCGGCAAATCTGCCGCATCGACGACGCCGTTTGGAAATAATATCGCCAGACGCTCGATCAAATTGGCCAGTTCACGTACGTTTCCTGGCCAATGGTACCGCTGCAAAACCCGAAGAGCGGCCGGCGTAAGCCGCATGTCTCCCCGCTTTTCGGCTTTGAGACGGGCGGTAAGATCCTCGACCAGAGTCGGTACGTCTTCCAGTCGCTCGCGCAGCGACGGTACATCGATCGGAAAGACATTGAGACGGTAATAAAGATCTTCCCTAAATCGGTTCCGGCCGATTTCCTCTTCCAGATTGCGGTGAGTCGCCGCGATGATGCGTACGTCGCACTGAATGGTCCTATTGCTGCCTACCCTCTCGAAGCAGCGCTCCTGCAAGACTCGCAGCAACTTTACCTGCATCGACAGGGGCATGTCCCCGATTTCATCCAAAAACAGCGTGCCGCCTTCGGCCATTTCGAAACGTCCTTGGCGGGAACTGAGCGCCCCGGTGAAAGCGCCCTTCTCGTGACCGAAAAGCTCGCTTTCCAGCAGCTCACCCGGTATGGCGCCGCAATTCACGGGTACGAACGGCTTGCTTCGGCGGGCGGAGTAATAATGTAAGTTGCGAGCGATAACCTCTTTGCCGGTGCCCGACTCGCCTAAGATCAGAACCGTTGCGTCGGACGGAGCGACTTGCTGAATGAGTTTGCGCGTGCGTTGGACGGCTGCGCTGGCGCCGGTCAAACTGCGGAACAACTCCGAAGGGCGGACGTTGACCACTTCCGGCGCTCCCCGGCTGATCTTTTCGAGGCAGGCGCTCAAAGCAGCGTGATTGGTCGGCCAGGCCAATACGGCGGAAGCTCTGTTTTCCAACCCGGCCGGCAAAGGTCTTGTCGGCGACTTATCCATTACTAGGACAAGCGGCGCTTGCCTGTAAAGCTCCACGATCCGCAAAACCACCTTTTCGATGTCGTCGTCCACGCCGACGAAGATTGCGTCGAATTCCGGTTCAGTTTCGTCTCTGAGGGTATCCAAATCGCATGCGATGACCTCACAATCAAGGAACCTAAGAATAATCCTCAGTTCGGTCAACAAGGCGCTATCGCTTTGGAGTAATAAAATTCGGCGCAAGCCCATCTAGTTTGCTCTCCAATGGCCCGACCCTGAAACGTGAGTCGACCGGTTCGGATGGTATGGTAAATATGCAACAACAAACGGCTTGAAAGTTTAGCCGTCAAAATATCGTCGTCAACAGAACGTTTTTTAGGCGAACATCGAAATGCATCAATTCAGCGAGCGGGAAATAGCGATATAAGCTATTTTTTATTTATTTGAAAAAAGCCGAGTCGCCGATTAGCGACACAAATATTAACGTGACGCGAACGAGACAAGGGAATAGCATGTATACTTTTGACAACAATCGACTTTATGTATCAAGGCGAGCTTTTTAATGGCCAAATTAACGCTCACATTCAGAGGCAAGTCACTCCAGGCCATCACGCTTAGGCCGGGCGAGATCAGCATAGGTCGCGATCCGTCCAATCTCTTGCATATCGATAGTCTGGCCGTTGCGCCCCAACACGCGATTATCGAGTCCACGCCCGAACAAAATATCATTCGTGAAGTCGATAGCGAGTTTCCTGTTTTCGTCAATGACAAAAAGATCGCCGAACATGCGCTCGGTCACGGCGACCGAATTACCGTCGGCAAACATGTGATTTTCTTCACCAAGGAAGAGATCTTCAGATCGGAGAGGCAAGCGGACGCCGAGTCGGAACCGGAAGTCTGGACAGACGCCGATGCCAAATTTTTCAATGGCAGCTTGCAGGTGTTGAACGGACGGCAGATCGGGCTGGTGATACCATTGAAGAAATCTTTGGTTCGTCTCGGAAAAGAAGGCTCCGGCGTGGTCATCATCGCCAAGCGCAAGAGCGGGTATTTTATTTCGCCTTTGGCGGACGGCACCTCGCTGACCATCAACGACAAGCCCGTAAAGGATCAGGCCGTGCTCTTGAACGACGGCGATCTCATCAAGGTCAATGAATCCCTAATGCAATTCTTTCAAGAGTAACCGCACGGAGCTGCTTAATGTCCAGCATCAGGCGTTCGGAAAAACGCCATTTTCATCGTATAGCTCATGACGCGCCCGCCACGCTATTTCATAAAGATGACAGCTTTCCCTGCAAAATCCTGGACCTTTCGCTCAAGGGCTGTCTGATCGAGCTCGATGCGGACCGACCCCTTGATCCAGACTATATCTATGAACTCCGCATCGATCTGAGCGGGACGGTTCGCATCTTGATGGGCGTTTCCTTAGCCCACCGCAGCGGAACGAAGATCGGCCTCGTGTGCCAACGTACGGACCTGGACAGCATTTCCGCGCTGAAGAGGTTGGTCGAACTCAATCTGGGCGACGAGGAACTGCTCGAGCGAGATTTACAGGCGCTGGCGTCGAGCTCGGACCATTAACCCTCTGTACTACAGCCGCAGTTGTTGGTCTAACGAGGCATGGTACTCGACTGAGGAGGCCACCATGAGGGCTTACCTGGTGAAACCGTTGGCCGACCCGGAGGCGGTGCTGATGGTGGACGAGACGGGCTCTCTGAAGAATGGCATCCACTCGGTTGGCGTGAAGCGGCAATACAGCGACACGGCCGGTCGCATCGAGAACAGCCAGACACGTCTTGGCCTAGTCAAGCTGGTGGCACCGGCATCAGTGGAGCGCCGGCAGTGCCATTACCGACGCCGCTGTCGCGGTCATCCACCATAACTGCGGCTGTAGTACTAGACGTCGGACGAAAAGTCGGCCCCGGAAAACTAAAATCGAATTGGGAACCGGACCATATCAACGCCTTCCTTGGCGTCATTTTGGCGGCTGATTGACAAAACCAGAATAAGCCGGATATGGATTTTTCGTGAGTCAGCGACTATGAAAATCTTCTTTTCAAGCCGGGGCACGCCGTACGGTCAGTTTTTTATCTGACGTCGGGTTTCGGCCGTCTAAGTAAACATCCACAAATCTGCGGCCACTAACGAAAGTCCGGCCTACTCAGATCGGCTGCGCCGCCTGCTGTTTCTGCACAATGTACAGAAGATTGCTGTACCTGGAGCTAAGGGCGCCAAAGGACAAAATGCTGCCTACTACCTTTACGGAGTGGATCAGCAGCCGAAAGACACCTTTGCCGGGTCTCATGTAGCCGTCGCCGTATTCCGCTAGGACGGTAAAGTCATTTTTCTTACAAAAGTCCCATATGCCGCGCCGTGAAACCACCGGATCGTAATGAACCGGATAGGGTTCATAGCCCGGTTTGCCAGCGTTCCGGAAACCCAGGAAAATGCGGTAATAAAGCACATGAAACCAATGCGGTGTCATGCGGGTTATAAACCCATGAACGGAATGGGGGTCTGGTATGCGAATAACGATGATTCCGCCGGGCTTGACCCATCGGCTGAGGTTGTTTAGTACCTGCTCTGCGCCCTTAATGTGCTCGAGGACATACGAGCTGTAGATCACATCGTAGTGATGCTCGGGAAGTTGTACCGAGCGTAGGTCTCCTTCAACCGCTATATCGAGATCGCCGATATCGTCCTTTCTCATCTTTAGCGCGGCTGCGTCGAGGTCAACGCCGGTTAATACATATTCGACCCCGTTAAGATTCAATTGCCATCTCCGGCCACAACCCGCTTCCAGTATCTCCAGCGGCTTCGCGGAAGTCGATTGTGCCTTGATGTAGTCTACGATTACTTCGCACTCTTTTTCTCGACTCTGAATCAGGTCCATTTTGTCACTCCTAAGTAGTTGCCCGATGTGAAATCGCCTCCAAAAACCGACATTGAATCTGAACCCGGACAATATATGAGGTCTTTCGCCGCGTCAAATTCAGTGTTTAATCGGGAAATCTGAATAATCCGGATATCGGTTTTTCTCGGACTGACGGCTTTAAAATCGTCCGTTTCGAGCTGGGCTACGGGAGTGTGGTCAGGTCAGGTTTTTTTATGCTTGATTTTGATTTCGACTCCTTGCGTTTTGCCAAGCCGCGCCGCATAAAGAAATCTGAAGCGAATTGCAAAAGTCCGACCGTCCGGCTTCGGTAGTGCTTGATCGACCGAGTCGATACCGGCCTCGGATATGGGCTGGTTTACTCTTACACTCGCAATGTCCGATATTGACAGCCTACCTCCCTGGGCGCATCGTTTCCCAAATCGGCTAGCGCTATGGCGAGCCGGCAGGAGACGGTCCGGTCTTTTCGGAAATTGCCAACCCTGCCGGAGCACCAGAACAGCGGCGAACCGCCGGTCGAGGAAACGCTGAGAGCAAGCATAGCCTGGATGAAACGAAGTAGCATCCAGGGCTTATGCCGTCTCGTTCATCGACCACTCCTCCTGGATTCCGTTTCACTCCATCCAGGCTACGTGCTGAATCGCAGATTTCGGGAACTAATGAATTCCACCCATGATCTGCTTTAAGCCGGTTCTTCTGAGAAAGCAAAGGAACTCCTCGGCTCTAGGAGCGTTCGTTATTAATCAGGCCCGTAAATACCCTCCTGGTATTTCGGGCCGCCGCCCAGGCCGGTACACGCCCGGCCTGGGCTCACGCGGCTTGTCGCCGCGCCGGGGCATCCCTGCCCCGGATTAACCCGGCCTATAAATATAGGCCGGGTTAATAGTATCTTGGTGAGGTCAGCCGGTAGGACGAAGTGAGGAACGACAAATCGGCAGGATTGATGAAAAGTATCCCTGTTTTCCACCCTACCGGGCGCGTCGCGTCCCAATTCTCTCCTGGAGGATTTGTGCCGATCTGCACGGCGGAACGGCCCCCCAGTGTGCGGACAGGGATGGTCCGGCACGAGCCGCATCGTTCTCGATCACAATGCGGCCAGGGCATCGCGCAGACTTCTTACCGGCACGATCTCCAAATTCTTGATGCCCCCTTTCGCGACATTCTTGGCGGGCGCCAAGGCATGGGTGAACCCGTGTTTTGCGGCCTCCTTGAGCCTTTCCTCGCCGTTTTGAACCGGCCTGACCTCGCTATTGAGTCCCAATTCCCCGAATACCACCCAGTCCTTCGGAATGGGACGGTCCCGGTAGCTGGACACGACCGCCAAGGCCACCGCCAGATCGCCCGCGGTTTCGGTAAGGCGCAGCCCGCCCACCATATTGACGAAAACATCCTGGTTGAACAAAGGGATTCCACCGTGCCTATGGAGCACCGCCAACAGCATGGCCAGCCGATTTTGTTCCATGCCCACGGCGACCCGGCGGGGTGACGGCGAATGGGACTCATCGACCAAGGCTTGAACTTCCACCAGAAGAGGCCGGCTGCCTTCGCGCATCACCATCACGACGCTGCCGGGAGCGTCTTCCTCGCCGCGCGACAAGAATAGCGCCGAAGGATTGCGCACCTCTCTAAGCCCGGTTTCGGTCATGGCGAACACGCCAAGCTCGTTGACCGCGCCGAAGCGGTTCTTGAACGCCCGAATAACCCGAAACCGGCTACTCGAATCGCCCTCGAAATAAAGCACGGTATCCACCATGTGCTCCAGCACGCGGGGGCCCGCCAGGGCGCCTTCCTTGGTGACATGACCGACGAGGAATACGGTCGTCGGCGTCTGCTTGGCATATCGAACCAATTGCGCAGCACACTCCCTCACCTGAGCCACGGAGCCCGGCGCCGATTGCAGAATTTCGCTGAACGTGGTTTGGATCGAATCGATGACCAGAACGTCCGGCCTGGCCTCCGACGCGATCGCCAAGATCCGCTCCAGCGAGGTTTCGGCAATGATCTGCACGCCGGCGCAAGACAGTTGCAGCCGCTTGGCGCGAAGGCTTACCTGCCTTATGGATTCTTCGCCGGTCACATAGAGCACCCGCTGGCGTTCGCTCAAGGTAGCGAGGGTTTGCAGCAAGAGGGTCGATTTGCCGATACCGGGATCGCCGCCGATCAGGATGGCGGAACCTGTGACCAGTCCGCCGCCCAAGACTCTGTCGAATTCTTCGATGCCGGTCGGCGTTCTGAAAATTTCTTCCGCTTCGACCTCCGCGAGCGAGACGGGAGACGCGCGTTCGGAGGCCCCTGCATAGCCCGAGAAGCGCGAGGCGGACGGCGCCACCCGATCCTCCACGCCTTCCACCATCGAATTCCAGGAATTGCAGGCCGGACACTGTCCGGACCACTTGGTTTGAGCGTGCCCGCACTCGGTACAGCGAAACACGATCTTCCGGTCTTTGGTACGGCTTACGGCCACGGTTTACCCCCGCTGACCAAAGCGTTCACATCCTGCCGAAAATGCACCGTCACCGCATCGAAGCCGATCTCGCGCATGGCGCCCAAACCCTTATCGAGAGGCATGACGTGATCGGGAGATTCGTCGCTGAAAAGGTGAACGATCCACTGTTCCAAAAGGTCGATGCGGTTAAGCTCGGTAAACGTACGGAAGTATTGCCTTACCTCCTCCTGAGTCGACTGCAGATGGGTCAGGGAATCGTCCAGGGCATAGCGATCGCCGTTGACGAATACCCCTCCCGGCTTTAGAACGCGAAAGATTTCTTCGAGCACTCGGACACGATAGCCATTCAGAAAGTTGTGCAGCGTATAGGCCGAGGCGACGACGTCTATGCTTGCCGACGGCACTCCCTGTAGATAGGACAGAGCATCGTTTTCGACCAGTCGCAGGCGTCCATGCTCCAAAACGCCGGCCAGATTCCGACGCGCTTGGCTCAACATGGTGAATTCGTTGTCGACCGCAGTAATCATCGCATCGGATCGTGCGCGGATGAGATTCATAGTCGTCACGCCGGTGCCGCAGCCGAGTTCAAGCAAATTTAACGATTCCGTCGAAACCTTGGGCGTCCAGCCGGCCACGAACTCGCCGACTCGCCGGCTCATGTCGGCCGCCGCGGGACAAATCCGCTTTAGCATTTCGTATTCTTCCCCGATCGGGCCGGAAAAAAGTTTTTCAGCAGTCACTTCATTCATGATCGATCATTAAGAGTTACAAATTAAGCATCGGTTCACGGTCGATAAACAATGCGGTAAATCGCCCCGGCCTTATCGTCCGATACCAATAGCGCTCCATCGGGCATTTCCAAGACATCCACCGGTCGGCCGAGGACTTCGCCGTTGGGCCGCAACCAGCCTTCCGCGAAAATCTTGTCGTTGACGGGTTTTCCCCCGCGGAATTCGACCATCACGACCCGATAGCCGACGGGCGCACTTCGATTCCATGAACCGTGCTGGGCGACGAAAAGCTGGCCCCGATATTCGGCCGGAAATTGCTTGCCGGTGTAAAAGCGCATGCCGAGCGGTGCGACGTGGGCCGGATACGTCCACGCGGGCGACTCGAATTCGGCGCAGGATTTCCCTTTGCCGAAAGACGGATCGACGATGTCCTTGCCATGGCAATGCGGAAATCCGAAATGCAGCCCCGGTTTCGGCGCATGATTCAGCTCATCGGGCGGCACGTCGTCGCCCATCCAGTCGCGTCCGTTCTCGTTCAACCACAGTTCTTTCGTTTCCGGATGCCAGTCGAAACCGACGGTATTGCGGATGCCGCGAGCATAAATTTCGAAGTTCGAGCCGTCCTTGTCCAATCGCGTCAGCGTCGCGTAAATGTCTTTTTCGGAAAGGCAGACATTGCAGGGAGCGCCCACGGGGGCATAAAGCTTCCCGTCCGGTCCCACTCGCAGATATTTCCAGCCGTGGTGCACATCCTCGGGATAGCGGTCGAAGACGATCTCCGGCTTGGGTGGGTTCGATACCTGCCGCCCGATGTCCTTGAACCTCAGAATGCGCGGAATCTCCGCGACATACAGGTCGCCATCGACATAAGCGATGCCGTTCGGCATGTTCAAGTTCTCGGCCAGCACCTGGACCTGATCGGCTTTGCCATCGCCGTCCCGATCGCGCACTGCGTAAACCTTGCCCTCCTCCATGCTGCCCACATATACGGTACCGTCGTTCCCCAAAGCCAAAGACCTGGCGTTGGGCGTCTGATCGGTGTAGAGCGCGATTCGAAAACCGGGAGGGAGCTTGATCTCGCTCAACAGCGCTTCGGCCCGGACTTCGGCGCAGACCGTCAAACCGAGCGCACACGCCGCGAGCTTCAGCCAAGAATGTTCTCTTACGTCCATACGTCTCCCTCAATGAGCTGAAAGATTCATGAAAGGCTTGGAGGGCAAAATTGTGTTTACGGCGAACGACTTGATTTTTAATGCTTCGCCTCCAAATATGGTAACACCCACGATTTCCATAGGTGACCGACAATCATGCGCATATTTCTCTTTCTGCTCACTAACGCCGCGGTACTGCTTCTGATCAGCATCATTTTCCATGTCTTGGGGCTCGGCAACTTTCTCACCCAGCGCGGCGTTCATCTGAACCTCGACAGCTTGCTCCTGATGTCCGCCATCATCGGCATGAGCGGCTCCTTCATTTCGCTGATGATGTCCAAATGGATGGCCAAACAATCCATGGGCGTCTACGTGATCGAGCAACCGACCAATCAAACCGAGCGCTGGCTGGTCGACACTGTCCGGCGCCACGCGCAGCAGGCCGGCATCGGCATGCCCGAGGTAGGGATTTTCGATTCCCCGGAGCCCAATGCGTTCGCGACCGGCATGAACAAGAACGATGCTCTCGTCGCCGTCAGCACCGGTCTTATGCACCACATGAATGCCGATGAAGTGGAAGCCGTTTTGGGACACGAGATCAGTCACGTGGCCAACGGCGATATGGTCACCCTGGGCCTTATTCAGGGCGTAGTGAATACGTTCGTCTACTTCTTCGCCTCCATCGCGGGCCATCTCATCGACCGGGTGGTGTTCCGCTCGGAAGATGACCGTGGCGGGTATGGACCGGCCTATTATTTGACGCAAATTGTGGCGCAAATATTCCTCTCCATTCTGGCGACGATGGTTGTCATGTGGTTCTCCCGCTGGCGCGAGTTTCGCGCCGATGCCGGCGGCGCGCGCCTGGCCGGTCAGAACAGGATGATCGGAGCCCTGAGGGCCTTGCAGCGAGCCCATGACCATAGAGATTTGCCCGGCGAGTTCGCTGCGTTTGGAATCAACGGCGGTTTAGGCTACGGCTTCAAGAAACTCTTCATGAGCCATCCTCCGCTGGAGGAGCGTATCGCCGCTCTGCAGAATCTGCGCTAACGTAAAGCGCCCTTGCCGCCCGCCCGAGAACCCCATCCGGGCGGGCTTTTTTATCGATTGACCACGGGACTACATCCATGAGCATCGAATGGTCGGACCTACTGAGCGAAAGCGAGGCTACCGCCGATTTTCGGGCAAAGGGCGAAGGATCGGCGTTTTGCGGTTTGGCCGATTTAGGCTTGTTGCGGGTTTCCGGCGTCGATGCGGAGACTTTTTTGCAGGGCCAATCGACTTGCGATATCGCCAGCCTTGGGTTCGACGAATCCGGGCTCGGAGCTTTTTGTAATCCCAAGGGCCGCGTCATAGCGAGCTTCCGTGTCCTTCGCCGCGTCGAAGGTTATTACCTCTTTGTGCCGGCCGATTTGGTGGAGGCGATACACAAGCGCCTTCGCATGTATGTGCTGCGCTCGAAAGTTTCCATAGAAAATCTGACGCCGCACTGGGGATTCATCGGGCTTTTCCGGCCCGGCTCCGGGCTTCTCGATGGCCAGGGCGGCGACGTGCTGGCGGTCCGCGTCGACCAAAGCTCCGCGCGCATTCTGATTGCCGCACCGAACGAGACCGCCAAGCGACTCTGGGAAGGTCTCCTGTCGTCATCGGATTACAGCCTGGTCAGTTCCGGTGCGTGGCGCTTGAAGGAAATCGAAGACGGTCTTCCGAGCGAAACGCAGGTGACCAGCGAGGAATTCCTCCCGCAGATGCTCAATCTCGATATTCTAGGCGGCGTCAGCTATCGCAAGGGTTGCTATACCGGGCAGGAGGTCGTGGCACGGACGCACTTTCTCGGGCACCTGAAACGACGGATGTTTCGTCTTCGAACGATCAGCGAGCACGAGCCCAAGCCCGGCGATCCGCTCTATCAGTCCGGCGAAGCCGATGGGCAGCGGGTCGGGCAAGTCGTCGCTGCGGCGCCTGAAGCGGAGCGGAGTTTTCAATTGCTGGCGGTTCTGCCTCTCGACCGCTCTCCAGATGCCGATCTCCGGCTCTTTCGACCCGACGGTCCGGCCGCCGAGTTTCTGACTTTGCCCTATACTTTCGACGTTCCATAACAATAATGCGGATAGAGTTCAGTCAAATATGGACCTAAGAAACGAGCAGGTCTTTCTCGATTACATCAAAGCCGCGATCGAGAACGATAAATTGCAATTGCCCACGATTCCTGAAGTCGCCCTCAAGGTTCGCCAAGCGATCAACAAGGACAACGCGTCGGATGCCGAGATAGCAAAAACGATTTCGTCCGATCCGGCGCTTTCCGCGCGGCTCCTGCAAATCGCCAACAGTCCGCTCTACAGGGCCAGACAGAAAATCGACAATCTTCAAGCCGCCATCACCCGAATGGGACATAACACCATACGCAGTTTGGTGATGAATTTGGCGATGAAGCAAGTTTTCAAACCCACTTCCCTGTTGTTGGAAAGCCGTTTTCACGACATTTGGCAACACAGTCTCAATGTCGCCGCCGTGAGCCGCGCTTTGGCGCTGCGCGCCCGTCCGCTGGATCCCGACCAAGCCATGCTTGCCGGGCTTGTTCATCAGATCGGTAAACTGCCGATCCTCGCGTTGGCGGAAAAGTTTTCCGAACTATTGGAAGATGATGCGGTGCTGGAAAGCCACCTCGAGAATTTGCACACCCAGATCGGCAAAATCATCATGGAAACTTGGGGGCTCCCGGACAGTTTGAGTCGTGCGGCCTGGGAATATAGGGATTTCGAGAGAGGCGGCAACCCCGCGCCGGATTATGTGGATCTGGTGCAGGTCGCTTATCTGGAAAGCGTGATGGGCACGAAGGCAGCGCCCGATGTCGACCTTTCGGGCGTCCCGGCCTTCACCAAGCTCGGACTCGATCCCGAAATCGAAGTCCTGGAAATCGAAGGCGTCGCCGCCGAAGTCGAAGAAGCACAGCAACTGTTTGCGTAAGCGCAAAGTAGGTCGGCAATCCTTTGCCGACAAACCCGTTTGTCGACCGGCTTTGCGTCGGGAAGGGATTCCCGACCTACATGGCGACACAAGTTCGTAGGCCGGCAATCTTTTGCCGGCGAGTCCGCCATAGCTAGGCGATTCGACTCAAGGCTGATAACGCGGCGCGGACTCCAGCCATTCATGCCATACCGCCATGCCCACGGCCAGAATCACCGGTCCCACGAATAAACCTATGAACCCGAAGCTGGCCAACCCGCCCAAGACTCCGAACATCACGACCACGAACGGAATGCGGGTGGTGCGGCTGATGACCAGGGGGCGGACCAGGTTGTCAATCCAACTCACGACCAAGGTTCCCCAGAGGAACAACACGGCTCCGGCCCAATAGTCTCCGTTCAGCATCAGCCACAGGCTTGCGGAAATCCAGACCGCTACCGTGCCGAAAGGGATCAGCGCGAAAAACGTGGTAAATGCGGCGAGAAGGACCGGCGCCCTGATGCCGACAATCCAGTACCCTATTCCGGCCATGACGCCTTGGGCTATAGCCGTCAGTACAATGCCGTAAACGACCGCCTTGACGGTCACTTCGGTGGTGGAAAGGTACTCGTCGGCGCGTTCGCCCAGAGCCAGCAACAACCCTTGACGCACCTCATAAATCAACCGATGCCCGTCGCGGTAAACGAAAAACATCAAGAATACGGTGAAGAAAAGCTTCGCGCCCAGGTAGCCGACGCCTTCCAACATGCCCACGACTCTACCGGAAAGTCCGGTCAGCCAAGGCAATACATACCGGCGCATCAAGCCCTGCAAGTCCTCGAATTGATCAAATATGAACTGTAGCTCGGCGCCGAGAATGGGAATCTTGCTTAACCATTCGGGCAACTCCGGTTTCTGGTCCAGCCAGGCGGGGAGTCGCTGGAAAAACTCGACCATTTCGGCCTGAAGAATAATGGTCAGGCCGATAAACGGAATGATCAGCAAGGCGGCCAAAAGCAAAGTCATGGTAAGCGCGCTGAGGCTGCTCCGTCCTTCCAACAAGCGCGTTAGGCGAACGTGGAGAGGCCATGTCGCATAAACCAAGATCACGGCCCAGCCGATCGGCTGCAGGAAAGCGCTCATGACCTGGAAGATCAAGAACACCAGTACGGTCAAAAAGACGCCTAGCGTGATAAAGCGCAGAACTCTGTCGATGGTTAGTCTCCCCGACGTGATAGAGGCGGTTCCTTTTCCGTCAAACCTGCCTGTTTGGCTGAAGCCATATGGCCAAAAACATTGCGATACTCAGAAGCTCATGTAGGGCGGAATAGCGTACTCGCGTATTCCGACGTTCCAATCGGCGCATTACGCTAGCGCTAATGCGCCCTACGAAGGCTTCTGATAGCCGCCTTCGCGGCACGATACGCAGAAGCGTTTCTTTTCCCCGTCGAGTCGAAGCGCCGTCAACTCCCCTCCCCACAGGCAGCCGGTATCGATCCCGTAAACATCATCGTCGGCATAAAACCCTAAGGTCGACCAATGGCCGAAAACGATTTCGGCCCCGGCGCTTTTCCGTCCCGGCACCTTGAACCAAGGCATCAGATGAGACGGTTGCGTCCCGGGACCGCCTTTCTCCTTGAAATCGGTGCGCCCATAGCGGTCGCAATAGCGGATGCGCGTGAAACAATTGGTGATGAAACGCAGCCTGTCCCATCCCTGCAAGGTCTCTGTCCAAAGATCGGGTTGATCGCCGTACATATGCCGAAACAGCTCAACGAAATCATCGCCCTGCAAACAGCTTTCCACCTCCTTGGCATAACGTTCTGCATCCTCAGCACTCCACTGGGGCGGCAAACCGGCGTGAATCAAGTAAAATGCTCCGTCTCGAAACAATAACGGACGGCGGCGCAACCAATCGACGAGGATGTCGCGATCGGGAGCGGTGAGGACATCGGAAAACGTGTCCTTGCGCTTTGTCCTCGACACGCCGTGTGCCACGGCGAGAAGATGCAGGTCGTGATTGCCGAGCACGGTAACGGCCCTGTCCCCCAAGGATCGGATAAACCGTAGAGTCTCCAGCGATTGCGGGCCGCGGTTGACCAAATCGCCCGTGAACCAGAGCCGGTCCTCGGCGGGATCGAAACGGATCTGGTCCAGAAGACGTTGAAGCTCGGCGAAGCAACCCTGTACGTCGCCAATTGCGTATATCGCCATCGATCAGTGCAAGGTTCGCGGAATGGCCAGGGTGAACGACGGTATTTCGGCATCGAAATGCTCACCGTCATCGGCAATCATTTGATATTCGCCTCGCATCGTGCCCACCGGCGTTTCGATCATGGCGGCGCTGGTATAGCGAAAGGATTCGCCCGGAGAAAGATGAGGCTGTTCACCCACTACCCCTTCCCCGCGGACTTCCTGTATCTTTCCGTGCGCATCGGTGATGATCCAGTGCCGGGATACCAATTTCGCGGGCACGTCGCCGGCGTTCCGGATGGTGATGGTATAGGCGAACACATAGCGGTTCGTCTCCGGGGAGGATTCGGCTTCCAGATAATCGGTTACGGCGTCGATATCGATACGATACTTGTTGTTCATGGCTTGGACTATGGTTACAGACGATTGTTTTTTTGCCGATAGTTTAAACAGAAGAGAGTTCTTCAAGCACCTTTCGCAACCGCCGACGAGCTGGATCACCATGGAGTCGCGCGGCGCGTTCCGGAGTACTCGGCAATTTTAAAGAATGTCTTTCGGACCAAACCGGTTTTCGCTATGTTAAAAAAAGCCATGCTCGTTCTTGCCCTGCTCGCGTCGACAACCGTTCTGCAAGCGGAAGATCCGAATCAGGCACTGTTCGCCGCGGCCGCATCCGGGCAGCTGGAACGGCTGGATTCGCTGCTCGCCCAGGGCGCGGACGTCAACGGCAAAAACGGCGCCGGCCGCACGCCGCTGATGGCGGCGGCATTTTCGGGCAATGTCCGGGTGATCAGAAAGCTTTTGAGTTTCGGCGCCGATCCCGATGCAGCGGACCAGCGCGGGGTGACCGCGCTCATGGAGGCTGCCGCGCAAGGCTACGAGGATGCCGTCAGGGCGCTGATCGCCGGCGGAGCGGACGTTTCCGCAAAAGAAAATTCAGGACTCACGCTTATCGATCGAGCCAAGAAAAGCGGGCATATGCGGATCGTAGCGATATTGGAACAAGCCGCGATGGTTAAACCCGTCTCGGAAGGCAAAACGGATGACGGAACGTCCGCGAACAAAAACCCGGACAACGTCAAGAAATAACGGACCGAACCTAAGAGGACAGGATCGTGCACATTCATATTTTGGGCATCTGCGGGACATTTATGGGCGGTTTGGCGATCATGGCCAAACAAATGGGCCATCACGTCACCGGCTCCGACCAAAACGTTTATCCCCCCATGAGCACCCAGCTCGAGGAGCAAGGAATCGCGCTCATGAAAGGATACAGCCCGGAGAATCTGGACCCGGCGCCCGACCTGGTCGTGGTAGGCAATGCCATCTCCCGCGGCAATCCGGAAATAGAAGCGGTGCTTAATCGGGGACTCGCCTACACGTCGGGTCCGCAGTGGCTTTATTGCTATGTGCTGAAGAACTCCTGGGTGCTGGCCGTGGCCGGAACGCACGGCAAAACGACCACATCGAGCATGCTCGCCTGGATACTCGAAAGCGCGGGACTCAAGCCCGGCTTTCTGATCGGAGGCGTCCCGCTCAATTTCGGCTTGTCCGCGCGTCTGGGCGACGGCCGGTTTTTCATCGTCGAAGCCGACGAGTACGACACCGCTTTTTTCGACAAACGTTCCAAGTTCGTCCATTACCGACCGCGCACGACAATTCTCAATAACCTGGAATTCGACCACGCCGACATTTTTCCCGACCTCGCCGCAATCCAGCGGCAGTTTCACCACTTGATACGCAGCATTCCGGGAAACGGGCTCATCATCGCTCCGGAGACGGACAAAACCCTGGCCGAAGTCCTGCAAATGGGTTGCTGGACGCCGGTCGAGAAAACGACTTTGGAAGAAAATCCCGAGAACGCCGTTTGGCGTGCTGCTCTGTTGGCACCCGACGGCAGCCAATTCCAGCTTTACCACCAGGGACGGCCCAGCGGCGTCGTGGAATGGAGCCTGACCGGCCGCCACAACGTGATGAACGCGCTTTCCGCCATCGCCGCAGCTCACCATGCCGGCGTAAGCCCCGAAGAGGGCGCGGCCGCGTTGAGCATGTTCAAGAATGTCAGACGCCGACTGGAAGTACGCGCCCGCATCGACGGAATCACCCTTTACGACGATTTCGCCCACCATCCCACCGCCATCGCCACGACGCTCGAAGGCTTGCGCGCGCGTGTCGACAGCGCCCGCATCATCGCCGTGTTGGAACCCAGGTCCAACACCATGCGCATGGGCGTTCACGCCGATACGCTTGCCGATTCCTTGAAGGCTGCCGATCAATCCATCATTTTCCAACCCGAAGACCTCGGTTGGGACGCCGAGCAGGCAATTCAGGGAGCCGAACACATTAGCGTATGCCGCTCGCTGGATTCAATCGTGGAGCGACTGGCGAAAGACGCCCGCCCCGGCGACCATCTGGTTTTCATGAGCAACGGCAGCTTCGGCGGGATTCACAAAAAGGTCGAGGACGCTTTGCGCGCGGCTATGTAATGTACGCACCGCGCGCATTTGCCGCTCAGTGCCAAAACGGCTTGGCCTATCGGAAGTGTAAGGGTAGGAGCCGCAACCGGGTGCGATTCGGATCAATGGTGAGCAACGCACCCTCTTCCAGCTCGGCCGTCATTTGCAACAGGGCATCGCTAACCGGCTTGCCGATTGCGTCCGGGCTGACATCCTCGGCACGAATTTGCACGACGCTGGGTTTCTCGCCGTGGGTTGCCGCAAGAATCGCGCTGAAGTCCAGGTCGTGCGTGAGCACCACGTAGCCGTTAGCCTTGGCGAAGGCCATGATTTCCGCGTCCGGGGCATTGGCTGCGCCGAGTGTAGACCAGTGCGCCGCCTCGAAGCCCGCGTCAGCCAACAGGTTGACCCAGCGCGGTGACAGATTCATGTCGACCAATAACTTCATGCGCTCGCCAGCGTAATTTCCCGTTCTTCCGCACGCCACGCGGCGTAGCGTAGCGCCTGTAGGATATCCTCGCGTTCGAGGTAGGGATAATCCGCGAGGACCTCTTCGATGCTGTGCCCAGCTCCGATTTGGCCGACGATCATACCGACCGTTACCCGCATGCCACGGATGCACGCCTTGCCGCCCATGACGCCGGGTTGCTGAGTAATGCGGTTTAGTGATTCCATGTTCACCTCCTCATCTTAATTTATTGCGAGACTAGGCTATTGAGACCAAATTTCAAGAACTATTTTCGAACATGAACCTATGCGTTGCGCACGTTCCCCGGCTTAAGGTCATGGCGTAGAATGCTGGTCCAGGATTAAATATGCAGAAATCAGTATTGGAATTTACTCCATGAGAACCACGTTATTAACCCGGCCTATAAATATAGGCCGGGTTAATCCGGGGCAGGGATGCCCCGGCGCGGCGACAAGCCGCGTGAGCCCAGGCCGGGCGTGTACCGGCCTGGGCGGCGGCCCGAAATACCAGGAGGGTATTTACGGGCCTGATTAATAGATATCGACGACCGCTTGCTGAGTGAGGCCAATGAACATGTCAGTTTGACTCGTTTGATCGAGGAAGGTCTTTCGATGCGACTGCGCACTTCGCAACGTTCTGGCAAGATGCGCCAGGTATTGCCGGTCTACGCCGGACGGGGTGGATTGCGGCCGACGATACGCGACACATTGACCCAGCGCGCCCTACTCGAGGCGGCAGATGAAGCGGATTCGGCCCAGTGACGCCCGATGTCAATGTCCTTTTGGCCGCCTCTCGGCAGGATCATCTGCACCATCAGTCGGCCCTGGCTTGGCTGGAGATGCCCTAGCCAAAAGCGTCGAAGGGCAATCGTTGGCCATTTTGTCGGTGGTGGCTTCGGGATTCCTGCGCCTAGCCACGCATCCCAAGGTTTTTAGGTTTTTGTGGAGCCTACGCCCCTTGATGCGGCTTTGGCTTTCCTGCGTGCCGTGCTGGATTCGCCAGGGGTGGTCCTACCTTCGTTGGGCGACGAATGGCCAGAGGTCGAGCAATTGTGCGCGCGATACAATCTGACCGGCAATGCGGTCCCGGATGCCTGGATTGCCGCTGCAGCGCAAAGCCATCATTTGCACCCGGTGACTTTCGACAAAGGCTTTAAAGGCTTTCGTAAATTGCTGAAGTCCAGCATGGTGACGGTGCTCAAGGCGTGAGGTATCAAGTACACAAATGCGTTCAATACGTTCCCTGCATGGCTTGTGGGTCGGCAATTCTTGGCCGCCCGGTGCGTTTGTAGGATGGGCTCAGATACGACAAATCAGCAGGACGACCGATTACTAGCCTCATTCCTGACGCTCATCCTTCGGGCCGTGCCTCGCACGTTCCAATCGACCAAAGCCATCTCAGGCTTTGGTCGCAGGGCAAACGTCGTTTACCACATTCGGCTCCCGGCGAATTGGTACGCGGCAAGCAGCGCGAAAAACACCGGACGGGGATTGTGCGGCATGAACCGCACCCGCATGGTTCGCGGTACATGGCTCGTAGATCGGTGATTCTTTGCCGACGACCGTATCTGAGGGCAAATGACCTTAAGGAGCTCTGAACAAGTGGATTCCGTTCATGCCCCTTCGACAGGCTCAGGAGAGCGTTCGACAAGTCTGTCCTGAGCCGACTCGAAGGACTTAATCAGAGCTTCCTTAAGGATCAAGAGCAGCCGTGTAGAGTATGGCACCAGGCTCGCTGCCCCGAACTGGAGGTCCTGGTTACCGTCATAAAAAGTATAAAAAAGGTTCTATAATTATTCTTTTTCTGCTATATCCCCAATATGGCTTTCGAATATGACCAGGACAAAAGCTCTGCTAACAAGCACAAACACGGAATTGATTTCGACGAGGCGCAAACTTTGTGGGACGATCCCGATCTTATCGAAATTCCAGCGAAGACAGTGGACGAACCGCGCTATTTGGTCATAGGCATGATCGGCGGCAAGCATTGGTCAGCGGTCGTCACCTATCGAAACGAGAACATCCGTCTGATTTCCGTCAGGCGCTCCCGGAAAGAAGAGATAGAAATCTATGAAAGCTTCGGATTTTGACGAGAAATTTGATGCAGGCGAGGACGTGACGGCCATGCTCGACCTTGAAAAGGCGCGCCGCCCCGGCCTGGAGCAGAAGCGCGTCAATGTGGATTTTCCCGTCTGGATGGTGCGTTCGCTCGATCGAGAAGCGCATCGGCTAGGTGTGACTCGTCAATCCCTAATCAAGCTCTGGCTAGCGGATAAGTTGCAACACCACTAAGAGCCTACCAGGCCGTTCGCCCTGAGCCTGTCGAAGGGCCTGTCCTGAGCCGAGTCGAAGGGTTTTTGGGACCTACCGGGATAGGCTCTAAGCCGTCGAAGAATAGCCAAATTTGCTTTGAGCCACCGAAAGACTGCCCTGCCTGGTCAATTTGGTACTGGGATTCCTTTGTCACCCCAACCTACGCACTTCCGTCGTTGGGCGACGAATGGCCAGAGGTCGAGCAATTGTGCGTGCGACACAATCTGACCGGCAATGCGGTCCCGGATGCCTGGATTGCCGATGCAGCGCAAAGCCATCATTTGCACCTGGTGACTTTCGACAAAGGCTTTCGTAAATTGCTGAAGTCCAGCATCGTGACGGTGCTCAAAGCATAAGGTATAAGGTACGCATACCCCGTATGGCTCGTAGGTCGGCAATCCTTTGCCGACAAATGTGTTCAAAAGGACACACAATTGTCAGGGGCGAAGTGCAATCATTCGTGATTTTTATATGACAGGGCTATCCCAAAACTGGACGCAATGAAGCCTATTTCCGTCATCATCGTCAACTTTAACGCTGGCCATTTTCTTTCCGACTGTGTGCGCTCGGTGCTTGCATCCACCGTACCGATCGAAGCAATCGTCGTCGACAATCGGTCCACCGACGACAGCATGGATATTCTGCGCCGTGATTTTCCGGACGAAGATCGGTTGAAAATCATCGAAAATCAGGAAAACCTCGGCTTCGCCAAAGCGAACAATATCGCCCTGCCTGTCGCACAAGGCGACTATCTCCTATTCCTGAATCCGGACTGTCTGATTCGGCCGGATACGCTCTCCAGAATGCTGGCCGTCATGGAAAAACGTCCGCAGATTGGGATGGCGGGGTGTTTAATCCGCAACCCCGACGGAAGCGAACAGGCAGGGTGCCGGCGCGCGGTTCCGACACCGTGGCGGACGTTTGTTCGGCTTACTCGGCTGTACAAGTTCTCGAAGTATCATCCAAAACTAAATAGCTTTATCCAGACAGATGTTCCCCTGCCGACCGAACCGGTCGGCATCGAAGCCATTTCCGGCGCGTTCATGCTGGTGCGACGCGGCGCCCTGGAAAAGGTCGGGCCTCTAGACGAAGGCTATTTCATGCATTGCGAGGATTTGGACTGGTGCATGCGATTCCGGCAGGCGGGATTCCAGATTCTTTTCGTACCCGACATCGAAATCCTGCACGTCGGCGGCGTTTGCAGCGCCTCGCGGCCGGCCTTGGTGGAATACTACAAGCACAGAGGGATGGTTCGCTTTTACAGAAAGTTCTTTCGCCATCAATATCCGACCGGTCTCATGTGGCTTGTTATGGCGGGTATCGGTATTCGGTACTTCGTAAGATCGTTGGCAGTCATGATCGGTCCGAAAAAGAAAGACGACATTGCCGACTCCTCGAATATACATCCTGAACCGGTCGAAACGGTCGAACATCCTCTCCCTAACCGGCGGGTAATCGTCACTGGAGCCACTAGCTTAATCGGCGATTTTTTGTTACCCGCTTTGCTTCGAGCCGGTTTCGAGGTTCACGCCATAAGCCGCAAACCGCCGATTCCGGCAACTCATCGGCACATCATCTGGCATCGGCAGGACATCAGTAATGGCGGATTAGCTGACACCTACGGGGCCGAAATATTGATCCATTTAGCCCCTTTATGGACGTTACCGCCTCTATTGGAAGGTCTCGCCGGCGCAGAGATAAAACGCATCATCGCCTTCAGTTCGACCAGCCTCTTTACGAAAGAGAACTCGGGGTACGAACAAGAGCGTGAAATGGTAAGCAAGCTAAAAAAAGCCGAGGAGGACCTTCATGCTTACTGCGCAAAACGGAATATCGATTGGACGATCTTTCGTCCTACGATGGTCTATAGCCTAGGAAGAGACAAAAACGTTACGACTATCGCTAGGTTTATCAAACGGTTCCGGTTTTTTCCCTTGGTCGGAACCGGCGATGGATTACGCCAGCCTGTTCACGCAGAAGATCTAGCACTGGCCTGCCTCAAAACTATAGATAATCCAAGAACATTCAACAAGGCTTACAACTTAAGCGGCGGAGAAATTCTTACCTATCTGGATATGGTAAATCGGATATCCCTGCATCTTGGAACTAAATGTAAGATTGTCCACATACCTCTACCACTTATGAGGTTTTTCCTGGGATGGTTATCCAATCTACCGGGTTATCAAAAAGTCACGCCAGAAGCCGCGAATCGTATAAGTTTGGATATGTGCTTTGACCATTCCGATGCCGCTAAAGATATTAGCTTCAAACCTCGCCGATTTATTTCATAAGCTTCCTTATTTAATTATCAGACTTTTTGTTCGACACCAAATAATATTATGCGTTGTTTATTAAGATATGGTTTACTTTCGTATGCTACGTTTACTAGAATATGGGGCATCGCATTTTTTATAGTTCTGACTATAATTTGAGCTTTTTTACGAAGGACTTAAGTAGTCCCACTCACCCAAGAGCAATGCCATTACGTTAAGTCGTATTTCGTCTTTCCGGCAAGGATTCCCGGAACCCAAAAGCCAAGGATGCCGCCGGCTTACTCAGATCCCTATGCCCTGAATGTCGGCAGCCCAATCGGAAACAGTCGCTTTAACCGCCCCCTTCCCTGCCGGCATGATGGGCCGACTTAACGGCATCGGGGAGTGGGTTGGGGAGATTGGAACAGGCTTGTACCTCCTTTACACACAATAACCTTTAGCGTCGTAAACTCTTTCAAAAACCACTGGCTTCTACACACAAGAACACAAGCGCCAAACGCTGCATTGCCAGGATGATCCATTTCCCACTCTCGCAAAGTCCGTACACAAGCCTCGGCTAGACGCAATCAAAGACAAAATACACACCGACCCGTTAACACTCGAAGCACATTCGCCTGATGCAGAATTTCAGCCTTTCCCCCCGCGAAATGGCCGCCACCCTTTGGCGCCACCAAGATCTCGTCAAAGCACTTGTTAAGCGTGAAGTCATCGGCCGCTATCGCGGTTCTGTTCTTGGCATCCTATGGTCGTTCTTCAATCCGGTATTCATGTTGACCGTCTACACCTTTGTATTCAGCGTCGTATTCAAGGCCCGATGGAGCGGCGGCGGAGATTCAAAAACGGAGTTCGCGCTTATCCTCTTTGCCGGATTGATGGTATTCAATCTTTTTGCCGAATGCGTCAATCGCGCACCGGGTTTGATTCTTTCCAACGTCAACTACGTTAAGAAAGTCGTTTTTCCGTTAGAGATTCTGCCAGTGGTATCCTTCGGGGCGGCTCTGTTTCACACTGCCGTCAGTTTCGGAGTATGGCTATCGTTTTTTCTGCTCTTTTTCGGCCTACCGCCAGTCACAGCCTTGTTGTTGCCAATCGCTCTACTCCCCCTGGCACTACTGACCCTCGGCCTCTCGTGGTTTCTTGCCTCATTGGGCGTTTATCTGCGCGATGTCGGGCAGGTTATCGGCATCGCGACCACCGCACTTTTGTTTTTCAGCCCTATCTTTTATCCGCTTTCTGTGTTGCCACAAAAATACCAAACATTGTTGCTTTTTAATCCCCTCGCCCCGGTGATCGAGCAAGTTAGAGATCTCCTGATTTGGGGAAAAACGCCGGACTGGCCGTTCTTTGGAATTAGTTTTGCGGCCTCGGCCGTCATAGGCTGGCTTGGCTTCGCCTGGTTTCAAAAAACACGGAAAGGATTTGCCGATGTCCTCTGAAATGAACAAAGCTCGCTTGCCTGTCACGACAGAAAGCACTGCATGTGTCGATATGGACGACGAAATCGCCATCCGCATAACCAACCTTAGCAAGTGCTATCACATCTACGACCGCCCCCGAGATCGGCTATTACAGATGTTGATACGCGGGCGCAAGCAGTTTTATCGGGAATTCTGGGCGCTGAAAGACGTTTCGTTTGAAGTCAAAAAAGGCGAGACGGTAGGCATTGTCGGTCGCAACGGCAGCGGCAAGTCTACTTTATTGCAACTCATCTGCGGCACGCTCAATCCTACCAGTGGATCTATCCAGACTGTTGGCCGTATCGCCGCCCTGTTAGAACTCGGTTCAGGATTTAATCCGGAATTCACTGGGCGTGAAAATGTATACATGAATGCTGCCATCCTAGGCCTCTCCAAGGAAGAAACCGGTTCTCGTTATAGCGATATAGCAGCATTTGCCGACATCGGTGAGTTCATTGACCAACCAGTAAAAACCTACTCCAGTGGCATGGTGGTTCGCCTAGCCTTTGCGGTAGCTATCAACGTCGACCCACAGATCCTCATCGTTGACGAAGCTCTTTCTGTGGGAGATGAACTGTTTCAGCGCAAGTGCTTCTCTCGAATTGAGGCCATCAAGCGCAACGGGACAACAATCCTTTTCGTCTCCCACTCAGGTACCACAGTGGTTGAATTATGCGACCGTGCCATTTTGTTGGACAGTGGCGAATTACTGACGAGCGGAACTCCGAAAACGATAATAGGTAAATATCAAAAGCTTTTATATGCGCCTGAGGAGAAACGGGCCGCTATCCGATCCGAGATCAAGAGTTCTTCCTCCTGCTCGCGGCAGGACGCAGCGGATTTCACAGGTTTAAGTTTTGCCCAGTGGGCATCCCATGCGCCTGCCAAAGATGCAAACAAAGTAGAATGGCTTGATCCCAATCTCAAACCTCAAAGCACGATCGTTTACGAGTCTCACGGAGCGGTGATCAAATCCCCAAAGATTCTTAATCTTAAAGGTGAACCTGTAAATTGCCTTCAACGTGGTCAAACCTACTTTTATACCTATCTCGTTTGGTTTGAGTCTGGAGCAACTAATCTGCGTTTTGGCATGCTAATCAAGACTTTATCAGGAATAGAACTTGGTGGCGCCATTTCCGCTTCCAGTATTCAAAATGCTATACCATATGTTGCGCAAAATAGTATTATTCGAGTTAAGTTCCGGTTTCAATGCAATCTCAACCCTGGTAGCTATTTCCTAAATGCAGGTGTTATAGGCACAAGAGGTGAGGAGGAAATATATCTTCACAGACTACTGGATGTCTATATGTTCCGCGTGTTACCTGTTACTAATAATCAAGCTACTGCAATCGTTGATTTTAAATGCACATCTGATGTTTCTCTGGTATCGGATTACACTGCATGAACAATTCAAAACAAGAGCGCATTGTTGTCGTCCTAGGTATGCATCGCAGTGGGACAAGCGCTATAACTCGCTCCCTAGATTTGTTAGGAGTTAACTTGGGAGATAATCTCCATCCACCCGGATTTGATAATCCAAAGGGGTTCTGGGAGGATAAAGATTGCCTCGAAATTAATGAACAATTACTTGCTTACTTTGGTTCAGCGTATGACAAATTGAGTATTCCGTCGAGGGATTCAGAACCAGACTCATTTATAACTGAGTTAAAATCGAAAGCCGTTCGACTTATTACTAGTAGAATTGCTTCTCATAATGGGAAGTGGGGCTTTAAAGATCCGCGCACCTGCAGATTTCTTGGTTTTTGGCGATCTGTGTTTGATGCCTGTGGCTGTGATGTCTATTTCGTAATTGCCTTACGAAACCCTTTAAGTGTAGCTTTATCACTTGAGAAACGGAACCGTATTTCGATTGAAAAGGGTTATTTGCTATGGCTTGAGCATATACTTCCTACAGTTCTCAATACTATAGGATCGCCTCGTCTAGTTATTGATTATGACCTCCTTATGGAGTCTCCCCTCTCACAGGTAGCAAGAATTTCATCGATTCTCGGTTTACCAACAATCGACGAGGATAGTCCCGCGTTTCAGGATTATGCAAATAACTTTTTAGAAAAAGCTCTACGTCATACGACATTTTCCGTCGATGATTTACAACTGGATCGTCGTGCTCCTATAGACGTAGTTACTGCTTATCAAACCCTACTCAAAGCAGCGAAGGATGAGGTTTCTTTGGAGGACAAGGACTTTTTAGATTGCTTTCGAGAATTACGTGCTAGATTTAATACCTTTTCGCCGGTTTTCTTTTACATAAACACTCTGGAAGAACAAAATGCTGCCTTTTATACCCAGGTTACCAGCCTCGATCAAACCGTAGCCGAGCGCGACCAACAGATAATCGAGCGTGCTCAGCAAATTTCCAATCTCAACCAGACGATCGCCGAGCGAGACAACCAGATCGCTACACTTCACCGAGAAAAAGACGCGTTTGAGACTCGTTTGAATCATATTCTTGTTAGCAGATCTTGGCGGCTAACGGAACCTTTTCGGGCTTTACGAAGAGGCCTCACGACTATCCTCGGAAGAGATTTACATTGCGACTTTTTCACTGTCATTCGTCCAGTTTGGCATCGGTTGCCGTTGTCCGTGCCTGTAAAGCAGAAATTCAAGAGTGCATTATTCATAACACTGCCGTTTCTCTTTCGCGGTACGCAAGCTTATCGAAATTGGCAAAACTTTAGCGCACCATTTGTCAATAGCGCAGGCACTTTCTTTCCATTAATGCCGCGAGATAGCTGGTTACCAAACACTAGGAAGGAATACGTACCTCTGCTTAAGGGAAGACCGATCGAGAACAAACCAGTAAAACTGATCTGCTTCTATCTACCACAGTTTCACGCTATTCCGGAGAACGACGCATGGTGGGGGAAGGGTTTTACCGAATGGTCGAATGTCCAACCTGCATTGCCTCAATTTGCGGGGCATTATCAGCCACGCATACCGGACGAATTGGGCTATTACAATTTGCTCGACCCAGCTGTGCAACGGCGGCAGATCGAACTAGCCAAGTTGTACGGAATTGAGGGATTTTGCTTCTATTTCTATTGGTTCGGCGGAAAACGTCTTCTGGAAGCACCAATCAAAAACTACCTGAATGATATCAGCCTCGATCTGCCATTCTGTCTTTGCTGGGCTAACGAAAATTGGAGTCGCCGTTGGGATGGCCTGGACAGCGAAGTCCTTATCGCACAGGAGCATTCCCCTGAAGACGATATCGCGTTCATCCAATATGTCGCCCGGTACATGCGCGATCGCCGATATATTCGTATCGACGGTAAGCCATTGCTTTTGGTGTATCGCCCTAGCCTCCTTCCTTCGGCCAAAGAAACTTCACGTCGGTGGCGACAATGGTGTAGGGACAACGATATCGGCGAGATATACCTCGCCTACACCCAATCCTTCGAAACGATTGATCCAATCAAGTATGGCTTTGATGCTGCGATCGAATTCCCGCCCAATAACTCAGCGCCGCCAAATCTCACTAATAGTGTAACGCCACTAGATAAAAATTTTGGCTGTACTGTCTACGACTGGCGCACGTTCGTAGAACGTAGCGAACACTACAAATCACCCGGGTACAAACTCTTTCGTGGCGTGTGCCCATCCTGGGATAACACGGCTCGGCGAAAAAGCCGTAGCACCGTGTTTTTGAATAGTTCGCCGTCGCTTTATCAGCGTTGGTTAGAAAATGCCATTCGCTGTACACAGCAGTCGTTTACCAATCCGGACGAACAGTTGGTTTTCATCAACGCATGGAACGAATGGGCCGAAGGCGCTTACCTGGAACCAGACGCCCGCTTCGGCTACGCATATCTTCAAGCGACAAGAAATGCATTGACTGGAAGTCAAATGTTTCCCAGAGAAGAGCGTAAAGTCGTATTGGTTACGCACGACGCCTATCCACATGGTGCTCAGCTTCTCGCGCTTAATTTGGCGAGGACATTAAATGAGGAATTTGGATTCCATATCGATGTGGTTTGCTTGGAAGACGGCCCATTAAAATCAGATTTTGCTAGATGGGCGAGAGTGCACGACTTAAATGGGAAAGATCCGCGTGGACAGCAAGCTGTTTCCCTTGCTGAAAGGCTGTACGAGTCTGGTCATCGTTGCGCATTGGTTAATACGACCGTTTCTGGCTATTTTCTCGAGACTCTTGCAAGTAATGGATTTCGATGCGTTGCGCTAATTCATGAGTTGCACGGGGTTCTGAATCAGATGGGCTTACAGGGCCAAGCCAAAACGATAGCCGATCATGCAAGCAAAATTGTATTTCCTGCGTCTGAAGTGGCTGTTTCCTTTAACGCTATAGCGCCGTGCGAATCGGCAAAAGTACATATAAGGCCACAGGGCTTGTATAAGCGCAGGGATAAATCGGTGGATCGATTTACCCATCGGAAACGCCTACGTCAACAACTCGGCTTGCCTGACGACGCCCAAGTCGTTCTGGGTGTCGGCTACGCTGACCATCGCAAAGGCATAGATCTGTTCGTTGATGCCGGATTAGAAATGGCTCCGCGCACACCTAGGGCACGATGGGTATGGCTTGGTCATTGGGAGCAAGGCATGCGTGATCACGTCATCAACAAATTAACCAAATTCCCGGAATTGCAAGATCGCTTTATATTTCCAGGACTCCAAACCGACACCGAGCTTTTTTATGGAGGTGCGGATGTATTCGCACTAACCTCGCGTGAAGATCCGTTTCCGTCGGTAGTGCTTGAAGCGCTGGACGCGTGCCTGCCGGTAGTCGGATTCGAAGGGGCGGGTGGTTTTGTCGGCCTACTTAGTGAAGGTTGCGGAAGACTGGTACCCAAAGAGAATGCGGAAGCCTTTGCCTCGGCGGTAGCGGACTTGTTGGAAAAGTCTGGAGAAAGGGAAAGGCTCGGTCTGCGCGGGGCCGAACTTATCAGTAGGCTTTTCTCGTTTCGGCATTATATATTCGACCTGCTGGATTTTCTGGGGATTGGGTTGGCGCGCGTGTCCGCGATCATACCGAACTATAATTACGCCCGTTATCTGCCGGAGCGTTTGCAAAGCATCGTCAAACAGGATTACCCCATTTACGAAATCATCTTTCTGGATGACTGCTCCACGGACAAAAGTGTTGAAGTGGCGGAGAAGCTGCTTGGCGAATGCGGCATTGACTACAGGATCCTCATCAACGAAGAGAATTCCGGTTCGGTATTCCGCCAATGGCGGAAAGGTGTGGAATTTGCGTCTGGCACCCACATCTGGCTGGCCGAAGCGGATGATAGCTGTGGCGAAAAGCTGATCGACGAGTTGCTCAAAGGGTTCCGAACACCTGGTGTTGTCCTGTCGTACTGCGAAAGCCAGCAGATTGACGAATTAGGCACACTATTGGCCAACAACTATCTCCCGTACTTATCCGATATTGATGCCCGACACTGGCTGACCCCGTTCGTGCTGGACGGTGAGAGCGAGATAGTCGACTTCCTGAGCATCAAGAATACAATTCCCAATGTGAGCGCGGTTTTGTTTAGTAGAAGCGCCCTCAAATCTGTGCTGGAAAATAGCTTCGACGAAATTTGTTCTTATCGCATCGCGGGCGACTGGCTTGTCTATGTGTTACTTCTCGCCAGCGGCAGAGTTGCATTCTCACCGATACCCTTGAACAAACACCGCCGACATAGCCAAGGTGTGACAATCAGCAATATCAATAAATCTCATCTGGAAGAAATTCGTCGCATGCAGAATTACATCGCCGAACGTTACGACGTGGCTGCAGCAAAGCAGAATCAAGCCAAGCGGTATATTGAATCGCTGCAAGAAGATCACGGTATTACCGTAAATTGATTAGACAGCGACTTTGACGACTTATTAGTATTAGTAATAGGCGGCACTGATTACATTCGGCTCCCATATGGTCAAATTGCTCCTAAAACACTGGAAGGATGTCGTCGTGCTCGACGACCTCTCATCCGGTTATAGTGACGCGGTGATGGCTAATAAATTCGTACTCGGCAACATGGGCGATGAAGCCTCGCTGGATCTAGTGTCCACGAGCGGAGACTTTGATATGGTCATACATTTCGCCTCGTTTGCTCAAATAAGCGAATCGGCGAAAAAGTCCGACATCTTATTACCAAAACAATGTATCCAACACCATCACCTTGTTGAACTCCGTAGCACGTAAAGGGGCGCCGTACCTCGTTTTTTCGGCCACTGCTGGTGTTTATGGCAATCCCAGTATTTGCCACTAGATGAGGCAGGCTTATTTCCCCAATCAATCTTTACGGCTTGCCGAACCGGCGCCACCATATAAAAATATAGACAACATAAAACCGATCAAGAAGAGATAAATAATGATTTCACAAGCTAATTGGTTTGATTTGGTATGTAAAAGCTACTTACAACCCCCCGTCCTATTCAACAACATGGAGCTGCCTGGTTTTCCATCAGACAAGATACAATCGAATACAACCGGACAGGCTGGAGTTAATACGCTCAAGGAGGCATTTATCTTTTATCAGGATTGCATTGAAACATTCGAAATTTTGGGCAAGCCTATTACTGGAAATAACAAATTGCTCGATTTTGGTGTCGGTTGGGGTCGCATTGCTCGCTTTTTTTTGCGCGAGCTACCACTCTCTAACATCTATGGTGTGGATGTTATGAGGGAATTCATCGATATCTGTAAAGAAACATTTAGAAGCAATAATTTTGATGTAACAACTCCATTCCCGCCAACGGCGCTGCATGAAAATTCGTTCGACTATGTCGTTGGATATTCTGTTTTTTCTCATTTGTCTGAAAAGGCATGTAAAGAATGGATGCATGAGTTTTACCGAATTACTAAGCCCGGCGCGCTATTAGCACTTACCACGAGAGGTCGCTCATTTTTTGACTATTGTGAATCTCTGCGAGGCAAAGGCCTCGGCGCCTATTCAGATGCCCTCTCAATGATGTTTACTGACTTTAGTCACGCCCGAGCGCGTTACGACAGAGGTGAGTTCGTGCACTCAAACGCCAATGGTGTCACCGGTGGAGGCGCCATGAATTCAGACTTCTACGGAGAAACTTTTATACCCGAGCACTATGCCAGGAACGCATACACAGATATTTTCACCCTTGAAAGGTTTCTCTTCGATCCGTCACGGCAATCACACCCAATAATGTTCTTCAGAAGGAAGTGAATTAGAAATCTACGTATAGGCTTTCCTGCATAGGCAACTGTGCATATGCAAACAGAAGGGCTGTTGTATTTATTTGCTTCCGATTAAATTGCCGTTAGGATAAAAATATTCATGAATGCTGACGTGGGGGCCGTCAAATTAGAGATACGCCCGAGACTAGATGGAGTTGAATCCCTACGGGCTATTGCCGCAATGATGATTATCCTTTACCACATGGTCCTCTTGCCAAATCCCAATATTCCAGTCCCTAGTTATCTGCTTGTCATAAAGGAGAGGTTTGGCCTTGGTGTACCACTATTTTATGCTTTAAGTGGTTTTGTGCTTGCCTATGGCTACATGGATAAGCTTGGAGATCGTCTGTCTATTGCTAAATTCTACATCCGCAGATACTTTCGAATAGCGCCGTTATTTTATTTCATGATCGTTGTTTGGATGGTAGTGACAAAAATGAAGTGGGGGTACCTACCGGCTACACTTCATGATCTTACGCTGAACTTTTTGCTGCTTTTCGGACTGGTTCCTGGCAAACATGAAAGTATCGTATGGGCAGGGTGGTCAATAGGCGTTGAAATTATTTTTTATCTATTTTTTCCTCTTGTGGCTTCAATCATAAATAGCCTGCGAATAGGTATCCTGGTGGTGGCAATTGCGATACTGGTCTCTTCATCATTCTATTCGGCGGCATCAACAATAAATATTGGATCGTATTCTTATTTAAATATAATAACCCATTTGCCAACATTTCTCTCTGGTGTCCTTGGTTATTTAATTTGGCACAAAACAGGCTTTATACAGAATAAAGTCATAGGGGGGGGCATAATGTTAGTGGCGTTGGTAAGCGCTCTTTGCGTCATATACCTGCCTGCTACATATGGCGTGCTTAGTGCTATCAAGGGTGTACGTTTGGACCTCTATGTCTGGAGCATCATTTTTATGATGCTAATCCTTTCAGTCTGTATTTGGCCGAACAAATTAGTCACAAATGCGACAACAACTACCCTTGGGAAAATAAGCTTTAGTCTCTACTTATGGCATCCATTAATTGTTATTACCTTGCTGGATGTTTATTTACTAATCGGGTTGCGTCTCGGAGGTGGCTTGAAAAACTTTTTGGCTTGCGCATCAGTAACGCTAGGGGCCGTAACCTTGGTTGCATTTATCTCGTATCGTTTCATCGAAATGCCTGGTATGGCCTATGGGAAAAAGATTACTAACTCGCTCTGACAGCGTATACGTCTTTATTTTGGCCCTTGTTCTCGCAACGTGGTTTTCGCCTAGCCAAGTGCCTGTCATTGCAAAGCCGCATAACGACGAAAAAGTGGTTCAAAAGGCCGTTTCTATTTCCCCCGAAACCCTGAGAGTTAGTTCTTTGCGTCCTGGTGGTGAATGCAATATTGAGTACATTAACGGCGCGCAAATGTCTGACGTTGTACACAGCGTTAAGAAAGGCCAACATGTCGAAATCTCCGGTTGGGGGATCGATAAGGAAAAATTGCGAATCCCGGATCGGGTCGTTGCCCATCTGAAAAGCGAGGCAGGCGTGGACTATTACTACCTAGCTACAGCAGGATTACCTAGACCTGACGTCGTCGACTATTTCAATCTCCCACTAACCCTCATCAACTCGGGCTTCGTTCTCGACTTATCCGAAACAGAAATACAGCCGGGTTTCTACTCGGTTAGTTTAATTTTGTTATTTGGCGATTTTGACCAAAGATGTGATAACAGAAGAAAACTCCATATCTACTAGATTCGCAAAATCAAAAAAACAAGTGGTCAGGGCAAATCTTCTCATTACGGCAGCAGTTGTTTTAGTATTTGTCGCGTTCTTGTTGGCGATAACTCGAGAATCAGGAGCAAAGCCCCTGGGCTCATTGCCCACCAGCGATATAGACATCGTTAGCAGCCCATGTATCTCATTATCGAGATACCCCCAGCAATTCGTGCATGTACGCGAATCCGTCGTTACTTTTCAAGAATCAGTCATCTGTCGAACGTTCATGGGTGGTAAGGGTTTTAGGCCTCTCGAGTTTGAATCTGCACCATTTAAACCGACACAATACATGTCGGTGGCTATTTCAGGCTCAACCAAGTCGCAACTCGGCCTTGTCACCGCGGTTATCGAGTGTATAGGCAACCAGAAACAAATTCCAGTATTCAATGGATCAGTTAACAATCAATTAAGCGAATCTATTGTCACGATACCAGATAGCTGGTGCGAGACTGACATGGTGCTCAAATTTCGTAGTAGCGAAGGCGGACACTATGCTGGTGTCGGTACGGTTTATGGTATTTCGTTTCTTTCATACCTAAAATCATCATTTATCGGGCGCTTACCCTACTTTATTACCGCGCTCGCTATTTTTTCATTTGTAATGTTCGCTGGAGCTTCTTTTGCAACACGGAAGCTCGCATTAGACCCGCTCCCGCTTGCGTTGATTTCGTTAGGCAGCGCCTCGCTAGGGATGTTTTATCTAGCTAGCAGCATGCCAAACAGTTGGCGGTGGACTAGCATTGTTGTTGTGCTGGCGGCATCAGCAGTCTCTTTGAATTTAGCCGGGCCTGAAGCGCGGCGTCAAACGGCGAGCCAACTGATACCCTATGCGCGAATCTGGGGAGTGTTCAGCCTTGTATATTTTGCAATTTCGAGTTTGGCCTACAACGGGCTCGGGCATTGGGAGCCAAACTACCGCTTCTGGCCCGCAACGTGGTCGTCGGACAACGAGTTGCCTTGGATGTTTGCCGAGGCAATACACCATGGATGGGATCTGAAAGGACTTTTTGGAGGAGACTGGTTGCCGACCGATAGGCCACCTTTAATGGCGGGAGCCCATTTGCTCCTATCAGATGTGTTCGCGCTACTTCAGACCAACAATGATGGCAATTATCTTCTTGGCTCCGCTTACAACGCGGCAGCGGTCGCGCTGAATTCATTTTGGATACCGGCTGTTTGGTGGCTGCTGAGGACGCTTGGCAAGAGGCTGGATGATCGGGGCCGAATGGCTGTTCTGGTATTTGTCGCTTGCATCCCATTCGTTTTATTCAATACAGTCTATGGTTGGCCGAAAGCCTTTGGTGCGGCATTTGCGCTTGTGGCGTTTGGTTTGGCGTGGCAATCATGTAGTCACAGCGCGGTTGAATCTAGCAAATCGGCGATCCTGCTTTTCTTTGCGCTCGGCGCATTCAGCATGTTAGCCCATTCAAGCACCGCGCTTTTCCTTGCACCGGTGGGCTTGCTATTTCTCTTCTGGAATTTGCGCCGCTATACACGCACTATCTTCGTCGGATTTGGAATTGCACTAGCTTTATTTGCCAGTTGGAGCGTATACAAATTGGCTGTATTACCGAGTGCTGACCCTGTAACAAAGTACGCTCTAACGGGTGACTATGGCTTTAAATATCCCGAATTCTCGCTTTGGCAGATGCTGGCTGACCGATACCGTGAAATGGGTTTTGGGCAGTGGCTAGATATCAAAAGCGCCATGCTGCTCCAAGCCTTCTTGCCACTACACCATCCGGTTACGCAAATTGGGTTGAACTCGGATTTTGGTGCCAGCGCAATCGACAAACTTCGTGCCTGGGATTTCATGTTATTGTCCAAAGGCAACATAGCTATCCCGTTATTTGCTATTGTGACCGCATGGGTCTCGCTAATCGCATTACGCAGAAGCGAAGTGCTCCATCATCTTGGACCATTTCTGGTTTTGGCAGGAATTTCGATCGCTGCGTGGTTACTTGTTGTCCTTGGGTTTTTAGTCCCGCCGGTACTGCCTGTCTGGCCACAGGCAGCAGTATTTGGCTTGGCTCTGGGCGGCACGGTCGTTGTTCACCAACGCTATCCTCGACTATTTAGTCTGAGTCTGATTATATTGATGTCCTATACCGGTACAGTCTGGTTTTTTTCGCCTTTACAATCTGCATTGACCATTGATCCAACTGCGGCTTTTGCTCTTGCTGCACTTATTTCTTGGGGATTGGTATCAAAATTGATTCCGATGACATCCAGTCAGAGGCAGTAGAGAACAAGCATGGCAAAGGAAATTTCTTTCGGTTCAGTATTGGGGAACTGTGTACGAATGGGATCCCGCAGAGAATTGGAGACACGGCAGCCTGGTCTTATACAGTGTACCTGCTCGCCGCTTCAGCCTTCCTATTCTGTACACATATAGCGTCCGGCTACATTCATCAGCCACTGGCAAATGTACATGCATTTCGGCAGACGTAAACTGCGCTAACTGCCTATTGGATGGTTAAAGAAGGTTGGACGCTTGCTTACCAAATCCCCGTTGCAGGTTTCCCTTGGGCAATTCCGTTTGAGTTCCCGAGTTCCCAAACTTTGGCTGCGGCTATCGTTGCGGTTTCGAGCTTCGAACTTGAAGCGGCAGCCGGTTTTGTAAGCTCTCTGTTTCTGGTTGCTTGCGCTAAGCCGGCCTTTTGTCATTTGCAAGCCACTGAAACTACTAGCAACTGTACCTGTGGCTGTAGTTGTGAAGTACTCTTGAAACAATCCGAAATGGTTTCGAACTCGAATTAATGGACATTTGCCAGTGACTCGCACGCTTGTAGTCGATCTTGATGGTACCCTCGTCAATTCTGACATGCTGGTGGAGAACCTGTTTTTGTTCCTCCGTCACCATCCTCTGCGACTGTTTTCGCTTCTATTCTGGCTAATGAGAGGTAAAGCACATTTCAAGCGCCGACTAGCGGATGCTGTGCTACCTAATGTGGAGTCGCTCCCTTACAACAGGTCCTTGTTGACATGGTTGCAACGGCAACATGAAGCTGGGTTCAAACTAGTCCTTGCGACCGCATCGGATAAGCGAATTGCCCAAACGGTAGCGGATCATGTCGGTATTTTCGAGGAGGTGTTAGCCACAGAAAGCCAGAATCTTTCTTCCTATCGCAAGCGGGATGTTTTGGTCGGTCGGTTTGGCGAGAACGGTTACGCATACGTTGGCAATTCGTCCGCTGATTTGCCGGTATGGCGCTCAGCCGCTGCGATTCATGTCGCTAACCCAGAGCGTGGTGTACTGTCTGCCGCGAGTAAGCTGGGTGAGATTGGGCAAGTTTTCGACGAGCGACCATCCTACGTTCGTACCGTCACGAAAGCGCTTCGGATCCATCAATGGGCGAAGAACACATTGATATTCGTCCCACTACTCGCCTCACACCGAGTATTGGAGTGGCCGTTGCTGTGGAACGGTTTGGTGGCATTCATTGCCTTTGGGGCTTGTGCTTCCAGCGTTTACTTGTTGAATGATTTATTGGACCTTCCAGATGACCGACAGCATCCGACCAAACGCAATCGCCCTTTGGCAGCAGGCACTTTGCCGATTCTACACGCACTGTTTTTTATACCGATATTGCTGATGGGAGCCTTGGCGTTGGCGTTGTGGCAGTTGCCTGTGCTCTTCGGCATGCTGTTAGGTGGCTATTACCTGCTTACCCTGGCCTACTCTCTATGGCTCAAACGCGTCGTCATGCTCGATGTCGTTGCCTTAGCGATGCTTTACACGATTCGGGTGGTTGCCGGTGCCGCTGCCATGGAACTGGTCGCCACCTTTTGGATCTTGGCCTTCTGCATGTTCATTTTCCTGAGCCTGGCCTTTGTTAAACGCTATACCGAGTTGCACGACGCCCGGAAAAAAGGAAAGAAGGATAAATCTGCCGGGCGGGGCTATTACCCTGCGGATTTCGAGCTGCTGGCGTCGCTGGGAGGGGCATCGGGTTATCTCTCAGTGTTAGTGTTAGCGCTGTATATCAACGAAGCGGCGTCGGCCACACTTTACCGTTCGCCGGAGTGGATGTGGGCGGCTTGCCCGCTGTTACTGTTCTGGCTGAGCCGCGTTTGGTTGTTGGCGCACCGCGGACAGATGCACGATGACCCGATTGTGTTCGCATTGAGAGACAATGTCAGCCGCTGGACAGGTGTGGGATTCCTGACTGTATTTGTCTTGGCTACGTTATGAGTACGCCCCTGCTTTCTTGGGGACGCTACCCCCGTCTGCCGCAGCAGCCGCACCCTGTGAATTGGGCTAGCGAGATAGCTAGCACACTTGCGGGGTGCACATCTTCGGAAAATGACAAACGTCGTGCTTTCACCGGTGGCGCCTTGGCCTATGGCATGGGCCGCAGTTATGGTGATTCTTGTCTAGCGGCATCTAGCAACGTGCTTTCCATGCGCAGCATGGATCGAGTGTTGGTGGCGGATTGGACGGCTGGTGTCATTACTGCTCAGGCTGGGATGACGCTCGATGCGTTGATTCGCATTGCTCTACCGCGCGGTTGGTTCCCGCCGGTGACGCCCGGTACCCGCTTTGTGACCTTAGGCGGCGCAGTTGCGAACGATGTGCATGGAAAGAATCATCATGTGAAAGGTACCTTTGGCTGTCACGTGCGTCGCCTGGTTTTATACCGAAGCGACGAAGGAGTGGTAGCGTGCTCGCCCGAAGAGCATCCCGAGTTATTCGCAGCAACAGTGGGTGGATTAGGTCTTACCGGAATTATTGTCTCTGTCGAGATGCAATTACGCCGGGTGACATCAAGTCAGATTGAGCAACGCAGCATCCGGTTTGGCAACTTGGAAGAGTTTTTTGATCTTTCGCGTCTGCACGATCCGCATCACGAATATAGCGTGGCTTGGATCGATTGTTTAGCTGAAGGCGCACATACTGGCCGTGGACATTACATCGTGGGCAACCATGCTTACGAAGGAGAATTAACGACCGTCCGAAGCAATCCCTTGACAATGCCGTTTGACCCTCCGATATCGCTGGTCAACGCGCTGACCGTGAGAGCGTTCAATACGTTTTATTATTACCGACATAGGGCAAAAGAAATCCAAAGACGCATTGGTTATATTCCTTTCTTTTATCCGCTGGATGGCATTCTTCACTGGAACCGTATGTACGGTAGAAATGGCTTTCAGCAGTTTCAGTGTGTGGTGCCGAGACAGGATGCCCATGAGGTTCTCAGCGCGGTGATGACAGAAATCTCCCGGAGTGGCACGGGCTCGTTCCTAGCCGTACTCAAGCAATTCGGAGACATTTCTTCACCTGGATTGCTCTCCTTTCCAATATCTGGCGTCACGCTGGCACTCGATTTTCCTCAATACGAACCGGCTATTTCCCGTCTCTTCAATAAATTGGATGCTCTGGTGCATGACGCGGGTGGCCGTCTTTACCCGGCTAAGGATGCTCACATGAGCGCCTCCCACTTTCAACAAGCCTATCCAGCTTGGCAGCGGGTGGAAGCCCTGCGCGACCCACAGCTATTATCCCGATTTTGGAAACGAGTAACATAATGACACAAAGCATTCTGATCGTTGGCGCTACCTCCGGCATCGCCGAGGCTGTGGCGCGTATTTATGCAGGTCGAGGTGCCCGGCTTTTTTTGGTGGCGCGCAATGCCGAAAAACTGAATGTAATAGCCAGCGACTTGTCTGTGCGCGGTGCAAGTGACATAGCAACCTACGTCATGGATGCCAATGACACTGTAAGCCTACCCGAAATGCTGGATACAGCATGGCGCAGATTTTCACGTATTGACGCGGTTTTGATCGCCTACGGCACGTTGCCAGATCAGGTTCGTTGCGAAACTGACATCAATTATGCCGTTCGCGAATTTAGAACCAATGCTGAAAGCATAATCTCTTGCTTAGCAAGTCTGGCGATCCGATTTGAGAAGCAGGGCGATGGGGTAATCGCGGTTATAGGTTCGGTAGCGGGCGATCGTGGCCGGGCGAGTAACTACCTGTATGGTGCGGCCAAGGCGGCAATCGATACCTTTGCTAGCGGCTTGCGCAGCCGCCTACTCAAGTCCGGCGTGCATGTTTTGACTATCAAGCCAGGTTTTGTTGATACGCCAATGACCCGAGGACTCCCTCTGCCCTCGATTTTGCTCGCGCCAGCGAAAAAAGTGGCAGTCGACATCGTACGTGCAATCGAAAAAAAGCGGGACGTCCTTTATACACCTTGGTTCTGGCAGTTCATCATGCTAATCATCCTACATATACCGAATCTAGTGCTTAAGCGGATAAAGTTGTGAGAATGATGAAACAAACACGCGTCATTCTAGCCGGCGGTGCCGGCCTAGTTGGGCAAAATCTTGTTGCCCGCCTGAAGATTAAGGGATACGACAACATCGTTGTACTAGATAAGCACCGTACCAATTTGAATGTTTTGAAAAAAATTCAGCCAGAAGTTACCGCAGAGTTTGCTGACTTAGCCGAACCGGGAGTTTGGCATCGCCATTTCGAAGGGGCTGATGTTGTAGTCATGTTGCAAGCTCAAATTAGCGGCCAGGAGTATCAGGAGTTTGTGCGTAACAACGTAGATTCGACTCAAGAGGTTCTTAACGCGATCAAGTCTCATCGAGTGCCTTACTTAGTTCATATCAGTTCTTCGGTAGTCGAATCAGTAGTTAATGACTTTTATACCAACACCAAGAAATATCAGGAGAAATTGGTGTTGGAAAGTGGCATCCCTTGTTCGGTATTGCGCCCGACTTTGATGTTTGGGTGGTTTGATCGCAAGCACTTGGGCTGGCTGTCTCGTTTTATGCAAAAGACCCCAGTTTTCCCGATACCCGGGCATGGCCGTTATATGAGGCAACCTCTGTATGTAGGCGACTTTTGTAACATCATAATCAGGTGCATCGAAAACCAGGCAAACGGCATTTATAATATATCTGGTCACGAAAAGATCGATTATATTGACATCATTCACGAAATAAAGCGTGCCACCAGTGCAAAAACTGTAATCACCAAAATTCCATATAGGTTGTTTTATGCCCTGCTTTGGACCTGGGGAGTCTTCGATAAGAATCCTCCATTTACTACTCAACAGTTGTCGGCATTGATCGCCAAAGATGAGTTTGAGGTGATCGATTGGCCCGGCATTTTCGGTGTACCCTACACGCCTTTTTCGAAGGCACTCGATGAGACCTTTAATGACCCGATTTACAGTAAAGTGGTCCTAGAGTTTTGAGTATGGGCGAACGTATTGCGGTACTTGGCGCTGGCCCGATGGGCTTGGCTGCTGCTTATCAATTGGTGCTCGATGGGCATCAGCCTGTCGTTTTCGAGGCAGATGACCGAATTGGCGGCATGACCGCCACATTCGATTTTGACGGGCTTCCTATCGAGCGTTATTACCACTTCCATTGCATTTCTGATAGTGCATTTCTTCAGGTTTTGGATGAGTTAGAGCTGTCTAGCAAAATGCACTGGGTCGAGACCAAAATGGGCTATTGGTTTCAAGGCCACGTTCAGCCTTGGGGTAATCCGATTGCTTTGTTGAAATTTCAGGGTCTGGGATGGCGTGCAAAAGTACGCTACGGACTTCACGCTTTCTGGTCAACCAAACGCAACGATTGGCGGCCTCTGGACAAGGTTGAGGCAACCGGTTGGATCAAACGTTGGGTGGGCATAGAAGCATATGAGGTTTTGTGGCGTCGATTGTTCGATTATAAGTTTTACGACTTTGCGGAAGGTTTATCGGCTGCTTGGATATGGAGCCGCATCCGCAGAATCGGTCGTTCACGCTACGATCTGTTTCGAGAAAAACTGGGATATCTGGAAGGCGGATCCGAAACCCTTCTGCAAGCGTTGAAGGCTGCTATCGAGACGCGTGGTGGTGAAATAAGGTTGAAGTCGCCAATTACAAAAGTTGCAATTGAGTCAGGGAAGGTTAAAGGCATCGAAACTAATGGTGTATTCCATGCCTTTGACAAAGTGATAAGTACTGTTCCCTTGCCTTATGTGCCTAAATTGATGCCGGACTTGCCGGTGGAGATTTTGCAGGCTTTTCAATCAGTCAAGAATATTGCAGTCGTCTGTGTAATTGCCAAATTACGGAAGCCCGTAACCGACAATTTCTGGCTTAATACAAACGATCCTGAAATGGATATTCCAGGTTTAGTGGAATACAGCAATCTGCGTCCTCTTGATCATCACGTAATATACGTGCCGTTCTACATGCCCGGCGAAAATCCTAAGTTCAGCGAACCAGATCAGGTATTTCTGGAAAAGGTGAAACGCTATTTAAAGAAAATCAACCAAAGTCTGTCCGATGACGATTTCTTATGCTTGGTCGCCAGCCGATATCGATATGCCCAGCCGATTTGTGAGCCAGGCTATTTGGACAAGTTGCCGCCTGTTGCTCTCCCCATCAACGGTTTATGGGTAGCCGATACTTCTTACTACTATCCTGAAGATCGGGGCATTTCCGAAAGTATAGATTTCGGTCGGAACATTGCCAATCTAGTGAAGAGCAATTTAACTTAAAGTTCTTATTTAATATTTACCATGGATCAGCGGTCGAAACTTCTTCAAGACGAATACGAGAAGAGATTTACCTCTAATACTCAATATAGAGATTCTGTCTGGAAAGTTTTATGCAATGATTTTTTTTCTCGATATATAAGTAACCAATCAGTCTTGCTCGATCTTGGCGCAGGTTGGGGGGAATTTTCAAAAAATATCCAAGCCGGCCAGAAATTCGCAATGGATTTGAATCCAGAATGCGGTCGTCGGATCGACGGATATGCAAAATTTTTGCACCAAGACTGTGCCACTACTTGGCCTTTAGGCAATGAATCTCTTGATGTCGTATTCACGAGTAATTTCTTGGAACATCTTCCGAGTAAATCGGCTATTGAAGCGACTCTTGATGAAGCTTTCCGGTGCTTAAAAAAAGACGGTATTATTATTTGTCTCGGCCCAAATATCCGTTATGTGCTAGGGAGTTATTGGGATTACTGGGATCACTATATCCCAATTACCGATAGCTCGATGGCTGAAGTCCTTAAATTACGTGGGTTCGCTATCAAAGAGGTAGTTCCAAGATTTTTGCCTTATACGATGTCGGGAGGATTGAATCCACCTTTGATTGCATTAAAGATGTATTTACATATGCGTTTTATTTGGCCGGTCTTTGGCAAGCAGTTTTTTATCGTTGCTTATAAGCAATAAAAGGACAAGAAAAAGCAACTGATGCGGCAGTTTATTTATTTCTTGATATCAGGTGGTTTAGCTGCTTTGTTAAATTGGTCATCACGTTTTCTATTTTCAATCTGGATCCCTTTTGAAGCGTCCATTGTGGCGGCTTTTTTTGTAGGCTTAGGTTCTGGGTTCTTACTGATGCGTCTTTACGTATTTGGTGGAGAGAAAAAACCGGTCCTACCACAAATAACAAAGTACGTTCTAATAAATATGCTAGCACTAGCCCAAACACTGGCCATCAGTGTGTTGCTTGCTCGGTGGATGTTACCTGCAATGGGTGTTATGGAGCATGTTGAAAGTTCGGCACATTTAGCTGGTGTATTGTTTCCTGTAATAACCAGCTATTTCGGACACAAGTTACTAACCTTTCGATAATCGATGTTAATATAGGTCACATATGACGACAACATTGGTTACCGTCATTGTTGTTAATTGGAACGGAAGCTTTTTATTGGATCAATGTCTCGCGCATCTATCACGGCAATCAGTTCAACCAAAGCGTATTTTAGTCATCGATAACGGGAGTACGGATGGCTCGGCGGAGCGTGCGGAATTGGTGCCGGGCGTTATAGTTAGGCGACTTGGTTTCAATCTTGGTTTCGCTGCAGCAAATAACCGTGGCTTCGAAGAATGTGATACTGAGTTTGTGGCTCTGCTTAATCCGGATGCTTTCCCTGAGCCTGACTGGCTGGCACGATTGGTCAACGCGGCACAGTCTCACCCGAGAGTAGCAGTTTTCGGTTCGCGACAGATGGTGCACGGAATGACCGGAATACTCGACGGAAAGGGAGATGTCTATCACTTCTCCGGGTTAGTCTGGCGAGACGGCCACGGTCGTTTTCTAGGCGAGGCCGACAATATCGCCGAAGAATCTTTTTCTCCGTGCGCAGCCGCGGCTCTATATCGGCGACAGGCTTTGGTTGATGTTGGCGGATTTGACGAAGATTACTTCTGCTACGTGGAAGACGTGGACTTAGGTTTTCGGCTGCGTCTTGCGGGACACAAAGCTATGTATGTTCCGAATGCAGTGGTTCATCATGTGGGCTCAGCAACCACAGGTGGACAGCATAGCGACTTTTCTGTCTATCACGGCCATCGCAATCTGGTTTGGACCTTTGTTAAAAACATGCCAGGTGCACTGTTTTGGCTCCTCTTACCTATGCATGTGCTGCTGAACCTTGTCACAGTAGTGTGGTTCACGGCTCGCGGGCAAGGCCGGGTAATTCTCCGCGCCAAGTGGCATGCTATCAAAGGGTTGCCTCAAGCTTGGGCGAAGCGCAAGAAAATCCAAGTTAGCCGAGTCGCCACTGTTCGGGAAATTTGGCGTGTGTTGGATAAGCGTCTTATTCCCAGCCGCCGTGGTCGCTGAGCGGAACGGAAAAATCAAGATACTCGTCCGAAGAATCCGGTGTCGCTGGAAAGCTCACGTTCTAAGTCTGGTGGGCGTCTCTGCCGAGTCCGTATGCCGACCTTCTTGGGTCTCGCTACTCGCGGCGTCAATTGCCCACTCTGCGGGTCTTATGAAGAGCCGCCCTAGCCGGGCGGCGTGATATCCCAGCAACCAATGCAGGCGCATGCCACCGATTGACAGGCGCCTCTTGCGCGCCTAAGTTTTGGCCTATCCGCTCCTGTGGAGGACCGTCATGAATGTCAATGCCGAATCGTTTCCGCGCCGTCACCGGATCACCGTCGAGGACTACCATCGCATGGGCGAAGCCGGCATTTTTTCCGAAGATGACCGGGTAGAGCTCATCGAGGGGGAAGTCATCGATATGGCGCCGATTGGCAGCAAACATGCAAATACCGTAGACGAATTTGTTCAGCTGATCGCAAGACAATTAAAAAAAAAGGGACGTCTACGTGTGCAAAATCCCGTATTGCTTAACGATGGGAGTGAGCCTCAGCCGGATCTCGCAATTGTGGCTAATCGCAGTTACTCCGCTGCTCACCCGAGTCCAGAGGACATCCTGCTCCTGATCGAAGTCGCGGATACGTCCCTCGAATACGACCGCTCGGTCAAGATTCCGCTGTACGGCCGCCACGGTATTCCGGAAGTCTGGTTGGTCGATCTCGAAAGCCGGACGGTCGAGGTGTTCCGTGAACCGTCGGCGGAGGGCTACCGCGCGCCGCAACGGCACGGCGCGGGCGAGCACCTAAAACCTCTGGCGCTGCCGGAAATCGATGTGGATCTCACGGAGGTGCTGGATTGACCGTAGGGTCGGCTGTCTCAAGCGATGTGTTGATGGGCATGCTGGCGCTTCGCCCATCCTACTACTGTCTCAATTTTTTAGGCGGATCGAGGCCGTCAAGTCTTCGTCGGCAAGGGATTGCCGACCTACGATCTTCCTTTTCGACACGAACAGGTAAACCGGGGTGAAAAACGCTCTAATCCAATGCCCGGTTGAGCGAGGTCTGGGTTGAACGAGACGGCGGGCTCGACAAGGCGTCCGGTGACGTATTTGTGAAGTATGCTGGCCATCAATGTCTGATAGGGATTCCCTCTTCCGCGGCATTAGCTTGAACATCTTCAAGGTCACGGGATGAGATACGTATATTGACGCGCTTGTCCGTGGCAAGCGAAGCGAAGGTAGTCGATGCATAGCGCGATTTCCTCCTTGAGATTGGGCACGGATCGCCACTCGTCCCTTTCGAAGAAAGCCAGAATCTCTTCTTCGAGTTTGCTTTCTTTATCCACTTCAAATGTCCTCTGTCAGATATTTGCGGGTCGCTTTCTGATGCACGCGTTCTGCGAAGTCGCAACGACTGGGCAGGGGTATCTCCGAGGATGAAGTCTTACTTTCGAGGGTGAATGCTGCAGGTTAATCCGTCGACGGTGGGCGTAATATCGCGGGGTTCCACCGGATGGAGAAAGCCGGGCGAGACAGTCCAACGATGGCCATCGTCGGTCACCACGGTTACGCTTTTCTTATTGTAGCGTACCAGCGTTCCCGTAATACGGCGAAAGTCGTCGGTATCGAAGCAGACGCGGGCGCCGATCGAGAACTTCAGCATGGTGGCGTGCGCCCGCATCTGCTGGAGAAAGCGCAGGCGCTCGACGATCCGGCGGTTGAGGTCGATGAGTTCGGCCTCGGTGAACTGATCAATGTCTATGGTCATGGAGGGTTACGGGATTCGGTGTGAAGCGACGGTTCTGAGGTTTGGGGTTGCCACCACCAGGGTAATCATTCGTCGAGTTGCCGATGAGGCCCGTAGGCAACCGGATCAGGATATCCCTCATATCGGCTCTGCAGAAAATTACGCTTAGGGAAACTCTGGACAAGCTGATGCCGTTGCCGTTCATGGTTCGACAGGCCCACTACAAACGGAATCAACGCTTTACCGTTCGTCCTGAACCCGTCGAAGGACCTGAGCAGAACTTCCTCAAAAATACGGAGCAAAACATGACCGCTCAACGCAAAGCTTCGTCCGGCGTTGTTGCGAACAACACCTGTTCCGACCAGCGCAGCAGGGTATCGCCGTCGGCCTGCTCGATGAGTCGACGATGTTTCTTGCTGAGTGGACCGAATTTGCGGGTCATCAGACGAAGCAACAATTCAGCCTGTCCTTCCTGTCTGCCTTCTTGTCTTCCTTCCTGTCTGCCTTCCTGTCTGCCTTCTTGTCTTCCTTCCTGTCTTCCAATAAACAATCCTTGCTGCCGACCTTGTTCGATGTAACGGTCTATAAAAGTGGGCATATAGTCCTCCAGGTTGGCAATGTCGGTGAGCAATTCGCGAATGTCGTTTTCTTCCAATATTGGATTCGCTTGCACATAGTAGCGCAATACTACTTCCAACATTTCAAGAGTGGTATCTCGATTCAGGATTTCCCGAACTAGGGGAAGAATGCCTGCCAGCGCCTGCTTCGGATTCGGGTCGAAGATGTGCTTGAGAGCGAGGAGCACCAGGCGGCTCAGCACCGCGTCGCGGACTTTCGCCGGTTCCGGCAGGGTAAGGTCGCACAGCTCGTAGTGGAAATCCGGCACATAGAACGCTAAGTCTTCGTCCAGCACGCCGAACAGGGCATGGAAACGGTCCGGTATCTGCCAGCGCTGCTGGCCATGATAAAGCACCAGCGGCACGATAGGCGGCAGATACTCGCCGGGCTTTTGCTTACGGTGCAGCTCCCAAATACGCACTTGATAACGCAGCAATTGGAGGGCCACCCAGGTGTCCGAATGACTTTTGTGCTCTACCAGCAGATAAATCTTGATTTCCCGATTGCGATGGCGGGCGCTGTACAGCAGGTCGGAAAAATGATGACGCAGGGCTTTTTCCACGAAGCTGTCCTTAGCGATGGCGAGACTCGCCCAATCGATGCGGTCCGCAACGGCCGTGGGCAGATAGTTCCGCAAAAAGCCCTCCGCCACGTCGCGACGGGAGAAGGTTTCGCGGAAAAAACGGTCATGTGGATCGGTAAGGGGCTGGGCCATGGGGCGGTATTATAGCGCTCGCGCGGAATGGTGCTCAGACCCCATGCGCGACGCTTTAATCGCGATCCTTCCGAGCCACATTGGTCGCCAAAGGATTGCTGACCTACGGCTGTTTGAACCAGTAACGATACACCGGCAAAGCCGGTGGCTTTCGACGGCTGACCCTTCGAAGGGGCCTGACCGCCGTCGGATAAAAGCCATCTCGTCACCCCGGCAGGGAAGGGTGGCTTCGGTGCTCCAATCGCAAACGGTCATCCCAGGAGCGCTGGGATGACCCTTCCAATCGCAAACGGCCTGGCCGGGAGCGCCGGCCACGCCCTTCCCGAAGACACCGTTTGCGATTGGAATGCCGGGGTCCAAAAGCCATGGACGGCAGAGGCCGATCACTTCCTTGTGCACTGGATTCATGCCGCACACTCCCTGTGCGGCACCCTACGGGCGCTTCGCGTGCAAATCGGCCTCGCCACGCTACGCCGTCCCGCTTCGCTCGCGAGTCCTGGGCAGTCCTTCCCTGGCCTGCCCGCTCGCCGCATTGCGCCTCGCCCTGCCGATTTGTCCGGCACAAATTTGCCAGGAGCAAATTTGGACGTGCGGAGCACGGTCCGTAGGACGAACCCCAGGGATGGGGTGAGCAATCCCTGCCGGAATGACGGCTTAAGGAAGCTCTGATTAAGTCCTTCGACAGGCTCAGGACGAACGGTAAGGTATTGATTCCGCTCATGGTGAGCTTGTCGAACCATAATCGAAATCCACTTACTCAGAGCTTCCTTAACTTAATGGCATTGCGGCAGAGCCGGGGGTTTTCCCGCGATAAATAAGCCCTCACCCAACCATATCCCAACGGGAGAGGGTTCTTTCGGAGCTTTCCCCAACGCACTTCGGTCTTCTTCCTCGATAGACGTGTTTCAGGCGTTACACTACCTTTACAAATCTGATAAATGCAAACTCCGCCCCGCCTTCCTCTTACCAATTTAGATGGAGACCCTTCATGTTTCGTCGATCGGCGCTGTTGCTCCTTCCGCTTCTGCTGTTCACGGTCATCGCCCTAGCCGATCCGCTCCCGGCGGATTCGGTCCCCGACTCTCTCAAACCCTGGACCGACTGGGTCTTGCGCGGCCACGAGAATCGATTTTGCCCACAAGTACAAGGCAACCCGGAGGAACGGCGCTGCATTTGGCCGACGAGTCTCGAATTGGTTTTGGACGATCATGCCGGCCGGTTCGCGTTGAAGGCTCGCGTTTACGCGGAGAGCTGGTTGCCGCTTCCGGGCGGTGTCGAGCATTGGCCGCAACAGGTGGAGGTGGATGGAAAACCGGCCGTTGTCGCAACGGTCGAAAATAGCCCCGGAATCCGCCTCACTCCGGGAGAGCACTCCGTCAAGGGCAGCTTTGTTTGGGACCGCCTGCCGGAAAATCTCGCGGTGCCCACCGACACCGGCATCATTTCTTTGATCGTCAAGGGGCAATCCGTCCCCTTCCCTGCCTTCAACGAACAGGGACAATTGTGGATCTACCGCGAGGCGTCCGACGATACGGGGCCATCGGCGAGAGCCGAGACCGTCGACGTGCAGGTTTACCGGCGGATCATGGACAACACCCCGCTGCGCGTGGTGACGCATATCGATCTTGATGTGTCCGGCAGACAGCGCGAGATCGTTCTCTATGGGGCTCTTCCGCCCGATTCGATTCCCTTGCAGGTTTCATCTCCCCTGCCCGCCCGCCTTGAGCCCGACGGCAAGCTGCGTTTGCAGCTTCGTCCTGGCCATTGGAACGTACAACTCGGCGCCCGCTTTCCGGGGCCGGTCGAGTCGCTTCGGCGGCCGCCGGGCGTCGAGCCCTGGCCTACGGAGGAAATCTGGGTTTTCGACGCTCGGCCGCAATTGCGCGTGGTCGAAATCGAGGGCGTTCCCGCCATCGATCCGCGCCAAACCAATCTTCCGGATGAATGGAAGTCGCTTCCTGCCTACCGGATGGAATCCGGCGCCACGATGAATCTTAAGCTCATACGGCGCGGCGATCCGGAACCGGAGCCCGACAGCCTCACCTTGCACAGGCGCATCTGGCTGGATTTCGACGGTGGCGGCTATACGGTGAACGATCTCGTCGGCGGACGTATGACCCGAGATTGGCGGCTGAATGTTCGGCCGGGCGTCGATCTGGGACGTGTCGCTATCGACGGGGAGCCGCAATCCATCACGCGCGAGGACGAAACCGGCGCGGTCGGCGTCGAGGTCCGGCGCGGGGCGGTCGATCTTTCCGCCGACAGCCGGATCGACGGAATCCGAACGCTCTCGGCGACCGGCTGGGACAAGGATTTCCGAAGCGTGAGCGCAGAGCTCAATCTTCCTCCTGGATGGCGTTTATTCGCCGCGACCGGCGTGGATCACGCGCCGGGCACCTGGGTTGCGGAATGGACGCTGCTGGATCTATTCGTGGTGCTTATCACGGCCATGGCGGTGGCGCGATTGTGGTCCTGGCCGTATGCCGCCTTTACGTTGGTTGCCCTGGCGCTCCTCTGGCACGAGCCGGGCGCGCCGCGTTACGTCTGGCTCAACATTCTGGCGGCGGCGGCCTTGCTGATGGTTTTGCCGGAAGGAAAGATCGCTTCGGCCGTTCGTATTTACCGGAATCTGGCCGTGCTGGCGCTGATTCTGATTGCCATCCCATTCATGGTCGATCAGGCCCGATTCGCGCTTTATCCGCAACTGGAACAGCCCTGGATCGCGATGCCGTCGACGACCGCCCCTTCCGAGTTTCGAAGACAGGCGGAAGAGCCCGTGGAAGCGCCGCAAACCATGGAGTCGTATGCACCCCGGTCGAAGCTGTATAAGCGAGGCGCGCCTCCGGCTGCTCCGTCCGCGGCGGATTTAGGCGGCAGAGCTTTCAAGGAGACCGATCCCAATGCGATCACCCAAACTGGTCCTGGTCTCCCGGAATGGCAGTGGAAATCGATTCCGCTCGGCTGGAGCGGTCCCGTTCTCCGCGATCAGGAAATCGGCCTGGTGCTGCTCTCACCGGCGGTCAATTTGCTGCTGAACTTTCTGCGTATTACGGTGTTGATCGCGTTGGCCGTGCTGTTTCTGGGCGGACGGCCACGTTTTCGTCCCTTTGCCCCTCATGCGGCCATGCCGCTGTTATTGCTTCCCTTGCTCTTGTTCATACCGGATGCCAAGGCGGATTTTCCCGATCCGGCTTTGCTGGAGGAACTGAAGACGCGCCTGCTCGCACCTCCGGATTGCCTGCCGCAATGCGCCGAGATCCCGCTGCTCAAAATCGAAGCCAAGGGCTCGCAGTTGCGGCAAACCCTGGAAGTCCACGCTCAGGAACTGATCGCCCTGCCCTTGCCGGTAAACGCCGCACAGTGGACGCCCTCGAAAGTCGAGGTCGACAACGTGCCGGCGGAGGGTTTGTTCCGCAATCGGGATGGCGCGCTCTGGCTGGCCCTGATGCCGGGCCGTCATGTCGTCACGCTTTCCGGAATCTTGCCCTCGCGCGATCAGATGCAAATCCCTCTGCCGCTCAAGCCCCGGCGAGCCGAGGCTTCGGGCGAAGGCTGGCGGATCGAAGGCATTCGCGAAAACGGCGTTCCCGACGTTCAATTGCAACTCGTGCGGGTCTCGAACGGCGACCGGCCCGCGGAGGCACTGCCGGCGCTGGAATCCCGGCCTTTGCCGCCGTTTTTGGAGGTCGAGCGCACGCTCAAGATCGGCTTGGACTGGCGCGTGGTCACGGTGGTGCGCCGCGCTTCGCCGCTGGATCGTCCGGTGGTCGTCGGCATTCCGCTCATCGAGGGAGAGTCGGTCGTCACGCCGGGACTACAAGTCGACGGCGGCAAGGTAATGGTCAATCTATTGCCGGGTCAGCATGCAACCAGCTGGGAATCGGTTCTGGCGAAGATGCCTGCCATCGGTCTAAGGGCTCCGGAGACCACCGAGTGGATCGAGATCTGGCGCGCGGACGTCAGCCCGATCTGGCATATGCGCCCCAAGGGACTCGTGGTCATCCATCATCAGGATGCGGAAGGCAACTGGCTGCCGGAGTGGCGTCCCTGGCCCGGCGAATCCGTTACGCTTCACTTGACTAGGCCTCAAGGTGTACCCGGCAATACGCTGACCATAGACCGCAGCCGGTTGGAATTGAATCCAGGGCTGCATGCCACGGACGCCACCCTGACGCTTAGCCTGCGAAGCTCGCAGGGCGGGCAGCATACGGTAAAACTTCCCGAGAATGCCGAACTTCAATCCGTGACCATCGACGGCGCGATGCAGCCGGTCCGGCAGCAAGAACGGCTGGTTTCGCTGCCGATTCATCCGGGCGAACAGACCGCGACTCTGGTGTGGCGCGACGGAACCGGGATTCGTAGCCGTCTGGTCTCCCCCGAAATCGATCTCGGCGCCCCCAGTGTGAACAGCGCGATCAGCTTTTCGCTGGGACACGACCGTTGGGTGCTGCTGACGGGCGGCCCGCGCTTCGGCCCGGCGGTGTTGTTCTGGGGCGTGCTCATCGTGATCCTATTGCTTTCGGTGGCATTGGGAAAACTGCCGTTGACGCCGGTCAAGGCTTGGCAATGGTTTCTGCTGTTGATCGGCCTCAGCCAGATTCCGGTGGTCGGCGGCATCGTCGTGGCCGGCTGGCTGCTGGCCTTGGGATGGCGGGCGAGCGCCGGACAAAGACTGGACGATACCCGATTCAACCTGCTCCAAGTCGCACTCGCCGTTCTGACCTTGGCCGCCCTCTCTCTTTTGCTGGAGGCGGTTCGGCATGGACTGCTGGGGTTGCCGGACATGCAAATCGCGGGCAACGGCTCCGGTCCGTACGAGTTGAACTGGTATCAGGACCGCAGCGGCCCGACGCTTCCCCGTCCCTGGATCGTGTCGGCGCCCCTCTGGGTTTATCGCATGCTGATGCTGGCCTGGGCCTTGTGGCTGGCCTATGCGCTGCTGGATTGGTTGCGCTGGGGATGGAATTGCTATGCCTCGGGAGGCTTATGGCGCCCGCGGAAAAAGAAGGAAAAAGCCGAGCCGGCGAAGCTGGGGGAACCGGGACAGCCTGGTTGATACAGCTATTTGCCTATGGTTCCGAGTTGCCGGGAACGGGGCTGAAACCTTAGAGCGTTTTTCACCGCCATATAGCGGCGTGGAATTGGTCTGATTCGTAGGTTGGCAATCCTTTGCGGACCATCTTGTCGGGAAAGGATTCCCGACCTACTTCGAACGGTTACGCTGGGTCCTAAGTACATTCCGCAAATATTTACGGAATCTCGATAGATTGGCTTGATTGGCGGGGTTGTCCTGCAGGTTGCCTATGCCGCAAGACTTCCCTGAATGTACTTAGAGCGTTTTCCATCCCGGTGTACGGATTCGTGCCAGGAGGGGGGAACGTAGGTCGGCAATCCCTTGCCGACGTATCGGCTCGGCGAAGGGCTTTGTCGGCAAGGGATTGCCGACCTACTATCCGAATCCCTTACACCGACTCGGAAAACGCTCTAAACTCCTGTTTGGGACCCCATATCTTGAAGCTAGAGCTTCTGAGGTAGGGCTCCGCAGCGAGAGCTTGGGAGCCAGGAAAGACCGGGGTTTCGTAGGGTGGGTTAGGCGCACTCCGGCGCCGACCGGCCGCGGATCACGGCGCTTCGCGTGCGCCGTAACCCACCGGAGCAACGTTCGATGGCCTTGCCGCTTCGCTTTGGTGGGTTACGGTGCACGCCTGACTCGCCGAGCGACACGCGGATGGATGGACGCGCACCTAACCCACCCTACGATCGGCAGGCAGGTTTCGGGACGGCCGTCTTAGCGGACGCATTACGAATCTTCTTCACCATGCCATTGCCCCCGCGGACAGCTGGCGACCCCGCCCGGCCCCTTTCGGTCATAGTATCCACCGCGCGCCAGAAACGCTTCAGGATCGCGTCTCTTTCCATCATGATTTCGTGGCGTGCTCCTTTCAATAGCAGCAGCCGTCCATTCGGCAGTCGGCGCGCGAAGCGTTTGGCCGCGTCGGCATCGACGATCCGGTCGTCGTCGCCGATCAGGATGGTCACGGGCACGTCGATGGACTCGGGGATTCCGCGAGCATTGAGCTTGGCGATCGAGGCGAATGCCGAACGCACCCAGCGATACGTCGCACCACGGCGCTCCAGCAGCGGATTGGATTTGACGAGTTCCGGCAGAACCCGGAAGCGCTCGGGATCGCTGGTCAGGGCATTGCCTTCAAACCGCCGCAGCGACGGGAGATGATGCCGTTCCCCAGGCGCCTGTAAGTCCGCGAATCCCATGCCGGCGACGGCGCCGACCAGTATGGGCGCGAACCAGCGCGGCCAGCCCTTGGTTTTGAGGTCGATCATGGGCGCGCAAAGCAGTGCGCCGTCGACTTTCAAGCGCCGTTCGGCCATGAACCGCAAGGCGACATGCCCGCCGGTGGAATGGGCGATGACATATCGGTTGGCTTCCGGAACGCACCATACTTCCCGGATGAACAAGGCGATGTCTTCCAGATAATCGTCGAAGGATGTCACGTCGACTTTTTTCCGACCTTTCGGGAAGCGGTCCGACATCCCCTGTCCGTGCCAGTCGAACGAATAAACATAAAGGCCCCTGGCGGTAAGGCCTTCGACGATTTCGCAATATTTCTCCAGACATTCGGCGCGGCCCTGAAGCAGCAGCACGGATCCCCGTTTCAACGCATGGGCGGGGCGAGCGATACCGTAGCGGATGGTCGCTCCCTCGGCGGTCCGCAAATTCCCGACGAAGTCGAATGGCGTGGCTAACGGAAACGTACGCGTTGATCGCTTCGCCGGTTGGGCAACGAATAAAGGTGGCTCTCCGTAGGAGGGAAATGATGTCGTGGCCACGATGATTCTTCCGCTGTTCGAGTGTCAAACTAGTGTTAAGGTAAAAGCCTGCCACAAGCCTGAATGACGGACCGGTGGCAACCGTCCCTATCGATGAAAATCAACCCGCCGTACCCCGGCGCCAGAAAAGGTGCAGTCTCATGGACTCCATTCACAGAAACCGTCTGAGTTCCGAAACCAGTCCCTATTTGCTGCAACATGCCGACAATCCGGTCGACTGGTACCCTTGGGGCGACGAGGCGCTCGAAAAAGCCCGCAAGGAAGACAAACCGATCTTGCTGTCCATCGGGTATTCGGCCTGCCACTGGTGCCACGTGATGGCTCATGAATCGTTCGAGGACGAGGCGACCGCGGCGGTGATGAACGAGTTGTTCGTCAATATCAAGGTGGATCGCGAGGAACGGCCGGATCTGGACAAGATCTATCAGCTAGCGCATCAAATTATCGCCCGCCGTCCCGGCGGCTGGCCGCTGACCATGTTTCTCAATCCGCACAATCAGTTACCGTTCTTCGGCGGCACCTATTTCCCGAATACCGCTCGCTATCAGTTACCGGCATTCCGTTCCTTGCTGGCCCAGGTTGCCGAATACTATCGCCGACACAAACAAGATCTCGAGGACCACGGCAAGTCTTTTGCCGACATCCTGCAATCCATTAGACAAGCAGCAGGCTCGGAAGCTCCGGATGCCGGTGTCCTTATCCGGGCGGAGCGCGAGTTGGAAGCCAATTTCGACAGCGTCAACGGCGGATTCGGCGATGCGCCGAAGTTTCCCCAATTGTCCAATCTCGAATTTCTGCTGCGTTTATGGGGCCGGAACCCGAACGGGCATGCATCCGCTCTTCGCATGGTGACGACGACTCTTACCAAGATGGCGGAAGGCGGGATTTACGATCACATCGGCGGCGGGTTCGCCCGCTATTCGGTAGACGCCGCTTGGGAAATCCCCCATTTCGAGAAAATGCTGTACGACAACGGCGTTTTTCTGGCTCTGTATGCCGAGGCTTGGCGAGCGACCCAAGATCCTTTGTTCCGGAAGGTCTCGGAGGAGACGGCGGAATGGGCTGTCCGAGAGATGCAATCGCCGGAAGGCGGTTTCTACTCGAGTCTGGACGCGGATTCCGAGGGCGAAGAAGGCAAGTATTACGTTTGGAGTCGGGCGGAAATAAAAGACCTTCTTTCGTCCGAGGAACATGCCGTCGTGGAGCTCCATTATGGTCTGGATCGAGGCCCCAATTTCGAGGGCCATTGGCATCTGCGCATGGAAATGCCGCTTCGGGAGGTGGCCGCCCGCTTGAGCATCGATCAGGCGGAAGCCGAACGCCGACTGGCATCCGCGCGCGCTACCCTATTCCAGGCTCGCGAAAAGCGGATCAGGCCGGGACGCGACGACAAGGTGCTGACGGCCTGGAACGGCTTGATGATCAAGGGACTGGCTTCCGCCGGCCGGTTGCTGGAGCGGAAGGATTGGATCGACGCGGCGGACCGGGCCTTCGAGTTTCTGCGCCGGGAGCTATGCGTCGAGGAAAGCCGGCTGCTGGCGACTTACAAGGATGGCAGAGCCCATTTGAATGGGTATTTGGACGACTACGCGTTTCTGCTCGACGCCGGTCTGGAACTCCTGCAATGCGAGTGGCGAACGGAGCGCCTCGATTGGCTCTCGAAGCTGGCCGACCAGCTTCTCGCCCGTTTCGAAGACCGGGAACAAGGCGGATTTTTCTTCACCTCGGACGATCACGAAGAACTGATCCAGCGGCCGAAAACGCTCATGGACGAATCGATGCCTTCGGGTAACGGCGTTGCTGCGCTGACCTTGCTGCGCCTCGGCCATCTGGTGGGCGAGTACCGCTACACCGAAGCCGCGGAACGTACGCTGCGGGCTGCCATGCCGTCGGTGCGCCAATATCCCCATGCCCACGGTGCCTTGCTGAATGCCATGCTGGATTGGCTATATCCGCCGCAATTCATCGTGCTGCGAGGAAGGCCGGAAGCTTTTCGGCCTTGGATCGATGCGGTCCGTGATACGCCGGCTGCCGGCGCGCAGCGCCTGGCGTTCGCGATACCCGCCGAGGAAAAGTCCTTGTCCGGCACTTTGGCCGAACGCAAGGCGGAGACGGGGGAAATCGCTTATGTGTGTTCGGGCATGACATGCCTCGCACCGATCCGCGCCTTGCCGGAGTTCATAGATTTTCTGAGAACGCCTATCGGGGCGACGTTATAGAGCGGGCTGGGTCTAATCGGATATGGTTGTTTGCTGGTGGACAAGTATTGCGTAGGTCGGCAATCCCTTGCCGACGGAGCCGCATGTCGGGAAGCTGCGTCGGGAAAGGATTCCCGACCTACCTCGCTGGTGGACAAGTATTGCGTAGGTCGGCAACCCTTTGCCGACGGAGCCGCATGTCGGGAAGCTGCGTCGGGAAAGGATTCCCGACCTACCTCGCGGTGCCGGTTCGTAGGTCGGCAATCCCTTGCCGACGGAGGCGCATGTCGGGACGCTGCGTCGGGAAAGGATTCCCGACCTACCTCGGGCGCTACGCCAAACCGGAAAATGCTCTAGCACGCCCTTGCGTGGACCCAGCACCAAACTTATCGGGAGTGTGTCATAAGCACGTTTTCGTCAAGTGAAGAAAATTAGGAGCAACCCCCATACCGTTTCATCGATAGCCGAGCTCAAGCCGGGGTCCTCCGCTGTCTATCGGCCCGATGCCGAGACGGAATCGCCGGTGGAGGAGCGGCTTTACGTTCGAGGGGATGAATTTTTCATCGATCTGGTGCGCGACATCAACGCGGCCGTCCGCGAGGTTCAGCTCGAGACCTATATTTTCGAACTGGACGCCGTCGGGCGCGCCTTCATTGCCGCGATGAGCCATGCCCATCAGCGGGGTGTCAGAGTCCGCTTCCTGGTGGATGGCGTGGGACTGCCGCTTGCCGGAGGCCGCTTGCTCGCCGCGCTCGAGGAGTCGGGATTTCCGTTCCGGATATTCCATCCGATTCCGTGGTTTTTCCGTCATTGGCGGCACATGGCGGGTGGCCGGGCGGTGCCGCCGCAATTCTTGCAGCTATTGACCCGGCTCAACAACCGCAATCACCGGAAGGTCTGCACAATAGATCGAAGGATCGCCTGGATCGGCAGTTTCAATGTCTCCGCGCTACATCTTCCGGTCGCGCACGGCGGAGAAGAATGGAGGGACACGGCGGTTCGCATCGAGAACATCGACACCCGGCCGCTCGAACAGGCGTTCCGGCGCGCATGGAATCCTTGGCGCTGGCATCCTCTCCGACATCGAACGTCACTGCGGTCTCCCTTCCGTCTGAACGACACCCGGCGCCAGCGCCGCGCACGCACGAGGGAGCTCCTGCGGCGGATCGGCCGAAGCAAGCGGCGAATCTGGATCACCAACGCGTATTTCGTTCCGGACGAGCGTCTTCTGCACGAGATTAACCGAGCCGCGAAGCGAGGGGTCGACGTTCGCATCATTCTCCCGTCGATATCCGACATCTTTTTCATGCCATGGACCTCGGCGACGTTCTACGGCAGTCTGCTGGATCACGGGGTGAAAATTTACGAGTATCAGCCGGGCGTTCTGCACGCCAAGACCATCATTATCGACGAGTGGATGACGGTGGGTTCGAGCAACATGAATTCGCGGAGTCTACGGCACGATCTGGAAGTCGATTACGTGCTGCGTCAAGCCGGTACGAAGGCGGCCCTGGCGTCTGCGTTTCTAAGGGATTTGAAGCACTCCAAGGACGTATCGCCCGAGGCTTACCCGAACCGGCCGTTATGGCAGCGCTTTCTGGCGCATTTGGTTCTGTTCGCGAAGTATTGGATTTGAAAGGGCAGTCGTCGGCAAAGGATTGCCGACCTACGTCTGCGCCGCCAAGTAGGTCGGGAATCCTTTCCCGACGCAGCGTCCCGACATGCGGCTCCGTCGGCAAGGGATTGCCGACCTACGAACCGGCTACAACTGGGCCGCCCTGTAGGTCGGCAATCCTTTCCCGACGCAACAGGTTCGTCGGCAAGGGACTGCCGACCTATATCTACACCTGTAGGGTGCAGCGGGTGGACGAACCGCACCGATCACGACCGGCGAGATTCCTTGTCGCCGAAAATTGGTCGGCGCGTTCCGCGCACTTCCCGGAGCCGGGCTTACACGCTACCGCAGCAAGCGCCTCATTCCTCAGAACGTACCTTAAGCCATTCGGCGATCGCCGGCGGGATGTCCTTCTGCGAGCGGCTGCTGACGTAGATCCCGATATGGCCGCCCTTGAAAACGATCGTGCCGTAATCCTTGGTGCCGACGTATTTCTCCAAAGGAATGGAAGCCGACGGCGGAACGAGATGGTCTTCGGTGGCGTAGACATTCAGCACCGGCATCTTGATCTGCTTGAGATCGATGGTCCGCCCGCCGATTTTCAAGGTTCCCTTGATCAACCGGTTTTCCTGATAGAAGCATTTGATGAACTGCCGGAACAGTTCGCCGGGCTGATCCGGACTATCGAAAATCCACTTCTCCATGCGCAGGAAATTCTTGAGGCGGTCCTCGTCCTCCAGAATGTCTGCCATATCCACGTATTTCTGGCCGGTCAGCCGGAACGGCTTCAAGGACAGGAAGCTCCAGTTGAGCAGCTCGCCGGGAATATTCCCCAGGGTATCGACCATGAGGTCCACATCGAGATCGCGATACCAGTGGCTCAATGTGTTGTCCGGCGTGTGGAAGTCGACCGGGGTCACCATGGTGATCAAATTGCGCACCCTTTCGGGGTGCAGGGCCGTATAGCACAGGCTCAGGGTGCCGCCTTGGCAGATCCCGAGCACGTTGATGCTGGGCAGGTCGTGCTGTTTGCAGACGAAATCGACACACCGGCGTATGTACCGGTTGACGTAGTCCTCCAGGTCGAGAAACCGGTCGGCTCCATCGGGATAACCCCAATCGATCAGGTAAACGTCGACGCCTTGATCGAGCAACCCGCGGATGATGGAACGGTCTTCCTGAAGATCCGTCATGTAAGGACGGTTCACCAAGGCATAAACGATCAGCAGCGGAACGGTCGAGACTTGTTCCCGCCGCGGGCGATAACGGTAAAGAACGAGTTTGTCCTCCCGGTAAACCGGATCCTTGGGGCTCGCTTCCACGTCGACTCGGCCGATCTTGCTGAGCGTGGTCATCCCGTTCGCGATTCGGCGGTTGAATTCAAAAAGCTCTTGAGTAATCTGTTCCGGGCGTAGCATCGCTCGCTCCTCGATAACTTAGGTAGATGTCTTGGCCCTCGTTCTGCGTGGCGCGCTGGGTGTTTCGCTCTTTTCGCCTCGCGCTTGCCCGCGCAGGTTTTCCAACTCGCGCTGCAAGGCCGAAACTTCGGCCCGAAGCTCCAGTACGCCGGATTCCTCCAGCGTCTGTTCCAACTGCCAAACCCGCCGCTGCAACTGATGAACGCGGCGGTGACTGGTGTCCAGCTCGCGGCGCGTCGGCATGTTGAATGCGCTGAGGGTCTCCTCGACCATCTTCTGTTCCTGGCGTTTTACGGCAAAGACAGCGTTGGTCAACAGGGTTTGAGCCTGGGTGAATTCATCCGAAGTCGATATATCGGTGTAGGCCTGTTCGCTACAGTCGATCCACAAGTTGTAAAGGGCGCGCAGACTGTCGAACGATTCTCTTTTTTGGGCTTTTTCGTAAAGCTCGTTGGCGAACAGATCGATGGCTTTCGCCGTTATTCCCGAAAGGGACAGAGCATACGCCTGGAGAGCCTGATAATAATCGAGCCATAGCAAGCCCCAGCGTTGCAGCTCTTCCTGCCATTCGCGGGTATAGCCGATGGTCGGCATCGACAGGAGGCCAACCATGCCCTGGTGCAAGGTTTCCGGGCCGTATGGGGAGCCGAATCCGCGTACCGCCTTCTCCATGTCGCCCGGCAAGATCGAGAACGCCGAGCAGACGCGGCGCCAGTTGTCCAAAGGCATGCCCCAGAAGGTGGCGAACCCGGACCAGGGATCCTTGGCGGCCCGAAGCTGCTCCCCGAATTGTTCGTGCATCTGCCTGACGCTGCGGCTGAGCGCATCCCACTGGCTTTCCGCGCCTTGAGCGGCCCCGTAGCTGTTGGAAAGAATCTTCCACAATCCCTCTCCCATGCGGAAATAGGCTTTATTGGCGTCCAGCAGCTTTCCGATCGATTCGCGGGAGTGTCCCGGTATCAGGGGCATCCAAAAGGTGCCCCATAGATCGAAAAGGCGTGACCACGAGTCGGCTGGCGCTTTCTCATCCGTCGCCCCGGGTTTGGATTCGAAGGTTTGCCGCGAAAGTTCGAGCCAGAGATCCCAGCTCTTCCGTTGCGTAGCGATCCAGAAATCGCCCCAGTCGAACGGACCGGGTCCAGCTTCCGGGCCTGCTCCCTCGGAAACCGCTCGAGGTTCTTCGATCGCCTTACGGGAAAGATCGGACCACGACTCCCAGTACTTGCGTTGCGTGTCTAGCCAGAGACGAGCCCAGGCATCCACTGGGGAGGAAGATTGATCAGTCATTCGAGTCTCCGTTGGTCGGATTTGTTACGGCATGACGCCGTGTCGATACTATACCAGATCAATGTTGCGACGCAGCATTGTAAACCGGAGGTGAACCGCTTGTTTCCTCGCGGCGAAGACGTGATCGAAGCGTTTCGTTTTCGATACGCATAAAAACATCTGGTCTGTCGTTTGCCAGTACGAAAATCGTCATTCAAAGACATCCGACCTGTGTTTTGCAGGCACGGTTCCCGAATCGGATCACTATTACTTTTTACACATCAATGCTCTTGCTGAATGTAAGTATTCCGGCCTATTGATCGGCTTGTCCCGCTCCGGTATGGTGCAGTGCACCACTGATACTGCCGGATTCCCAGTGTGTTTAAACCCTTGTTAAGGAGCTTGTGATGAACACTCGTCAAATGTGCGATCAATGGTTCGAGATCAACCGCGCGGCGTTCGATCCGTTGATGCGTTGGAACGAAATCGCCCTTCAGGCGGCCGAAAGGATGGCCGGTAATCGGCAAGTTTACGATCAATGGTTCGAGATGAACCGTATAGCGGTCGACCCGTTCATGCGGTGGAACGAGATTGCGTTACAGGCCGTCGAGAAAGTCGCCAAATGCAATTTGGCCATGGCTCAGGACTATTTGGAGATGGGAACGCGCCAGGCGCAATTGAATTGCGAAACGAGAGATCCCGACAAATGGAAGGACGGGGAACGGAAACTGATTTCCGAATTCGGTCAAAAGATCGCGGACCACGCAGGAGACTATCTGCGAGTGGCGAAGGAAACCCAGGACGCATTCAACGAGTGGGCCAATCAGACGGCGAAAGAAACCGCGGAGAGAGCGGCGCGCGCGGCCGAAACCACCGCGCGGGCCGGCGGCGAGACTGCCAAAGCCGCGGCCGGCGCCGAAGGGCAACAGGCACCGCGAGGAGCTCAGAAAGGATGAGTTACGGTTTGGATTGAGCGCATTTCCATCAGACCGTAAGGCGACGGGCCGGTTGTCCGCCCTCCGACACCGGCCCTTTCCTATTTCAAAATTCAGTCTCAACAAGAGGTCAATCAATGCAAGATGTAGTAATCGTAGGCGCCGTGCGTACGGCGATCGGTAAATTCGGCGGCACTCTCGCCAATATTCCGGCCGTACATCTCGGAGCCAAGCTCGTCCTGGATCTGCTTTCCAAAACCGGCCTCGAGCCGCAGCAGATCGACGAAGTCATCATGGGACAGGTGCTCACCGCCGGTACCGGGCAAAATTCGGCCCGACAAACGGCGATCAAGGCCAATCTTCCGGTCGAAGTGTCGGCCACCACGATCAACAAAGTATGCGGGAGCGGCCTCAAGGCGGTACAACTGGCCGTGCAGTCGATCCAGTGCGGGGACTCGGAAATCGTAATTGCGGGCGGGCAGGAGAACATGAGCGCGGCCCCTCACCTGCTGCCCAATTCGCGCAACGGAATCAAAATGGGCGACTGGACGCTCATCGACAGCATGATCGTGGACGGGCTTTGGGATGCCTTCCACGACTGCCACATGGGCTGCACCGCGGAGAATATCGTCGATCAGTACGGAATATCCCGGGAAGAACAGGATGCTTTCGCCGCCGCCTCCCAGCAAAAGACGGAAGCCGCGCAAAAGGCGGGGAAATTCCGGGACGAGATCGTGCCGATCGAAGTTCCGCAGCCCAAAGGTCCGGCCATCGTGTTCGATACCGATGAATTTCCGCGTGCGGGCACCACCGCCGAAGCGCTGGCAAAGCTGAAACCCGCCTTTCGGCCGAACGGTACCGTCACGCCGGGCAACTCGTCCGGTATCAACGACGGGGCGGCTGCGGTGCTGGTGATGTCCGCGCATATGGCCGAGCGATACGGTTTGAAGCCTTTGGCCCGTATCGCGGCCTTCGGCACCGCGGGTGTCGAGCCGGCTATCATGGGAACCGGTCCGATTTCGGCGACGCGGCGTTGTCTCAACCGGGCCGGATGGACCATCGATGATCTCGATTTGATCGAAGCGAACGAAGCTTTCGCGGCCCAGGCGATCGCGGTCAATCGCGAACTTGGATGGGATACCGACAAGCTCAACGTCAACGGTGGCGCCATAGCGCTCGGGCACCCGATCGGCGCGTCCGGCGCGAGGATTCTGGTCACCCTGTTGCACGAAATGCGCCGCCGCGACGTACACAAAGGCGCCGCCACGCTTTGCATCGGCGGAGGTCAGGGCATCGCCGTCGCCGTGGAGCGGTAGACGGAGATTGGCGGTCGATAAGCCATATCGGCTTTGTCAGGATTTGTACAACTGCTGGGAGAAGCCGGACCTGAGCACATTTGTCGGCAAGGGATTGCCGACCTACGATTTTCATAATTTGTAGGCCGGGGCAAGGGGGCAGCCGATCCCGGCATTTCCGAATGGTTCGGTCCGGCCCGGCCCAGCTTTATACCTAGCACGGAGGATTTTCTCATGAATGGACGAGTGGCCGTCGTAACCGGGGGAACCGGAACTATCGGCACCGAAATATGCAGGCACCTGGCCGCGATGCCTAGCCGCGTCGTTGCCCTTTGCCGTCCGCGGGCGCTAGACTGTGTCACCGACGCGTGGGAGGCGGCGCGCAAGAGCGAAGGCTACGAGATGCACGCCATGGAATGCGATGTCACGGATTTCGGGCACACCACCGCCGTGTTCGAAGACATCGCGCGCAAGTACGGCGGGGTAGACGTTCTCGTGAATGCCGCAGGCGTCACAAGCGACGCAACCTTGCGCAGAATGACGCCCGAGCAGTGGCATACGGTGCTCCGTACCAATCTCGACGGCGTGTTCAACACCACGCGCTGCATCATCGAAGGAATGCAGGATCGCGGCTTCGGCCGCATTATCAACATCTCCTCGGTGAACGGCCAAAAGGGCCAGTTCGGCCAGGCGAACTATGCCGCCAGCAAGGCCGGAATTCACGGGTTCACGATGTCCGTCGCTCGCGAAGTCGCGAAAAAGGGAGTTACCGTAAACACGGTATCGCCGGGTTATATCGAATCGCCGATGATCATGAGCGTCCCGGAAGAGCATCGCGCTAAAATCCTGGCGGAAATCCCGGTCGGCCGGTTCGGTCGGCCCTCGGAAGTCGCCCGGCTGATAAGCTTTTTGGCGGGTGATGAGGCTGGATTCATCACGGGAGCCGATTTCTCGATCAACGGCGGCCAACATATGGGGTAGGCCGCATGACAACCCCGGAATATGAGCAACGCATACAACGAACGCATCATCAAGAAATATCCCAACCGGCGCCTATACGACACGGCCATCAGTAAATACGTTACGTTTGGGGACATCCGCGGACTCGTAAGAGACGCTATCAAGTTCCGGGTGGTGGACGCGAAAACCGACGAGGACATCACCCGGAGCACTCTCTTGCAGCTGATCCTGGAAGAAGAGGAAAAAGGCCAGCCGATCTTCACCACCGAGATTCTGGAACAGATCATCCGGACCTACGGCAATGCGATGCAAGGCTTCATGACGGCCTATCTCAAGGAAAGCATGGATGTCTTTCTAAAGCAGCAAAAGCTGATGCAGGCCCAGATGGCAAATCTGATCAAGAACGCTCCCTTGTCCGTGTTTACGGAGTTGACCCGGCAGAACCTGAAGCTTTGGCAAACGATGCAGGACGGCTTTTTCTCGGCATACGGACTTGATAAAGCGAGCGGGACTAACGATGGAAAGGACGAAGAAAACAAACGCCCTTACCCTCTTCCAGAGGGAGAGGGGACTAAAGGCGATTCGGCGTAAGTCCTTTACGGTATGGCTCGTGGCAATGCGCGCCTAACCCACCCTACAGCGGTAGGTCGGCAATCCCTTGCCGACAAACCGGTCACCCGTCAGCCGATCCACACGCTCTTGATATTGGTAAATTCCCGCAACCCGTAAATACTCAGTTCCCGCCCGTAGCCCGAATCCTTCACGCCGCCGAAAGGCATGCGCGGATCGCTCTTGACCATGCCATTAACGAAAGCGGCGCCGCATTGGAGTCGCCGCGCAAAGTCTTCGCCCCTGGCCCGATCGCGTGTCCAAACCGATGCGCCGAGGCCGTAGCGATGCCGGTTTGCGATTTCAAGCGCTTCCTTCTCATCGCTCGCCCGCAACACCACGGCGACCGGTCCGAACAGCTCTTCCTCGTATGCCGGCATTCCGGGTTGTACCCGATCCAAGATCGAGGGCCGGTAAAAATAACCCGGTCCTTCGATCGGCTCGGAGCCTGAAAGAATGACCGCTCCCTGCCGAACGGATTCGATGACCGCGCGATGGACTCCATCGCGGAGATCGCTCCTCGCCATCGGGCCGATCTGGGTTTCTTCCCGTGCAGGGTCGCCGATCGCCAGCGCGTCGACTTTTGATTTGAGCAACGCCAGGAATTCATCCGCGATGGATTCGACCAGAATGAAGCGCTTGGCCGCGATACAGCTTTGGCCGCAATTTTGGAACCGCGCGGTTACCGCGGTCGTCGCGGCGAGTTCCAGGTCGGCGTCGGCCAGAACGACGAAGGGGTCCGAGCCTCCGAGTTCCAGAACCGTCTTCTTGAGGCTTTTTCCGGCCAAGGCCGCTATCCGCCGTCCCGCCAGTTCGCTCCCGGTCAGGCTGATCGCATGAACTCGCTTATCTTCGATGACTTTTTCGCTTTGGGCGTGAGAAATTCTGAGCCACTGAAAGACGCCGGGCGGTACTCCCGACTCCAGGAAAACCTCCTCGATCGCTTCGGCGCACTGGGGTACGTTGGAAGCGTGCTTCAGCAAGGCGCAGTTGCCCGCCGCCAGTACCGGCACGGCGAACCGGAATACCTGCCAGAAAGGAAAATTCCAGGGCATGATGCCCATCACTGTTCCGAGGGGCTGAAATGCCACGTAACTTCGGCTTGCGTCGGTCTCGACCGGTTCGTCGTGCAAAAAACTTTCGGCATTTTTAGCGAAGAACTCGCAGACCCACGCGCATTTTTCGATTTCGGCGCGCGCCTCGCGAATCGGTTTTCCCATTTCGAGGGTGATTTGCGCGGCATAAGAGTCCGAACGGTTTCGCAGCGCGGCGGCGACTTTTTCCAGCCGTTCGCAGCGGTCGGCGATTCGAGTCGATTGCCAGGCCGGCGATGCGTCCGCCGTCAGTCGCAAAGCCTGTTCGAGTTCGCTGTCGGTCCACGAGGCATAGCGCTTGATCATCTCGCCAGTTGTCGGGTTGATGCTTGTGAAGTCCATCGTTCTCCTCGCTGATAGGGAGTGAGAGCGGCGTGTTATCCAAAGGCTCTTGGAATTCGCACGCCTAATTCGGGATTTGTCCCAGTATTGGACCAGCGGTATGCGCGAGAGTTATGGTTTACGGCTAGGCCGGAAACGTCTCGCTCATTCCGGTCTTCTGGCGAGTCAGACACGTTTTTGGTAACGGATCGGTGACTGGGTTCTGTAGGCCGCGATAAGGGGCCAGGTGCTGTAGGTCGGCAATCCTTTGCCGACGCCGGGAAGGAATTCTCGGCCTGCGGCATCCAGTGGATGCTACGCCAAACCGGAAAAGTTCTAGAGCAGGACCGCCGTGAACAAGTCTCCGGCGAACCGCGGTTACTGGACCAAAGCCAAGAGAACGCCGGCCGCCACCGCCGAACCGATGACTCCGGCCACGTTCGGCCCCATGGCGTGCATGAGCAGGAAGTTGTACGGATTACTCTCCTGCCCGACCTTGTTGGCTACCCTAGCGGACATCGGCACCGCCGAAACGCCGGCCGCGCCGATGAGAGGATTGACCTTGTTTTCGCTGAACTTATTCATCATCTTCGCCATGAGCACACCGGACGCGGTGCCGAAGCTGAAGGCGATGGCTCCGAGTACCAGAATGCCCAAGGTTTCCGGCCGCAAGAACTGCGCCGCGCTCAGTTTCGATCCGACCGAAAGCCCCAGAAAGATCGTGACGATATTGATCAGCTCGTTCTGTGCAGTCTTGCTCAAACGCTCGACGACGCCGCATTCGCGCATCAGATTGCCCAGGCAGAACATACCGATCAAAGGCGCGGCCGATGGCAGCAACATCGCGGTGAGGATCAGCAAGACCACCGGAAAAATGATCTTTTCCTTGCGGCTGACGATCCGAAGCTGCGCCATCTCGATCAAGCGCTCCTCGGACGTCGTCAAGGCGCGCATGATCGGCGGCTGAATCAGGGGCACCAAAGCCATGTAGGAATAAGCCGCCACCGCGATCGCGCCCAATAGTTCCGGCGCAAGCTTGGAGGCGACGTAAATCGCCGTGGGCCCGTCCGCTCCGCCGATGATGGCGATGGCTGCGGCATCCTTGAAAGAAAAGGTGAGGCCCGGAACCAGGTTCAGCGCCAATGCCCCGAACAAGGTTCCGAAGATGCCGAATTGCGCGGCCGCTCCCAAGAGCAGGGTCTTGGGGTTCGCCAGCATGGGCCCGAAGTCGGTCATCGCCCCGACGCCCATGAAGATGAGCAGTGGGAAAATTCCCGTTTTAATGCCGTAGTAAAGATACGACAGCAGCCCCCCCTCCTCTGCGATACCGGCTACCGGAATATTGCTCAACACGGCGCCGAATCCGATGGGAAGCAGGAGCAGCGGCTCGAAGCCCTTGCGGATAGCCAGGAAAATCAGGAGAAAGCCGACGCCCATCATGAGCACCTGGCCAATCTGGAAATTGGACAAACCGGTGCTTTGCCAAAGCTGGATGAAACCCTCCATCGGTTACCTCATCCCAGGGTCAGCAAGACATCGTTGGCCGCGACGGTATCGCCGACCTTGACCGCGATGTGGCCCACCGTTCCGCCTACACGCGTGCGAACCTCGGTTTCCATCTTCATGGCTTCCATCACCACCACGACCTCGCTTTCCGTAACGGTCTGGCCTTCCTTGACGTTGATCCGAAGAATATGCCCGGCCATAGGTGCCTTCACCGCTTCCCCCGTACCGATGCGAACGGCGGGCTGCACGGTCGAACCCGCGACAGGTTGCACCGACGTGATGGCGCCTCCCGGAGCGACCTCGACGTGATAAACCCTGCCGTTGACCGTGACGGTATAGGCCTTGGCCCCGTCCGAGAATGCCGCCGCCTGCGTAACTTCGGCTCTCGGAGCTTGGGACTTCGGAGTCTCTTCCGTTCCCGGCGCCGGCTCGAAAGCCGAAGGATTGCCGCGGTTCTGAAGGAAGCGCCAACCGATCTGGGGAAAGAGCGCGTAAGTCAGCACGTCGTCCACTTCGTTTTCCGTCAGATTGACCTTGTGCTCGGCAGCCATTTTCCTGAGTTCCGCCGTCAGCTTGTCCATTTCTGGCTCCAGCAGGTCCGCCGGCCGGCAAGTAATCGGCTCGGAACCTTCGAGCACCCGCTGTTGCAACTCTTTATTGACCGGAGCAGGCGTCGCCCCGTATTCACCCCTGAGCACGCCGGCGGTTTCCTTGGCAATCGTTTTGTAGCGCTCGCCCGACAGCACGTTGATCACGGCCTGGGTCCCGACGATCTGCGAGGTCGGCGTAACCAGCGGAATGAAGCCCAAATCTTCGCGAACCCTCGGAATCTCTTCCAACACTTCGTCGAAGCGGTCCAGAGCCCCCTGCTCTTTCAACTGGCTTTCCATGTTGGTCAACATGCCGCCGGGAACTTGCGCCACCAGGATGCGGCTGTCGACACCCTTCAGGCTGCCCTCGAACTTGGCGTATTTCTTCCGGACCTCGCGGAAATAAGCGGCAATCTCTTCAAGAAGGCGCAGATCCAGACCGGTGTCCCGCTTATGCCCCTGATAGGTCGCCACGATGGCTTCGGTGGGGCTGTGGCCGTAGGTCATGCTCATCGACGAGATCGCGGTGTCAACATTATCGATGCCGGCTTCCACCGCCTTGACGATGGCAGCGGTGCTGAGCCCGGTCGTCGCATGACACTGCATGTGAATCGGAACCTTGACGGCCTTTTTCAGCTTCTTGATCAGTTCCTCGGCTACATAAGGCTTCAAGAGTCCGGCCATGTCCTTGATGCAGATGGAGTGCGCGCCCATGTCCTCCAGGCGTTTCGCCAAGTCGACCCACATCGGGATGGTATGCACCGGGCTCACGGTGTAAGAGATGGTGCCCTGGGCGTGCTTGCCCGCATTGATCGTCGCTTTGATGGCTCTTTCGAAATTGCGCAGGTCGTTCAACGCGTCGAAGATGCGGAACACGTCCACGCCGTTTTCCGCCGCCCGCTCGACGAACTTGTCCACCACGTCGTCGGCGTAATGACGATAGCCGAGCAGGTTCTGCCCGCGCAGCAGCATTTGCAGTCGGGTACGAGGCAGCGCCTTTTTGAGCGCGCGCAAACGCTCCCACGGGTCTTCGCCCAAATAACGAATGCAGGCGTCGAAGGTCGCTCCCCCCCAGCTTTCGAGCGACCAGAAACCGACTTGATCCAACTTGTCGCAAATCGGCAGCATGTCCTCGAGCCGCAAACGGGTAGCCAACAGGGACTGATGCGCGTCGCGCAGAACGACGTCGGTTATGCCTAAGGGGTTAGCCATGGAACAAACTCCTAAGTTCTTCTCTGTATGTTATTGATTCTGGTACCGGTGAATGGCCGCCGTTATGGCGGCTACGATTTCGGATTGATCCGACTCGACATCCGGGGCCTGGACAGAAGCGCCTGGAGCGTGTTCCGGTTCGGGTACGTAGCGATTGAGCAATTTCGATGTAATACCGATTACCCAGACCAGCAACGCTAAAAAGAGATACACGATCGTCATGCCGATCAGCATGAGCTTGATACCGGAAAGCAGCAATTCGGCTATTGAATATTCCATGTCTCGCAAAAGCTTTGAGCAAACGGACGAATGATAATGTGCAAACCGGCGAAAGTCGAACGGGATTGTCACGGAATTGCAGCAACTCCCGAGTCCCGGAGCGCTTGACTGCACAGGGATACTCGGCCTTGCGAGCGAGGCGGGCTCGGGTGAGATTAATTCGCCGTAGGGCCGGCAGAACCGCCGCCGACGGCTTTCCGATTGCTACGAGAATTACGGATTTCGGCCATGGCCCTATCGGTCGCGCCGACCGAGTGCTATCGGCAGAGGTTGCTTGAACCCTGGTACCCTGCCCCGCTCGTCCTCCGGCCAGAAATTCCGGTTTAGACAGTTTGGATTATTTCGCCAGAGCCTTGCCGGAATGCGGTTTACCGTGGGTATGAACTGCCTTGTCGGAACCGGGTTTGCCGTGGGTATGCGCAGTTTCGTCGGAGGCCGGTTTGTCATGGGCATGCGCAGTTTCGTCGGAGGGCGGTTCGTCATGGATATGCACGGCCTCCTCGGAATCCGGTTCGCGATGAGCATCCAAAGCCATGTCCGAGCCGGCTGGGCGATGCTCGTGACCATCATCATGATGGTGGTCGTCTGCGACCTGTAAACTTTTTACCCCGACACCATGCTGGTAAACCATCAATCCTCCCAAGTCCGCGGCAAAAACGATGCCGGCGAGGATGATCGCTCCCAGGAACAAGTGTAAAGCCTGACCCATGGCGGAAAATCGTTCCCTACTGAAGAGGCGCCAAATGGCCAGGGTCGATGACAAACCTGCCACTGTCAATCCCAGCCTTTCATGCCATTCCATGATGTCGTGTACGGTGCTGCCGTGGGGAACGGTGTCTTCCGCGATCAAACCTGCGACAGCGGCCGCGATGGCGCCCAAAGCCCCCAAATAAAGCATCCAGCTTGCAGCATGCCGCAGACCCGGCTGTCTTAGCACCACGCCTATGAGCTCGAGCAGAAAAAAACCGGTCAGAAAAGCGATCGGAAAGTGGACAATTAGCGGGTGCCAATTGGTTCCCAGCGCCTCGATGCCGGCAAACGGATTGCCGGAAGATCCGGACTCGAGCGTCCGAGACACGGTGTCGAGCGCGCTCTCGACAACCATTAGGAATCCGCCGCCATTTCCGTCGCCGGCTCCGTGCACGGCGGGGGATATGAAGTGTCCGATCAAATCCGGACCTGGAAAATTGAACATGATCGCTTCCGAATACTGAGTTGAAGGTCAAATGGGGTCGTTGCCGAACTGTCGGAGACGTTTTCTTAGTCGCCCTTTCTTAAAACAAGTTTCGCAGAGAACGCCTGGAATCGAAACCGTACCCCACTTTCGCTTCGTTTTCCGTCCGCGATCTCCTTATCGATATGGAATCTGAAAAGCCCACACCGGGTATAACGTCGCGCTGGATCGCTCATCAGGTCAGGCCCGGCGCACCTGGGGCAATCAATGAACCGATGGCATACGTCACGATGCCGGCGATGCCGCCGATCAGCACCATGCGCAGACCGCCCAACAGAGCACTCCGGCCGGTGAAGAGACTCAAGCATGCCCCGATTGCAAACAAACTGACTCCGGCTGAGAGACCCGCGATCTGAACGCCTCTATGCATGTCGAACCCCAGGAGAAACGGGATGAGCGGGATGCTCGCGCCCCCTGAAAATGCCAGAAAAGAGAACAACGCGGCGCCCCAGGGCGAACCCAAATCGTCAGGATTTACGCCCAGTTCCTCGCGCGCCAGAAGATCCAGGGCGTTTTCCGGGTCGCTCATCATCTGTCGGGTGGCGCGGCGCGCCTGCTGCAAACTCATGCCGCGGGCCGCATAAATGACCGCCAGCTCCTCGACTTCTTCTTCCGGGAACATCGCGAACTCCGCCCGTTCGAGATCGATCTGGTATTCGAACAACTCCCGCTGCGACCGCATCGACACATACTCCCCCGCCGCCATGGACAAAGCGCCGGCCAACAAACCGGCGATGCCGGCCATCGCCACCATCCCGGTCCCCGTGCTCGCTCCGGCCATACCCAAGATCAAGCTGGTGTTCGACAACAGTCCGTCGTTGACGCCGAATACGGCCGCCCGCAGGTTGCCGCCGGCCACCCCTTTATGGCGCCGGCCTACATCTTCGGCGCTGGTGGGCATCGCATGGCGTGTCTCCAGCCCTTGGCCCGAATAGGCGGAAAGCCCCCGGATCTTCATGCTGGCCAGAACCGGGCGCAGGGCCTTCGGGCCGAACGCCCGAACCAGGCGGCCGATCAATCGGGCCCGCGGCGTCGGCTTGAAAGGCGGCAACGCGGAACCTTCCGCCTTCAAACGGCTCTCCCAAAGCGCAGCTTGAGTGTCGGCCTGTTCGGCGAGCTTGCGAAACAAACGCCGCATCCGGCGATTGTTCTCGGCGGCGGCGATCACGCGATACAACCAGGCTGATTGCTTTTCCTGAAACCAACTGTTGAGAAGGGACATGGGTCTGGAATGATGGGAATATCGGTGTGGGACGGGCGTCGGCGTAAAACCTTGTTCGTTGCACAGCCTCCATGGGCATAATACCGACTCTGAGGACGAGAAGACATCCGGGATGTATCTTCGTTTGAAGGCCGAGTCATCACTCGAGCTCAAGCCGGTCGATCGTCCCGATTTGAGTGCGGGATTCACAACAGGGAGACAAGAGCAATGAGCTTTACCGCAGACCAGATTCACGCCGGCCAGGCCGTCTATACCCGACCTATCCTGAAAATCTACGACCTTGCCGTGCTCGGGCTATCCAACCGACTGATTTGGAAGTGCCCAACTCAGCGACTCGTAGAGCATTACAACAAACACGTCACGGCGAATCATTTGGATGTCGGCGTCGGCACCGGCTATTTTGTGGATAAGTGCCGCTTTCCGATGCTGGTACCGCGCGTTGCACTGATGGACCTCAACGAGACCTCGCTGGATTTCGCCTCCCGGCGCATCGCCCGATATCAGCCGGAAACCTATGTCCGCAACGTCCTGGCACCCATATCCATCGACGAGCCGAAATTCGATTCGGTCGGGATCAATTACCTGCTCCACTGCCTTCCGGGGCCCATCGAATCCAAGGCGGTCGCTTTCGATCACCTCAAGGCGCTGATGAATCCCGGTGCGGTCCTGTTCGGTTCGACCCTGCTCCAGGGCGGCGTTCCGCGAAGTCGATTCGCGAAGCGCCTCATGGACATCTACAACAAGAAGGGAATCATGTCGAACGCGCACGACAGTCTGGACGGACTGAAGGCGGCGCTTAATCAGCGGTTTCGCGAGGTTTCCGTCGAGGTCGTTGGATGCGTGGCTCTTTTTTCAGGGCGCGCTTGGGGCTGATGGCGGTTGGCCATCTCTACCCTGGCGCGACGGGCAAGAAGGAGAGACCTAACTTCCGCCAGCGTAGCCCGGATGAAGCCTTGCTGAATCCGGGATGATCGGTGCTCCGACCTTCCCGGATTTCACTGCGTTGCATCCGGGCTACTTACTGAGTACTAGCGAGCACTCAACAGATCCTCGGCAGTTGTTCGCCGCTCGGAAGGTCGAGTACGCGGACGATGCCGTACGGGTTGCGCAGGCCGACTCGCCCTTCGCCCGCCGCGCCGACCCGCCCGATGAGAGACGCATCGCGCCCCAAAGGATGGGCGTGCAGCACATCCATCGCCCGGCCTACGGCGCTCGCCGGAACGAAAAGGACCATGCGGCCTTCGTTGGCCACGTAGAGCGGGTCGAAACCGAGGATTTCGCAGGCGCCCCGCACCGGCGTGGCGACCGGTATGGCGTCCTCGTTCAGCTCCATGTCGAACCCGGCATCCCTGGCTAGCTCCAGCACCGCCGCCGCCAACCCGCCGCGGGTCAGATCGCGCAGGCAATGCAGCTCGACGCCGGCCGCCAGCAATTGCATCACGAGGCCGGACAGGTCCGCGCAATCGCTTTCGACGGCGGTTTCGAAGCCCAGCCCTTCCCGCTCGGCGATGATCGCGACGCCATGGCGGCCGATGTCGCCGCTCAGCAGGATCGCATCGCCTTCCCGAATGCCGGCGGGGGCTATTTGCAGGTCATGTTCGATCAGGCCGATGCCGCTGGTCGCGATGTACAGCCCGTCCCCCTTGCCGTTTTCGACCACCTTGGTGTCGCCGGTGACGATCGCCGTTCCCGCCGCCTGCGCCGCGGCGTTCATGCTGGCCAGAACGCGCGCCAGATCATCGACCGGAAAACCTTCCTCGATCACCAGCGCGGCGCTCAGGAACAAGGGTTTCGCACCGCTCATCGCGAGATCGTTCAAGGTGCCGCACACCGCCAGCTTGCCGATGTCGCCGCCGGGGAAGAACAGCGGCTTGACCACGTAGCCGTCGGTGGTGAAGGCCAGCCGCTTGCCGCCCACGTCCAAGACCGCGCTGTCGTGGCGCTGGTCCAGGTGCGGGTTGGCGAAGGCCGGGCGCACCAGGCGCTCCAGCAATTGCTGCATCAGCCGCCCGCCTCCGCCATGGGCCATGACGATCTGGGCGTACTGGCCTATGGGCGCCGGGCAAATCAACCGGGTGTCGTCGCTCATGGCTTCAGGCGGCATCGCGGCGGTAGCGGTAATAAGCGGCGCAGGCGCCTTCCGACGAAACCATGGTTGCGCCCAGGGGATGTTCCGGGGTGCAGGCCGTGCCGAAGGCGGGACACTCGAAGGGTTTCAGCCGCCCGGTCAAGACCTCTCCGCTGCGGCAGGGACCGGCGCTGGCAGTCTTCCGAACAGATAGCTCGAAGCGGCGCACCGCATCGAAATCGGCAAACTCGGGACGCAGTCCCAGGCCGCTGTCTGCGATGGCGTCCAGGCCGCGCCAGCTCAGTGTGACGGGTTCGAAAACTTGCTCCATCAGCGCCTGGGCCGGTCGATTGCCCTCCCGGCTCACCGCACGGCCATAGCGGTTCTCAACTTCGGCGCGCCCCTCTTCCAATTGCTCCACGCAGCTCAGGACGCCGCGCAGGATGTCCAGGGGCTCGAACCCGGTCACCACGATGGGCGCGCGAAAACGGGCGGCTATGGGCTCGTATTCGGTGTAGCCCATCACCGCACAAACGTGGCCCGCCGCCAGCAGACCGTTGACCCGGTTGTCGGGCGCCGATAACAAGGTTTCCACCGCAGGCGGCACCTTCACGTGGGCGACCAGCAAGGAAAAGTTCTTGATTCCGAAGCGCTGCGCCTGCAACACGGCCATCGCAGTCGTCGGCGCGGTGGTTTCGAAACCCACGGCGAAGAACACCACCTGGCGCTCCGGATGTTCGCGGGCCAGATTCAGCGCATCCAGGGGCGAATAAACCATGCGCACGTCGCCGCCGCGGGCCCTGACCGTCAACAAGTCGTGTTGCGAACCCGGCACCCGCAGCATGTCGCCGAAGGAACAGAAGATGACGTCGGGCCGGGCCGCCAATTCCAGCGCCTGGTCGATGATGGCTTCCGGGGTCACACAAACCGGGCAGCCGGGACCGTGGATCAGGCTGAGCGACGGCGGCAGCAAGCGGTCCAGACCGTGCTTGACGATGGAATGGGTCTGCCCGCCGCAGACCTCCATCAGAGTCCAAGGCCTGGTCTGCCGGCGTGCGATGGCGTCGGCCAGGGCCTTGACCGACGCGGCGTCGCGGTATTCGTCAAGATATTTCATCGGTTATGCCCTCCAATGCGGCAATCTCCTTCAGCACCGCCTGCGCCTCGGCCTCGTCCAGGCGCGAAATCGCGAAACCGGCGTGAACGATGACATAGTCGCCAACTTCGGCTTCCGGTACATAGGCCAGGTTCACCACCTTGACCACGCCGCCGAAATCGACCCGACCGGATCGCAGCAAGGGATCGTCGGCCTGTTCGATGGAGAGGATCTGACCGGGTACGGCTAGACACATGTGAGAAGCTCCTCGGAAAATGTCGCGGCGGCGATCTGGCCCAGCGCCAGGCCGCCGTCATTTGGGGGTATCTGCTCCGGCCAGTATACCCGCAAGCCGGCATTGCGGAGCCGCTCTGCGCACAGCTCCAGCAGCAGGCGGTTCTGAAAACAGCCGCCGGCCAGGGCGACGGTGGAAATCGGTTCGGCAAGCGCGACGTCGGTAATGGCGGCCGCAAGGCTGGCGTGAAACCGAAAGGCGAGAACGGCCGCCGGCACGCCGGCCGCGTGGTCGTCCAACAGCGCCCGGAACAAGGGACGCCAGTCCAGCCGTTTCGGCTCGCCGTCGATCACGGGCATCGGATAAGTCGTCCCGTCGCCCTCCCCGCTTTGCTCCGCAGAGGCCTCCAGCGCCATCGCCGCCTGCCCCTCGAAGCTGACGTCCTGACACAGTCCCAAAAGACTCGCGGCCGCGTCGAACAAGCGCCCCGCGCTGCTGCACCCGGGCGACCGCGTGCCGGTCTGCAGCAGCCGCAATAACGCAGTCAGATCAGCCGGTTTAAACCGCGGTTCCAGCATGGCCGGCAAGTAGTCCGGCGTTTGCTCGCCGTGCAGGGCGTACAACACGCTTAGGGCCGATCGCCGCGGGTCCTTGATCGCGCGTTCGCCGCCGGGAAGGCACAGCGGCAGCAGGCCGGCGATGCGGCGATGACCGTCCGGGGCGATGCGCAGGAATTCCCCGCCCCACAGCGTGCCGTCTTCGCCCAGTCCCAAGCCGTCCCAGGTCACGGCCAGAAGCGGCGGCTTCAAACTATGCTCGGCCATGCAGGCCAGCGCGTGGGCAAGATGGTGAGGCACGCGCCGCAGCGGCAGCCCGGCGGTTTCGGCCCAGCGGCCGGCGGCGTAATCGGGGTGCAGATCGCATGCGACCGACCGAGGCGGACGGCCGAACAGGCACGGAAGCAGACCGGCGGTGGCGCGATGGCGATCCAGTGACTCCGCCGTATCGAGATCGCCGAGGTGCTGGCTCAAGATCACGCGCCCGCCGTCCGCATAGGCAACCGTGTTCTTGAGATGCCCTCCGGCGGCCAGGATCGGCGGCGTATCCGCATCCAGAGTCACCGGGCGCGGCACATAACCTCGGGCGCGTCGCAACATCAGGGGCTTTCCGTCGGCGATGCGAAGCACGGAATCGTCCAAAGGCTGCCGTATCGGCCTGTCGTGCACCAGGAAACCGTCGGCCATGCCGGCCAGGCGTTGCTGAGCCTCCTCGGGCGCGATGCAGATCGGTTCGTTGCCCCGGTTGCCGCTGGTACAAACCAGCGGCGCGCCGAAATCCCGCGCCAACAGATGGTGCACGGGCGAGGCCGGTAGCATTAGCCCCAGGTGATTCTGCCCCGGCGCAATGCCGGATGCGATCGACCCGGACGCATCGCGGCGGCGCAGTAGCACGATGGGCGCTGCCGATGACGTCAGCAGCCGCGTTTCAGCGTCGGTCACATCGCAAAGCTCGCGTGCCGCCGCGAGGTCAGCCACCATCAGCGCCAGCGGCTTGTGGGGCCGGTGTTTGCGTTCGCGCAGACGCTGCACCGCTTTTTCATCCGCCGCATCGACCAGCAATTGGAATCCGCCCACCCCTTGAAGCGCCAGCACCTGTCCCTGCCGCAAGCGCTCGACGGCTTGCAACATCGCCTCGTCGCCATGCGCTAGCGTGCGACCGGCGGCGTCCCATAGAGCCAAAGTCGGGCCGCAGTTTGGACAGCAGGTGGTCTGGGCATGAAAACGCCGGTCCGAAGGATCGCGGTATTCCTCGATGCACTCGGCGCAGAGCGGAAAGCCCGCCATGGCGGTACGCTCCCGGTCGAACGGCAAGGCGTCCAGGATGCTGTAGCGGGGGCCGCAGTGGGTGCAGCTGACGAAGGGATAACGGAATCGGCGGTCGCCGGGATCGAACAGTTCCCGAAGACAGTCCGGGCATGGGGCCAGATCCGGCAGAGCGAACGGAGCGACTGCGCCATCCGCACGGCTCGCCGCGACCCGGAAATTTCGCTCGCCGACGGCGGGAACGCTTTCTACGCTGCAATCGACGATGTCGGCCTGCGGCGGGCATTCGCGCTTCAGACGAATTTCGAATGCCGCCAAAGCCGGCGCGTCGCCTTCCGCCTCGATGATGACCCCTTCCGGGCCGTTGGATACCCGGCCGGCCAAGTCCAGTTCCCGCGCCAGGCGGTACACGAAAGGCCGCATACCCACGCCCTGCACCAGACCGCTCAGCGTCAGCCGCCGGCGCTGCCGTCCGGCCTCGGCGGCAACGCTCAAATCCGCGCCCGAATCGCCGCGGCCTGACGCTCCAGTCCCGCCAGTCGTTCGGCCAACAGCGCCTTGCGGCGTCGTTCCAGCCATCCGTACCACTGGTCCATCCCTTCCCCCGTAGTGGCCGAAACACGGATCGTTTCCACGTCCGGATTGACCTGCTGCAAATAGCCGAGGCAGCGCTCGATGTCGAAACGCAGATAGGGCAACAGATCGATCTTGTTGATCAGGACCAGATCGGCGCGATGGAACATATCCGGGTATTTCAGCGGCTTGTCCTCGCCCTCGGTGACCGAGAGGATGACCACGCGGGCCGCCTCGCCCAGATCGAACATGGCCGGACAGACCAGGTTGCCGACATTCTCGATGAACAGGATGCCGTAATCGGCGGGCTTGAGATCTTGCACGCCATGGCCGACCATGTGAGCGTCCAGATGACAGCCCTTGCCGGTGTTGATCTGCAACACCGGAACGCCGGTGGCGCGTATGCGCTCCGCATCGTTCTCGGTCTGCTGGTCGCCTTCGATCACGCTGACGTCGAACCGCTCCTTAAGATCCGCGATGCTGCGCTCGAGCAGCGTGGTCTTGCCGGACCCGGGGCTCGAAAGCAGGTTCACGGTGAGAATGCCGTGGCCTTCGAAAAATTGCCGGTTGCCTCGGGCATGGGCGTCGTTGCGGCCGAGAATGTCCTGTTCGATGCGAACGATGCGCTCCTGGCTCAGACCGTCGATACTCAGTCCGGCAGCGCCTTGGCCGTGGTGATGATGGTGATGACCATGGTCATGGCCGTGATCGTGGGTATGCTCATGCTCCGAATCGTGGGCGTGAGCGTGATGGTGCTGATCGGCTTCGCCGCAGCCGCAAACGGTACACATGCTTATTCCACCTCCAAATCGAGAATTCTGAATTCCTCGCCCCCGGTCACTTTCAGGCGATGCCCGCCGCATGCGGGACACGGGTCGTAATATTGCGCGATTTCCACCGTACGATCGCAAGCAAAACACCAGGCCAGGCCCGGCGTATCGATGAATTCCAGTTCCGCTCCTTCGGCGATCGTATCCAGGCTCACCGCTTCGAAGCCGAAGCCCAAGGCTGCACGATCGACCCCCGCGAGAGGACCGACCAACAATCTGACCTTGCGCACCCGCGCAAAGTGCTGCTTGCCCGCTTCGGTCTCCAGGATATCGACGATGCCTTGGCAGAGGGAGAGTTCATGCATAGCGAATAGAAAACAATAACCTGATGAAGCAAAAAACGAAGCCCTGAAAAACCTCGACCCATGGGGAAAGAATTCTACTCGCACACGGCCGCTTTGACAGCGGCCATCGCTTGAGACAGAGGTTGCTCGTCTTTTTTTCCGGAGTTCGCCCGTCTTATCGAGCAGGGGACATATGTCCAGATTGACGCCGCCCTTCCCTAGGCGGTGCGTTGACGACGGATTAATTCCAAATCGCTTTCAATAAGGCATTAATTTTTGTAGGGTGGGTTAGCGCAGCGTAACCCACCGAGCGACCTCGAATCGGTGGGTTACGCTGCGCTAACCCACCCTACGATTAATGTTCACTCGAATGCCGAATGGAATAACGCATCAATCAGCTGCGGGCCAAATCCGAATCCTTCCCCCGGCTCAGACCGACCCAACCCAGCTGGGCGCTGCCCATCAATATCGCGGCGGGGATTGGCACCGGGAAGGCGCACGGGAAGCGTAACCGACACGGCGTCAAGTCATTTGCGGGAGCCCTGCCGGAGTGCTGAGCGAAGCGGCGTACGTAGGCGTGGCGGACGCATGAAGGTCGCGACTAAAGTGACGTTTGCGATTGGATCGAACGCGGGCCGCCGAACACTTACACGTCGCCACAATCGCCTCCTTTCATTAACCCGGAGTCGCATAAGGTTTCCTTAAAAGCGGCGAGGCACTCGGGTGAGCAGCACGGCGCGGTGTTGGCCGTTGATCTCGGCCTGGGCCGCGATTTGGCCGGCATCGTTGATCGCGATTGCAGAGGTAAGCGTCCAAACAGCGGCGTCCGCCGGATCGAGCAGCGCGTTGAGATCGGTCATGACGCCGTCTATCGTAACGAAAGCATGCCACTTGCCGCTGGCAGTCCTGGAGTCTCCCACCACCTGTTCGGCGTCGTTGATGTCCAGGGCACGGCTGTCGTCCCCGCCGAGCGTGCCGAGATCGGTCATCACCCCGTTCACCGTGACGAAAGCATGGTAGTCGCCGCTGCGCGTAGTATAGGACTCTCCCACCACTTGTCCGGCATTGTTGATACCCAAGGCCCAACTGTCGGACCCGCCGAGCGTGCCGAGATCAGTCATCACGCCATCCACCGTGACGAAAGCATGTTCGAACACGCTGCCGGCAGTATAGGAAGCTCCCACCACCTGTCCGGCATCGTTGATGGCGGCGGCGCCGCCGGTGCGCCCGCCGAGCGTACCGAGATCGGTCATCACGCCGTTCTCCGCGACGAAAGGACGTATCCCGCCGCTGGCAGTACTGGACCATCCCACCACTTGTCCGGCATCGTTGATGGCGTTGGCGCGGCTGTCGCGCCCGCCGAGCGTACCGAGATCGGTCATCACGCCATCTACCATTACGAAAGCATGGTCCTCGCCGCTGGCAGTACTGGACCTTCCCACCACCTGTCCGGCATCGTTGATGCCAAAGGCATAGCTATTATCCCCGCCGAGCGTGCCGAGATCGGTCATCACGCCATCTACCATTACGAAAGCGCGGGCGCTGCCGCTGGGCGTATAGGAGTAGCCCACGACTTGTCCGACATTGTTGATGCCGGTGACAACGTCAAGGGTGCCGAGATCGGTAATCGAGTAGCGAACTGCCGCGTGAGCGTTTGAAGCGAGCCCCATCGCGGCTAGAACGGTCAACGCCTGGAGGGACGGCTTTCCGGACCAGGACCGGCCATTTCCGATCGCGTGTTTTTGTGCTTCCATGATTGCAAATACTCCTTATTGCTGAGATGCCGCGAGAGCGGCGGAAGGACGCCGAAGAATTGCGGGTCATGTTGCTTAGCGGCGTGGACGAGAGCGCCCCGCTGTAATCCCGAAACCGTCGCCGAGGTTACGCAACGCCCGCGACAGCACCCTGACATGGCTGGCCGAAACTGTAATGGCAAGATCCGTACCGTTCAACCCAAAAACCGCAATTGAATCTCCGAAATGCCCGCAATGCCACATCAGTCGCTCCATTCCCTCTCGAGTCCTTCAGCCGACATGGGACGAACGGCCGTTGATCCGAGTTGTTCGGGGCGAGCAGGCCGGACGCTGGTCTCGACCGGCTGAAGGACCGAGCCCGAACAACGTCGAAAGGCGCGATCGACACGCTCAGGTTCAAGGTTTCCTTCGTGCGGATACGGTCATCCCTCCGCGGGCGGCGCGGGGTGCTCGGCCCGTTCCAGAATCAATCGATAATCGACGCAAGGATCGACGACATGCAGAAAAGCATCGATCCGAGCCCCGGCCGAATCCGCATCGCCGACCGTCGTGCCCAGTAGCGCCCGATACACCAGGCCGCGCGGATGAAAATTCCACTCCGTGGGCGCCAGGATGCGATAGCCGCGGACGAGACCGCCGGCTACCTCGACGCGGTGCATCAGCCGGCCGCGTGCCGCTTCCGTCTGCGCCACGCCCGTGCCGTGGCTACGTAGCGGCGACGGGTCGGAGCCGATCGGACCGAGATGTTCGATATCCCGGATCAGCGTCCTCTCCAGGCATTTCAGTTCGACGATCCTCGCGAGCATGCGGGTGAACAAGCCGTTCCCGTAAACCGAGGAGGCTTCCCGTACCAGCCGATCGGAACTTTGGCGGACCAGGCAGCCGGTCTCGCGCGGCTCGCCGGTCCATTCGGGGGAGTCGGAATTCACGCGCGCCACTCCCGGCCCCAACGCTGCTTCCAGCATCGCGTCGGTGAACATCGGAAGCCCTTTCACGGAACAGCGGCCGAAATCGGGCCAGCCGGGCTGTAATGCGGGTCGCATCCACGCCACTGCCGCGCATGTATCGTGCTCCAGCCAATGCCGGACCGCTTCCAGGTCTGGCTGCGGCGTATGCCACAGACCGCCCAGCAAATGACTCACTAGAGCCTCGAGCTCGGTCGCCCCGACACGTAATTCAGCGGCATTCGGTTCGAAAGGCGCTGCCGGCCAGTGCACGGCATCGCCTCCGAGTGCCGCGATCAAACGCCGACACAGGGTGATCAAACGGGGCGGCCAAGGGGAAATTCGTCCGTCGGACGCCAACAGCAGATTCAGACTCAGTTCGCGAACCCGCTCCACCGTGGTCTGCAAGTCCCTAAGCCGCTCCAGATTCGGCGATACGGAAATATCCAGCGCATCTTCCAGCGCCCTAGCCGCGGCCTTGGCGTGCGCCTTCGGGCAGAGGGAAAACAGCCGCCCGAAGAGCGTGGGCACCGCTTCCGGCGGTTTGCCCAGCGCCAGGCGCTCGACCGGAAGGAGCGGCCTCGGCGTGATGCTCACGGACACGATCGTTTCGGAGGAAATGCCGCAGCGAATCAGCAGTTCCGCGGTGCCGATGTTAGTGCTCAACGGCCACCCTAGAGCAACGGTGAATCACGACCGCGCGACGGTTCGGCTATCAATAAAAACGACCGTATCAGCGCTGATCTCCCGAACAGTCGTAGGTCGGGAATCCTTTCCCGACGCAGCAGGTCGGCAAGCGGGTATTCGTCGGCAAAGGATTGCCGACCTACGAGAATCCCGGCGCCGCACGGTAAAATCCGCTAAACCTCCGAGCACGGCAGAAAGCCCGATTTCGCCCCGTCGCAACGGGGACAGCACCAGTTTTCCGGCAGTTCGGAAAAGGCGGTGCCGGGCGGAATCTGCGCCTGCACATCGCCCTCGTCCGGATCGTAGACGTGCCAGCAGACGCGACATTCGAAGCGAGTTGCCTCGGCCACGATCAGCTATCCTTCAGCATCGCCAGCAGTTCCTCGATCCGCTGCAGCGAATCCTCGAAATCCTCCTGGGTCGCCTGTGCCGCTTGCGGAATCGGGGTGATTTCCAGGGTATTCAGGATCATTTGGTCGCTAACATTGAAATACTGGACCCACCACACATTGGGCAGGCCCGTCAGACGGATGCGGCAGTCGCCGTAACCCTTGGACAATATGGACACGCCGGCCAGTCCCAGCACTTCGACCAGATAAGCCAGGTCGTTTTCGGTCATCGGCAGCAGCGACAGATTTATGACCTCGCTTTGTCCTTCCTGGAAGGCGACCGATTTGGCGAACAGCTCCGTCAATAGCGAAGGCGCGTTCATGAGGCCGTCCGGGAAAGACCGCGGCCGTTCGACGCCGGCCGTGTACGTTCCGGCATGCCGCAACACCGACGGAACCGAGCCGACTTCGAGATAGTCCCGAACGGTTCCTCCGGCGCGGAATTCGCGCAGCCGCCAAACCCCGATGAACACCGACTCGCGTATCGCCCAGCGCACATCGTCAGCGTCGATCAAGGCGCTGACCTCCCCGTCGCCCAACACCTGGTCGAGAAAACGGCGGGTTTCTTCGTCGTACGAATCGAGATCGATGCGGTCCGAATCGATACCGTTCAACTCGGCGGACAAGCACTCGGCCAATCGGCGCACGACGGCGATGCCGGCCTGGCTGGCGGGAATCTCCCCCGGCAGCGGCATCGAAAAGCTGTGCATGCCTTGCGGCATCGCGAGATAGCCGCATTCGGGATCGTCAAAAGGCGTGACCGGCGCGGCGTTCTCGGTGGCCACCGGGCTGTGCTGTTCGAGCATGGTCATTAACCCTCCCTGTCCAGCCATTGCTGGATCTGACTGTGATAATCGGTCCAGGCTTGTATGCGTGCCATGATCTTGGATGTCTGGCCGTCGTTCAAGAATACCAGCGCGGGATAGACCGCAACGCCGTAGTCCCGGGCCACGGATACGACGGCCTCTGGTTTCAAGACCGCCGCTCGCAGCGACGGAAACGCGCGCAGCAGTTCCGGAAGAACAACGGCGAGATCGGCGTTCTCCGGATGGGCTTTGGGGTCGTTGAAAAAACCGACCAGGCATTGCGGATGCGCCGCGGCGAACTCGGCCAGGCCCTCTCTATCCACCAAGTTAATGGCCGGGCTGCCCGAAAGCCGATCGAACATTTCCGCCAGGGTCATGTCGGCTCCCGCAAGAAGTCGGGTAGCTGAGGCTCCCGGTCCACCAGGTCGGCGAAGGCCGCGGCCGGGTCATAATGGCCGGCCATGGCGTCGCGGAGTCCCGCCAACGCGGCCTGTATTTGCGCGGCGCGCTCGGGTTCGAGAACCTCTCTGGCCGCGCCAAGAAACACCAATACCCAGGTACCCTCCGGCTGCGATCCAACCAGACGCATGTCGACCATCGCCTCGCCGTCGGCACCCTTGCACCACGCCTGAAACGGTTCCGCTCGAACGACTTGCATCGGAACGCCTATACACATCTCAGTCGCTCCGCAGTGCCAGAAAGCGTTCATCTCCGACTCGACAGGCCTCCCCTGCCGATGGACGCCGGGCCTCGTAGGCCGCCATGCCTAAGGGATCGGAATCCGGCCCCGCCTGCGTCCGCTTCTCGACAACGATGTCGAGTTCGGCCAGATACAGGAGGATGCGGGCCATCGCCGGTTCCAGCATGGCCTTGACCGGCTCGCTGAGACTGCCGCCGTAATCCTCCAGCACGCAAGGCTGAACGCCGACCAGGTATAAACGTTGCGGCGAATGGCCGAGCAGTTCGCCCAAGGCCAGCACCTCCTGAAAGGAGACCTGATGCAGGCTCATCTTCTTCGCTCCCAAATAAGCCGGCACCTCTGCATCGCGCAATTCCACCAGCGTCCCCGGATCGCATTTGAAATCCACGGCATCGGCGATGATCAGCGTATCGGCTTCCTGCACGTAGGGCAGCAAGGCCAATCCCTGGGTGCCGCCGTCCATCAGCCGCACCGATTCGGGAAAGTCGTAGTTTCGTTGCAGCGCCTGCACGACACGCACCCCGAATCCCTCGTCGGCCCACAGTACATTGCCGATGCCGAGAATCAGAATCCGGTTCATGGCCTATCATCCCGGAAATTGCGCCAGCCGTCGATCATCGTGCCGGTCATGGATTGCCGCGACAGCCGTTGTTCGCGGATGACGACATAGACGTGGATCAAGGCGAACACGACCAGGTACCACATGCCCACATGATGCCAGGTATGAACGTCCTGGCTCTGGCCGAACAGCGGAATCACCCAGCCGAACCAGCGGCTGGCCCAGCTCCCCTGCCCCAAGCCTTCGCCGTACAGCGCGAAACCGGTCACGATCATGAACAGCGCGCCAAGCACGTAGAACACGAACATAGCCATGTTGGCGAGAGGATTGTGGCCCGCGTGCTTGCGCGGTTCCGGCACCAGGAACAGATACCATTTGATTTCATGCCAGAGGCCGTCCCACCATTCGGCGCGGTGTATCGCCTGCACGAACAGCTCGCGCGCATACTGGTTGCCGACCAGCGCCCAGTAGACGCGGCCGATGAAACCGACCGCCAGTACGTAACCGGCCGCGAAATGCACGAAGCGCACATAGCCCATCAGATAGTGCTCGCTGGCTTCGCCATCCGGAGCGACCAAGGGCGAAGCGATCAAGTAACCGGTAACGGCGAGCACCACCAGGGCCAGCGCGTTTACCCAGTGCCACAGGCGCACCGGCCGTTCGTAGACATAAACCGGGTTCTGCACTGAATCGATAGCGGACATGGTAGCCCCCTCACCAGGCCTGAACGAGCAGAGCGACTCCGAACGCGCTGGCGGCCCCGCCGGCGACGCGATACATGCCCGGCACCTGGAGCAGGCAACGGCCCAGCACGATGCCGAGGAGATGCAGCAAGCCCGTGGCGATCACGAATCCGGCTGCATAAGTCGAGAATGCGGCGCCTTGAGCCATTTCGAAGCCGTGGGCATAGCCATGGGCCAAGGCGAAAAGGCCGACGATAAAACCCGCGAGCACTCTGGAAAGCCGAACCTTACCCAAAAGCAACAGCCCCAGCGCCAGGACCGATGCGGCAATGGCAGGCTCCGCCCCGGCGATCACCACCCCGAATGCTCCCAGCGCACCGCCCAGAACCATGGCCGCCATGAACGCCGCGGGCAATCGCCACAACCGCCCCGGCTCGGTGGTCACCAGCGCGGCCCACACGCCCACGCACACCATCGCCACAAGATGATCGGCGCCGAGCAAGGGATGAACGAAACCGCTCGCGAATCCTTCCACCGGGTGAAAACCGGTATGGGCGACGGCCTGACCGGCGCAGATGGACAATATCAGCAATAGAAAGCTTTGTTGTTTGAAACGCATGGGATACCTCGTACGCTATCGAACACGGATTCGTGTCAGTTCCTGCCCGTCCCGGTCCATGACATGGGTCGAACAGGCCAGACAGGGATCGAAACTGTGCAGGGTACGCAGGATTTCCAGGGGTTCTTCCGCCTTTTCGACCTGTGTGTTCATCAACGCGGCTTCGAATGCGCCGATATTGCCGGCCGGATCGCGCGGGGAACCGTTCCAGGTGGTCGGCACGATGCACTGATAATTTTCGATCTTCCCGTCTTTGACTTTCACCCAATGTCCCAAGGCCCCGCGCGGCGCCTCGGTGGTGCCGACGCCACGGGCCTCGGCGGGCCAGGTTTTCGGCTCCCATTTGGCAACGTTGGCGGTGCTCAGGTCACCGGCCTTGATGTTCCTCACCAGTTTGTCCTGGAAGTGCCGCATCAGCCTTGCGCAATACTGAGCTTCCAGTCCTCGCGCGGCGGTACGGCCCAGGGTCGAGAACAACGCGTCCAGCGGCAGACCGAGGTCGCGCAGCAACTTGTCGACCGGTTCCTTGATTTCCGGCATTCCCTTTGCGTAGCCGACGATATAGCGGGCCAACGGGCCGACCTCCATGGCGTGGCCGCGCCAGCGCGGCGCCTTGATCCACGAGTATTTGGCACTCTCGTCCAGGTTTTCGATGTTGGTGCGGGTGCCCTTGGTGTTGCGACCGAGCACGAAGTTCGGTTCAGTCACGCCGTCGAAGGGATGCAGACCGATTTCGTCGTCCGGATAGCGATACCAGGAATGCGTCACGAACTCCTGGATCTGGGCCGGATCTCTCAGATCGACCTCGTGAATTTCCTTCAGATTGCCGTTGATGATGGCTCCGCGCGGCAAGCGCAGATTGTCGGCGGATGGGTCGTTGGCCTTTTCCGGGATATCGCCGTAGGCTAGCACATTGGTCGACGACAGGCCGCCGCCGTAGAGCCAATCCTTGTAGAAGGACGCGATGGCCTGCAAATCGGGTAGGTAAACCTGCTCGATGAACTCGATGGCCTGGTCGATGATGGACGAGACCAGGTTCAAACGTTCCATGTTGATCCCGCCGACCGCCCCGATGTCGTCCACGTTGATCGCGCACGGCACGCCGCCCACCAGCCAGTTCGGATGCGGGTTCTTGCCGCCGTAAACGGTGTGAATCTTGACGATTTCCTTCTGGAAATCGAGCGCTTCGAGGTAATGCGCAACGGCCATCAAATTGGCTTCCGGCGGCAGTTTGTAGGCCGGATTGCCCCAATAGCCGTTCGCGAACGGTCCGAGCTGGCCGCTCTCGACGAACTTCTTCAGCCGCGTGGCGATATCGTGGAAATACCCCGGCGAGGACTTCGCCCACGGCGAAATGCTCTGCGCGAGTTCCGAAGTTGCCTTCGGGTCGGCTTTCAGCGCGCTGACCACGTCCACCCAGTCCAGCGCGTGCAAATGGTAGAAATGCACCAGATGGTCGTGAACCTGCAGGGTTAGCTGCATGATGTTGCGGATCGAGTTGGCGTTCTCCGGAATGCTGATTCCCAGGGCATCCTCGACCGCGCGCACCGACGTCAGTGCATGGGTGCCGGTGCAGACGCCGCAGATCCGCTCGGTGAAGGCCCAGGCGTCGCGCGGGTCCCTGCCCTTCAGGATTACTTCCAGGCCGCGCCACATGGTGCCGCTGGACACCGCGTTGCGGATCACGTTGTTTTCGTCCAGGTTGACCTCGCAGCGCATATGACCTTCGATACGGGTGACCGGATCGACGACGATGCGCTTGCCGCTGTCGTCCAGCTTGAAGCCGTTCGGCGTTTGAGTGACCGTCATACGTGTTCTCGCTCGTTCTTATCGTTTTCGGATTCTTTGCCTTTCACGTGCTTGCCGACGGAGACGGCGGCGTGGCCCGCGATCGCCGTACCGACCGCACCGGCCGCGATCAACCCCACGGTGTCGGCATTCGACTCGATGCCGAAGGCGTTCAAACCGGTCACGCGGTGGTAGAAAGGCCCTTTGTCCCAGAACCCGTCCTCGGAACAGCCGATGCAGCCGTGGCCCGACTGGATCGGGAACGACACGCCGCCGTTCCAGCGCACCGTGGAGCAGGCGTTGTACGTGGTCGGTCCCTTGCAGCCCATTTTGTAGAGACAGTAACCCTTGCGCGCGGCCTCGTCATCCCAGGTCTCGACGAACTGTCCGGCGTCGAAGTGCGGGCGCCGATAGCATTTGTCGTGGATGCGCTGACCGTAGAACATCTTGGGACGTCCCTGGGCGTCCAGGTCCGGGAGTTTGTCGAAGGTCAGCATGTAGGTGACGACGGCGGTCATGACCTCGGCGATGGGCGGACAGCCCGGCACCTTGATCACCGGTTTGTCGGTGATCACCTTGTGCACCGGAGTGGCCTGGGTGGGATTCGGCTTGGCGGCCTGGACGCAGCCCCAGGAGGCGCAGGAGCCCCAGGCGATCACCGCGAGGCAATCCTTGGCGGCGTAACGCAACTGCTCGACGAAAGGCTTGCCGCCGATGATGCAGAACATGCCGTCCTCGTTCAGCGGCGGATTCCCCTCCACCGCGAGGATGTAGCGGCCCTTGTACTTGCGGATGGTCTCTTCGAGTATCGCCTCGGCCTGATGGCCGGCGGATACCATCAGCGTGTCGTCGTAGTCCAGCGAGAGCATCGACAGCACCACGTCCTTGGCCAGCGGATGCGCCGAGCGGATGAAGGATTCGGAACAGCAGGTGCATTCCAGGCCGTGTAGCCACAGGACCGGCGTGCGCGGCTTGTTTTCCATCGCGTGGACGATCTGGCCGACGAACTGCGGCCCCAGGGCCAGAGCCGACGCGGTCAGCCCGCAGTATTTCAGAAAACTGCGGCGACTGATGCCCTGCCGGCGCATGACATCGTAAAAGCTTTCGGAATTCACCATCCACTCCCCCTGATATTTTTGTTCGTGTGGATCGACGGATTGCGGAAATGAGCGGCCTGATCAGACGCTCGAGCGCCCGCGGGCATGGCTCAAGCATCGTTGACGCATGGTTCGGCGCGATTCGTTTCCCAAGAGTGTGCGCCGTCACTCGCCGGCGGTCCTTGCCCAGGCTTTTTAATTCCATGTGTTTTGTGAGGTTTTTACTTGAAGATAACCGAGCTTGTCAATCGGTTATTCACGTTAAACTATTCGTCGATCGTCAATAACCCTTTACAACCGGGGACACCCGTTTGATCAAGCTACTGCACACCGCCGACTGGCAGATCGGCAAGCTGTTCGGACAGTTCGAGCCCGACGATGCCGCTCTTCTCGCGGAAGCTCGATTCAAGGCCGTCGAGCGGCTCGCGAAGCTTGCAAGCGAAAACCGAGTCGACCTCATGCTGGTCGCGGGGGATGTTTTCGATGCGCAGGGCGTCGCAGACAAGACCATCCACCGGCTCTTCCATTCGATGGCGGGTTTCGAAGGGCCGTGGATCTTGCTTCCGGGGAACCACGATTCGGCGCTCGCCGAATCCGTCTGGACCCGCGCGCTCCGCCTCAGGGCCATTCCCGCCAATGTGACCGTCTGCCTTCAGCCGGAGCCGGTGCTGCTTGAATCGATCGGTATCGCCGTGCTGCCCGCGCCGCTGACCCAGCGCCATACCCATACTGACCTGACCGAATGGTTCGCCGGGGCCGAGACGCCTGCCGGCATGCTGCGGATCGGACTGGCCCACGGCAGCGTTCAGGGCATCCTGCCGGAAGACATCGATTCGCCCAACCCGATCGCCCCCGAACGTGCCGAGCAGGCGCGCCTCGACTACCTCGCGCTGGGCGACTGGCACGGCACGAAACAGGTCGATCCGCGTACCTGGTACAGCGGTACGCCGGAAACCGATCGATTCCGGTCCAACGAATCCGGCCGGGCGCTGCTCGTGGAGCTGTCGGAGCGAGGCGCTTTGCCGGCGGTAACGCCGGTCGCGACGGGACAATACCGCTGGCATTCGGAAGCGCTCGCGCTTCGGGTGCCGAGCGATGTCGAGCTAGCCTTGCAGAAAATTTCCGCTTTCGGACCGGCTGACGTCGTGCAGCTCGAAATGTCCGGGCAAACCGATCTCGACGGATACCGGCGTCTTTGCGCGGCTATCGAGCAGGCCCGCGGCAAAGCCCGGAGCCTCTTGGCCGATTTGTCCGCTTTACGTCTCGAACCGACCGCGGAGGACATCGACGCCTTGAAAGCGGACGGCTATCTGGGCGAAGTCATCGCCGAGCTTCGCGCAAGCCAGGACGGAGCGGACGCGGAAGTCGCACGGGAAGCGCTGGCCCTGCTGGCGGGCATTCTCGATGCTCAGCACGCGAAAGCCGGAGGTTCCTTGTGAGACTTTCCCGCATCCGTATCGAACAGTTCAAGAAGTTCCGGCAACCGATCGAGATCAAGGACCTCGAACCGGGGCTAAATTTGTTCACCGGACCGAACGAAGCCGGCAAGAGCACGATCGTCTCGGCCATCCGCGCTGCGTTCTTTGAACGGCATCGTTCCGGCAGCGTCGACGACCTGCGTCCCTGGGGCGATACATCGGCATCCCCCACCGTCGAACTGGAGTTCGCCATCGGGGATACTCATTACAGGCTCGTCAAGAGTTTTCTCGGCAAGAAGCGCTGTGAGTTGCAGATCGGCACGCAGCGGCTGGACAGTGCCGAGGCCGAAGACCATCTCGCGGAACTCCTGGGTTTTCGCTACGCCGGCCGGGGCGCCAGCGGTTCCGAGCACTGGGGCATTCCGGGGTTGTTGTGGATCCAGCAGGGAGCCGGGCACGACATTCGGGACTCGGTGACGCATGCGATAGACCACCTTCGTACTGCTCTGAACGCATCGCTGGGAGAGATAGCCAGCAGCGGCGGCGATTCGGTTCTGGCGACGGTCGAAGCCGCCCGCAACGAGTTGCTGACTCCTTCGGCCGGCAAGCCGCGGGGAGTGTATGCCGAGGCGCTCGATCAGGAGGCTGCACTGGCGAACGCCATTCGTGAACTCGACTCGGAAATCGCCGCTTATCGCCAGAAAGTCGATACGCTCGCTGCCCTGCGCCGCGAACACGCCGCCGACGAAGCCGAAAAGCCCTGGATCGGCTTTCGCGAACAGGAACGAGCCGCGGCCGAAAAGCTGGAGGCTATCGGGCGCGTCGAAGAAACCTTAGCCACCGAGAAATTGCGCGCGACCCAGGTCGATGAGCGGATCAAGCTGCTGCACGGTCAACTGGAAACCTTCGGGCGGCAGGAGAAGGAGCTCGAAACACGCGAGGCAGAACGCGAATCCATCCGGCAAAGGCTGGAAGGAGCAACCGCGCTCGTCGAGGAATGGCAGTCGAAGCGTGCCGAAGCGGAACAGCGCCACGAGGCGGCTCGCGAGACGCTGCGCCTTGCCCGTCAGGCGGATACCCGGCTCAGCCTGACACGGGAGCTTGACGCCGGCCGGCTGAAGCTGAAAAACGCCGCCGAGGCACTCGCAAGAGCCGAGACGGAGCAGGCCGCCTTGGTGGAATTGAAACGGCAAGCCGCCGTCACCGAGATCAAGCTTAAAGATCTCGAGTTGCTGCGGGATCAACACCGGCAGATTCGCGAAACGCAAATCCGGCTCGACACGGCTGCGACACGGCTGCGCTTCGCGATCGAAGACAGCCGTAGCATCGGAATCGGCGCCGAATCGGTCACCGGCAAGGGCGAAAGACTGCTGCTCGAAACGACCGCCCTCACGCTGCCGGGGCTGGGCCACCTCGAAATCGCGCCCGGCGGCTCCGACCTGTCCCAGCTTCGCGCCGAAGCGAAAGAACTCGCCGATAGACACGAAACCCTGCTGCAGCGGCTCGGCTTGCCCTCGCTGGAAGCCGCCGAAGCGCGTTATCACACCCACACTCGACAGCTTGCCGACATCAAAACGGCCGACGCCACACTGAAAGCACTCGCCCCACAGGGTATCGAGCCGCTTCGGGCCGAATTGGCCGTCCAGCAAGCGCGCGTCCAAGAAATCGAAAAAGCCATGAGCCAGCTTTCGCCCGAAACCCCGCAGGCGGCCAAACTCCCCTCCGTCGCCGAGGCGGAAACCGCCGAGGAATCCGGCCGGCAATCGCTCGCGCGGATCAACGACAGCCTGCACGAAGCGCGGCTCGCCGCCGGCAAAGAGCAGACGGCGTTCGAAACCGCGACGCGCGAACTCGCAGCCGCGCGCGCCGTAGTAGACGATCCGCAGCGGCCCGACCGCGTGGCGGCGGCAAACCGGGACCTGGTCGACGCCCGTGCCGAGCAATCCACTCTGGTCGCCCGTATCGAGGTATTGACTCGGCAATTGGCCGAAGTACGCCCCGATATTCTGAAACAGGATATCGAGCGTTTCCGCCTCAGCGCCGAGCAGCTCGAAAAGCGCTTCAACGAGCGCCGCGACCAGTTGATGAGCCTACAAGTCGAGCTTCAGACGACCGGCGCCCAAGGGCTGGAAGAGCGCCGCGCGGAACTCGCCCGCGACCACGCGCAGATCCAGCGCAGGGTCGAAGAACTGCACCGCCGCGCCGACGCGCTGGACCACCTGCTGAAACTGCTGCGCGACAAGCGCCACGCCTTGACCCAGAGGCTTCAGGCCCCACTGCAAAAACACCTCAACCGCTATCTCCAGCTCCTGTTCCCAGCCGCCTGCCTCGACATCGACGAAAACCTCTCGCCCGGCTCGCTGACGCGCGTCGGATCGAACGGATCGGAACTTGGCGACTTCGAGGACTTGAGCTTCGGCGCGCGCGAACAGATGGGCATCATCAGCCGGCTCGCCTATGCAGGGCTATTGCGCGACGCCGGCCGCCCCACCCTCATCATCCTCGACGACGCTCTCGTCCACAGTGACGAGGAGCGACTCGCGCAGATGAAACGCGTGCTGTTCGATGCCGCGACGCGGCACCAGATTCTGCTGTTTACCTGCCATCCGACGAAGTGGCGAGATCTGGGAGTCGGGGCGAGATCGTTGGAGGTGATTCGATCCGGAACCTAAATGCCGATCCGTTTTGGAGTCTTAGCCAAGAGGGAGGATTTGCGCACTCGCGTAATCGGCATTTCCGTGGCATACACGGCGGGTTACGGCTGCCGCCTAACCCGCCCTACCGTGCTCGCAAAGTATGTAGATTTCGAAGGCTTACCTAGAATTTGTCGATAGAAGTTTCAATATCGATAAACCCAACCCTGAGAATAAGAATGAAAAACGAGCCAACCCGCCACAGCGGCGATTTTAGGGGGAAGTTTCGTTCTGGTCATTCGAGGATGAGCCGAATGAAGCTGTCAGCTAAATTTCTGATTTTTCCACTCTCTTTCGCTTCTGCCGTCGCGCTGGCATCGGGGGACGGCTGCGAGTCGTGGTGCGGCGAGTATCCCAATGCCTATTTTCTTGCGCCCGACAACGACAGCCGAGCCAACCTCGGCTTATTGCTCGAAGATCAGGGCGCCGTTCGTTACCGGCCGAAGGCCATGCCGTTTCATTACGGCGAGTTCATGGAGCCGGCGAATCCCGCCGAGGCGGAATCCAGAAACGGGGTCTCGTCCTTGGCGGCCGACCTCGGTGTCGGCGGCGATAGCGTTGCGAGTGCTTTGCAGCGCATGGAAGCGAGCGGTTATGGGCGCTGCCTGACCGACAATGTTCAAGCCGTCGAGGCGTTTCTCAAGGAGCTCAAGAACGCTACCCTGCCCGGCCAGGACGGGATGCTGCTGGCTCAGGAGCGCTTGCGATTTGCAGGCTTGTGCGAGAAAGCGATGGAAGGTCATCAGCCGCTTCCGGTATCGGAGGCGGCCAAGCCCTATGCCCATTATCTCGAAGCGGCGGCGAGCTTCTACGCTGGCCGATACGAGCCGTCGCTGGCCCAGTTCAAAGCCCTCTCGGCCGATGCGCCGGATTGGGTGCGGGAAACGTCGTTTTACATGTTGGGGCGGGTGGCCTTGAATCAGGCGCAAATCCGATTCGATCTGTGGAGCGAGCCGAGTGCCGAGAATATCGACAAAGCCTTTCTGGACCGGGCGGCATCCGCGTTCGGCGATTACCTGAAGGCGTATCCAGAAGGGCGATATGCCGACTCCGCCAAGGGCTTGTTTCGGAAAATTCATTGGCTGGCGGCGGACAACGCGGCGCTGGCAGCGGATTATCAAGCCTGGCTGGCGACGATGGGTAACGGCACGACGAGCGAAACCGTCCTGGATTTCATCGACGAAACCGAACGCAAGGCCGATCCGGCGGGGAACATCGTTGATGCCCTCTGGCCTTCGCCGGTTCTTGCAAGTCTCGGCACGCTTGCCTCCTGGCGGCCGCAGAACGAAGGCGAGCCGTCGGTGCCTCCGGTGGATGTCGAAATGCTCGCGGCGCATCGGGGCGACTTCGCCAACGCCGGGCTCGAACCGCTCTGGTCCTATCTCTCCTTGGCGCATGCATTTTGGATGGAAAAGAATTATTCGGAGCTGATCCGGCAGACCGCATCCGAGCGCATCGCGGCAAAGCCTTCGAACCTGGCCTACAGCCGCTGGGTATTGCGGGGACTTTCCCTAATGGCGCTGCGGCAATTTCCGGAAGCCGAAAGCCATTGGCTGGAAACGCTGAAAACCGTTGAACATCCGGGGCAAAAAATACAGGCGCAATGGCTGTTGGCCTTGACCTGGAACGAAACCGGCCGATTGGACGGTGTTTATGCCAAGGATTCCCCTGCCGCCCTCCCCGAAATTCAGGATTACTTTATCCACAAAGTCGAGCCGGCCTTGCTGGAAAGCCTTCTGAAGCGGGATGATCTGCCGCCCCATACCAAGTCGCTCGCCTATTTCAGGCTGGTCAGCCAGTGGGTGCGGCATCGTAACTTCACGGCGGCCGAGCAGATCTTGGCGGCTTATCCGCCCACCGAATTCGCATTGGCCGGAGACACGTTGGCGCCGCTGTCATCCGAGGGAGAGAAGGAAGGCTATACCTGTCCCGCGTTCAGGGAACTGCTCGCCGCCCTGCAAAAGACGCCGGATTCGGGGCGCTGGCTTAACTGCATGGGGGATTTTCTCCGCACTTGGAATTGGAATGCCCCTGCTCCGGTCATCGCCGACGCAGATCCCGTCGATTTCGATCTCCATCGCTGGCATGAACCGGGCGACTACGGACTGCCGGCCACGCCGGCCGAGGATGCTTTCGGCGGGAAGACCTACACCAGCATGGATTATTACCGCGAAACCATCGAACGGCGTGGCCTGGTGCGAACTGATGAAGACCTGGCTTATGCCCTGCATCGGGCTACTACCTGCTTCGCTTCGTCGGGCAACAACCATTGCGGCGATCAGGACATTCCCAAAGCGCAACGGGCGGCATGGTTCAAGCGGCTGAAAACCCAATACAAGAATTCGCCTTGGGCCACGGGGCAGAAATATTATTGGTGAGGCGGCGGCTTCGCGCCTGGGCGGCAATCGTTCTGGCCGGCTGTGCGTCGTGGTTCGGCAGCGCGCGCGCCACTTTTGACTACTGGGCTTGGCATCCGAACGTGCATATCTCGCGGATACTGGACGACGCTGGGAGACTCTATCTGTTCGAGGGCGAGCTTCTGGTACGCGGCGGAGATCCGTTCTTCCAGCGCCGCGGCTTCCCTCCCCCATCCGCATCGCCTCACCCCGTCGTTCTGGTGTACCGTCTCGAAGCCATGGAATGGCCGGAGCCGCTGCAACGGCAGGTGGAACGCGATCTCGCCGCGTTCGAGGCAAAACGTAACCAGGTCTGGGGAATCCAGATCGATTTCGATGCCCGTACCCGAAATCTCGACCGTTACGGCGAACTGCTCGGGCAGGTCAGAGCCCGTCTGCCGGCCCGCTATCGCCTGAGCGTAACGGGCCTGATGGATTGGGCAAGCCAGGGGAAGCTTGAGGATCTGAATGCCTTGCAAGGCGTGGTGGATGAGGTCGTGTTCCAGGCGTACCAAGGCACAGGACCAATAAAAGACCACCGACGCTATTTCGAGCGCCTATCCGCCCGAGGGCTGTCTGTGCCCTTCAAACTCGGCCTCGTCGAGCACGGCCAGTACGATCCGGACGCTTTGGCCGCAGTCCGGAAACATCCGGCGTATCGAGGAACGGTGATTTTCCTGCTGCCCGATGCAAAGCGGTAGCGTGAGATAGGAAGGCGTCAGAATCATCCTGATCGCAGCCGATTAATCCCGCAAGGCCAGAGCCGATTGCTCGACGGCATGATAGAAGACGCTCGTGTCCTCGATGAAGTAGTTGAAGAAGCCACGCTGCACCGGAATCTCGATGGGAACGAGCTCGATCTCGTGGAAGCCTTGCTCCTCCAGAGCGCCTTTCAGTCGTTCGTTGCGCAACAGACGGTTGACCAACTCGATGCGGGCGAGTTGCTGGGCATAGGCGCCGTTGAACCAAAGCTCCGTCTCCAGGTCCTGAACCTCGATAAAGCTTTCCGGCAACTCGCCCACCCATTGGTACCGCTGCGGCCGCGGGATATAGATCACATGGGCGGCGCTCAACTCCGACAGAATGAACTGGCGGGCATAGGCGCCGTCGATGCGCTCTTGAGGCTTTCCATCGCGCTCAAATCCGTAAAGACTGAGCCAGAGCGCATCCCGAACCGCCTCCGCCGTGATTTTCTCCGCCTTGACCGACGGCAGATCACCGCTCTTCCGCATCTCCTGCGTGTGCGTATCGTCTGGACGTTTTTCCCGGCGCTCCTGCTGGACCGCGCGGTACGCCTCCCACGCGGCGGTGTTCATGTGAAGGTGCTCGGTCCCTAAACGCGGGCTGAAGCTATTGAAGAAAATCGCGATATCGCTGGCGTTGAACGCCTCTGCGATTTGGCGATAAATCTCCTCGGAGCGTGTCGGCACCAGGAGTTGCGCGGGAAACCAGAGATCGCACCACCGTTCCGGGGGAGTCCGATACCATCGGGAGAAAAGGCGCGTGAAATATTCCGGAATCGCCGGCCGGAACACGCCCTCGCCGCCATACAGATAAGCCAGCCACGATCGGAGCATGGATGGCGGCAGCTGGCGCCATATCTCCGAACGGGTATCATCGGCCGAGTTCTTGAATTCCTGTTCGAGGTCGTGCCCTTCCAGCCAGCGCCAGGTCCAGTAAATCATGCCGGACGTGCAGGAAAGCTGCGTCGGGGTTTTCCCTTCCTTTTGGGCGGCGTGCAGGAAGCCGGCCCCATGGGCGTTTGAGCCGCCTATCCCTCCGAGAGAAAACGCGATGTTCCTTTGGCCGTTTGTAGTCATATCCTGTCCTCCTGTTAAGCGAGATATAACTCACACATCCTTTGCCTCTCAGCCTGGCGCGATGCGTTTAGCCGCGTGCGCCAAAGCTAGCCATGAACGGTGCAGATGTTCCGCGACGGTTTCGCCAGTCATCGATTGCAGGCGAACTACTGCGCCCTTCAGGCCTTGTGCGGCTCAGTCATGCGCAAACGATGATGAGTTAGACCCATACGGTGCCGAGTGTCTCGCTCAAGGAGACAAAAAGTCCGTTGCGTTTTTGAAAACGGCGAAAAGTGGGGGATGGCTTCGTAGCCGCGCCGAATTCAATCGGCTCTCATCGCCATCGGGACCAAGTTTTCAACGAACTGTCGGGAACATGCGTCCCACGAAAATTCCTGCGCGTAACGCCGGCACTCCTGCGGATCGAGCGACAAGGCCGTAAGGGCAGCCTGCCGGAGATCGTTGTCCAAGACACCCACGCGCTCGTCCCGGATCACGTCCCGTGTGCCCCGCAACGGATAGGCCGCGACCGGAACGCCGCAGGCGAGCGCCTCCAGCATCACCAAGCCGAAGGTATCGGTCCGGCTGGGAAATATCAGGACGTCCGCCGCCGCCATGTAGCGGGCTAATTGCTCTCCGGTCCGATAGCCCACGAAGCGGACCTCGGGATATTTCATTTCCAGCTCTTTTCGTTGCGGCCCGTCGCCGACGACGTATCGGGTGCCAGGCAGATCAAGGCGGAGAAAGGCCTCGATGTTCTTTTCGATGGCGACACGGCCGGCGTACAGAAATATCGGGCGCTCGTCCCCGAGAAAATCCTTTCCCCAGGGCTGAAAGAGTTCTGTGTCGACACCCCGCGACCAGCGCACCAGCCTGCGAAACCCTTTGGAGGCCAACTCGTTCGCGAGAGACTCCGTTGCGACCATGATCCGATGGCTTCGGCTGTGGAACCAGCGGAGATACGTCCAGCTCACGCAATAGGGTATGCCGGCCCGGAGCTTCAGATATTCGTGAAAATGACTATGGTAGGACGTTGTATACGGAAATCCTTTCGCGCGGCAGTAACGGCGAGCCGCGAAGCCGATCGGCCCTTCGGTGGCTATATGCATCGCGTCCGGCTTGAAGGCTTCGATCAGAGGCCGAAGACGGGCGCCGCACAGGAAGGACAGCCCCACAGCGGGGTAACCGGGACACGGCCAGGTTCGAAACCGATCGGGCGTGATGATTTCGACCGTGTGTCCCGACTTTTCCAGCGCGCGACGGGTATTCGTCAAGGTCGTGACGACGCCGTTGATTTGAGGATGCCAGGCATCGCTGATCACGATAATCCGCAAAACTTCCTCCTGGGCATGATCGGCGAAGCGCACCGTCGATTTTTCGGGCGGTGCCGGCATACGAATGAAATGCGGCCGCCCGGTTTAAAGAGACCACTGGAAACCGGACCGCTTTCCAGCATTGAAATCGTCAGCAAGGCGGGTAGACTCCGGGATTATTGTCTTTCCGCAATATCATGGACAGACCGCCGCTTCACCACAAGATCATGCTGTACTATGCGGCGCCGCATCTCACGCATGCGGTGGCGACCTTGCCGGTGGCGCTCTTCGTTCCCGCCTTTTACGCCGATGACATGGCGTTGCCGCTCGCCGGGGTAGGCATGGCGATCGCCGCGTCGCGGGCGCTGGATATGGTCAGCGATCCCCTCATCGGAATTTTGAGCGACCGCCTCAAGACGCGATGGGGCCGCCGCAAGCCTTGGATTGCCATCGGGACGCCGCTCCTGATGCTGTCCGCCTGGATGATCTTCGCACCGGCCGGCAAGGTTTCGCTGCTCTATCTGTTTGTCTGGGCGAGCCTGCTCTTCTTCGCCTTCACCCTGGTGGATCTACCCCACAAGGCATGGGGCGCCGAACTCTCGACGGACTACACCGAGCGTACGCATGTAGCGGCCTGGCGCGAAGGATTAGGCGCGCTGGGCCAGATATTGTTCCTAGGCGTGCTGTCCGTCTTGGATTATCTGGGGTACGTGGAAAACCGCGATCAGCTCCGGGTTATCGCCATCATCATCGTTGTCAGTTTACCGCCGCTGGTGACCGTAGCGCTGACCAAAGTGCCGGAATTTCCGTCTGAGGAACTGGCGGGCGAACGCCTCGGCGGTTGGGCGGGGCTCCGGCTGGTATTGCGCAATCAGGCTTTCATGCGGACCTTGATTACCTTGCTGCTGCTGGGTACGGCGGTCCTGATTCAAGCCACGCTGCATCGACTGGTATTGACCCATGTGGTCGGCCGCCCCGACATCTTCGCCACGATGATCCTTGCCGAAAACCTCGTCTCGCTTGCCATGGTGCCGGTTTGGATGGGTATCGCGAATCGAATCGGCAAACATCGCGCGATCATTCTCGCCGCGCTTTGGATAGGATTGTGGAGTATTGGGTTTCCCTGGGTCGATCGGGGCGATACGGTGCTCTATGTGACCTTGATCTTATTGAGGGGCGCAAGCTTGGCTTCCATTTTCATGTTGGCGAACTCTATCGCTGCCGACGTGGTGGATCACGACATCGTCGCGTCGGGCCGGCAACGGACGGGCCTCTTTTTCGCGGTGTGGGGTATCGCGATCAAACTGGCCGTCGCCCTGGGGGTTCTCTTGGGCACCGCCCTCCCTGCCGCCTTCGGTTTCGAGCCGTCCGCCCCCGTTCAATCCGCCGAGGCGAAAAAATGGCTATTGGTGATTTACGGCTGGCTACCGTGCCTGGTCATCGCGTCGGGGTTGCCGATCATGTGGAATTTCCCGATCGACCGTATTCGACAGCGGGCGCTGCGGGAACAAATCGCTGCGCGGCGAGCCGGCGTTTTCAAATCGGATATAGGCGGGGCGGCCTAAGAGCCTATCCCAATAGGCCGGTGGCTCGCCAGGTGATGATGCCCAGTGTCAGATGCAACAGAGCGAGATAGGTATCCGCCCGCTTTTCCCAGCGGATGAGAATGCGCCGAAAGCGGTTCATCC